>Ga0210406_10000524_pt1 | contig 51550 bp, 48 predicted proteins | sample IncBWC30MmetaG_FD_155454 | JGI IMG/M metagenome (GOLD analysis project Ga0210406, IMG submission 155454) | Forest soil microbial communities from Barre Woods Harvard Forest LTER site, Petersham, Massachusetts, United States - Inc-BW-C-30-M | ecosystem: Environmental > Terrestrial > Soil >...
TCGCGTTGGAATGCAACGGCGTGATCAAGTACGCTCGCGGCGCGAGATCCTGTGCCCAGCAGGAATGCAGGAACATCTCGGGGAGAATCGTCAGAAACAACAGTCTTATGATGCCACTACGGCTCTTGGCGATATGCGACAAACTGTTACCACTCACCCCTCACCATTCCTCCGCGTGGGGAGAAACAACACTACTGCAGCAGGTATTGGATTCACTGAGACCTGTCACTTGTGACAGAGGCCGTCCCGTCAGCCTGGCGATGTGGCCAAAAGGCTGGAGCGTGTATTGATGTAACTACGTTTACACTTGTAACCCTACGGTTACGAGTGAAATGGCGATGTTTTGCCACCCACGTTGACTTGAACCGCCCAGTGGCCAAAGTCTCCAAACCGAAAGCGACTTTGAGACCCGTCCGAGGACAGGATCAAATGCGCGAGTTCGGTTCAAATGAGGATTTTTTTCGGTTGAGTTTTTTGTCTTCTACGATCAGAGCCAGATCAGAGAATTCGGATACATTCGGAGAGAAGATGGACGGGAAATACCGGACGGCGTGTATCAGGTGCTGGACGACATCGAAGAACCCGGCTGGGTGTGGGTCAAGCGTGATGGAAAGTGACAAGGTAAGATGGCGCAAGAGATGGAGCAGATGACTGTCACTTGCCCGCGGTTGGTGAAATGGCCATATTTCGACGACAACGATTGCTCTGTATCGCTCGTCAGGGATATTGTCTTTCGGGTCCCTTCGCAAGGAGTCCGCATGAGCAGAGGTCGTACCTCTCAGTTTTCAAATTTTGCCTCCCGGGGCATATGGTTATTGAGTTCGGTGTTGGGCTTCGCCCTCAGTCTGGCAGCGCAACAGCCCGCTGCCGCTAACACGCAGACTAGCCCGGACTCCTCTCCAACACGACAGCAGAACGCTCCTGACGAGGGACCGGCTGCCAGGTTCGTTGGCTATGCGACGAACCCATCCACCTTCTTTCCCGACATTGCCACCAGCCCCGGCCCCCTCACGACTGGGGGCAAGTTCAAATTGTTCGTGAATCAGAGTATTTCTCCGCCTTATATTCTCGAATCTGCTTTCAGCGCTGCCTTCGACCAGGCCAGGAACGTACCCGAAGACTTTGGCCAGGGCTGGGCTGCGTATGGCAGCCGCTTCGGAACCGACATGGCCCGGTCCTCCAGCAGTAGCTTCTTTGGGACTTTTCTATTGGCTTCTCTGCTCCATCAGGATCCCCGCTTCTTTCCTCAGAGCAAACCTTCGTTTTGGGGCAGCTTGAAGTATTCGACACAGCGAGTCATCATCACCCGAAACGATTCGGGAAGAGATGTCTTCAACACGTCAGGCCTCTTGGGTTCGCTGGCTTCGGAGGGTCTTGCCAATGTGTATTTGCCTTCGTCCGAACAAACGGTTGGCAAGACGTTCACGCGCTTCGCCTCAGATTTAGCGTGGCGAGTTGCTGGAAATATGTTCAAGAACTATTGGCCGACATTCTTTCGCAATATGGGCCTGAATAGGCTGAAAGTGATTCCCGATCCCGGGAAATCCTCGGGACTCGTGCAAGCCCGGCCCGCGGATCATTGAGGCATTGTCAGCCGTTTCAAGCGCAAGTCGTACGAAGGCCGGTCCGCCCGTCATCCATTGATAGGGCCGAAAACAATCGTGGAGTGACTTGTGCTTTAAGGAAACGCTAGTCGCTCCTTTTGGGACTATGGATCCGCTCTCCCTCAGCCGTGGTTGCGAATCCCGGATCGATCACTATTTGATGGATCGTGTTCCCCGATTGGGCGACGATAAACTGCAAGTGCAGATCAGGCAGGCCCGGGACGGTAATGATCTGGGTTCCCGTGCAGTCGGGCTCCACTGAGTAGGTGCCCGTACCAGGGCGCCAGCCCGGTGCATCGAGCTTTCCGTTCATGGCAACCGCGTCAACTTGCGTGAAATTCCCTTTACCATCAAACGTAACCTTGTCGATGCCATCGACGAGTAAGGTAGACCCGTCCGGGAGAAAGAGTGTTCCATGGATGGTAAAGGCGTAGCTGCCTCGGATGGTGGAATTGCTGCAAGAGGTAGCGTGAGACATCAAGGGCGACGAAGCGACCAGCGCGAGCGCCAAAAAAAAGTGAGAGTTGCGGAATTTCATGATGCCTCCAGATTTTCCTAGGTGGCATGTCCCCAAGAACCTTTACCCCCACGCCACCCAGCGGCAACCATAGGCGCGGCAAGCCTGGCGCGACTGTTCACAATTGCTCATTGTTCGCAACACTGTTGAGAGGAAGTTGATGACCACAGGCGTGCACACTCAAAACCCCAGGGCGAGCTAGAATGCTTGCTCGATCATGCACCAGTTGCGAGGTTCTAAGAGGCCGGCCCTGCCCAGACGAAGCGCGCGAAACCGTGCCCAGACCGTAGGGCCGCCGCCTGCCCTGAGCCAAGCCGAAGGATCCCGCCGGCAGTCACGAGGGCGTCTCCCGCTCGCCTCATCACACCATCCCCTTGCGCAACTCTTCCAACGGATACTTCGTCCCCCGCCAAGTTACGCCATCGTTCCGCAGCGTCAGAAACATCGAGCGCAGCAGCGTGTACTCAAACAACACCGTGCTGACCGGATGCAGCACGAAGTAGTACGGCGGGATCGATGACCGGAACGACATTCCCAGATAGATCAAAAACATCGAACACAGTGCAATCGCATAGGGCAACCGCGCCCACCCGTGCGCCAGCCACAATCCAATAAACGGCCAGAGGTTCAGAAAGAACAACCCGAACGCCGACGCCACCGTCCGCCACCATTGAAACGACAGCACGGCAAAGAAGTTCTTGGTCAGGTTATCGACCACGCCCATCGCACCCTTAGCCCACCGGACGGAAATCAGGTCTTCCCCAAAAACATTCCGCTGTCGCAAACCCGCTTTCTTGATGACCTTGCCCAGCTTCATGTCGTCGAGCACTTCCATGCGCAGTGCTTTGTATGTCCCGACCGCCTCATAGGCCGTGCGCCGCACCATGTTGAAGGCGCCCACGCCCATATGATCGTCGGTGTCGGGATCGGCCACGCGCCACGGGCGATGCCCGAAGGTAAACAGCGTCTGGAAAAACGCGATCATCATCTTCTCGCCCGGGCCCTTCATGATGATGAGCGGGAAGACCACGACGTGATCGGCCTGTTCCGACTCGGCGTAAGTAAGCGCGCGGCGCAGCACGTCGGGCTTGAAGAGCACGTCAGCATCGGTAAACAACAACCACTCGCCGGTCGCCTGAAGTCCGGCACTCCACATGGCGTGGGTCTTGCCGAGCCAACCCGAAGGCAACTCACTGACGTGGACGATTCTCAGGCAGCCGTGCGCCGCGGGACTCGCGGCGATGCGATCCATGATTTCGCCAGTGCGATCGGTCGAGCGATCGTTGACGGCGATCACTTCGTAGTTGTCATAGTCGAGAGCGAGCAGCCCGCGGAGCGCCTGCTCAATGTCCTCTTCCTCGTTGCGGGCGGGAACGATGATGGTGACACGCGGAGGAACGGCAGGTCGCCGATCCCACTGGGGCCTGGAGATGTCGGCAATACCCGGCACACCGAGAGCCGCTTCCGCGATGCGCGAGAACCACGCCAGGGCCAGGATCCACCCTGCAATCGACAGCGCGTAATGCATTGCCTAGTGGGCTCCTACGGGGGCCGGAGAGGCTGTCTTGCTGACTGGAGGAGCGAACCTCATCCCGTAAAACAGTATGGCAGAGGAAAGGAAGATCGTAATCACCGGGGCAACGAAGGCCAGTTGCAGGGAGTAGTGATCGGAGAGAAATCCGATCAGCGCCGCCGACGGCACATCGCCGAACAGGTGGAAAATGAAAATATTCACGGCCAGGGCCATGGCGCGCACGTGCGGACCGACTGCATTGATGACCGCGGCATTCAGCGGGCCGGTGTTCAACAGCAGGAGAAATTCCGCCAGGAAGATTCCGGCAATCATGACTCTGCCGCTGGTGAACAGCGCCATGCACATGGCCGGGATCCCCAGCCCCAGGCTTACCGCCGATACCAGGTAGTGCGCCGACTTCGTCCGCTGCAGAAGCTTGTCAGAAATCCAGCCGCCCAGCACCGACGCCACCAGGCCGTTAATCATCGTACTGATGCCGAAAAGAACTCCCGCTTGTCCTAGCGTGTACCCGTGTACGCGATGCAGGAAGCTCGGCATCCAGACCTGCAGGCCGCCGAGCGCGAACGTCATCATCGCCATGCCGAACGTGGCAGTCAGAAAAGCCGGGTTGTGCACCAGTCCCTTCAACGTGTCACGCTCGGGCGCGCGATGCTCGGCATCGTCGTAGCGACCCAGTTCCGGCTCGGGGATCAGCAGCAACAGCAACGCCAGCAGAATTCCTGGCGCCGCCCCTACATAGAACGGAGCCCGCCAGCCGAACTTGGGCTCCATCAGCGAACCGATCATGTAACCGAGCCCGGTGCCCACCGGAATTGCAAGATAGAAGATGCCCATCACGCGCCCGCGCATCCGGTCAGGAAACATGTCGGCGATGAACGTCGGCGACAGCACCACGAAACTGGCTTCGCCCACGCCCACGATGGTGTGTCGAATCAGCAATTCGTCAAAATTTTTCGTGATGGCCGTCAGCAGGGTCGCGACGCTCCAGATCAGCGCCCCCACGATGATCACCGCCTTGCGCGAGTAGCGCATCGACAGCGGCCCCATGAACGGCGCTGCGCACATGTAGAACACAAAAAAAACCGTGGTCAGCAGCCCGATCTGAAAATCGCTGCGCCCGAATTCCGCCTTGATCGAATCCTGCACCGCGAACAGCACGGAGCGGTCGATATAGTTCAGCAGGTTCAGCGCGGTAAGCAGCGCCAGCGCGGTTTTTGGGTAGAGCTTTTTGTCGGGCACAGGTCTGAGGAATCTACCATGCCTGGTGGGAGAAGAGCTACTTGGACCGACGGGCCGGCATGGCGCCCTCGCGGTATTTCGCGTGCTAATTGCGTAAGGCAGGCTGCCCCACCCTTCGCGTTTTCGAAGGGTGGGAAGCAAGGGCCTCAGCGGCTGATCGAAACGTTTTCTTTCTGCACTGAACCAGACTTAAGGCTCATCCGTCAAGTGCAGAAGAAGAATCTTGGCTTAATCAACGAACAGAAAGAGCGGGTCTAGAGTCCGCGTGACTGAGTAGAGTTAAGGTCCGTGCCTCCCACCCTTCGAAAACCGCGAAGGGTGGGCAGCCACCGTTGTGATATTTCTCAAAGGCCGGGCACGCCACTTGTCGTGGTGACTCGCGAGACATCAACCGCGCCGGACTACAGCCCAGACACCTCTGTTTCGCGCAACTGCGTTGGACTAGGGGGTAGCCACTACCTTCCGCTTTTCCCTCTCGGCCACTTCGCAATCACCACCGTCGAAATTCCACCCCGGGGCCGGAAATCTCCCTTCACCTCCGCCCACACCGGCTTCGCCCACTTCACCACGTCCTCGAGCACCTGGTTCACGATGTTCTCCTGAAAAATCCCCAGGTTACGGTAGCTCTGCAGGTACTCCTTCAGCGACTTCAATTCGAGACACAATTTCTTCGGCATGTAGCGGATCGTGATCACCCCGAAATCCGGCAGCCCGGTTTTTGGACACACCGAGGTAAACTCCGGATCGTCAATCACAATCTCGTATCCGGGAAACTGGTTCGCCCAGGTCTCAATTTCTGGAAATTTCGCATCAAGTCCCGCGGCGGCGTGTTCAGGTGTGTAACGAGGCTGATTCGGCATGCACGATATTGTAACGGCGCGGCCGCGAACATCATCAAAATCAAGCAGCTTGGGTCAGCCCGGCACGGGCTTCGTGCATCCAAATAAATCATTCGACCATGCTTGGATTGCTCTGCCCTGAAATGGGGGCAGGTGGTAAATTGTTGCTTGCAAAACCCTTGTCATGACACTGGGAGCAAAGGACAAACCGGGCTTTTACGTGCGTCACCGCTGGTTCGTGATCACGGTGGTCGCCATTCTTGCCGTCGTGCTGCTGGCGTCGTTCGCCTCTATGCGCGACGAAATCATCCCGGTGCGCGCCGCCACGGTCGAGCGGGGCTCCATCCGCAGCGTAATTTCGACCAACGGCAAAATCGAGCCTGCCCAGAATTTCGAAGCCCACGCGCCCACCAACACCACCGTGCGGCGCCTGCTCGTTAAGGAAGGCGACCACGTCCGCAAAGGACAGCTTCTGCTTCAACTCGACGACGCTGCCGCGCGCAGCCAGGCCGCCCATGCGCAAGCCGAACTCAAGGGCGCGCAAGCCGGCGTGCAGAACATCTCGCACGGTGGATCGCAGGAGGAAGTTCTCACCCTGCAATCGCAGATCATCAAGTCCCGCGCTGATCGCGACACTGCGCAGCGCAATCTCGACGCGTTCAAGCGTCTGCAGGAAAAAGGCGCCGCTTCCGCCGGTGAAGTGAAGGACGCCGAAAACGCACTGCAACGCTCCCAGGCCGACTACGACCTGCTCACCCAGAAACAGAAAGATCGCTATTCGAAGCCGGAAGTCGAGCACGTAACGGCGCAGCAATCCGATGCGCAAGCGGCCTACGAGGCGGCGGAAGACATTCTTCGCAAATCGAACATCACCGCGCCCTTCGACGGGGTCGTGTACGTGCTTCCCGTAAAGCAGGGAGCGTACGTACAGGCCGGAGACCTTCTGTTGCAGGTGGCGGATTTGTCGAAGGTGATGGTGCGCGCCTATGTCGACGAGCCCGATATCGGCCGCCTCGTTCCCGGACAGAAGACTGAAGTGACTTGGGACGCCATGCCTGGGCGCATCTGGGATGGCGCAGTCACCACGCTTCCCTCGACGGTGAAGCTGCGCGGAACGCGCAATGTGGGCGAGATGGTCAGCCAGCTCGACAATCACGATTTCAAGCTGCTGCCCAACACCAACGTCAATGTCACCATCGTGATGGCACAACACGACAACGTGCTGGTTATCCCGCGCGAAGCTCTCCGCCTCGACGATTCCAAGCCTTACGTCTACCAGATTGTCGACAACAAGCTGCACAAGCAGAACGTCTCTGTCGCCAATTCCAATCTCACCAAGGTGGAAGTGAGCCAGGGGCTCAGCGACAAAAACCAGATCGCGCTCAATACCACGGCCGTCAACAAGTCCCTGCGCGACGGTATTCCCGTGAAGGTGGTGCAGTAGATCATGAAGTGGCCTACGAAAGTATTTATTCTGGCGGCGCTCGTGTTGCCGGCGATTGCCGCTGCCGCCGATTCTCCTAATGACTTGCTGGCGGCCGGGCGCGTTGACGACGCCATTTCCACCCTGAGCGGCAAACTCAGTGCTTCGCCCAACGACGCAGCGTCGCACAACCTGCTGTGCCGCGCCTACTTCGCGGTCGGCAAATGGGACAGCGCGATCTCCGAGTGCGAGAGGGCGGTGGTAATCGAGCCCAACAATGGCGAGTACCACCTGTGGCTCGGGCGCACCTATGGCGAGAAGGCCGATGCTTCGAATTTCATCACCGCCGCCGGACTCGCCAAGAAAGTTCGCACCGAGTTTGAGCGTGCCGTGGCACTCGATCCCAACAACGTGAGCGCCCGCACCGATCTTGCGGAGTTTTATCTGGAAGCCCCGGGCATCGTGGGCGGAGGACAGGACAAGGCACGTGCCCAGGCCGACCAGGTAGCCAAGTTGGATCCCGCCAAGGCGCACTGGATCCAGGGCCGGCTCGCCGAAAAGAACAAGGACGCGACGGCAGCCGAAAGAGAATATCGCGCGTCCATTGATGCCAGCCAGGGAGGCGGGAACGCGTGGCTCAACCTGGCGCTCTTCTATCGCAGGAACAATCGGCTCGACGAAATGCACGACGCGCTGAAGAAAGCCGCAGCTGCCCCGATGGATCAGCCCGAAGTACTGGTCGACGCAGCCTCGACGTTGCTGCGCGCCAATCGCGACCTTCCATTCGCGTCGGAACTCGTCCGCCGCTATCTTTCTTCGAGCACGGTCGAGCAGGCCCCGCAATTCAAGGCGCACTACCTGCTCGGCAATATCCTCGAGAAGCAGGGCGACAAGCAAGGCGCTGCCAAGGAGTATCAAGCTGCCCTGACCATGGCGAAGGATTTCGGCCGCGCCCGCGAAGCGTTGAACAGGGTGAACCAATAAGGGCAGGCTTTGGGCTTTAGGCTTTAGGGTCTAGCGTAGACGAGAGGCTTAGAGCCTAGCGGCCAGAGCCTGGAGCCACTGGCAACTGGTCACCGACCACTGCTTCGCTGCTATCCTTAGCCAACATGCCGCGACTCGCGTTCCTTACTGTTGCTGAATCCTTTCCTGTCAAGGTGACCCAATGAAACATCGCAATTGGAATGGCCTGTGCTCCCACAGGCTGCTGGTGGGATTGTGCTTGTGCATCGCCGCACGCGCGGTTGCTGAGCCGCTTCCATTGAAGCGCGCCGTGGAGTTGGCACTGACGCACGCCGCCACTGCGGGGATCGCATCGGCCGATGCGCAACACGCGTTCTCCGCTTACCGGGAAAGCCACAACAACTACATCCCGCAACTGGTGGTTGGATCCGGGCTAGGCAAGTCGTGGGGATTTCCGCTCAGCCTCGAAGGCTCCGCGCCGTCCCTCATCAACGTGAACGCACAATCGGCTCTCTTCAATCCGGCCCTCCAGCAGTTTGTGCAATCGGCCAAGGCCGAATGGCAGGCGGCGACGATCGAGAATAAGGATCAGCGCGCCCAAGTGATGCAGGACACTGTGCTGAGCTATGCCGAGCTGAGCAAATGGGAGCGGCGCATTGGTAAGTTGCATGACGACCAGGCGGCGGCCTCGAAGTTGGAACAGGCAATGGCCGCGCGCGTGACGGAAGGCGTGGAGAGCCCGCTCGAACAGACCAAGGTGCGGCTCGCCGCCGCGCGCGTGCGATTGCGAGTGGCAGAGGCGCATGGCTCGGCCGATGTCCTGCGGGAACACCTCGCCAAACTCACGGGGCTGAATGCAGCGACGATCGAAACTGTGCAGGATTCCATCCCAGCGGTCGCACCTCTTTCACAGGACGACGATTATGTCGAGGAAGCTGTGAAGAACAATCCAGCTATTCAAGCGGCGGAGGAGCATGCCCGTGCGCAATATCTGCGTGCGAAAGGAGAACACAGGGTACTGTTGCCCAGCGTGGATTTCGCCGCCCAATATGCGAGGCTGGCTCGATACAACAACTACGACCTCTTCTTCCAGACCTTCGAGGCCAACAACGCAACGGTAGGTGTCGCGATCCGATTTCCAATCTTCAGTTCTGTGCAGCGCGCCCACGCACAGGCAGCCGACGCCGAAGCCGTCAAGGCCCGGCGACAAGCCGAAGCCGCCAAAAACAAAGTTTCCGAAGAAACCCTGAAGTTGCAGCGCGCGGTCCGCCAGCTGGAAGCCGCCCAGCAAGTCGCAGAACTTGAGTACGAGATTGCCCAGGCCAATCTCGATTCGGTGCAGACCCGCATGGACGCCGGCACCGCCACCATCAAAGACCTGGGAGAAGCCCGCGCCCAGACCAGCGAACACTACATCGCCCTGCAGGACACGACCTTCGAACTGCAGCGCGCACAAGTTGGCTTGCTGCGCTCGACCGGGGAACTCGAAAAATGGATCAACGGGACCGACTAAGCAGGCACGGCGGGCACAGAGGAATGCCAGAATCCCTCCGTGTTCCTCCGTGCCCTCTGCGGTAAATGAGGTTGACTCCGCAACTCCTGCCTTCTCAGGCATTTCCGCCAAATACTCAAGCTCATATCCGACGATCCCTTTCCTCCTCTCAATGCATCCAATCACCATTCGACCGAAACCCATTGGGTATGCCCTAGGCGGTTGATAAAATTACACTTAAGGAAAGAGTCACCGATTCGGCCAGCGCGCCGCTCGCTCCGGGGCGAATCCAGGGAAACACCCGTGAAACTGAAGAGAGGATGTTAGTATTAACCATCCACACATATGCCTTTGAAAACATTGTTTTTGAATCCACCTTCGTTTGAGAACTTCGACGGTGGGGCCGGATCTCGCTGGCCCGCCACGCGCGAAATCGAATCGTACTGGTACCCGGTTTGGCTAGCCTACCCGACAGGATTGTTGGAAGGAGCGCGCTTGCTCGATGCGCCGCCCCACCACATTTCGGGCGAGGAAACCATCCAGATCGCCAAGGACTACGAATTCCTGGTGCTGTTCACCAGCACACCCGGCTTTCCCGGCGACATGCGTCTGGCCAAGGCGATTAAAGAGGCGAATCCGAAGATCAAGATCTGTTTTGTTGGGCCGCACGTCACCGTGCAGCCGGAAAAATCGATGCGCGATTGTCCGTCCATCGACTTCGTTGCCCGCAAGGAATTTGACTACACGGTGGTCGAGTACGCGCAGGGCAAGCCGCTGGAAGAAATCGCGGGTATTTCCTATTTGAAGGACGGCCAGATCGTGCACAATCCCGACCGGCCGCAGATCGAGGATCTGGATCGACTCCCGCATGTCACCAAGATCTACAAGCGTGATCTGGATGTCACGCGCTATAACGTTCCGTTTCTGCTGCACCCCTACGTCTCTCTCTATACGACCCGCGGATGTCCCGCGCAGTGCACGTTCTGCTTGTGGCCACAGACTTTAAGCGGGCATCCATGGCGCAAGCGCTCCACCGACGACGTGGCTGCGGAGATGGCTGAAGTGAAGCGCCTTTGGCCCGATGTGAAGGAGTTCTTCTTCGACGACGACACCTTCAACATCCAGAAGGTACGCACCGTCGAACTCTGTGCCAAACTGAAGCCGCTGGGGCTGACCTGGTCCTGCACCTCGCGCGTGACCACAGACTTCGAGACGCTGAAGGCGATGAAAGAAGCCGGATGCCGACTGCTGATTGTCGGCTACGAATCTGGCGATCCGCAGATTCTCAAGAACATCAAGAAGGGCGCGACCGTGGAACGCGCTCGGCAGTTCACCAAGGATTGCCACAAGCTCGGCCTGGTCATCCACGGTGACTTCATCCTGGGGTTGCCCGGCGAAACGCGCGACACCATCCGGAACACCATCAACTTCGCCAAGGAACTGGACGTCGAGACGATTCAGGTGTCCGTCGCGCACGCTTATCCAGGTACGGAACTCTACGACCACGTGGTGCAGAACGGCTTCCTGGCGGCCGACACCAAGATGGTCGACGAGGGCGGTCATCAGATGGTGCAGATCCAGTACCCCGACCTGCCCGCTGAATACATCATGGAAATGGTGCATCGTTTCTATGACGAGTACTATTTCCGTCCCAAAGCCGCGTTCCGCATCCTGCGCAAGGCAGCGTTCGATAGCGCTGATCGCAAGCGGCTTTACAAAGAAGCCAAAGCTTTCCTGAAGACGCGCGCCATGCGTAACAAGTGGGTGCGCGAGAAACAAGAGTCGCCCGCAGCAGCCGCACCGGCTAAAGCTTAGGCTGAACCGTGACGTTTCGAAAATATCTGGTGCTGGCGGGAGTCTCGGTGTTTGCCTCCATCGGCGACTCGATGCTTTCCCGCGGCATGAAAGATATGGGCGGAGTTTCCCTTTCCCGCCTGCACACTCTGTTAGCCGCCTTGCGCGATCCCTGGATCGTGGGCGGCATTCTTTTTCTGCTTGCTTTCTTTTCCGCTTATATGACTGCCCTTTCCTGGGCAGACCTTACCTACGTTCTGCCCGCCACCTCCCTGGGCTACGTGTTGCTAGCACTGATTGCCAAGTTCGTGTTGCACGAGCAGGTCACGACGCTGCGCTGGGTGGGAATTTTTCTGATCGCGGTAGGCGTAAGCGCGGTGGCTTCCGGTCCGGAGCTCACGCACGCACACCAACGCGAGCCGGAGCCGGAACTGGCCTCGGTGCAGGAGGAACGATGAGGCACGCCTACACCTGGGGCGCAATCCTCGTGATCGTGGTTGCTTCGGTCGCGGGCGACGTGCTGTTGTCGCGCGCCATGAAGCAGGTGGGCAACGTGGACGAATTGCGCAAGCGCTCGGGCCTGTTCGCGGTGATCGGACGCGTTCTGCAGAATTCGTATTTCCTGTTGGGCGTCGCGGCCATGGCCGTGGCTTTCTTCAGTTTGCTGTTCGCGCTCTCCTGGGGCGATGTGAGCCTGGTAGCTCCGGCGTCGGCATCGCTGACGTTTGTAGGCAATGCGGCCGCGGCGAAATTCTTCCTGCATGAACGAGTAGATCGCCGGCGGTGGATGGCGGCGGCTCTGGTGGCTTGCGGCGTGGCATTCCTTGCGGGATAGTTGGGGAAGCCTAAGAGCCTTTAACCGCTAAGGTCGCTAAGGAATCGCAAAGTTCGCGCAGGAGAATCTCTTCTTTGCGGGCTTGTCTCGCGCATCCCGCGAGCTAGCCAAGCCGAAACATTTTCGTTATTCTCGTAACTCTATTTTGGGCCCGAGTTCTTCCAGCAGGTCACTTTAAACTTGAATGATGGGGATTGAGATGCGCCGAACGCTCGCGGTTCTCTTTCTGGCGGTGTGTGCCAGCTTCCTGTCAGCCACGGCGGCTCCGCAAAGGACGGCCGCCAAGTACGATCAGCAGATCCTGCAGGAGGTAAACAAATACATTCAGGGCAAAAAAGAATTCCAGGGTGTAAAAGCGGCGGTCGAGGATCAGATCGTCACCCTCGACGGCACGGTCACCCTGTACATTGACCGCGAGAACCTCGACAAGAAAGTTAAGAAGATGAAGAACGTGGACGGAATCCGCAACCACGTTCAGATCCAGAGTAACGTGCCCGACGACCAGCTAAGCCAGTCCCTGGCCGACCGCCTGCGCTACGACCGTGTCGGCTACGGCATCGCGTTCAACGCCATCACGCTCGACGTGAAAGACGGCGTGGTCACGCTGGGCGGAACGGTCCACGACTATCCTAGCAAGGATTCGGCGGTTGGCATCGCGGAGACGACGCCGGGCGTGAAAGACGTTGTGGACGACATCGAAGTGGCGCCCACGTCGATGTTCGACGACCAGCTACGCGTCAAGCTGTACCGGGCGATCTACGGCGCACCCACGCTGCAGCGCTACGAGATGGACCCGCAGAAGCCCATCCGCATTGTGGTGGAGAACGGCCACGTGACGCTCTACGACTTGGTCGACAGCGCGATGGACAAGCAGATCGCGGGCACGCAGGCCAACAACGTGCCGGGCGTGTTCAGCGTCGACAACCAGTTGATCGCCCTCAGCGATGTCAAGAAGTGAAGTATTACGAATCCAATATGGAGAAAATCATGATTCGTTCCAAGGCAATCTCGAAAGCACTCCTTCTGATGATTACGGTGGCGCTGGCAGGCTCGGCGCTCGCACAGGATGTCGTCCACGCCGTAGCCGGGGCCGTCACCCGGGTCGACAAGGCCGGAAAGACCATCGCCATCAAAGCCGGAGACGGATCAGAGCAGGTGTTCAAGTTCACCGAGCACACGGCGATCCGCACCAGCGGTGCAGCCGCGAAGGGCGCGAAGATGGGCGCCCTCGACACCTATTTCGCGGGCAAGGAAGGAACGCGTGTGGTGGTCCGCTACATGGGCAAAGGCGCCGACAAGACGGCGACGCTGGTGGAGGACTTCGGCAAGGACACTCTCAAGGCCGGCAAAGGCACCGTGACCCACGTCGATAAGGCGGCGCGCACCGTGTCGGTCAAGACCGAGAACGGCGCCGAAGAAACTTACAAGCTGGGCTCGGAAGCGGTGGTGGAGACCGGCCACGGCGTGGTGCGGGGCACCCGCTACGTGGCCAAAGAAGGCGACAAGGTCGCCGTACACTACACCGAAGAAGGAGGCACGAAGGTTGTGCGCTTCTTTGAGAAGCTCTAGAGGTGAGGTTTCAGCCGCACAGCCAGGTTCCCGGCCGGCAGCCGGCATTCTTGAAGACGCGCATCCGGAGAAGTTCGGATGCGCAGTTTTTTTGGAGGGCGCGTATGTCGTGGAAATGTTTTCTGGGAATCAGCTTGATGTGCACCATTGCAACGTTGCCGGGCGCTCTGGCTGCGGAACCGCCGGCCGCTCCCTCGCGCACACAGATCAAGCTGCTGACTCCCTTCGGACCGACGGGCCTGAGCATCGGTATGGCGGTCACTGAAAAAGTGAACGGCAGCTGCTTCACGTCGTCCAACGAATCGGCGAGCCGGCCGGATGCGTGGAGATGTTCGTCGGGCAACGGAATTCTCGACCCGTGCTACCAGCGGATTCTCGGCGACGAGAAACAACTTGCCTGCCCCGTGGGAGGCCCGTGGCCCGCGAACGTGGTGCTGCTGACGCTGACCCAGCCTCTGCCCACCGAACCCCGCAAGGAAATCAGCCGCGCCGATACCCTGCCTTGGGCGCTCGAACTCGCCAACGGCCAGCGATGCACGCTGATGACCGGTGCCATGCCTCCGGTGGCCGGCATGCGCATCAACTACGGATGCCCCGGAGGCTTCCAGGTGGTGGGCGACCTCGATCGCAGCGGTCCAGTGTGGCGTGTGTTCTTTCAGGGAGAGAAGTCGATCGCGCTCGAGCAGGTGGACGTGGCCGTGGCGTGGTACTAGAGGTGCCCGATCCCAGAATGGGGCAGCCCGCCCGGTAAGTGCGCAAACAATTGCGACACGCTCGCCAAATATTTAGCTGGAAAGTTCGCAAAGTTGGGTATAGCATCCGCCACGGTTTTGGACCCGGGGTGTTTATGAGACGCGTTCTCTCCCGCTCTTTCCTCTTCGTTTTCCTGATGTCTGCGACGGCATTTGCAAGTCACCTCGTCCTGGACCCCAATGGCGGTGCGGGCGGCAACTTCGCCTACTTCACCAACAGTCACCGGCTCTTGCTCAGTGGCGGAACCGACTACTTCTTTTTCGGCGATATAGGCTACCCGACAGGGCTGACGCTGGGCGGAGGCGGAGCCTTGTTCCTCGACAGCACCGTCTTTGTGATCGACGGCACTCCGCTCGAGTTCTTTTTCTATCCCGGCACCATCTCGATGACTTCCTTTAGGCTACCCACCGACGGCAGAGATTTCCGGGCGCTGGTCGACATCACCTTCTTCGCAACCGGAATCAACTTCGATACCGGGCAAACCATCAATGTGAGCGGCGGCTCGCACGGCGTGGTCTCATATTACTTTTCGAACGGACTCTACTATCCCAACTCCTTCCTAGAAGCCCCCGAACCCGGGACTTTATCATTGATCGGAATGGGATTGATGGGCATTGCCGGGATAGCCCGCAAGAAGGGGACGCTCCGCCCACGTCGCCAGTAGGCGGGCTGGGGCCACCTGTCACGCATCGCCGGGGACACCGATCGTGTTTTCCAAGCGTTTTTGTGTCCCGCTAGAATAGCAACGTGACGATCGAAGATCCCGATTATAAGCATATTGAAGAAACTTACGACGAAGGCTGCCAGGATTACGGCGATCACTTCAAGAATCCCCACGAGTTCATCGAGCCCGATCGTCAGCAGTTCCTTGCGAGACGACCGACTGGATCGAGCATTCTCGATTGTGGCTGTGGGGCCGGAATGGATACGGAGAGATTTTCCTATCTGGGATACAACGTGACGGCCATCGATTTGTCCGATCGTTTCGTGAGCCTCGTCAGACAGCGCGTCCCCGGCGTCCGCATCGAAAAGATGGACATGCGTCAGCTTTCATTCCCGAAGGCGTCGTTCGATGGCGTCTGGGCCTCCTTCAGTCTGCTGCACATTCGCGCCAACGAACTCGAAAAGACTCTCTCGAACTTCCAGTCTGTTCTTCGAGAGGGCGGCCTGTTTTTCGCCGCCTTGCACCGGGGGCCGGAAACAAAGTGGGAAAGACTACGATCTCTGGAATGGAGCGCGATACCTACGTTCAGGAGTGGTTGCAGTCTGACATTGAAGCGCGCGTGCGCGGAACCGGCTTCGAGATCATCAAAAGCCGCGCTTTCGTGAGAAAAGGGGGGCGCTATCCGCTGCTCAGCATCCTGGGCAGGCTGCGCGAAGTCCTGAAGTAATCCGCCTTCCCGACCGCACTTTTTTGAGCTACCATTTGTGAATCCCAGGAAATCTGCAACGAGTGTAACCAACCTGCTTTAAGCGAGCGTCCCCGATGGATTGGGCAATCTACCGGCCGCAAAACCGCTTTGATCCCCGCGCTGAGCGCGAGGAGTGTGACCGGCTGTACCACCATCAAGCACGAATTCTGCAAGACCGCCTGGCGCGCCGTGGGCACATCGATTGGACGCGTAAGGTCGCGATGGCCGACTGGGAAAAGGTCCATCAAGCAGAAGCGCAAGAGCAAAGACTGCTGTACCAGGCGAGAGTTCTGAGCTGGGGCAAAGAGAAACGCTATTACTACACGCACAAAGTCTCGGCCTGAATCGCGCTAGACCGCTGGGTTCGATCAATGAAGCTTTAGTCCCCCTTTTCGTCCTTCAGCTTTTTTGCAAGATTTGCAATTTCTTTTTCTCGCGAGACATTCACGATTCCTTTGGAATCGTCATAGAGGCTCTCGTGCAGGAGATTCAGAAGCCGGGCCTTGAGTTTTGCTCGCTTCGCAAATGGCTGTGGGACTGTGACCCGCTCCGACTGCTTGTCCGCTGACGAACAGGTTAAAGTGCTCCCGACGAACGAAGCCTTGAAACCAGGGTGTGAATCTGCCGCTGCTTGTCCCATTGCTTGTACGCTAAGAAAAGCGCCAGCAAGGGCAAGGGCAGCAAAGGTAACGATACTTTTTGCCACATCTCTACCTCCCTCCGGCCGAAGGGCATTTCGGACGCCCGCCGATAGGTGAATGAAAGATGATGGCCTTTGAGGGCATGGTTTGCTGCTTACAGCAATCCACTACCGGCCCTAGGGCGTTCGCGGTAGCGAAATTGGACAAGGCGGCGCCCGGCCGAGGGTCCCCGACGATTGTGTTTCGTGCGCTGCGTTACGATCCCGCTACTGCTACTCGCACACCTCTCACCAATCGGGGAGCGTCCAATCCGTAAGCGTCGGGCGGCGCTTCTTCCCGGCACAGCCGACTGGCGGACTTTTGTCAATCGCATCGACATAGAATGTATGATTCCTTTGATTCACGACGGTGTACAGGCGCTCATCCTTCCCCGATGATGACTGCTTCTGGTCAATCCAGAGGTCAACGACCCAGGAATCGTCAGCGCTTCCCGCACTTGAGCAGTGATGCACCGACTCGATCTCTGCTGCGTCCGGCGGAAGATCGTTCAATTTTGCATGCCATTGCTGAAGGCTTGTCGCCGAAGGGTCAGTGCTCCAGCGCACGGCTTCGTCCCAAGACATCCGGGGCCCACACGTCGAGGAAATCCTCGGGCGTAAGTGCCAAGGGGTGAAGCCGGCGAACGCTATCGCCCGTGACTTCGTATCGGGAGATGAACACTCCGGGCTCCCGATCCAGTTTCCGCTCTCTTCCGGTCGTTATCGCAAACCAGTCCATCTCGGCTTGCACGCGAAAACGAGGCGTGAACCTTTCATCCGAGGGCTCCCGGCGATCGAGGAGCACGCGTGGTTCGTCAGCAGACTGACCCGGCCGCAACACTTTGTAGCGACAGGAACCACTCACCATTATGGTCTGGAGGAGACAGGGCATACTGCATGCCGCTCTTCGCGGGACCATCCCCAGGGTCAAAGTCGGCCTCGGCTGAGAGTGCCAACTCCCACTCACTTCCCTTCGCTCGAAACACGTAGATGGCGGAATCGGGATCAGCGCCGCACGGAATCCAGAGCTGCGTCGACACAACCAGCACTGCGGGATCGTATCCTGCTTTGAAATCGAAATTGATCTGGCTGATTTCTCCGTAGGCATTCCATTTGTGTCTGGGGATTTCTTCCCAGCCGGCGGCGCGCAGCTCGACGAAAATGACTTCCTCACTTGTGGGAGAGCCGGGCTTTCGCTCATTCAACGTGCTGACGATCAAAGCTCGTAGGTCTCAGTTGAGCTGCCTCAGCAAACCCGGAACCCGAAGAGGGGGTACATTCTGAGACTCCTCAGAGTCGGGGAGTCCAATCGCGCGCAACTCTCGAATGGTTAAAACGGCCTGACGCGCTTCCGGCGACACAGCCAACTCTCGCGCGTGAGTCAGAACTGAGAATGCAGCTATGAAACTAAGCAAGCCCAGCAGAAGAGGCTTCGATCGAGCCCTGGCGCCGCCTAGACTGAACGTGTATCGGGCGCGCTTTTTCACGGGACTGCATTGTAATGTATAAGTCACGGTATCTGGTGCTCGCCTGGCTAGTGGGCCGGCACCAAGCCTGCCGCGGAGAGGCGAACGAGAAGGGCCACCCCGGGCGAGATTGGGGCGACCTCAACCTGTCTGAGCCAGCCGCGTAAGTATAATTTCGCAAACTCTCTGTCGTGTGGAGTCGATCATGCGATCTATCCGATATTTCCGCTTGGTGCTCGGAGTGTTTCTGGTGGCTGCTCCCCTTGTAAGCCAAAACGTGAATACAATGCACCCGCAACAAATCGAGGCGCAGAAACTCCCCTCGCCTGACGACCTGAGAGCCAGGACTGCCAACGCCCAATTCCAGAAGGATGTTAAGGAACTCGCTGCCCTGTGCGCTTCGGTCGCGGATGACATGGACCGCGTGAAGCAGGGTCTTCTGGCGAAAGACGCGCCGGAAAAACTGAAGCGGATGGAAAAACTATCCAAACGGGTGCGCGAAGGGTTGACACAGACCTCGACTGCACCTTGAAGAAGTGCGGGCGGCGGGAGAAAGCCAGCGTCCGTTGCGAGGGCTCCGGCCCATCGTGCTGACATGGCTCAGGCGGAGGTTGAGCTCCTTCCCAAGAACCCCCGTCCTGCTCTCGAACGAAAGAGACCAGGACGGGGACCTGAGATTAAGCTGCTTTCGCCATTTGGGTGCGCATTTGTTTCATGAACTCGCGCATGGCCGCAATGTGGCCTGGCGAGCGGCTTTCGACCCATTTCTCATAGCGCTGTGCCGCTTTTTCCAGATTGGCGCAGAACGTCTTGGAGACGAACCGCTCCCGGAATGCGGGGATGACCGGCTTGACCATTTCCCAGACCCCGAAAAATTCTCCGCTGGTTTCAAAAAACAAGTCTTCATGGAGCAGATCATAGTTGAGCAAAGCACAGGCTTGTTCCCAGTAACCGAGGACCATACTGACGAATGTGCCATTTTCCGATCCCATAGGAGCAATCCGCATGGACTCGTCAATGTTGGTCACGTGGTAGTTTTTAAAAAACCAGTCCCGCGCCTGGCGCAACCTGGCCTCGCGGCGCTGATCGTACACTTTGAGATGTAGTTCTGCTTGTTCGTGCGTCGGCTTTGAACTCATGTCTACTGATCTCCTTTTCAGCTTTGTTGTTCCTGGTTTATGAATTGGCACCGAGAGCTTCCCGCCGAGAGCTGTTTAATACACACCTCCGGCTGCCCTCTTCACTTAGACGATGGAACAGGACGGAAATTGCCATTGTTGCAACAAAAACCTGTGAAAAACTTAGAGGGGTTCTGTACTGTCATAGTACACTTTTCGATACGGTCCACAAGGAAGGCGAAATTTGAAGACCCAGCATGGCTAAGTCTCTTATCCGAACAACCGCATGAATCCCTGCGCCGGCAAATCCGGTACGAGAAACGTTGCCTCACGCAGTCCTGCGACCTTTGCCAGCGACTGCGCGGCCAGGTAGCCGCTGCGGACGGCGCCTTCCATGGTGGCGGGCCAACCGGTGGCGGTCCAGTCGCCGGCGAGGAATACGCGCGGCCAGACGGTTTCGGGGCGTGGGCGATCCGCTTCGATGCCCGGCCTGGGGGAGTAGGTGGCATGCACTTCCTTGATGACCGTCGCCTTGAGTAGGTTGGCATCGCGGGCCGCCGGGAAAAATTCGCGGAATTCGCTCAGCGCCAGGTCGACAATTTCCTGCCGCGGCTTTTCGACCAGTGACTTTGAGGAGCTCACCACCAACTCCACGTAGCTTCCGTGGCCGTTGTAGTCGCGCTTCTGCAGTTTCGACTTGTGGAACATCCACTGGATGGTGCGGTCGAGCAGCACGGCGTGTTCCAGATCGGAAATGTTGCGATCGAACCAGAGATGAATGCCGGTGATCGGCGACGTCTCGAAACGGCCGAGCGTGTTGCGCAGCGGCTCCGCAGCCGATGAGTTGGGCAGTATTTTCCCCAGCGCGTCGAATGGCACTGCGAACACCGCAAAGTCGAACTTCTCTTCCCGTCCCGCCACGCCCAGCATGACGTGCGAAACGTCGGCGCGGAACGATTCGACTGAGGCGCGAAACTCCACGTTGCCCTGACGCGCGCGGATGTAATCGCCGGCGGCATTGTAGAGCTCGGTAAGAGGGACAGCGGGCACGCCCATGCGCCCGGCGCGGGCCGACTTCAGGAATGACTCACGCATCATGTGCGCGGCGTACGGCACGGAAACGCGATCCACGTCTTCGTTGAGCGCGCTGACCAGCACCGGCTTCCAGAAGCGTTCGATGGCGCCTTCGGTCTGACCGTGCCGGTTCAGCCAGGTCAGGAAAGACTCTCCGTTATCGCGCGGCGTCATCGGTGCCAGTGCCATCATGGCGCGCGCGATGGCAATTTTGTCGGGCAGGCGCAGGCACTCGGCCCGCAGGAATGCAGGCGTGGTGTGCAGTGGCGCCGGCAGGTTCGACGGGCCGATCTCCGAAGCCCGGCCGCCCGGCTCAAGAAACGTCAGGCGGTCGAACCAGCGGATGCTCCCGGCGACTCCTGTGCGATCGTAGAATTCGATGAGGTTGGTGCAGCATCCGAGCAGCACGTGCTGGCAGTTATCGATGACTTCGCCGGTGCCGGGATGTTCATAGGACGACGCGCGACCGCCCAGGTAGGGACGCCGTTCAAACAAACTCACGCGGAAGCCCGCGGAGGAAAGTGCGCAACTCGCAGCGAGTCCGGCGAGTCCGCCGCCGACGACCGCGACGCTGGGAGGTTGTGTCCAGGGAGTGGGCATCACGTCAACCGCTTCAGGAACCCCTTCCCGAGGACGGAGACTTTTTCGAAGGTGGTGAGTCGAATCTTGCCTGCGTACACGTCGTACTGCTTCTGCGCAATCTTCTCAAGTAGCCGCTGATAGATAGTTACCAGCACCCACAGGGCAGGCTGGCTGTCTTCATTCACCAGCGGGATCAACTCGTGTCCCGACTTGTAGAAGTCGCGCGCGCGATCGGCTTCCATAGCGAGCAGCGAGCGGAAGCGGCCGCGGTCGGGAAAGTTTTTCAAGTCGTCGGGCGTCAGTTCGAAGCGTTGCAGGTCTTCAAGCGGCAGATAGACGCGGCCCATCTGCACGTCTTCTTTCACATCGCGAATGATGTTGGTGAGCTGGAAGGCGATGCCGCAGCGCTCGGCGAGATGCTCGGCGTTGGGATCGCGGTATCCGAAGATCTTAATGCAGACCAGGCCAACCACCGAAGCGACGTGGTAGCAGTAAAGATAGAGATCCTTGAAGGTGCGGTATTGGATGACGAGTTCCTGCTCCGCTCCAGCCGCCTGATCTTCTTCGCTTTCCGGAACATCCATCAACGTGCCAAAAGCGAGCTGGTCAAGCAGTTCGGCAGGAATCTGGTAGCGGCGTCGCGTGTCGGTGAGCGCCAGCAGGATAGCGTCGTCGGTGGGTTCGCCCGCCTGCGCGCGATGAAATGCATCGAGCCAGGCTTCGAGCTTGGCGCGCCGCTCGCGCAGCGGAAGGCTGGCGTCATCGGAGAGATCGTCGCACCGGCGCATGTAGGCATAGATCGCGCACAGCGCATTCCGCTTAGGGTGAGGCAGCACCAGGAACGCGTAATAAAAGTTGCGCGCCGAGGCGCGCGCGATCCCGCTGCACACCGAGTACGCCATCGCCAGCTGCGACGACGTCGGCGAAAAGGGCACCGAGGCTTGTTGCACGGCGGTGCTCATAACAGCTTCCCCAGCGCCGCGCGAGCGACCAGCGCGAGCTTGCGAGGTTTCGAGATGGCCGGACGCCTGCCCAGCACGGCGAAACCCTGTTTCTCGATCGCCTTCAGAATCTCGAGTCCTCCCCGGCTGAAGAGATCCAGATCAATGGCCAGCTCTTTGTTCACCTTGCCGACCAGAGGCTGACCCTGCCGGAACCAGTCGCGCGCACGTTTAACTTCAAACCGCATCATGTCGCAGAAAGCCGGCGTATTGCGGTTGTTAGCCAGATCGTCTTCCGTTACGCAAAACCTGCGCAAGCTCTCGAGCGGCAGGTAAATGCGGCCCTTGGCGTAGTCGACCGACACGTCCTGCCAGAAATTCGCGAGCTGCAGCGCGGTGCAAGTGAAGTCAGAAAGCGTCTGGCGCTCCGGGTCGCGGTATCCGCAGAGATAGAGCACCAGGTGCCCAACAGGATTGGCCGAATTCAGGCAGTAGCCGAGGAGGTCGTCGAAAGTCTCGTAGCGCGTAATGGTCTGATCCTGGCGAAAGGCCGTGAGCAGGTCCGAGAATTCATGTTGCGGAATATCAAACTGGCGTACGGTGTCGGCCAGCGCGACGAACACAGGATGGCGCGGCTTCCCTGCGTAACAGGCGGCCAGCTCAATTTGCCACTGGTCGAGCAGTAGAAGCGAGGCCGCGGGATCGCCGACTTCATCGCCCAGGTCGTCGGAAATCCGGCAGTAGGAGTAGACGTTGTAGAAGTGCTGGCGCAGCCGCTCCGGGAGGAACCATGTGGCCACTGAAAAATTCTCGTAATGCGAGCGCGCCAGCCGCTGGCAGAATGCCTGCGCTTCAGCGAGCGACGGCGTCGTCGCCGGAATGGCGTACTCGGGCGGAAGCTTGCTCCAGCCGGCCAGCGGGGGAGACGCGGGCACAGGCCGGGATTCGCTGGTGGCGATGAAAGTCATAGCGAGTCTTTACCCCGGTCGATCTTCCTGCGCTTAGTGTCCTGGAATGATGGCGGTTTTGATGTCGCCGTTGCGGTTGAGCATGTGCCGCAGTACGTCATGCAGGCGCGACAGTGGAGCTTCGCCGGTAATGTAATCGGTGCCGCGGACCTTCTTTTCCGCGATCAGCGCAAACGCGCGGCGCACCGTTTCCGGGGTGTGATGGAACGTAGCCTTCAATGAGATTTCGGAATAGTGCAGACGGTTGGTATCGAGCTGCACTTTGCTGCCACTGGCGCATCCACCAAAGAAATTTACGGTGCCGCCCTTGCGCACCATCTGCACAGCCCACTCCCACGCCTCGGGACGGCCGACTGCTTCCACCACCACATCGGCGCCGCGCTTTTCGCGGGTCAGTTCGCGGACCGCTTCGATGGGATCTTTCACTTGCGTGATCTGCACGACTTCGTGCGCGCCCTTGCGCTTGGCGAGTGTGACTTGGGAGTCGCGTTTCACGACAGCAATCACGTTGCAGCCGATCGCCTTCGCGACCTGCACGAACATCAGGCCGATCGGTCCGCCGCCGATCACGGCCACGGTGTCGCCGATTTCAACCCGCGTCTCGTGCAGCCCGCGCAGCACGCAGGCCAGCGGCTCGGTCATGGCGGCGTCTTCGAACGAAACGTCCTGCGGGATGGCCAGCATGTTGCTCTCGACGATCCGCCGCGGCACGCGAATGTATTCAGCGTACGCGCCGTTATTGAAGAGTAGGTCTTCGCACAGATTTTCCTGATGTTTGGAACAGAAGAAGCACATGCCGCAAGGCGCGGAGTTCAGCGCCACCACGCGCATACCCTTCTTGAAGCCGCGGACACCCGGACCAACCTCTTCTACCACTCCGGCCAGTTCGTGCCCGAACAGGGCCGGCGGCACAATCATGCGGGCGTGGTAGCCTCGCTGGTACACCTTCAGATCGGTCCCGCAAGTCAGGGCGACTTGCACCTTGATCAGGACTTCGCCTTCCCCAACGCGCGGGATCGGCACCTGCTCGATCTTGATGTCTTCCTTGCCGTACAGGACGGCAGCCGTCATTTTTCCGTTCACTTCAAGTGTCCTTCCCAAGCGCTGCCCGGTTGAATCACGACTTTCATCGAGTCCGGTTGAGGATGGGCAGCCAGTTCCAGCGCTTCGAGTCCGCGGGACAATGGAAACCGGTGGGTGATGAGACGCTCCAACTCCATTTCCCGTCCCATGACGAAGCGCACCGATTCCTCCTGCAACTCGACCGAAGCGCTGTAGGACCCGAGCAAGGCCTTTTCGTCCACGCAAATGGCCGCCGGATCCACTACCGCTTCGCCGTGCACTGTCTGAGCAAACAGCAATACCCGGCCGCCCGGACGCGTCGCCTCCATGGCAGGCTGGATCAGTCCGTTGCCGCCCACCGCCAAAATGACAGCGTCGGCGCCACGGCCTTCCGTCAACTCGCGCACATGCCGGGCCACATCTGCACGCGAGGCATCTATGGTCAGGCCCAAACCGAAGCTTTCAGATATTGTAAGCCTCTGGGAATACAAATCGGAAGTAATTACCCTAGCCCCGGTCCGCCTCGACAACACGCTCAAAATGAGACCGATCGGACCTTGTCCGATGACGAGCACAGTTTCGTCTGGTAACAGACGCAGGCTGACCACGCCCTTGATGCAAGTGTTCACCGGCTCAACGAAGCAGGCCTGCTCGAACGAAACACCGTCCGGGATGCGCACGGTTCCCCGCTCAACGATCCAGTCCATGACGCGGACATACTCAGCAAACCCTCCGCCGCTCGGCTCAAATCCCGCCGTGCATCCGACCTTCTTGTAGGTTTCGCACTGCGCAAAGGTGTGGTGCCGGCAGTAGTAGCAGCTTCGGCAAGGAATGTGGTGGAACACCATCACGCGATCGCCGGGCTGATACCTCGTGACGGCCGGGCCGACGGCAGCTACTACGCCGGAGGTTTCGTGTCCGAAAATGCGCGGCGCGGAATGGGAACCCGTCGAGATCTTCTTCAGATCCGTGCCGCAGATCCCGCAGGTGTGCACGCGCACCAGAAGTTCGCCGGCGCCAATCGTGGGGACGGGCACGGTCTCCATGCGGACGTCGTTCTTGCCGCGATAGACCGCGGCCAGCATGGTTGACGGAATGGCCTGTGGTCGTTGGTCCACCGCGATTTGTCGGGCGATCGACATCACGAGGGCGTCTTCTCCTGCTTCGTGCGGATTTCGCTATGCGGCATTGTATTGGTGAAACGAATGTCGAGGGTCAGGTGATCGAGATACGGCTGGCCGGGAGCGACGAAGTGCGAATCCGTCACCCGGAAGACGCAGTAAAAGTTGTCGACCTTCACGACCCGCTCGGTGGTCAGCGCGATCTTGGAAAACTTCCCTGGATCGAGCCAGCCGATTTGCGTATGGTCTTCACTGGGATCCGGCGAGCGGAGGAAGACGTCCGGATAAATCTTGTGGTGCAGGTCGGCGAGTGTCACCTGCCAGCCTGTGATGCGGTAGTCGCCCACGGCGGCGCGCTGCGGGGCGCAGGCAAAGGTATAGCGATCCTTGCCGCTCTGATCCTTCACGCGAATATTGCAGGTCGCGTTGTGCGGATCGAGATCCACCTGCATCGACTGCTCAGTGATGCGTGTCGGCCCTTTGCGGAAGCTCTCGACGTATGCGAACGTGGCTTCAGTTTGCGCGAGGGCGGCGCACGTGAGTGCAACGGCCACGGTGATTTCGAATTGGTGACGAATCATCATGAACTGACTTTTTCCGGAATCGAAACTGCGTACTGCGATTGCAACATGGCGCTCAACGCCCGCGCCGCTTTTGCGCTGTTCTGTGCGAGCCGCAATACGTCAGGCCAAATGAATGGCCGACTCGCGGCATAGAACGCGAAGCTTCGCGCGCGAAAACTTCCATCCGCGGCGATGAAGCGATCCATGGGCGGCATGGCAAATCCGACTTCATCGGAAATGGCCTTGACCGCCGCGAACCGCAGGCCGCGCGCCTCGGCGCCCTTGGCCACGGCTGCGGCCTCCATGTCCACTGCATGTGCACCGTAGGCCTTCGCCAGCTTGGCCTTCTGCTCGGCACCCGCTACCGTTGGCGAACTGATCAGTATGCCGTTCCCCGATCCCGTATCGGTCCTGCTTCCGTCTCTGGCGTCCACTACGTAGCGAGGCTGGAGCAAGTCACCGACTCGCAACTTCTCGTCGAGCGCTCCGGCAAAGCCAACTGACAAAATCACCGACGGCCGGTACAACGCGATGATGGCTTCTGCGGCCCGCCGCGCCGCCTCGAATCCCATGCCACCGCAGACAGCGACTACGCTTCCCGACTCGAAAAATCGAAACTTTCCGCCGCCGTGCTCCTGATCGGAGACGCGCCAGTGGCGGACCAGCGGTCCCACTTCGCGTTCGAGCGCGGCGACGACGGCGACTTCAGGCATAGCCCTTCGCCCGGAACCACGCCACAGCCCTCCGGAGAGCTCCGTCGACGGGCACGATCTCCCAACCCAGTTCGCGCTCCGCCTTCGCGGAGGAGACAAACATTTTCTTCTTCCCCATGCGGACCGCGTCGATGGTCGCGCGCGGCTCACGGCCGCGAATCCATCCCGTGAAAACTTCGTCGACCACGCCGGTCGCCAGCGCCACCACGTATGGCACCTTCACCTTCGGCGACGGCAACCCGGTGATTGCGGCAAGCTTGTCGAGGATCTGCTTCAGCGTCAGATTCTCGCCGCCCAGTACGTAACGCTGGCCGCTTCTTCCCTTCTCCAGCGCCATGACGTGTCCCCGCGCACACTCGGTGGCGTCGACCAGGTTCAAGCCCGTGTCTACATACGCGGGAAACTTCTTTTTCAGGAAGTCCACCACGATGCGTCCCGTGGGCGTCGGCTTGATGTCCATCTCACCAACCGGCGTCGATGGATTGACGACGACCACGTGCTGGCCTCCGCTACCCGCTTCCATCGCAATCTGCTCGGCCATGAACTTCGACCGTTTGTAGTGGCCGATCATCTCGGTCAGCTCAACAGGCGAATCCTCATCCGCGACCGTGGCGTTCGTGCTGAACCCCATGGTCGCCACACTCGACGTGTAGACCACGCGCCGGACGCCGTTCTTGCGCGCCGCTTCCAGCAGAGCGCGAGTGCCCTCGACATTCGAGCGATACATCTGCTCCGGATCACGCACCCACAACCGGTAGTCCGCCGCCACGTGAAACACCGTGTCGCAGCCGGCGATTGCCTTTTCCAGCGATGCAGCAGAACGCAAGTCGCCCGTCACGCGATCGGCCTTGAGGCCTTCAATGTTCCGCAGGTCGCTGGTGGAGCGCACCAGCAACCGCAACTCCGCTCCCTGCTCGGCGAGAACCCGCGCGACATGAGCACCCAGAAATCCTGTCGCGCCTGTGACGAATGCCTTCAAGAACCGTCACCAGTCGCCCGTCGCCCGTCGTCAGTCATCGGATTCCAATGGTCAATCATTTTTGAACGCAAAACTCCGCGCGTCATCCATCGACCAGCTGACGGTCTTGGCTGCCCCAGTTCTCTCAGTGACCGTTTCGAATGGAACCGACCGACTCTCCCGCTACCATCTTCGCGTAGGTCGTCAGCGCGAGCAGCGGGAAGTATTGCCGATACATGTGGTACTTCAGGTAGAACACGCGCGGGAAACCGGTTCCGGTGTACTGCGGCTCATCCCACGAACCGTCCTTCAATTGCGTTTGCAGCAGGTAGGCGATGCCCCGTGCTACCGAATCGCTCCGCATATCGTTGGCCGCCATCAGGCCAAGCACGGCCCAGGCGGTTTGCGATGCGGTACTCGGACCGATGCCTTTCTTGTTCGCATCATCGTACGATTCGCAGCTCTCGCCCCAGCCGCCGTCGGGATTCTGCACCATGCGCAGCCATTCCGCGGCCTGTTGCACGTAGGGCTCGTGATGATCGACACCCACGGCTTCCAGTCCGCGCAGCACGAGCGTTGTGCCGTAGATGTAGTTCACGCCCCAGCGGCCGAGCCACGCGCCGTCGGATTCCTGCTCCTTGCGAACAAAGTCGATCGCCTTCTTCACGGCCTTGTGGTTCTTGTCGTAGCCGTAGGAGGCGAGCATTTCAAGGATACGCCCCGTAATGTCGACGGTGGCGGGATCGAGCATGGCGTTGTGGTCGGCGAAGGGCACATACTGGAATACCATGCGATCGTTGTCCTTGTCGAACGACGCCCAGCCTCCGTTGCGGCACTGCATGGAGAGAATCCAGTCGATGGCGCGCTGCACCGATTCGCGCTGGTAGCGGCCGTTGGGATGTTCGACCCGGCTTAGGCCCAGGCAGACCTGCGCGCTGTCGTCGACATCAGGATAGAACTCATTGTTAAACTCGAAGTACCAGCCCCCGGGCTGCCCCTCCGGGTTCTTCACCTTCCAGTCGCCCACGGTGCGCACCTGCTTCTGCAGCAGCCAGTCGGCGCATTTGACCATGCGCGGATCGTCGGCGGGAACCCCGGCCTCGCCCAGCGCGAACAACGCGTAGGCCGTGTCCCAGACCGGCGAAACGCACGGCTGCATGCGGAAAGTGTCGCCCTCTTCAATGCCCAGCTTTTCGAATTCGTCGAGCGCGCGGATCACCTGCGGATCGTCCACCGAATATCCCAGGCAGCGCATGGCGATCACCGAGTTCATAATGGAGGGAAAAATCGCCGCTAGGCCGTCGCTCATCTCAAAGCGCTCCAGCATCCACTTCTCAGCGCGCTTCAACGCGAGCGAACGCAGCGGGCGGATGTGCACGCGCTCAGCCCAGTGCGTAATTCGATCGAGTACGAGGAAGAAATTGCGCCAGGAGACCAGCTTCTTGTCCCAGTGCAGGTGCATGCGCGACTTGTCGCGGCCGCCGACGAAGAGTTCTCCAATCCCCATCTCGTCAGGAAGCTTTTTGAAAGGCTTCTTCGCATAGCAGATGGAAAGCGGCACCAGCATGGCCCGCGACCAGGAGGAAATCTCGTAGATGTTGAACCAGAACCAGTTGGGAAACAGCACGATCTCGGGTGGGATCGCCGGAATCGCATCGTAGTCGTACTGGCCGAAGAAACACAGGTAGAGTTTGGTGAAGGTGTTGACCTCGGTCACGCCGCCGAGTTCGAGAATCTTTACCCGCGCCCGCTGCATGGCTGGATCGCCGGCGGAATAGCCTGCCAGCTTCAATCCGAAGTAGATCTTCACCGAAACGCTGACGTTGGAAGGGCCGCCGCGATAGATGCTCCAGCCGCCGTCTTCGTTCTGCTGCGCGAGCATGTAACGCGCGGCCTGGGCGAAGCGCTGCTCATCGACCGTGCCAAGCATCGTGTGCAGGATGAGATAGTCGGCCTCCAGGGTGGCGTCGGCCTCAAGCTCTCCGCACCAATACCCTTCCTCGTGCTGCTCGGAGAACAGCAACCGGCGCGCGGCGTCGGTCGCCGCGGCCACCCGGCTGGCCAAATCGTCAATTTTTCCGAAACGAAGCTGAGGCGCTGACTTGCTGGAAAGCTGGGGGGAGTGTTCATCCATACGAGATTTGGACTCCATCAATCCGCGCTGACGCTCGCGGGGGCGCTGGCTATTGCCTCGACGATTTCGGGAGGCAAGCCAAAACGCACGTTTTCAGGCATCACTTCCAGTTCCTGCACGTTGTCGAAGCCCTTGGTCGCCAGGAACTTGACCACTTCTTCGACCAGGCATTCTGGCGCCGACGCTCCCGCGGTCAGCGAGATCGTCTTCACGCCTTCGAGCCAGTCAGGCTGGATGTTCTTGTAGCTGTCGATTAGATGCGCGTTCGTGCCGAGGTTGCGCGCCACCTCGACCAGGCGGTTGGAGTTCGAACTGTTTTCCGAGCCGACCACGAGCAACAGGTCCGCCTCGGAAGCCACTTCCTTTACAGCCACTTGCCGGTTTTCAGTCGCGTAACAGATGTCCTGCGCGTGCGGGCCCTGTATGTTGGGAAATTTCTTTTTCAGCGCGGCGATAATGTCCTTGGTCTCGTCGAGGCTCAAGGTCGTCTGCGTGAGATAAGCCACGCGGTTCGGATCGGGCACAGTGAGAGACGCGACTTGCGCCGGCGATCCAACGACTTGCGTGACGGCCGGGGCCTCGCCCAGCGTGCCGATGACTTCGTCGTGATCGCGGTGGCCGATGAGAACCAGCGAGTAGCCCTCCTTGGCAAACTTCACGGCTTCCACGTGCACCTTGGTGACCAGTGGGCAGGTGGCGTCTATGACGCGCAGCTTGCGTTCTTCACTGGCGCGGCGCACTTCGGGAGAAACCCCGTGGGCGCTGTAGATTACGCGCTCCCCTTCAGGAACTTCGTCAACGCTGTCGACGAAGATGGCGCCCTTCTCCTGGAGTTCTTCGACCACGAAGCGGTTGTGGACAATTTCCTTGCGGACGTAGATCGGCGGCCCAAAGGCTTCCAGGGCGATCCGGACAATATCGATGGCACGCACCACCCCGGCGCAAAAACCACGGGGCTTCAAAAGTAGCAATGTCTTGGTTTCAATTTTCGACACGAATGAGTTCCTTGCCGTCCTCGGCCTTGTATTAAGGGTACACTTTTCCCCGAAAAAGTTAACTCTAGACTACCCGACGGAACCTGTTTGGTCAATGTAAGCTGTAGAAAGTGCGGGGATTAGCAGTGAATGGGGAGTGTAAGAGGCTGAATGGTAAACAACACCGCAGAACTGCTCGACCTTCCGCTCAGACGGACTGTTCCCTTTTCAAAGATCAAGGGGTTAAGGCATACATTTGCAGGGTTGAGTCATCCAGGACAGCCAAACTGCGCAGGTCAGGAGAAAAGGCAATTTGAGGCCCGGTCCTGCCTTCGATCTCAAAACCTCCCACCGTCTGAATCTGGATGCGCTCCGTTATTTGCATGACGAGTTCCGCCTTCTTTCTGGCGGTGTCGTAGATAAGCACTGAGAGTTTTCCAGCCTTTTTTCGAAGATACTGAGGTCCAAGCACAAATGCGATCTGATGAGACTGGGGCGCGACACTCATTTGTAGAATACGGTCATCCTTCTTGCCGATTGTTTGATCGACTTGAATTTGGCCCGTCGGTGGAAACGACAAGGAACCGCGCTCTGGGCCAACTAGACACAACGATCTGATTCTCGTTAAGAAAGACAGCAGTGGAGCCGTAGCACTTAGGACAGAGGGCGTGCGACTCACCGTTCTTTGTACGGATTGCGATTGGCTCCTTCTTTGGAACTGCGGCGCGGCAGAGTTCCTGTTCCCGGCCCACAGCCATCATGTTGTCAGGCCCTGAGCTCGTCCGTAATTGAAGGTCCTCTAACATCTCTACCGATAGCCAGTGCTCTTCGATCTCCCGGGAGGTCACGCGGTGTCGAATGGCAAGCAAATCCCTTCCGTCTGGGCTGGACAAAAATCGCCAGATATCCCACAAAGTAAGGTCTGGATTGTAATCAGCCTGTTTGCTTTCAATAGGAAGTGTTCGTGTCGCGACGATCTTTCCCTCCGCGGAAAACAGCATTAGCTGGTCCCAGCTTTGAAAGAAAAATCGCTCATCACTCAAAGGAAGAGCTGCTATTAGGGCGAAATTGCCTTTTGACGACGGAGCACTCCAGGGGATCTCCTGTGTCACCGTCCCGGTTGCAACATCGAGAATCTCGACTCTTCCCTGCTTCAGCGATGCGCCTCCAGGCAAGTCTTCTGGAGGTCCAGCAATGGCGAGCTTGCTGGACGTTACGAATTTCAGAACCGAAGGATGCCCCAAGCCTGCACTTGCGGGCTTGCTCCATCGCAGATTTGCTTGAATGAGCGGGCGATCTGCCGCGTGCACAACGAGCGAATTGCAACAACACAGGACTGCAGTGACCGATAAGGCAAGACTGAGGATGCGAAGTCTGTTCATGATGTCGCATCGTCAATTCAAAACGTTCGCTTGTCTAGACTTCAAGTGCTGCTTGGCATTGAAATGCGCGCTTTGTCGCACATTGGCGTACGGAGCGGGGTCGAAGAAACTATCGCTGGCGTCCCTTCCGCGCGTCTACCCGTTTCCCCGACACAAGGAGTAGCGAGCCAAACGACTATCGCCGTCGTCCTGGATTTAATAAGGCGTGCACCAGCGTGTCAGCCAGCCAATCCTGGTATTTCTGCGAACTCCATCCTCGCTCGCGCACCAGCATGCGGTAGACATCTCTGCTGGTAAACATCCAGAAGATGTCCCGAGCCCTTGGCACATCAAGATCGTGCCGAAGGGCTCCCGCTTCGAACAAGGAGAGGATCATCCTCTCCTGCCTTTCGTAGCGCAGGCATTCGCGCTGCTGCTCCAGCTTGGCTAACTCGGGCGTCACCACGCCGGCACCTCGGAGCAGATCGAACGTCACGCTCTGAGCGTCGTGAATCTGGCGGGCGATGGGGGCGGTCAGGCGGAGGCGACTCTCCGGATCGGGCGCACCGAGCGCCCTGCGTACGGCTTCGTCATATTCCGGGCCAAAAGCGGACTGATTCAGAATCTCGATCAGGATGCCCGTCTTCGATTTGAAGATGGCGTACACGCTCTGCGCCGACACCTCGGCCCTCCGGGCGATCGCTTCGACCGTCATCCCCGCGTATCCCTCGGTCCTCAAGAAACGAAGGGCAGCGTCGACGATGCGACGGCGCGTGTCCCCGGCCTGGCGCTGGCGCACCAGTGACTTGTAGGGACGGCTCTTTTTCCTCAGCACGTGGCGAAAATTGTAGCATCCGATATTGAGTAGAGTCATCTATAGCGAAATATGAATACCCGCACCGAAACCAGTCTTGAGACTTCGCCTCGTTCAAAAACACGTGATCACATGAAACTGCTCGTACTTGGGGCTACCGGCGGTACCGGGATCGAGATCGTCAAGCAGGCGCTCGATCGCGGACATTCCATCACAGCGCTCGTGCGCTCGCCCGATCGACTCACACCTTTTCGTAAATGCATCAGCGTCGAGCAGGGAGACCTGCTGAACATTACCGACCTTGAACATGCGATGGCAGGACATGACGCAGTACTGACTGCATTTGGCCCGCGAGTACCCATCGCAAAATCGGACAGCGACTTGCTCACTCGCTTCACTGTCGCACTGATTAACGGGATGAAGCGGGCCGGGGTGAAGCGGGTGGTGGTCGAGTCCGTCGCTTTTCTTTTTAGAAACTCCATCATGCCCCCGGCCTACCTGCTGGGCAGACTGTTCTTTCCGAGGACCGTCGCGGACGCGTCGGGGATGGAGCGCCTGTTTGTGGAGAGCGACCTCGCCTGGACGCTGGTGCGCCCGCCGGAACTCACTAATAGGCCGTACACGGGAATCTATCGCGTAGGGGAAGGTTCTCTTCCCCGCTTTGGTTTCAAAGTCGCGCGGGCCGATGTTGCCGAGTTCATGATCAACGCGGCGGAGGATCGCTCAGCGATCCACAAAATCTACGGCATCGCCCGCTAATCGGAGGATCACAGGAATGCCGAAAGTTCTCATCGATCTGTTCGTCGCTCCTGAAGAATCCCGAAGCGAATTTTTGAGGGCTGCGCGCAGCGCGCAGAACTTCATCAAGACCCTGCCCGGGTTCGTGGAAGGATTTCTTTACAACGGCAGATTAGGTTTGACGTAGGCCCTCCGACATCTTGGCCGATACCTTAATGCCTTCAGATGGATGAAAAGCTGTTGGAGCAATTCAGCGACACTTAACAGCGGGTAAGTCGCCCGGGGGCGCGGGGAGCCGCTTCTTACGCGTTGGCCTTGATCATCTGCTCGGCGTGCTTGAGCGAGCTTTCCGTGACCTTGGCGCCGCTCAGCATGCGGGCGACTTCTTCGGTGCGCTCGCTACCCGTGATGTTGCGGACGGTGGTTTTCGTTCGCCCGGCAGATTCCTTCTTCTCGATACGGTAGTGGTGGTCTGCGAAGGTGGCGATCTGCGGAAGATGGGTGACGCACAGCACCTGGCTGGTACGCGAGAGGTCCTTCAACTTTTTGCCCACGGCTTCCGCGGCGCGGCCGCCAATGCCCGTGTCGATTTCATCGAACACCAGCGTGCGCGGAACGCCCGGCCCTTTCTTCTTCCCTCCCGACACCGCAGTCGCTTCGACGCTCGCCTTCAAGGCCAGCATGACCCGCGACAGTTCCCCACCCGAAGCGGTGTGCTCGAGACGGCGCAATGGCTCGCCGGGATTGGTCGAGATCATGTACACCACCTGGTCGAAGCCCGTGGCGGACCAGTTTTGTTCTTCGTCGGAACCGGTAACTTCAATGCGGAAGATCGACTTCATCGCGAGATCGTTGATGGCGGCCTCTACCAGCTTCTCAAGTTTGCGGGCGGCCTCGTAGCGCTTCTTCGAAAGCGTTCGGGCGGCGGTCAGATATTCCTGGGCGGCAGCGGCCAGTTCACTTCTCAACTGCCGGAGAACTTCATCTTTATTCTCCATCTCGGAGAGTTTGCGAGCCGCCTCGGCGCCGAACGCGATGACCTCATCCAGAGACGCACCGTACTTGCGCTTCAGGCGGTCGATGGCCGCCAGCCGGTCTTCCACTTCGGCCAAATGTTCGGGCGAGGCATGAATACCGCCGGCGTAATCGCGCACGGTCGCGCCCACGTCCTCGACGCTGATGAGCGCCGACTCAAGCGCGGAGAGCGCGTCCCCGAATTTCGGCTCGTAGTGGGCCAGTTCCTCCAGTTGCTTGCGGGCCGCGCGCAGCGACGAAGCCGTCGAGGAGTCACCTTCATACAGCAGGTCGAAAGCGTTCATGGCAGCGTTGTAGATCTTCTCGGCGTTCGCGAGGACGCGCTTCTCGTTTTCCAGGCGTTCGTCTTCTCCAGCTTGCAGTCTGGCGTCTTCGATCTCGCGCTTCTGGAAGGTCCACAGATCGAGCAGGCGCAGGCGGTCTTTCTCGTCACGCTCGAGTTCCTCGATGCGAGCGCGAATGCCGGTCCACTTCTGATACGTGTCGTGCACGCAGGTCAACTGCGCGCAGGCGTACGCGTCGAGCAATGCAAGCCGCGCCGGGCCGTCGAATGCGGCCAGGGTTTCGTTTTGTGCGTGCACGGTAGCGAGATACGGTCCAATCAGCTTGAGCACGGCGACGGTAGCGGGCTGATTGTTGACGAACACGCGCCCCTTGCCGCCTTGCGCGATCTCTCGACGAAGAATGACGGAATCGCTTTCCGAGTCGAGACCGTTTTCCTCGAGGATGCGGGCGATGGTCTTGCCGGTGCTGCTTTCGATTTCGAACACGGCGGAGATGACGGCGCGGTCGGCACCCGAGCGAATCACGTCAGTGGAGGCCTTCTCACCGAGCAGCAGGGTGAGAGCGTCGATGAGAATGGATTTCCCAGCGCCAGTTTCGCCCGTCAGCAGGTTGAGTCCGGAGGCGAAGGCCACCGCCACGTTATCGATGACCGCGTAATTCTCGAGGCGCAGTTCGACGAGCACCGAGGATCCTGGGTTGCGACGTTGAGCGCAGCATAGCATGAAAGGCGGGTGACAGGTCACGGGTTACAGGTGACAGGTCTTGGGCGTTCGGTGCTGGGTTTAGGGCTCAGGTGTCAGGTGTCAGGAAGAGCCTCGCACATTGGTTCTGACGATTCCTGCTCCAGTGAAGCATTCGTCGCTTGTCATTCGCTACTACACGTAAGCAACTCGCGGCACGCTCTACTGCGACGCTGGTACTCGCAAGTCGCGACTCTCCTTGCCATTACCAGCTTGGTTCTGAGGAAAAGTCGGTGGTTCGGTGGGTTAAAGCGCTCATCGCAGGGACTATAATTAAGAACGCTCCGCTTCGCAGACACAAACTACTCTGGAGGTCACGCGGCGCCTCGCGCGTCTTCATATTCAAGATGCTTAATGCATACTGGTTAGCCTTCGCAGTCGGTGGCGAAGTTCTGGATCTGGTGAGCCAGACCGGCTTCGTCGCTAAGTCTGTCCTTCTCCTTCTGCTGGCTTTCAGCGTGCTCTCCTGGGCCATCATTCTTTCCAAATGGAGCCTGCTTCGCCGCGCCCGCGTGCAAAGCGGACGCTTCGTGCGCGCGTTCCGTAAGGCGCAACGCCTGACCGACGTGGCAGCAGTGGCGGACCAGTTCCGTCCCAGCCCGCTGGTGGGTGTGTTCGAGATGGGCTTCGAAGAATATAAACGCGGCGCCGGTCGCAGCCTGTTGCCCGTGCAGCGCGCCATGCAGATCGCAAACTCCGAGGAACTGACGCGGCTGGAACGCAACGTCCCATGGCTGGCAATCACGGGCGCGGTCACGCCCTTTGTGGGACTATTCGGCACGGTGTGGGGCATTATCGACGCCTTTCACGGTCTGGGAACCGCCGGGGCCGCGACCTTGCGGGCGGTGGCACCGGGCATTTCCGAAGCGCTCATCACGACCGCATTCGGCCTGGTCGCTGCGATCCCGGCCGTGATCGCCTACAACCTGATTGGCAGCTCGATCCGCGAATTCGCCTCACGCGGCGATGACTTCGCGCTCGAGATGCTGAACGCCGTGGAGCGAGCATCGGTGCCGGTGAGTCAAGCGGATCCGGCTGGAGCAAGACGCTAATGGCGTTTACGTCTTCCAATGGTCGAACGCAAAGCTCGATGTCAGATATTAACGTCACGCCGCTGGTCGACGTGGTGCTGGTACTCCTGATCATTTTCATGGTTACGGCGCCGGTGTTGCAGTCGGGCATCGAAGTAAGCGTTCCCAAGACGCGCACCGTGAAAGAGATCACCGAGGAACGCATGGTGATCAGCATCAACAAACAGCAGCGTGTTTTTCTGGGCAACGATCCGATCAACATCAACGAGATCAAGGCCAAGCTTCGCCAGAAAATCCGCGATCCGCAAAACCAGTCAGTGTTCATCCGCGCGGATGAGGATGTGCCCTTCGGCGCGTTCGCTACGGTGATGGACGCGGTGAAGGGCGCCGGCATCACCAACGTGAGCATCGTGACGCAACCTCTGGACTCGAATGCAAGCCGACACTGAGATATTTTTCGAACACGCAGGATTGAGCAAGCCGCTGGCATGGTCCGTCGGGATGCACGTCTCGTTCGTAGGACTGCTGATCCTGTTGGGCGTGATCCTGCCGGGGCGGCACGGCGAGGTTTGGGGAGCGGGTGGCGGCGGCGGCGAGGCGATCGGCGTATCGCTGGTCAGCAACATTCCCCTGCCCGCCAGCCAAGTGCAGACGCAGAACGTCGTCGCCAACGAGTCGAAAGGCCTCTCGAAATCGCAACCGATCGAGAAGGTGGAAGAACCCGACGCGATTCCGATTCCAGACAAGAGCACCAAGGTCAAACCGAAGCCGGTCACGAGCGCCAGCAAGGCAAAACCGCAACCGCAAGCCGAAGAACCCACCAACGAGGTGCCTTTTGGACAAGGTGGGCCTGTTAGTGGTCCGTACGGGACGTTCAGCGCCAACGGCGCTAAAGGCGGTTTCGGGGTGCAAGGAGGCGGAGGCGATTTCGGATCGCAGTATGCCTACTACGTGCAGGGGATTCAGCGGCGGGTCACAGAAAACTGGCTGCGCTACGAGATCGATCCGACTATCCGCCAAGCCAATCGGGTCTATGTCACGTTCGACATCAATCGGTCTGGCCAGCCATCGAATGTGCAGATCGAGCAATCCAGCGGGGTGCCCTCTCTGGATAACTCGGCGCTGCGGACCGTTCAGCGCGTCGATTCGTTCGGGTCACTACCCGCCGGGTATTCGGGCAGCAAAGTCTCCGTTGAGTTCTGGTTTGATTACAGCAAGCATTAAAGCGTCACTGGAATGCGTGATGAGCGTCATTCAATTTCAAGTCTATCTTTTGGACACTTAGGAGTTCGCCGCGAGCATGGACTATCGTCACTTGAAGCCCCAATCCCACCGCACTACGATTCATCCTTCATCCCGCGCTTCGTTTTTCAAGATGGTGTCTTGCCGTTTGTTCTTGAGTAAATTCGCTGGGAAAACACCTTTCCTCTGTCTGGTGGCGCTCATGCTGGCGGGCGTCTGTTCTGCGCAGGACTGGGTTCGCACTGGCACCGGTTTGGGTGTGGACAAAATCCGTCTGGCGGCAGCCGACTTCAAGCCCAGCACGCAGGACCCGAACACCGCTGCACTGCTGAAGACTTTTAACGACACGCTCTGGAACGACCTCGACAACGCCGGCATCTTCGACATGGTTTCGAAGAGCTTTTATCCGACTGACGTGCCCGGCAGCCCAAATGAAGTTCGCTTCGAACAGTGGAACGCTCCGCCACCCAACGCGTCCATGCTGGCCTTCGGTGACCTCGGCGCCACCGGCAATAATCTTCTGGTCCACGGCTGGCTTTACGACGTGAAGAATGTTGCCTCGCCCCAGGTTTTGGGCAAGCAGTACACGGATGCGGCCACGGCGGATTCGGCCCGCGCCATCGCGCACAAATTCGCCAACGAAATCATCTTTCGGCTGGGCGGCGGCGTGGCCGGCATTGCGGAGAGCAAAATCTACTTTGTAAGCGATCGCGGTGGGCACAAAGAAATCTGGGCCATGGACTACGACGGCTCGAACCAGCACCAGGTCACGCACCAGGGTACGATTTCGCTGTCGCCGCGAATTTCCCCTGACGGCTCGCGCCTCGCCTTCAGCTCGCTGACCAAAACCGGTTGGGAAATCATGATGTACTCGATCGATTTGAACCGGGCCGTGTCGTTCGCGCGCTTCGGCGGAACAAATCTGTCGCCCAGTTGGGCGCCCGACGGAACGAAGGTCGCGTTCTCGTCGTCCCGCGGCGGCGAACCGAATATTTATGTGGCGGACCCATCGGGCGCGAATCCTCGCCGCCTCACCAGCGACCGCGGTCCCGATGTGGGACCAACCTTCAACCGCAAGACCGGGGCGCAGATCGCCTTCGTCAGCGGGCGCACCGGCCTTCCCCAGATTTACACCATGGAAGCCGACGGCACGAACGCACAGCGCGTCACCGACCAAGGGTATGCGGTGTCACCGTCGTGGTCGCCCAATGGACAATTTCTTTCCTTCTCGTGGTTTCGCAAATATGGACCGGGAGCTCCAGGTGCCAACGACATCTACCTGATGGACATCGCCAGCAAGCAGTGGGTGCAGTTGACCCACGATGGCGGGCGCAATGATTTCCCATCTTGGTCCCCGGACGGGCGCCATATCGTGTTTCAATCGAGCCGCTCGGGCAGCGAGCAGATCTGGACAATGCTGGCCGACGGTACCAAAGTGCAACAGTTGACGTTCAGCGGCCGCAATTCCCAACCGAATTGGAGTTGGAAGTAGGCCGCTAAAGTGTAAACATGAGGATGCACTTGTCACTGATATCATCCCCGGTTATGGCGGAATGTTGGCCCGCGTAATCGGTCTTAACCGTGCGCGCGGGACGTGTGCGCATGACTTTGCAGGGAGGGAGCACGTGAAATATCCGAAATTGAAGTGGACTACTCTCGTATTCATCCTGGGCGCAATCATGTTTCTGGGCGCCTGCAAGAAGAAGCAGGCGCCACCGCCGCCTCCACCCCCACCGCCGCCGCCGGCACCGACCGCGTCGATCTCTGCCAGTCCGAACAGCGTGGACAAGGGAATGTCGACCACGCTGACCTGGCAGACGACGAATGCGACCGACGTGAGCATCGACGGCATCGGCGCCGTTCAGCCCAACGGCTCGCAGCAGGTTACTCCCGCCGACTCAACCACCTATCACCTGATGGCAAAAGGTGCAGGCGGAACCCAGGAAGCCACGGCCCGAGTGACGGTGAATGCACCGCCTCCGCCGCCTCCGCCGCAGGCGTCTGCGAGCGAAGAAGAGCTGTTCGCGCAGAATGTGAAGGACGTTTACTTCGACTACGACTCGGACACGATCCGGCCCGAACAGCATTCGGCGATCCAGGGCGACGTGGCCTTCCTCAATCAGCATTCGAACATCCAGTTCACGATTGAGGGTCACTGCGACGAGCGCGGCTCCACCGAATACAACCTGGCGCTGGGCGACCGGCGCGCCAACGCGGTGCGGAATGCCATGACCGCGGCAGGCGTGAATGCCAGCCGCATCAGGACCATCAGCTACGGCAAGGAGAAGCCGTTCTGCACCGAGTCGAACGAAACCTGCTGGCAGCAGAATCGCCGCGGGCACTTCGCGTATAGCAAGTAGAGAGCATCGCGCGCGGGAAGCTGGCCGGTCATGGCGTCAGTTCCCGCGCCTTTTTCTTGTTGGCGAAAGAATGACCTGAGAAACCTTCGAGTTATTTCCTTTGCCGGCGTGTTCCATACAATGAGATTGACGGCTTCCGGGCACGGCCCCCGGTCTCCCTATGGGATACTGGTAGATATGAACAGGAAGGTTTTATGAGCATTTCCAGACTTTCGAGATATCTGTGGATCGTCCCCATTCTTGCGGTCGCGCTGGCCGCGCCGCCGGTCCCAGTACACGCCGCCAACAAGGACATGGTCCAACTGCAGACGCAGGTGCAACAACTGCAGGAACAGATGACGGCCATGAAGACGAGCTTCGACGAGCGCATGGGCGTAATGAAGAACCTGGTCGAGCAGAACACCGACGCCTCGAACAAGAGCACGGCCGCCATCAACGCGCTGCAGCAGACACTGCAAAAGCAGCAGGGTGATTCCGCTGGCAAGGTAGATCAGCTTTCAGGCCAGATCCAATCCTTGAACGACACGCTTGATGAGCTTAAGGTCCGTCTCGCCAAGGTAAGCAAGCAGCTCGAAGACATGCAGTCGTCGCAGCAGAGCATTGCCGCGCAGCAACAGGCAACGCAGGCGCAAGCCCAGGCCCAGGCGCAAGCTCCTCCGCCCGACGTCCTATACGCAAACGCGCTGCGCGACTACAACGGCGGCAAGAACGACATCGCATCGCAGGAATTCTCCGACTACATCAAGTTCTATCCCAACACCGACCTGGCCGGGAACTCGTACTTCTACCTGGCCGAGCTCCAGTTCCGCGCCGGCAATTTCAAGGAATCGGTGGCCAACTACGACCAGGTGCTGCAGAACTTCCCCAGCGGAAGCAAGGCTGCGGCCGCCCAGTTGAAGAAGGGCTTCGCACTAATCGAGATGGGGCAAAAAGATGACGGAGTGCAGGAGTTGCGGCACCTGATCCAACGCTATCCAAAGACGAACGAAGCGATCCAGGCCAAGGAGCGTCTGCGCAAGCTGAGCACGGCTGCGGCCAGCAAGCCGGGCATCTAGTCGCGCCGGGCTGGTTCCCGATCAGCTTCCCTCCCGAAGGAAGGTCCGAAAATAGCCCGGCGCTTCAGCGCCGGGTGCCTGCCAAAACCTGAGGCGTCCTCGAAGGACGCCTGAAAGTCCCGCAAACACTTCGGCCACGACAAATCCCACCGCTACGATTCCTTATACAGTCTGTTTCTTGTGATGGTGGTGCTTGCGATGGTGATGGTGCTTCCCGCCCTTTGCTGCTGTCTTCTTTTCAGACGCGGCAGTGCCCCGAGCGGTGGTCGTTGGAGTTTCCGACGGTGCGCTCGACTGAGCCCGCAAACTCGGGGTCAGAATTGCCAGAGCCACTGTAGCGAGTACCAGACTGCGCATGTAGATCTCCTTCAAGCTGGCCTGAGATGCTGCCGAAAAATAATAAACCCTTTCCTCCCGGAACTGTTTCAGGTTAGGCTACGCTCTGTGAACGAGGCAGGTACCTCCTGCCACGCACTTCAGGAGCATTCATTCATGGAACATCCCCAGGAAAAGGATCAGGACCGCGAAAAGGGCGCCGTCGAACAGGACGAGCGCACACAAACCGGGAACACCTCGATGAACGGCCAACTCGGCCACCGGGATCAGGATCCGATGCTGAAGGCTGCGGACACCGATTTCCCTGAGCCGGGAGAAAACCCGGAACATAGCGGCGGGGTCGAGGTGATCGACGACGTAGCCTGAGCCTGCAATCTTCCAACACTGCGAAAAAACGAAAAGCCCTCCGTCGGAGGGCTTTTCGCCGTTTAGGGCAATTCTCCTACCGCAGTTCTTCCATGCACTGCTCCAGCACCTTGCGTTTCGGACGAGTCACCGACTCGGGCAAGGTAGCCAGTGGCTGTTCCGTCATGTTCAGCAGATCGATGAACGTCGGCGCTTTGGGATTGACGTACAGTACCCCCGTCAGCACCTCCTGTTTCTCGTGCGCTTCCATGAGCCGCCGCACGGCCTCGATCCGATCCGTCGGATCATATTCGGCTTCCAGCTTGTGCAGGCGCAGCCGCGAGCCGTCGTGCATGGTCACTTCCATGGTCGAGCCCGGATCATAATCGACGTCGATCTCTTCAAAATGCGGGACGAAGTTGATCTCCTGCAGCGGCTCTTCGTGATCCTTCATGTACTTGTAGGACTTCGTCGAGCCTTCGTGATCGTTGAAGGTCACGCAGGGCGAGATGACGTCGAGCATCACGGTGCCGCGGTGCGCGATGGCGGCCTTGAGCATGGTGTGCAACTGCCTCTTGTCCCCGGAAAACGAGCGCCCCACGAAGGTCGCGCCCAGTTCGATAGCGAGCGCGCAGGTGTCGATGGCGGGAAGATCGTTGACCACGCCCGTCTTCAGCTTCGAACCCAGATCGGCGGTCGCGGAGAACTGTCCCTTGGTGAGGCCATACACGCCATTATCTTCGATGACATAGATCATCGGCAGATTGCGGCGCATCAAGTGCACGAATTGTCCGATGCCGATGGAGGCCGAGTCGCCGTCGCCGCTGACGCCCAGCGTCAGCAGGTTGCGGTTCGCGAGCATCGCTCCGGTGGCCACCGACGGCATCCGGCCGTGGACCGAGTTGAAGCTGTGCGACCGGCTCATGAAGTAGGCTGGGCTCTTGGACGAGCAGCCGATGCCGCTCAGCTTGGCGACCCGCTCGGGCTGCACGCCCATCTCGTACATGGCATCGATGATACGTTCGGAAATCGCGTTATGCCCGCAACCGGCGCACAACGTGGTCTTGCCACCTTTGTAGTCGATTACGGCCAGGCCGATGCGGTTGGTCTTTGGTACCGGGGCGGTGGGTGTGGTGGACATGTTATTTGCCCTCCATAGTCATGATTTCGTCGGTGACGGAGCGCGCGTCGAGCGGCAGTCCGTGAATGTGGGCGATGCTGCGCAGCCGCGTAATCAACTCGGGGCGCACATCGAGTTTCAACAGGCTCAGCATCTGCGCGTCGCGGTTCTGCTCCACCACGTACACCCGGTCGTGCTTCTCGATAAAGTCGTGCACTTCGCGCGTGAAAGGATAAGCGCGCAGGCGAAGGTAGTCAGCTTCAAACTGGTACTCCTTATGCAGTTGGTCGAGACTCTCGACCAGCGCCCAGTGCGAAGTTCCGTAAGCAATGATCCCGATCTTCGAGCCCTTGGAGAAAACTTCGGGACGCGGCACAAACGAGCGCGCCGTCTCGAACTTGCGGTTGATGCGCTCCATGTTGCGTTCGAAGTCGTCGGGACGCTCGCTGTACTGCGACTTTTCGTTATGGCCGCTGCCGCGCGCAAAGTAGGCAGCCGCGGGATGCTCGGTGCCGGGCAAGGTGCGGTAGCCGATGCCATCGCCGTCGACGTCTTTATAACGTGCAAAGCCACCCAGCTTATCGAGATCTTCCTTGCTGAGAACCTTGCCGCGGTTGATCGGCGTTTCCGGATATTTGAACGGATCCGACATCCAGTTGTTCATGCCGAGATCGAGATCCGACATGACGAACACCAGCGTCTGGAATTGCTCGGCCAGGTTGAACGCGTCGGTAGCCATATCGAAGCACTCGGCCACCGAGCAGGGCAACAGCAGGATATTCTTCGTGTCTCCGTGGCTCAGGAACGCCGTCGAGAGAATGTCGCCCTGCGACGTGCGCGTGGGAAGACCCGTCGAGGGGCCAACGCGTTGGATATCCCAGATCACGCCGGGAATCTCGGTGTAGTACGCGAGACCCGCAAATTCCGCCATGAGTGAGATGCCCGGACCCGCGGTTGCGGTCATGGAGCGCGCGCCTGCCCAGCCCGCGCCCAGCACCATGCCGATGGCAGCGAGTTCGTCTTCCGCTTGCACGATAGCGAACGTGGCCTTCCCGTCGGGACCGATGCGGTGTTCCTTCATGTAGTCGATCAGCGTCTCGACCAGCGACGACGACGGCGTGATCGGATACCACGTCACGACGGTCACGCCCGCAAACATGCAGCCCAGCGCCGCGGCCGAGTTGCCGTCGATGATGATCTTGCCCGCAGTCTTATCCATGCGCGAGATGCGGAAAGGATCCTGTTTCTTCAGGTTCGCCTTGGCGTAGTCGAATCCCGCCTGCGCCGCGCCCAGGTTCAGGTTCGCGGCCTTCACCTTCTTCGCGAATTGCTTGCGGATGGCCTTCTCGACTTCACCCATGTCGATGTCGAGCAGCTGTGCCACGACGCCGACGTAGATCATGTTCTTCACCAGCTTGCGCAGCTTGGCTTCGGGACACACGGCCGCGACCAGTTTGTCGTACGGCACCGCATAGAACGTCAGATCCTGGCGCAGTTCGTTCAGCTTGAGGGGTTCGTCGTAGAGGACAGACGCACCCGCCGCCAGCGACATCACGTCTTCGTGCGCGGTCTCGGAGTTCATCGCCACCACAAAATCGATTTCTTTCTTGCGCGCGATGTATCCGTCTTTGTTGGCGCGGATCGTGTACCAGGTCGGCAATCCGGCGATATTCGACGGAAACAGATTCTTGCCCGAGACCGGAACACCCATCTGGAAAATGCTGCGCAGGAGCACCGTATTGGAGCTTTGCGAACCGGAGCCGTTGACCGTCGCGACCTGGATGCTCATGTCGTTGACGATCGCTTTGCGCTCCAGGCGCCCGCTGGCGTCCTGAAGCGTCACATCGGTAGTAGCCATCCCAATCCTTCCTTTGGCACGAACAAGCCTTTGGGCCGCCCGAGTGCCGGAGTGTGCATGAGGGGGGAAACCCTTAATTATACGGCAAGGGCGGCTGCTGTCCCGATCCGGAAGGGGCCTTCCGAGACCGGGAGTACCTGAATAGAAAACTAGGTTTCCGTGCGGAAAAATTGCGCCATATTACGGAACTTATTATATCGTGATACGACCAATTCCTGGATAGGCATTTTCTTGAGCGCCTCGAAGTGCCCCTGCAGGCTCTGGTCAAGCAAAGTTGCCGCGGCCTCGTGGTCGGAGTGAGCTCCGCCCTCGGGTTCGGGAACTATGCCGTCAATGCAGCCCAGCTCGTTGAGATCGGAAGCCGTGATCTTCATGGCTTCAGCAGCCAGCGCCTTCTTGGTGGCGTCACGCCACATGATCGACGCGCAGCCCTCGGGTGAGATCACGGAGTAAACGGCGTTCTCCATCATGAGCACGCGGTCGGCGACAGCGATCGCCAACGCTCCGCCGCTTCCTCCGACCCCAATCACAGTGGCAATCACCGGAACTTTTAGGCGAGCCATCTCGCGCAGGTTGAGCGCAATCGCCTCTCCCTGGCCACGTTCTTCGGCCCCCAGGCCGGGATGAGCGCCGTCGGTATCGACGAACGTGAAGATGGGACGGCCGAACTTTTCCGCGAAGTGCATCACGCGCAGCGCCTTGCGGTAGCCCTCGGGATGCGGCATGCCGAAATTGCGGTACACGCGCTGCTTGGCATCGCGCGCTTTCTGCTGGCCGATGACGACGACTTCGTCTCCGTGGAAGCGAGCCATGCCGGCTACAATGGCCGGATCGTCGGCAAAACCGCGGTCTCCGTGGATCTCGCTCCAGTCGGTGAAAATGCGCTCGACGTAATCGAGCGTGTAAGGACGCTGCGGATGGCGCGCGAGTTCCGTCTTTTCCCAGGCGCCGTAGCTGGAGTGAATCTGCCGGCGCAGCGACTCCACGCGCTCGTGCAATTGCTCGATCTGCCGCTTGGTCTCCTCGTTCTGCCCCGGAACGGCCTGCAGATGCTCGATCTGCTCCTCGATGCGGGCCAGCTCCTGCTCAGCTTTCAGTCGAACTTCCATTTTTCGGGCGTCCCCGTTCCTCGAGTACCAGTGCGTCTCCACCATGGAGAGCAGAAATTCCGCTCCCGACACCACTTGCCCTCCATCGGCCGGCATAGGGGGTGGTGGCGACGGCTTTCCGGAACTCGCTTTTCTTACCCGTGGGGCTTTCATCCGCCATCGATCTCAGTTGATAACGCGAACACTGCCGCGTCCGCAAAGTTCTTCCACGCGCGCAATGAAATTGCGGTCCGGTTGCACATTATAGCCTTCCGCTTCCATGACCACCATGAAATCACCGGCGCGTTCCACATCGAACAACACCCGCGCCTCACCCCGGCGCTCGGTAAACAAAACATGCAAATCATCGACCGTGGTCTCGTTGCAGCCATCCACCGGAATGCGGATGCGGAGCGAACGCGGCAGCGGAACTTTAGCGTCTTCCAGCGGAATGATTTCCGCGGCCGTGACTTTGGGATTCGATCCTTCTTCCACGCGCACACCCGCCTTCACCAGCACGGGGACTTCGAGTTTCACTTTTTCCGACAGGCGGCGATACGCTTCCGGAAAGACGATCATGTCGATCGAGCCCGACGTGTCCTCCAATGTCGCCTGCGCGTAGAAATCACCCTTCTTCGATTTCAACACGCGCACGTTGCAGATCATGCCCGCAGTAGTGATGGTCTCGTCTTTGCCGGTCGAAGCCTTCATGGCAGCGATCTCTGAGACGCCGAGCGCGTTCAGCCCATCGAGCTTGTCGCGGTATTTCTCGAGTGGGTGGCCGGTAATAAAGAAGCCGAGAATTTCTTTTTCCGCGGCGAGGCGCTGGTGCTCATCCCAGTCGGGAACGTTGGGGAGCTGCTCATGCGGAGATTCCGTATCTTCCTGCTGAAAAACGCCGAACAATCCGTGCTGCCCCGACTCGGCATCGCGCTGCGCTTTCTGGGCACGGTCAATGGCACGATCGATGACGGCCATAAGTTGCGCGCGACGGCCCAGCGAATCCATGGCACCGCTCTTAATGAGCGACTCGAGCACGCGCTTGTTTAGCAGGCGCAAATCGACGCTCTCGGCGAACTCGAAGATGTCGTGATACTTGCCGAGCTTCTTGCGCCCAGCCACGATTGACTCGATGGCATTGTGCCCAACGTTTTTCACGGCGGCCAAGCCGAAGCGGATCGCGCTGCCATGCGGCGTGAAGTTGGCATCGGAAACGTTGATGTCGGGTGGTTCCACCGAGATCCCCATCTCGCGGCACTCGTTGATGTACTTCACGACGTCGTCGGTGCTGCCGGTGACTGATGTGAGCAGCGCCGCCATGAACTCCACCGGGAAGTGCGTCTTGAGATAAGCGGTCTGGTACGCAAGCAGCGCGTATGCCGCCGAGTGCGACTTGTTGAAGCCGTATCCCGCGAACTGTGCCATTAGGTCGAAAATCTTTTCGATCTTCTTCGGCGGATAGCTGCGCTGGGTCGCACCTTGCACGAAGCGCTCGCGCTGTTGCGCCATTTCCTCGGCCTTCTTCTTGCCCATGGCGCGGCGCAGCAGGTCGGCTTCACCGAGCGAATAGCCCGCAAGCTTGTTTGCGATCTGCATGACCTGTTCCTGGTAGACGATCACGCCCAGGGTCTCTTCCAGGACTTCCTTCAGTTCGGGTAGTTCGTACTCGATTTTCTTGCGCCCGTGCTTGCGGTCGATGAAGTCATCGATCATGCCGCCCTGGATCGGACCGGGCCGATACAGCGCGTTCAGAGCGGTCAGGTCTTCGATCGAATTCGGCTGATAGCGGCGGAGCACGTCGCGCATGCCGTGCGATTCAAACTGGAACACGCCCGACGTCAGTCCCTTGTAGAAAACTTTCTGGTAGGTCTCGTCGTCGCTGAGCGGCAGGGTCGCCAGATCGAGCTTCTGGTTTCTGGTCTGCGCGATCAGCTTGATGGTGTCATCGAGGATGGTTAGGGTCGTGAGACCGAGAAAGTCCATCTTCAACAGGCCAAGCTTCTCGATCGCCACCATGTCGAAGGCCGTAACGATTTCGTCGTTCTTCGTCCTGTGCAGCGGCACCAGCTCGTTGAGCGGCCGCGGCGAAATCACCACGCCTGCCGCATGGACGCCCGCGTTGCGCACCAGTCCTTCGAGCTTCTTCGCGGTCTCCAGCAGTTCGCGCACCTGCGGATCTTTCTCGTACGCCTCTTTCAGCTGCGGCGATTCTGCGATGGCGGTTTCCAGCGTGATGTTCAGCTGGGTGGGAACCATCTTCGCGATGCGGTCGACATCGCTGTAGGGCACATCCATGGCGCGGCCCACGTCTTTGATCGCGGCCTTCGCGGCCATGGTCCCGAAGGTAATGATCTGGGCCACGTTGTCGCGACCGTACTTGCGTGTCACGTAGTCGATGACTTCCCCGCGTCGGTTCATGCAGAAGTCGATGTCGATATCGGGCATCGAAATGCGTTCTGGGTTGAGGAAGCGCTCGAACAGCAATTCGTGCTGCAGGGGATCGATGTCGGTGATGCCCAGCGAGTATGCGACCAGCGCGCCGGCCGCCGATCCGCGCCCCGGGCCCACCGGAATGTCGTGCTCTTTCGCGTAGCGAATGAAATCCCACACGATCAGAAAGTATCCCGAAAACTTCATCTGCTGGATGATGGCGAGCTCGCGCGCCAGCCGCTGTTCGTAATCGGCGAGGCTGTGCTTCAGCCGGCCTTGCTGCTCAAGATTCAGTAGAGGAGGAAACCGCCGTGCGAAGCCCTCGCGCGTGACGTGCTCGAAGTAGCTGTCGAGCGTAAAGCCGGGCGGCACGTCGAAGTGCGGAAACGGGCTGCTGACTTTCTCCAGCTTCATGTTGCAGCGCTCGGCTATATCGAGCGTGCGCGTCAGAACCGCAGGCGCGTCTTTGAACACGCGCTCCATCTCCGCATAGCTCTTCACGAAGAACTGGTTGCCTTCGAACTTCATGCGGTTCGTGTCCTGAATCGACTTGCCGGTCTGGATGCAGACCATCACGTCCTGCGCATGGGCATCGTCTTCGCACAGGTAGTGGCTGTCGTTGGTGGCCACCATGGGCAGGCCGAGATCCTTTTCCAGTTGGAACAGACCGGCACGCATGCGGTGCTCCATCTCCAGACCCTGATCCTGGATCTCGAGGTAGAAATTCTTCTCGCCAAAAATGTCGCGATAGGTGGCGGCCGCGTCGCGAGCGGCGTCGTACTTTCCCTCCACCAGGCGCTCGGCCACTTCGCCTTTCAGGCACCCGGAGAGGCCGATCAGTCCCTTGGAATGCTCGGCAAGGAATTTCTTGCTGATGCGCGGCTTGTAGTAGAAACCATGCAGCGAGGCCTCGGACGTGATCTTGGTAAGGTTCCGGTAGCCTTCTTCGTTTTCGGCCAACACCAGCAGGTGATTGTAGGTGTCTCCTTCGGGTGGGGTACGCTCGATGTTGTGGTCGTCTTTCTTGCAGACGTAAAGCTCGCAGCCCACGATCGGCTTGACGCCGGCCGCCTTGGCCGCGTTCACGAAATGCACCGCGCCGAAAATGTTGCCATGATCGGTCATGGCCACCGCGGGCATGCCCAGCTCTTTTACGCGGTTGACCAGCTTCTCGACGTCGCACGCGCCGTCGAGCATGGAGTAGTCCGTGTGCAGATGAAGATGAACGAATTGCGACATGAGTCGGGTAACGGCCTTTTTTAGTTCTGCCGATTCGCTGGGCTGGTAGGAATCGCGGGAACGAGTGATTTTTACTGCAGCACTTTCTGGATCAGTTCAGCGTCCGTGTCACTGATTCATCACGGGATTCGGAATTTGGAAATCCACGCCGCGCTCGTCGTTCAGCTTCATCGTGGCAGCGAGGTCGATATCGGCCAGCGGAAATTTCGTCCGCTTGTTGCCCTCGAGCACGACCAGCATTTCGTTGGCGACTGCGTAGTTTTTCACTTCCCGGATGTGCTTGTCGAGGAACACCACCACTACGGGTAAGTCTTCCTGCGCTTTCGCCTGCGTCCTTGGCTGAGGTGCCGGCGCAGGGGCAGGTTGAGGTTGTGTGGGCGCTTGCGCGTAATCCCGTTCTTCCCTTAACTGCTCAACTTCATTCGACAGGCGATTGATCTCCGAAGCGGTCTGGTAGTCGTAATTATTATTGTTGCCGAAACGTGCGTCGTACTCGGCATCGTCGTAATCCCACGACGAATATCCGTATCCGTACCAGCTGTAAAGCGGGTTGTACGGATAGAAGCGCCGATGGCCGCCGAAGTGACCGCGCGTCACGATAATGGGACCGTGATGTGGCGCATGTACGAAGCCAGGACTATGAACACCGGGATTGTGAAAGCCTGGATTGTGAAACCCGGGATGGTGCGCGCCTGAAAAACGAGCGCCGCCGGCACTCCTCATGCCGCCGCGGAAAACACTGCCCCCTCCCATGTGACCTCCGCCACGCTGCGCCCAGCAGACGGCCGAGATCAACACTACCAGCAACGCGTGGAGGAAGAGAGAGCGCCGCATGCCCCGATTATAGCGCTGTTTGCGCGACCGGACTGTAAAGAATCCTAGCGTTTCTTCTTCGCAGGTTTCGCGGGCTTGGCAGGCTTGGGAGTCACTTTCGGAGCAGGCTTCGGCGCCACCACTTTTTTCGGGCTGGGCTTTGGAGGCGCTGCCATCTTTCCCTTTGCTTCCGGTTTCGCTGGGGCGGGCGGCGGAGCAGGAGCGGCGGCCACAGGAGCCGCGCCCTTCCCCTTCTTCTTGCCTGCATCTTTTTTCCCGGCCTCGATGGCGGCCGGTACGACCGCGGCGGCAGCGGCCGCTTTCGCGGCGCGTCCCCGCTTGGCCGGCGGTGGCGGTGGAGGCGGTGGTGGTGGCGGAGCCAGCGGCTTGAGGAACTTCAACGTCTCGGTGCGCGAGCGCAGCTTGCCGTCCAGCAACAGCAGGAAAACATCGTGCGCGATTTTCGGGTACTGCGGCAGCTGCGGAGTGATATGAAGCTCGGTCATCTCCGGCAACGGGACCTTCTGCTGCACCTGCCGCCACTTCGTAAAGAAGTTTTTGATCTTCTGGATCACGCCCTGGTGCCGCGCCGTGACAGCGAGGAACAGGATCATCTCCGGCCGGGCGCTAGAAAGCACCTGCCACGTGCGCGAAGGCGTCGCCGACTCTTTCCCCGTCAGCTTCTTCGAAAGATCCTTGGCGTGATCTTCCAGATCCTTCCAGGCCTCCACCAGCGTCTTGCGCGGGATCAGCTTGCGCATCTCCGCAACTTCCTTATCACTGAGACGGGACGTGAGGAAGAACATCACTGCCGGCGCGGGATCGGGCTGGTATCCCAGTTCATTCATCTGCTGGCGCGTCTTCATCAACTGGCTCAGGCCGTTGGTATCAACTTTCGCGGTCGTCCAGTGTTCACTGAGAATCTTGAGCCAGCCTTCTTTTTCGAGCACCCGCACAATATGCAGCGGATCGTCTTCATAGGCCAACTGCTCGATCTCGTGCCCGATTGCCTTGTGGGTGATGTACTCGATGTAATTGTTCTCGCGAGCCGAGTCGAAGCGCGCCTGCGTCTTTTCCTCCAGCGGCCAGTGGAAGCGCGCCGCGAATCTCGTCGCCCGAATCAACCGCGAAGGATCTTCGACGAACGCATAGTTGTGCAGCACACGGATCAGCTTGGCTTCAATATCGGCCGCGCCGTTCGACGGGTCCATCAGAAGTCCCCGCGATCCCTCATTCAAAGAGAGCGCCATTGCGTTCGCTGTGAAGTCGCGTCGCCGGAGGTCTTCGATGATTGTCGCGGGTGTGACCACCGGAGGCTTGCCAATCTTGTCGT
>Ga0210406_10000525_pt1 | contig 51517 bp, 49 predicted proteins | sample IncBWC30MmetaG_FD_155454 | JGI IMG/M metagenome (GOLD analysis project Ga0210406, IMG submission 155454) | Forest soil microbial communities from Barre Woods Harvard Forest LTER site, Petersham, Massachusetts, United States - Inc-BW-C-30-M | ecosystem: Environmental > Terrestrial > Soil >...
GCCCCGATCAGCGCAGCGCGGTCACCTGCGCGCCGTTCAACCGGCTGATCGCGGCGACGATGGCCGCATCCGTATACGGCTTCGGGAGGAAGACGCCGCCATCAGGCAGATCGCCATTCTGCACCATGTGATGGCCGGAGGTCACCATGATCTTGACCGGCGGCCAGCGGTCGCGGACGTAGCGGGCAAGCTTCAGACCGTCCATCGATCCGGGCATCCGGACATCTGTGAAGATCAGATCGACGTCGCGGTTTTGCAGAACGGCGATGGCCTCGTCAGCATTGCCTGCCTCCACAGTCTGGAAGCCTGCCTTCTGGAAGACAGCGGCCGCGCTGATGGCGATCAGAAACTCGTCTTCGACGATGAGGACGGTGGGTCGGCTTGCCATTGTGACTCGTGATGCAGTGACTCGTGATGCGTTTTTGACTCCAACTCAGCCAAACTCGCCAGGGGGCGGAATCGTTCCACCTTCAGCGAATATTCATTTTTCGCACAAGCCTATGGTTTGATTGGAAAAAGCCCGGCGAAGCCGTACAGTTCGAGTTAATGGTTAATCGGAGCTTTCCATGACAGCAGACAGTTTGCGCGGGCGAACCGCATTGGTAACCGGGGGCTCTCGCGGAATTGGCGCGGCCGTTTCGCGGGCGCTGGCCGAAGGGGGCGCGGCGGTTGCCGTCAACTACCGGGAAGGAGCGGACCAAGCCCGCAAGCTCGTGGACGAGCTGCGCAAGCAAGGCGTTCAGGCCATGACCGTTCAGGCCGATGTGTCGCAGGCCGACGCGGTTGCGAGGATGGTCGAGAGCGTGAAATCCGAACTCGGGACTATCGACATTCTCGTCAACAATGCGGGTATCGCAATCACGCGCGCTGTTGACGATCTGACCGAAGCTGATTTCGACCGCACGATCGCGGTCAATCTGAAATCGGTCTTCCTATGCACGCAGGCGGTGCTGCCGCTGATGCGCGGCCGGAAATGGGGACGCATTGTCAACATCTCCTCGGGCGCGGCGCGCGGGGCGGGCGCGATCGGCCCGCACTACAACGCTTCAAAGGCCGGCATGGAGGGACTGACGCGCGGCTACGCGGCGCGGCTCGTCAAGGAAGGCATCACTGTGAATGCGGTTGCGCCGTCCTTGATCGAAACGGACATGATGAAGGGTCAGGACAGTCTCGTCGGCCGGATACCCCTCGGCCGCATGGGAAAGCCGGAAGAGGTCGCGACTGCCGTGATGATGCTGATCGACAATCCCTACATGACGGGCCAGACCGTCGCGATGAGCGGCGGCATGGCGTTCAACTAGAGCGTTTTCGAGCGAAAAACCTGCCGCGCACTGGATGCGGGGTGTTGCCGGTTCGCGTGAAGAAAACGCGTCTAAGGGACTAGAGCCTCCGTTCCGATTCAATCGGAACGGAAACGGCTCTAGTCAACGGGCTGAAGGCTCGTGTCGGCGTTCGACGGCCGTCTCGACTGCGTGGTGAGCATGCGATCTCTGACCAACGCGTCCATGCCATTGCGGTGCAACCAGAGCAGCCCCATGGCAAGCTGCCGCAAATCATTGCGGCCCGCCCCGATCGGCAGCCTCCTTGCACGACGCAAAGCATCTGCAACCTGTTGCTCAATGTGTGATCGCTGGCGTTCCATCTTTGCCCTTCACAATGCTGATGAAGAACGTCCGACTTCGGCAATGCGCGGACCGACACGTAACTGACAGATCGCTAAGCGCCGCCACATTACAGGTGCTTGCCGCAGAGATAATTAAACCGTGAGATACGGACGAGCGCAACTGCCGCGTTGGGCATTCGTCGGAACTCTGTCGGAGCGCTGCGCCGCACACACGCAACTGCGGTATCGGACCATGTTACCCGCCCGATGGTTTCCGCCGCGTTTGAAACAAGAGTTTAAAGACCATGCGCTAACGTTGCGGTACCGGCGCAGGTGGACGCGACGAGGACTGCGCTGAATGAGCGGCCGATGATTTCGCAGCACCTTTCGATCTGCCGCGTTGAGGCGCATCGACGGATTCCAGATAGGACGTCAGAGCCCATGCCGTCTCCGAACCGCTTGAATAGTGCTTTTGCAGGAAGAGATAGAGCGTGAGCCGGAAGCGGTCCTTGGTGAGTCCGCGCGGACTGTGATGACAGGTCGCGCAACTGTCGGCAAAAAGCTTTTGCGCCGATTTGCCCTGGTCGAGGTTCTGGGCATAGGCCGCTCCGCCCGCAAGCAGAGCGATTGCGCCGAGCGCGAGCAGGCAGGGCCACAGTGTCCGCCCCGACCTCATGTCCAACGTGACCCGCATGCCATCCCCCCTCGTCGCAACATGACCGCCCTCGGCATGTCCGAGGATCTTGGTCGAAATCTGTTCATGTCCTTGCCAGGCGCTCGGCATATTCGATGGCCTCGATCATGCTGCGCTCGTTTGCGATGCCTTTGCCTGCAATGTCAAACGCCGTGCCATGGTCGACCGAGGTGCGGATGATCGGCAGGCCGAGCGTGATGTTGACACCGGAAAGCTCCTGCCACTTGCCGGTTGTCGGATCGACCTCGAAGCCGAGCAGCTTGACTGGAATGTGTCCCTGGTCGTGATACATCGCGACGACCGCATCGTATTGGCCTGCGCGCAGCTTGACGAACACAGTGTCCCCCGGAACAGGACCGACGACATCGAGACCCCTCTTGACCATGTCGTCGATGACCGGCTGAGACACCTCGATGTCCTGCCGGCCGAACAAGCCGCCTTCGCCGGCGTGAGGATTCAGCGCGGCTACCGCGATGCGGGGGCGCGCGATGCCGATCCCGAGCAGAGCGTTCTGGGTCAGATCGATGACATGGCGCAGCCGCTCCGGCGTCAGCCGGCTCGGCACATCCTGCAGCGCGACATGCGTGGACACATGGCTGACGCGCATGTTGCCATGGGCCAGCAGCATCACCGAACCGCGCACACCGGTGAGCTCGGCGAGCATCTCGGTGTGGCCGGGATAGTGATACCCGGCCTTGTTCAGCGCCTCCTTGTTCAGCGGCGCGGTGACGATGCCGCCGACCCGTCCGGACAGCGCGAGACGCACGCCCTGCTCGACCGCCTTGTAAGAGAAGCGGCCGCCATCGGCCGACAGTACGCCGGGTTGGATCGACGTGCTCTCGTCATCGGCCTGCAGGAAGCTGAGATTAGGCCAGTCCGGCTCGGCGGCGCCGACCCGGGTCGCCTCAACGCCGGCGGTAAGTTGCGCGTTCGCAAGATCGAACGCGCGACGGCTGCCGATAACCAAGAGCTTGAGGTCCGACGCATCAAGTCGGTCGCGCAGCCGTGCGCAAGCCTTGACGATGATCTCCGGACCGATGCCCGCGGGATCGCCCATCGTGATCGCGAGATGCCGCTTGGACATGACCGTTTCTTCCCTCAAATCAATCCATTTTGGCGGAGCAGCTTCCACCAGAGATCAGGCGGACCAAAAGCACCCGATTTCGAAATCACGTCAACCCCTGCCCACGCGCCGCCCTGAATTGTGGATTTGGGGACACCCGGCTCGAGCCGGCCGACGACTTCAAGCGCCGTGGCGCCGACAGCATCGCATTGCGCTCTGAGTGTCTCGCCGCCCGCGACCAGAAGCGTTCCGGGCGGATCGATCGACTGACCGAGACGCACCACCTCGCGCGCGAAGTGCGCCGCAGCGTCCGCCCGCGAGGCGCCGCCCGGGACATCGAGCTTGATCAAGACGGCACCATCGGCCAGCCGCCGCCTGATCCGGTCGAGGTCGGACCGGACGTCGGCGGTTTGGACCAAGATCTCCTCGCAGGTCGCGAGTTGCGCGGCGGTCGCCGGATGATCCGACCCGAACGCCCCGACAACAGGTCTTTTCAATTCCGCCGATATGCGAACCTCCGTGCCGCGCGCGAGCGCGCCGGCAAGCCCGCCGCTGCCGCACCAGAGGAGCTTTCCCGGATAGCGCCGGCCGATCTGCACGACGCGGTCGATATCCTCATCGGTCTCGGCATCAAATAAACTAATCCCGGGCTGGAGGGCCGCAACGTCAGCAGCCGAGTGCGCAGCGAGCCCCCGCTCGCGAAACTGCCGGGCGATATTGTCGCCGACAGGACGCCAGCATCCATCCGGCGCTCGTGCATAGTGCTGGCCGCCGCGCGTCAGCCTCCCCTGATAGGCAAAAGCCGGCGCGATGATGATGGCGTCCCACAAGCCTGTTCGAAGACAGGCATCGACTTCCGCGACCCACGGCCCGCGCAAGAGACTGTCTATCTTCTTGTAAGCGATGGTTGCACCATCGAGCAAAGGCGCAAGTCCGCGCACAATCGCAAACGCCTCGTCTGCGCCGCATTCGCGTGTTCGGCTGTCGAGCGAAAAGCAATCACGGCCCGCCGGGATCGCGGCAGCCGACCAGACCACGCGGAACGGTCCAAACAGGCCGACGAACTCGGCAGATGTGTCGAGGGCGCCGGTCAAGTCATCGGCGAGGAGTTTGAGGGAAGGCATGCGGCCGACAGACTATGCTGGATTTCGCGCTTTGCCGAGCGAAACGCGCCTGTCTCGAACACCGGCCGTTACCTGACGCGGTTGCGATCGCATCGGGATGCTTTTCATCTCAGTGACGAACGACTAGAGAATGCCGAATTTTCCTAAGTGGCTGCGAGCCAGTGGCCTTGGTCTCGTGATTGGCACGCTGGCGCCTTGCCACGCGCAGGCCGATTCCGTCAGAGAATGGGAAAAGCAAATCTTCGATCGCCTGGCCGGCCAGAGAAGATTCCCGCCTCAAGCGAGGGGCCAGAGCGGTGCCGCGAGAGTCGCTTTCACGATTGACCGTTCGGGCAATCTGATCTCTGAGAAACTCATCCAAAGCACCGGCACCCCTCTGCTTGATGCTGAAGCAATTGCGATGGTCAAACGAGCTCAACCGTTTCCACCGCCGCCTCCAGAAGTTGACGAAGACAAACCGAAATTCGAGTTGCCCGTCGTTTTCGACAGCCCCCCACGGGGCACGGCAATCGATTCCGCGACGTTCAAGGGCGAGGATGACGTGGTGAATGCCAAGATAAGCGGCATCTGCCGCGGCTGTTAGCAAATCCGGCGCGCTTCTGATGAAGCGCACCGGATCAAAACCAAATGCAACGCCTGCCCGTTTTCAGGACGCAGCCGCCTTCGGCGTGCGGTTACGCGAATTGCGCTGGAAGAACAGCGCCTGGCTCGCGACCGCCGACACCATCGCCGGCTGGAACGGCTTTGAGATCAGGAACGCCGGCTCCGGCCGCTCGCCGGTCAGGAAGCGCTCGGGATAGGCGGTGATGAACACGACCGGGACCTCGAAGCTGCGTAACAATTCATTGACGGCATCGAGACCGGAAGAGCCATCGGCGAGTTGGATGTCGGCGAGGATCAGACCAGGCTTCTTGTTCTTGGCGAGCGCCACCGCATCGGAATGCGTGCGCGCGACGCCAATGACATTGTGGCCGAGATTGCGGACCAGGCTTTCCAGGTCCATCGCGATGAACGTCTCATCCTCGATGATCAGCACGTCGGTCGCGATCTCAGCCGCCATCTCGCGGCCGGCCGCATCGGCGAGCCTGCGTGTCTCGCCGACGTCGGTGCCGAGAATGTAGGCCACTTCCTCTTCGGGGAAACCTTCCAGCGACAGCAGCAAGAATGCCTGCCGCGGTAATGGGGTAATATTGGACAGCCGCCGCTCCGGCGGCATCGGCAAGGTTGCGATCTCGCTGTCCTCGTTGAGCGAAACCGAGTTCCAGATCCGGGTGAACAGCCGGAACAGCCCGGCGCGGGGTCCGTGCTGCTCGTCGAGCAGCGATGGGTCCTGCAGCAGGGCCTCAAGCATGGCGCCGACATAGGCGTCGCCGGACGACTGACTTCCCGTCAGCGCGCGGGCATAGCGGCGCAGCAACGGTAAATGTTCAGCAACAAGCTGTGATCGGGACATCCCCACTCCATTGATTTTGAGGGCCGCGCTATTGTTGAGGGGATGGCCCCGGTTCCCCTGCTAGATCTGATTACGCCTGAGCATGAGAAAAGTTCCGAGAGTCTGGGAACTTTTAGCGGGGTTCCGCATTAGCTCTCCTACGAAAGGCCCTAAAAGTGAGAAATTCTTGAAGCTACAGGGACTTAACTCCCGGGGAAACGTGGATCATGTCATGAAGGATGTAAAGTCTCCAGCCAAGAACCCGGCGTCGGGCAAGCAAGGCGGCCTCAATGCCGAGATCCAATCCAGGATCGGTCATCAACTGCGCGCGATGTATGACGACGTCGTGCGGCAAGGAGTACCGGAACGGTTCGCGGAACTCATTCGCAAGCTTGATGTGCCGGCGAACCCTCCCCAAGTGGGAGAGACGGGCGGCGGCACCAATAACGACGGGAGGGACTAATGCCTCTCACGGATGCCCTACGCGACGACATTCTGGCGACGGTTCCGAGCCTGCGTGCGTTCGCGATCTCGCTCAGCGGCAATAGCGACCGTGCCGACGATTTGGTGCAGGAGACGTTGCTGCGGGCGCTTGCCAATATCGACTCGTTCCAGCCCGGCTCGAACTTGCCAGCGTGGATGTTCACGATCCTGCGTAACCTGTTCCGCTCCGATTACCGCAAGCGGCGGCGCGAGGTCGAGGATGCCGAGGGAAATTACGCCAAGACGCTGAAGACCCAGCCGGCACAGGGCGCGCATCTGGAATTCGAGGAGTTCCGCGCCGCGCTCGACAAGCTTCCGCAAGACCAGCGCGAAGCCTTGATCCTGGTCGGCGCCTCCGGCTTCTCCTATGAGGACGCGGCGACGATCTGCGGCTGCGCGGTCGGCACCATCAAGAGCCGCGTCAACCGCGCGCGCTCGAAGCTCGCGGCGCTGCTCTATGTCGATGGCGCCGAGGATTTCGGACCCGATGATACCGTGCGCGCAGTGATCGGCGGCAACGGGTAGCGTTCGGCGGACTATCCATCCACTCATCATTCCGGGGCGCGCATATGCGCCAACCCGGAATGCTTGCGTGATTGTGGCGGTAGATTTCCGAGCCCCGCGCCTTCGGGAGCTTTACCGGACGGGCCGCACCGGCGCCGAGAACTGCTCGGTGCGGTCGCGCTCGTTCATGTCGACGACAGTGACCATCGGCGCGGTCAATTCATAGACATAGCTGATGTCGGTGAAATAACGCTTCGAGGTGCCGCCGAGCGCCTCCGGCGCAACACGGTCGAGCAGGATCAAGCCGAAATCGCTGTCAGGACGCCGCGTCGCCTCGCTGGTGTTGAACTCTTCCCAGCGGAACGTGAAGACTGTGTCTGGCTCTTCTCCGGTCACTTCCCACTTCGCGACAATGTGCGGATGCTTGCCGACCAGCGACAGGCCTTCGTCGGAATGCGAAGCCAGCTCAAAGAACAAAAGCGACAGACTTTGCGCAGCGCGGGCGCTCACGGCGATATCGGGCCCGCTCACCGCGATGCGGTCGGCGTGAGGAATGGCGCGCGACTCGAACAGCCCTCGCAACTTGACGCCCTGCCACTGGCTTTCGCTGAGCAGCGAGACCACGTTCGACATGGCGTGGATGCGGCCGATCAGGAGGTCGCGCGCGACATCGATATCGGACCCGTGGCGCAGCGTGCGGGTCACGATCGACTGGATCACCGCGAGGATGTTCTTGACCCGATGGTTGAGTTCGTCGATGACGGCGGTCAGCCGCCGCTCGAAGCCGATCCGCACCTGGATCTCGCGGCTGAGCCGCAGATTGTTGTAGGCGACATAACCGAACAGGCCGCAGACGATGCCGGTCAGCGCAAGTCCGATCGTGCCGGCGATCGCCGCCGCCTGTTGCGCGCGCTTGGCGGCATTGGTCTTGGCATAATAGCTGAGCGACCAGTCGCGGTTGCCAAAGCTGACCGTGCGGGTCGCCGAGGGTGCAGGGTCGTCGCGCACGGCGGCACGCGAGGTGACAACACCCTGCTCATTTGCGATCAGCTCGCTGTCAGCACTGCGGGGGTCTTTCAGCGCGACAGAAAACAGCGACAGGTCGTCATTGGTCAGCATCAATGGCGCAAGCTCATAAGAAAATGTCACGAAACCGGCCGGCCCGGTGGCGCCGTCCGGGACCACCGGCGCGGCAAGCGCCAGGCCGATCGGCCCGCCGTTCTGCATCAGACTCAACGGGTCGGAGGCAACCGGCTTCCCTTCCGCCATGGCGCGAGCCAGCATGGGCCCGATCGTCGGACTCTGATCCAGCACGCGCCCCGGAAAGGTCTTGGTCTCGGCGTTGCGAGGCTCGAGGTCCATCAGCACATCGACCGGTCTATCGAGTGCGCGCTTGTCCAAAGGCTTGTCATCGAAATTGCGGATCGTGGGATTGGAAAATCCGGCATTGGCAAGCTCGGCGCGGGCCGCGTCCAGCTCATTGGGTTTGAGCCGCGCAATCCAGCCCGCGATGACGAAATCGGTCTTGAATGCATAGATCGCCGAGCGCAGCGGCTCCAGCATATTGGCCTTGACCACGGATGGCGCGCGGAACAGTCGCGATGCGACGCGCGCCAGGAGTTCGCGTTCCGTCAGCCTGTCCTGGACGAGGCTCGCATGGACGTCGATCGCCCGCGCCAGCGCAATCCCCTCGATCGCAAGTTCCTGGTCATGCACACGATAGGCCGCAAGGCCCGAAAGCAGGACGCCAACGAGCGCAATGAGACCAATGATGATGCCCAGCCGAACCACACGTTTACTCTGAAAAAGCGGGTTGGCGGAAAACGAAGGCTCGCATGGGAAGTCCGCAGGATCGACGAGGTGACAACGCTGAACAAGACTCGCACGGCTGGTATTCTACTGAACCCATGATCGGTACGTCACTGCGGTCGGCGGGGTGCTTGGTGGGATGCTTAACGGGTTTGGAGACCCGGAGGTTGACAACCGCCATGGGGCCGATTTGGTTCCCCACAAAGGCGAGAATTTCGGGCGTAGATCAGCGGCCCGCGGTGCGCGGGAGCACGTATCGCGGTGAATTCAGAATGAAACGTCAGCGCGCTCGCGCATGATCTCCGCTCAAACGCGTCCGTGCTCTCATCAGAAAGGTTAATGCGAGGGTTGCGGTCAAGCCCGCGGCTTGAGCCCGCCTTTGGCTTCGATGAAGCCGATGATGCGATCGAGCCCCTCGCTTTTCTTGAGGTTGGTCATGACAAACGGCCGTTCGCCGCGCATCTGCTTTGCATCCGTCTGCATCTTTTCCAGAGACGCGCCGACATGGGGCGCAAGGTCGATCTTGTTGATGACCAGGAGATCGGAGCGGGTGATGCCGGGACCGCCCTTCGAGGGAATTTTGTCGCCGGCGGCGACGTCGATGACATAGATCGTGAGGTCGGCCAATTCAGGCGAAAATGTCGCGGCAAGGTTGTCGCCGCCGGATTCGATCAACACGAGGTCGAGATCCGGAAACTTCGCGCGCATATCCGCGATGGCTGCAAGATTCATAGAGGCATCCTCGCGGATCGCGGTGTGCGGACAGCCGCCGGTCTCGACGCCCGCGATGCGATCTGGCGTCAGCGAGCCAGAGCGCACCAGAAACTCCGCATCCCATTTGGTGTAGATATCGTTGGTGATCGCGGCGATGTCGTAGCGCCCGCGCATCGCCTTGCACAACAGATCCATCAGCGCAGTTTTGCCTGAGCCGACCGGGCCGCCGACGCCGATCCGAAGCGGGCCGTGAGAAAATGTCATGAAGCAGTCCCTCGGTTGCCGTCGTCACGGCGAACGCCGGGACCCATAGCGCGCAATCCGCCAATAAAGCTCGATGTCCGGCGTGCGGCGCCACCAGCAAAGCTGGTGGTTATGGGTCCGCGCGTTCGCGGAGACGACGGAAGACAAGTGTGGCGCATCACGACCTGAACAGCCTCGTATATTGCGTCTCATGCCTGAGGCTTGCCAGATCGGCGCGAAAGGTCGCGCTTCCGAGATCATCCAACGTGGCGCTCGCCGCGCGCTTGGCGGTTACCGCGACAATCGGCTCCAGCGCGGCAAGTACGCGCTGGCTGTCGGTCTGCCCGAGCGGGATCAGCCGGCTGGCTGCCGAGATCAAGTTCGAGGCGAGCGCGTGCAGAAAAGCATGTAGCGTTGGCGCAAGCGCGATGTCGTGCGCGGCGCTGACAAGGCCGACCGCGACGGGATAGACGGTCCGGCCGTCGCAATGCGCGACGGTGCGCTCGAGCGCGTCACAGGTCCAGGCCGCGCGCGCGATCTCGATAAAGGCGCGGCCCTGTGCCGACGTTTCGAGCTGCCTTTCGCGCGAGGGAACAAAAGCCGCAGCAAGCTCGGCGATGTCTCGCAAGGCGGCCTCATCATCCGCTTCGGCCGCACGATGCGCGTGCGCGAGAAAAACGCCATCGCAGAAGCCACTCCCCTCGGCAAGCATCGCGGCCAGCCAATCCCGCAAAGCGGCCGCATCGCCGATGTCGCCGGCCTCCACCGCCCACTCGATGCCGCTGGAATAGGAAAATCCGCCGACCGGAAAGGATGGCGACAGCCAGGTCATCAGCCGGTAGAGCGCCGCCGCCTCGCGCTCTGTCATTCCGCCGTCGGTCGCGGCGGGCGCCGGCCTATTCGTGGTCATGAGCATGGGAATGGCCGTGATGATGCTCGTGCGCGCCGTGCTCGTGATGGTGATGATCATGGTGATGGTCAAGATCGTGCGCATGATCTCGACCACGATCTCGACCATGATCTTCGGCGCCGTGATGGTGATGCGCGTGATCCGCATGCACATGGTCATGCGCGGGCGCGGCATAGGCGCCGCCCTCGGGATCAAACGGCGCCTCGATCTCGATCACCCGTGCGCCGAGCCCCTTCACCATCGCCTCGATCACGTGATCGCGCCGGATGCGCAGGCCCTTCGGCATGATCTGCGTCGGCAAATGACGGTTGCCGAGATGCCAGGCGACCCTGATCAGATGATGGGGGTCGGCCCCGCGAATCTCAACAAGAGGCTCGGGCGCCGCAACCACCTCGACCAGCCGGCCATCGTCGAGCACCAGCGCATCGCCGCCGCGCAGCGCTACGGCGTTCTCCAGATCGAGCAGGAACGCGAGCCCGCGCGTCCCGGTCATCGCCATGCGCCGCCGATGCCGGTCGTCGAAATCGAGCACGACGGTGTCGGCCGGCGCCTCCGTCCAGCGATGTTGTCCAACGACACGGGTCGCGCGGATCATGCTTATATGCTTCCCCCGTTCTCTTTCTTTGCTAGCGGACGTCGACCTTCTCGGGCGTGATGACTTCGATCCTCGGTGGCGCCGACATGCATTTGACCGCCACACGTCCGAACGTCTTCATGTGATCGGCGGCGCGATGCGGCACCAGCGCCTCTGCGTTTTCCCATTGTTCGACGAACACCATTTTGGTCGGGTCCGTGACGCTCTCGTGCAGGTCATAGGCGATATTACCCGGTTCTTTGCGGGTCTCCTTGATGCAGGCGGTCGCCGCCGCGATGAATTCGGCGCGCGTTTCAGGTTTCACGGTCAGCGTGGCAACGACGTAAATCATGGCATCCTCCCGGACGTTTCTATGATGGCCTCAGACCCGTCGCCGAGATTAGTACATGAAATAACGCTGCGCCAAGGGCAGCACCTCTGCCGGCGCGCATGTCAGGAGTTCGCCGTCCGCACGCACCTCATAGGTCTCGGGATCGACCTCGATCTTCGGGGTGGCGTCGTTGTGGATCATGCTCTTCTTGGAGATTTTGCCGCGGGTATTCTGTACCGGGTAGAGCTTCTTGGTGATGCCGAGCGTCCGCGTCAGCCCGGCCGTGACCGCGGCCTTGGAGGTGAACACCACCGATGAAGCCGTCAGCGACTTGCCGTAGGCCGCGAACATCGGCTGGTAATGCACGGGCTGCGGGGTCGGGATCGACGCGTTCGGATCGCCCATGGGAGCCGCCACGATCGAGCCGCCCTTGACGACGCAGTCCGGCTTGACGCCGAAGAACGCCGGGGACCACAGCACGAGATCGGCAAGCTTGCCCTTCTCGACCGAGCCGATCAGCTTCGAGAGGCCATGGGCGATCGCGGGATTGATCGTGTATTTGGCGATGTAGCGCTTGACGCGGAAATTGTCGTTGTCCTTGCCCTTGTCTTCAGGCAATGCGCCGCGCTGCTTCTTCATCTTGTCGGCGGTCTGCCAGGTGCGGATGATGACTTCGCCGAGCCGGCCCATGGCTTGCGAGTCCGACGACATCATCGAGAGCGCGCCGAGATCGTGCAAAATATCCTCCGCCGCGATGGTTTCCTTCCGGATGCGGCTCTCGGCGAAGGCGAGATCTTCGGCGATGGTGGGATCGAGGTGATGGCACACCATCAGCATGTCCAGATGCTCGTCGATGGTGTTGCGCGTGAAGGGCCGTGTCGGGTTGGTCGAGGACGGCAGCACGTTCTTCAGGCCTGCGATCTTGATGATGTCAGGTGCGTGACCCCCGCCGGCACCTTCGGTGTGGAAGGCGTGGATGGTGCGGCCCTTGAATGCCTTCACCGTGTCCTCGACAAAGCCTGACTCGTTCAGCGTGTCGGAATGCAGCATGACCTGCACGTCGTAATCGTCGGCGACCGACAGGCAATTGTCGATCGCGGCTGGCGTCGTGCCCCAATCCTCGTGAAGCTTCAGCGCGCAGGCGCCCGCCTTGATCATCTCGACCAGCGCCGCCGGGCGCGACGCATTGCCTTTGCCGGAAATGCCGAGATTGACCGGGAACGCGTCGAACGACTGGATCATCCGAGCCATATGCCAGGGCCCGGGCGTGCAGGTCGTCGCAAAGGTGCCATGCGAGGGGCCGGTGCCGCCGCCGAGCATCGAGGTCACACCGCTCATCAGCGCATGCTCGATCTGCTGTGGGCAGATGAAATGGATGTGGCTGTCGAAGCCGCCGGCGGTGAGGATCTTGCCTTCGCCCGCGATCACGTCGGTGCCGGGGCCGATCACGATGGTGACGCCCGGCTGGATGTCGGGATTGCCGGCCTTGCCGATCGCGCTGATCATGCCGTCCTTGATCGCGACATCGGCTTTCACAATGCCCCAGTGATCGACGATCAGCGCGTTGGTGATGACGGTATCGGCCGCGCCCTGCTTGTTGGTCGCCTGCGACTGTCCCATGCCGTCGCGGATCACCTTGCCGCCGCCAAATTTCACCTCTTCGCCGTAAATGGTGAAATCCTTCTCCACCTCGATGATCAGATCGGTGTCGGCAAGCCGCACCCTGTCGCCCGTGGTGGGCCCGAACATGTCGGCATAGACGGAACGTTTGATTTTCGTGCTCAAAGCGTGCTCCTTGCAAGCTTGACGGTGTCGTCGAATGTGCGGTCGAGCGCCGCGTTGGAGCCCCGGCAGCCCGCGACCACCTTCTCGGCCCAATTGACGTAATCGATCAGGTCCTCGCGCTCCGCCTCGTTCGGATCGGGCAGGATGCGCGCTCCGATATTGCTGATCTTGTCGGCGATCTTGATCAGCTTTGCGCCGGAGGATTTGTTTGGGGCGTCCTCGATCTGCTTTTGCCGTCGCGCCGGCTTCGGCAGGCTCATGTCGTCGGTCACCTCGACCACGAGCGAAGCGACGCGTTCGCCGAATTTTTCCGCAAGCTCCTCGCGCGTCGTTTCCCTGTCCTCGATGGTGTCGTGCAGCCAGCCGGCCGCCACCAGCTCGGCATCCGCGCCATCGGTGACCTGCGCGAGCAGCCGAGCGACCTCGGCGAGATGATTGATATAGGGCTCGTTGCCACGCCCCTTGCGCGCCATGCCGTTGTGACGGCGCGCCGCAAGCTCGGCAGCTTCCGAAACGAGGCGGATTGCCGTCAGCATCGCCTTACAGCTTGCCCATCACATCGCCGCGGAAACCGTAGATGGTGCGTTTGCCCGCAAGCGCGACGAGCTGCACATCGCGGGACTGGCCCGGCTCGAAACGCACCGCGGTGCCGGCCGCGATATCGAGCCGCATGCCCCGCGCCTTCTTGCGATCGAATTTCAGCGCCGGATTGGTCTCGAAGAAATGGTAGTGTGAACCGACCTGGATCGGCCGGTCGCCGGTGTTGGCGACGGTCAGCGTCACGGTCTTGCGGCCGGCATTGAGCTCGATCTCGCCGTCCTTGATAAAGAGTTCGCCGGGAATCATGTTCGCCTTTTCCTCCGTCATTCCAGGGCGCGCGGAGCGCGAACCCGGACGTTCGAGATGATAACCTCTGGATTTCGGGCCCGGCGCTTTGCGCCGCCCAGGATTGGCGCGCGTGACGTCACCGGATCGGCTCGTGCACGGTGACGAGCTTGGTGCCGTCGGGAAACGTCGCCTCGACCTGGATGTCGTGGATCATCTCGGGGATACCATCCATCACCTGCGCGCGGGTCAAGACCTGCGCGCCCGCCTGCATCAGCTCGGCAACGGTGCGGCCGTCGCGCGCGCCCTCGACGATGAAATCTGAAATGATGGCAACCGCCTCGGGATGATTGAGCTTGACGCCGCGCTCAAGCCGCCGCCGCGCCACCATGGCCGCCATCGAAATCAGAAGCTTGTCCTTTTCCCGGGGAGACAGATTCATATGTTCACTCTATCGATGTGTCTTATCTAGTTGAGCCACAGCCTCGGCAACGGCGACGTGGAGGCGCGGCCGAGCACTGCTATCATGTCGGCGCGCAGCCGTGCGGCATCTTGGGCACAGAAGCGTGCCATTGCAAATCCATTCCAGGCGGAGATCCCGACTTCTCCGCCGAATGAGGCGGCGAGCTCGCGGATGCGCTCCACCAAGGCCTCGTCGCCGGGCACGATCAGCGCGGTGCCGATCGCGACACCGCCCTTGGCGACCGCCGGCCTTGCGAGCTTCTCGCCGATATCACCCTCCAGGCGAACGGTCTCGGCGAACACCAGCCGGCCGCCTCGCCTTAGCCGCCAACGGTCGATGAATGCGCCGCTCTGCATGCGCTCGCCCATCGCGGCACGGCCGAACACGACGATTTCGCAGAGCAGAAGCGAGGCCGCTTCGGCGAGATCGATCTCGATCCGCCGCGACACCCGTGCCCGGTCGAACAGGATGGTCTCCTGCGGCAGCCATGCGAGGCGCGCGCCGGCTGCGGCCTTGAGCGTAATTTTGAGCGCCGCAGCATCGCCGGTCGCGCGATAGACCTTTTCAGCGGCGGCCGTGGTCAGCGTCAGATGCGCGCCCTGGCCGACGGCGATCTCGGTGTCGAAGCGATCGCCCCCAGCAACCCCGCCTGCGGTATTGACCAACACAGCCGAAAGTCCTTCGCCTTCGGGCGAGGGAAAGCGCACCCGCAACGAGCCGGACTCATGCAAGGCACCGCGGCGCGTGACGCCGTCCTGAAGATGCACGTCAAAAGCAACCGCGCCGCGAGCGCGGTTGGCCGCAAACGTGGCCGCGCGTGCATGATCGCCTTGCATCCCCTCCCCCCGCTGCGAGCGCGATGATGATTCCTTCATCGCGCTCCAGGCCGCCTACGCGCCGTTACAACGCCATCTGGCGGCTGATTTCGGCGGGATCGAGGTTCGTGCGGTCACAGGCATATTTCACCGCTCCCCGGTCCATCACAGCGAAACTGTCGCCGAGCTCGCAGGCAAAGTCGAGATATTGCTCGACCAGGACGATGGCGATATTGCCGAGATTACGCAGGTAAGAGATCGCCCGTCCGATATCCTTGATGATCGAGGGCTGGATGCCCTCGGTCGGCTCGTCCAGCAGCAGGAGTTTCGGCCGCATCACCAGCGCGCGCCCGATCGCGAGCTGCTGCTGCTGGCCGCCGGAGAGGTCGCCGCCGCGCCGTCCCAGCATGGTCTGCAGCACCGGAAACAGCGAGAACACGTCGTCGGGAATGTAGCGGTCGTCACGCTTGAGCGGACCAAAGCCGGTCTTCAGGTTTTCCTCCACCGTCAGGAGCGGGAAGATCTCGCGGCCCTGCGGCACGAAGCCGATGCCGCGCCGCGCCCGCTCGTAGGGCTTGAGCGCCGTGATGTCGGCACCGTCGAACATGATCGAACCCGAGGCGATCGGATATTGGCCGACCATGGCGCGCAGCAGCGAGGTCTTGCCGACGCCGTTGCGGCCGAGCACGCACATCACCTTGCCCGGCTCGGCCTCGAGCGAGACACCGCGCAGCGCCTGCGCCGCGCCATAGAAGAGGTTGATATTCTCGACGTTCAGCATGCGCGACCTCCGGCCGCAAGCGGGCGAATAGCGAGTAACGAATAGCGAATAGTTGGAATTTCAGCAGTCATCGTTGCTACGGCCTTTACTCTATTCAACACTCGCTATTCACTATTCTCCACGCAATACTCGCCGCTCGCTACCTGCCCAGATACACTTCGATCACGCGCTCGTTCGACGACACTTGGTCGATGGTACCTTCGGCCAGCACCGTGCCTTCATGCAGGCAGGTTACCTTGACGCCGAGCTCGCGCACGAAGGTCATGTCGTGCTCGACGACCATGACGGTGTGATCCTTGTTGATCGCTTTCAACAGCTCCGCGGTCTGATGGGTCTCGACGTCGGTCATCCCGGCGACGGGCTCGTCGACCAGAAGCAGTTTCGGGTCCTGCGCCAGCAGCATGCCGATCTCGAGCCATTGCTTCTGGCCATGCGACAGGCTTCCGGCGAGGCGATTGCGCGCATCGGTCAGCCGGATGGTCTCCAGCACGCGGTCGATGCGTTCGGACTCCGCCTTGCTGCCGCGCCAGAACAGGGTGCCCCTGACGCTGTGGTCGACATTGAGCGCGAGCAGAAGATTGTCCTCGACCGTCTGGCTCTCGAACACGGTCGGCTTCTGGAATTTACGGCCGATGCCGAGCTCGGCGATGCGGGTCTCGTCGAGCCGGGTCAGATCGGTGACACCGTCGAACAGCACGGTGCCCTCATCCGGCTTTGTCTTGCCGGTGATGATGTCCATCATCGTGGTCTTGCCGGCGCCGTTCGGGCCGATGACGGCGCGCATCTCGCCGGGCGCAAGCGTGAGCGACAGATTGTTGATGGCGTGGAAGCCGTCGAAAGAGACATGCACACCGTCGAGATAGAGCAGCGCGGACGTGGCGCGGGTGTCCATGACGATCATGCGCTCACTCCGCCATCTTCGGTTCGACGACGCCGTCTTCGCGCGCCGCACTTTCGGCATTTGCCGTAAGCCGCCCCGTCTTCCACGGCTGCCACCAGCTATTGAATGTTCCGACGATGCCCTTCGGCAGCAACAGCGTCACCAGGATGAACAGCGCGCCCAGCATGAACAGCCAGTACGGCGCCAACGGACCGGAGGTGAAGGATGTCTTGGCGTAGTTCACGACAATCGCGCCGAGCGCCGCGCCCACCAGCGTGCCGCGGCCGCCGACCGCGACCCAGATCACCGCCTCGATCGAATTGCCCGGCGCGAATTCGCTCGGATTGATGATGCCGACCTGCGGCACGTAAAGCGCGCCGGCGACACCGGCCATGCAGGCCGACAACGTGAAGACAAACAGCTTGTAGGATTCGACGCGGTAGCCGATGAAGCGGGTGCGCGACTCGGCGTCGCGGATCGCAATCAGCACCTTGCCGAGCTTCGAGGTCACCACCGCGCGGCAGATCACAAAGCCGACGATCAGCGCCAGGCAGCTCAGCGCGAACAGCGCGCAACGGGTGCCGTCGGCCTGCACATTGAAACCAAGGATGTCCTTGAAATCGGTCAGGCCGTTGTTGCCGCCGAAACCGAAATCGTTGCGAAAGAATCCGAGCAGTAGCGCATAGGTCATCGCTTGCGTGATGATCGAGAGATAGACGCCGGTCACGCGCGAGCGGAAGGCGAACCAGCCGAAGCAGAACGCAAGCAGGCCGGGGACGAGAACGACCATCAGCGCCGCGAACCAGAACATGTCGAAGCCGTTCCAGTACCAGGGCAGTTTCGGGTAGTTCAGGAACACCATGAAATCGGGCAGGATCGGATTGCCGTAGACGCCGCGGGTGCCGATCTGGCGCATCAGATACATGCCCATCGCGTAGCCGCCGAGCGCGAAGAACGCGCCATGGCCAAGCGAGAGGATGCCACAATAGCCCCAGATCAGGTCGATCGAGAGCGCCAGGATCGCGTAGCAGACATATTTGCCCCACAGCGCCACCAGGTAGGTCGGCACCTGAAAGGCTGAGCCTGCGGGCAAGAGCAGGTTGGACAGCGGGATCAGGATGCCGCAGGCCGCGACCACCAGAATAAAGATAGTGGCGCCGCGATCCAGCGATCGGGTGAGCAGATGTGGCGTCATGCTTCCACCGCCCGTCCCTTCAGCGCGAACAGGCCGCGCGGGCGCTTCTGGATGAACAGGATGATCAGGATGAGAATGGCGATCTTGCCGAGCACGGCGCCGGCTACCGGCTCCAGGAACTTGTTGGCAATGCCGAGGGTGAATGCGCCAACCAGCGTGCCCCAGAGATTGCCGACGCCGCCGAACACCACGACCATGAAGGAGTCGATGATATAGCTCTGGCCAAGATTGGGACTGACGTTATCGATCTGCGACAGCGCGACGCCGGCAATGCCCGCGATCCCCGAGCCGAGACCGAAGGTCAATGCATCGACGCGCGAGGTGGCGATCCCCATCGAGGCCGCCATGCGCCGGTTCTGGGTCACCGCGCGCATTTCGAGCCCCAGCGCGGTGAAGCGCAACATCGCCAGCAGTATCGCGAATACGGCCAGCGTGAAGCAGAGGATCCACAGCCGGTTGTAGGTGATGGTCATCTGACCGAGCTCGAATGCACCACTCATCCAGGAGGGATTGCCGACCTCGCGATTGGTCGGACCGAATGCGGTGCGCACCGCTTGCTGCAGCACCAGCGACAAGCCCCAGGTCGCAAGCAATGTTTCCAACGGCCGGCCGTAAAGGAAGCGGATGATGCTGCGCTCGATCAGCACGCCCACCGCGCCGGCGACCAGGAAGGCGAGCGGAACGGCGACCAGCAGCGAATAGTCGAACAATCCCGGGTATCGCGTGCGGATCACTTCCTGCACCACGAAGGTCGTGTAGGCGCCGAGCATCACCATCTCGCCATGGGCCATGTTGATGACGCCCATCACGCCGAAGGTGATCGCAAGCCCGATGGCGGCGAGCAACAGCACCGAGCCGAGCGAGAGACCATACCAGGCGTTCTGGGCCGCCGACCACATCGCGAGATTGCTCTGGATTGCGGAGATCGCACCCGCCGCGGCCTTCGCCACCGACGGCGGCTGGTCGGCGCCGATGTCGCTTAGGAGCGCGAGCGCCTCCTGGTCGCCGCGCGCCTTGATGGTGGCGACGGCCTCGAGCTTGTCGGCCTCGCTGGCGTCCGATTTGAACAGGACAATGGCTGCGCGCGCTTCCTCGAAGGCTTCCTTCGCCGAATTGTTGGTTTCCTTCGCAAGCGCGTTTTCGACGGCCGGCAGAGCCGCCTCGTCGTGCGACTTGAAGACCGACTGCGCCGCGGCGATCCGCGCGGCGGGATCGGGCGACATCAATGTCAATCCGCCGAGCGCGGCCTCGACCGTGCGGCGCAGGCGGTTGTTGAGGCGGACGGCGCTGGCGCTGTCGGGAATGCTGTCGACCGGCGCGCCCGTCGCGGCGTCGATCGCCTTGCCGTCGGTCTGCTTGATGTAGACTTTCTTGCTGTCGGGATCGGCCATCAGGCGCTCCTCCTGGAGCGCGCTGATGATCGGATAGGCGAGCGGATTGCCCGATGTCGCGACCGCGCCGATCGCTTCCTCTGTATCGGAGAAATCGTCGGTGGCGAATTTGCCGACGGCGTCCTCGAACGGACCGGCGAAGGCCGGCAGCGCGACGACGGTCAGGACAATAGCAAGCGCAAGCGCGCGAACACGGTCAATGACGTTGGCAAGCACTTCGAATACCCCGGCAGAGAGGTAGAGAGAAGGCGACGACCTCGCCGCCTTCTCCGGATCTTCGATCAGTCCAAATCTCGGGCCGACAGTCAGGCCGAGCTTCAGACTAAGGTCAGGAGCCTGAACCCAGGCACTTGTTGGTCTTGGTGTTGTAGTTGCCGCACTTCTTGCCGACCCAGTCGCCGATCAGGTCCTTGGAGCCTTCGAGCTCCTTCGACCATGCATCGCCGGGGACGAGGTCCTTGGTCTTGTAGACCACATCGAACTGCCCGTTGCCTTTGATCTCGCCGATGAACACGGGCTTGGTGATGTGATGGTTCGGCAGCATCTTCGACATGCCGCCGGTCAGGTTCGGTGCCTCGATGCCGGGCAGCGCGTCGATCACCTTGTCCGCGTCGGTGGACTTCACCTTCTCGACCGCCTTCACCCACATGTTGAAGCCGATCACATGCGCTTCCATCGGATCATTGGTGGTGCGCTTCGGATTCTTGGTGTAGATCTGCCATTCCTTGATGAACTTCTCGTTGGCCGGCGTCTTGATCGACTCGAAGTAGTTCCAGGCGGCGAGATGGCCGAGCAGCGGCTTGGTGTCGATGCCGGCGAGTTCCTCTTCACCCACCGAGAACGCGACCACCGGAATCTCGGTCGCCTTGATGCCCTGGTTACCGAGTTCCTTGTAGAAGGGAACGTTGGCGTCGCCGTTGATGGTGGAGACTACGGCCGTCTTCTTGCCGGCCGAGCCGAACTTCTTGATGTCGGCGACGATGGTCTGCCAGTCGCTATGACCGAACGGAGTGTAGTTGATCATGATGTCGTCCTGGGCGACACCCTTCGACTTCAGATAGGCTTCCAGGATCTTGTTGGTGGTGCGCGGATAGACGTAATCGGTGCCCGCCAGCACCCAGCGCTTCACCTTCTCTTCCTTCATCAGGTAGTCGACGGCGGGAATGGCCTGCTGGTTCGGAGCAGCGCCGGTGTAGAACACGTTGCGCTCGCTCTCCTCGCCCTCATATTGCACCGGATAGAACAGGATGCTGTTCAGCTCCTTGAACACCGGCAGCACGGATTTGCGCGACACCGAGGTCCAGCAGCCGAACACGACCGCGACCTTGTCCTTGGTGATCAGCTCGCGGGCCTTTTCGGCAAACAGCGGCCAGTTCGACGCGGGGTCGACCACGACGGCTTCAAGCTTCTTGCCGAGCACGCCGCCCTTCTTGTTCTGCTCATCAATCAAAAACAGGATCGTATCCTTCAGCGTGGTTTCGCTGATGGCCATTGTGCCGGAGAGCGAGTGAAGGACACCGACCTTGATGGTGTCGTCGGCGGCCCTCGCCTGCGTGAACGAGGCCAAGCCGAGGATGAGACCGGCGGCAGCCGCAAGCCAGCGGCGGCGGCTCATGGGTGTCACTTTATGTATATCGTGAGTGGAAAGAGTAGGCATGAAGCGAGATCTCCCTGACGCAGACGCTAGACGCTGCCGAAACGGCTTCACGGCCGCCTGCGTTAAGAGAATCGCAAGAACCATGCCATGCCCGGGACATCGGCTAATCACATGATTTCAAAATCGAATTTGGCTCGAAGCCCGGCTGTCGCCAGATTTTCTGCCTATTTTTTGTACGGAAAAAATGTATGCTTCTGCGGCAAACTGTATAAATCGTAGGCATTTATGACAGTTTGTCTAAATTTACGGCACGCCATCGCAATGCATCGGCTTTCGGCCCAAAGTTCCGCAATTTTACCCTCCGCACGTTTTTGTTAGTGGCCGAGAGACGATACGCCCAATTTACCTTGAAAGCGCCGTGTTCATGTTCCATATGAGGCGCAAGATCTGGCGAATGACCGGATCGATGCGAGCCGCGTGTTCCTTAGCCCCGAAGCGGGCTTCTGGCTTGCCCCATTCAGCAACCAACGACTGGCGTCCCGAACACGCGGGCGTCGCGAGAGATTTTGTCCCGCCCGGGCCGGTGACGGCTGGGGCGCTCGTCTCCGTTACATGGAAAGAAGCTATCTTTTGACCTCCTTTAAGGATTTCGGCCTCGCCGAGGCCATCGCGCGCGCTCTCAAGGAAGAGAACTACCTCACGCCGACGCCGATCCAGGCTCAGACCGTTCCGCTGGCCATGGCCGGTCGCGACATCGTCGGCATCGCGCAGACCGGCACCGGCAAGACCGCGGCCTTCGCCCTTCCGATCCTGCACCGCATCCTTCAGAACCGCGTGCGTCCGCAAGGCAAGGCCTGCCGTGTGCTGGTGTTAAGCCCGACCCGCGAATTGTCGAGCCAGATTCTCGACAGCTTCAAGGCCTATGGCCGCCACATGCGGCTCTCCTCGGCACTGGCGATCGGCGGCGTGCCGATGGGACGCCAGGTCCGCGCGGTCATGGGCGGCGTCGAGGTTCTGGTGGCCACGCCCGGCCGGCTGCTCGATCTCGTCCAAAGCAACGGGCTGAAGCTCAATCAGGTCGAGTTCCTCGTACTTGACGAGGCCGACCGCATGCTCGACATGGGCTTTATCAACGACATCCGGAAAATCGTCGCCAAATTGCCCCACAAACGGCAGACGCTGTTCTTCTCGGCCACGATGCCCAAGGATATCGCCGATCTCGCCGAACAAATGCTGCGCGATCCAGCGCGTGTCGCGGTGACGCCGGTCGCGTCAACGGTCGACCGGATCACCCAGCGCATCATCCAGGTCGATCACGCGGCCAAGGCCGCCGTGCTGGCGCAGATCCTCAAACATGAGCCGATCGATCGCGCGCTGGTGTTCACCCGCACCAAGCATGGCGCGGACAAGGTGGCGAAGAACCTGACCAAGGCCGGGATCGCCGCCAATGCCATCCACGGCAACAAGTCGCAAAACCACCGTGAACGGGTGCTGGCGACGTTCCGTTCCGGCGAGGTCCGCACCCTGGTCGCGACCGACATCGCCGCGCGCGGCATCGACGTCGACGGCGTCAGCCATGTGGTGAATTTCGACCTCCCCAACGTGCCTGAAACCTATGTCCATCGCATCGGCCGCACCGCGCGCGCCGGCGCCGACGGCACCGCGATCTCGCTTGTCGCCGGAGCGGAGGAGATGGGCTATCTGCGTGACATCGAGCGGCTGATCCGGATCGCGCTGCCGCGCGAAGACCGCCGCAGCGCGGGCCATCGCGAGGCCGCGGCAGCCCCAGCACCGCAGCATCGGAGCGGCCGTCCCCAACCGCACCCGCATGCCACGAGGTCACAAGGGAGGTCACAAGAAAGATCCTCCGACAAGCCGAATGAATTGAAGAGCGCAGCGAAAGGGCCTCGCCGCCGCCGCCGCAATGGTGGTAACATCAGCGCTTCACCAGCTCATCGTCAGGAGCCGCGCCGTTCGCCGCATGGCGGGGGCAAGGTGGAGGGAATACATGGCGTTGCCTTTTTGCATCGCGAAAGCCGTCCAAACCATCAACCCCAACCAGCAGCCAAGCTAGCCACCAATCGATCTGGAGACAATCATGGCTAAAGAAGAGCTGATCCAGTTCGAAGGACTGGTCACCGAAATCCTCCCTGATGCGCGCTACCGCGTGCAACTCGATGCCGGACACGAGATCGTTGCCTACACCGCCGGAAAAATGAAGAAGAACCGGATCAAAACTCTGGCCGGCGACCGGGTGACGATCGAGATGTCGCCCTACGACCTCGAGAAGGGCCGGCTCATTTTCCGTCACAAGGACGAGCGTCCGGCCAATGCGCCCGGCGCGTCGCGGGGCGGACCGCAGCGGGGTGGCGGCCAGTTCCGCCGCCGCTGAGAGCTCCTTCGAGCATCATCTGGGATCCGCCAAGCCGCGTATGACAGGATCGTGTCAATTGCGCGGGGCGGATCATGACAAAAGCAAGTATTTAAAAAAACTGCAGCTCAGGATTGTTTTGTAGGGCTGCTTCTCATAGTATATTGAGTAATCGATTTTCGGCCGGACGACATTAGCTATCCACCGGTACAGCCGGTTTAGACGCTGACGACCCTTCCAAAAATTCGATCTCGCCAACCCATTCAAAGTGGGTTTCGACATTTTATACCTGAGTTGAGAAGGGACTATCCCTGATGATGGGAACCGTGAAATGGTTTAACCCGACCAAAGGCTACGGCTTTATTCAGCCGGATGATGGCGGCAACGATGTGTTCGTGCACATCAGCGCCGTGGAGCGTGCTGGCCTCGGCACGCTGCGTGAAGGTCAGAAGGTCTCCTACGAGATCGTGGCGGACCGCCGCTCGGGCAAATCGTCGGCGGACAATTTGCGCGCCGCGAACTAAGAGATTCCCTGAAGCCTGGCACATGATCTTGCGAAAGAATCGTGCTGCGCGAACAGGCTTTGGAAATCCCGCCTGACATCAGACATCAAGAAAGAGGCTGCGCTCAGCACGCGGCCTTTTTCGTCTGCCCGACAGGACGCCGGATCAGGGCGTCGGACAAGTGCTGGCGGGAACGTTGTTGTAGGTGATGCAGGTGTTTTGACGCGGCCGCGTATAGGCCACATCGCTCAGCGTCACGCCGGCGCTCCCCATCACATAGCCGACCGTCGGCGTGTAGAGATAGCTGACCTCGCTGAAGATCAGATAGGTCTGCGGCACCTGCAGCGCCGTCGGGATGGTGACGATGTCGCCGGCATTGTGGGTGGACGTCGCGAGCGTCGCCTGCGTGGCGGCGCTACTGATCGTCGCTGCCTTGCTCCACTGAATCTTCGCGACCTTTGTGGAATCGACGTAGATCTCCGAGATCTGCGCCTTGGTCGGCGTGGCCGAATACGGCGTCGTGATGGCGATGCTGGCCGTGAACACGTTCTGAAGATAGTTGTCGGTGACGCTATTGAGAGCCTGCGATGTCAGGTCCGACAGCGTTCTCGCCACCAGGGTAACCTTGCGGTCAACGGCGACCGCCGAGGAAAACTCCACCGTGCCGAAGAACATCACCAGCATGATCGGCACGATCACCGCGAACTCCGTGGCCGCGATGGCGCTGCGGTCCCGCGCGAGATCGCGTGCGGAGCGGCGGACGGAAAACCAGACGTCTGATATCGATCTCATCACTCTGACCTCGGCGCGTTAATACGGCTCGTTCTGGAACGCCGCCGTTGCCACCAGGAGGCGCTGGCTGCCCGACAGGTTCGAGATGTTGTAGCCGAGCCCGGTCACAAACAGCTGCCATGGATAGAACAGCCGGACGACGACGATGTCGCCGGGGCCGCCGGGACTGTATTGCATGTTGTTGTTGATGAAGTTGCCGTTGGCGTCGATCTGGCTGCTCAAGGTGATGCTCGAGAACGAGGGATAGCTCTCGACGTCCACATAGAGGCTGTTGCAGTTGAACAGCGCGGGGATCTGGCCGCAGACAAAGGTCTTGAACTGGGTGGCGGTGTAGGCCTGCGTCTGCGCCTGCCCTGTGACGATCATGCGCGCCGAGTTCTGCGTGATTGTCTCCAGCACCTGGCTTGCGAAGAACATCAGCGCCGTTTCGATGATCGCAAACAGCAGCGCGAAGAACAGCGGCGCGACCAGCGCGAACTCCACCACAGCCGAGCCCCGGCCGTTGCGGCGGAAACGGCGCAACAAAGTCCGAAACGAGGCAGTTGGAGCAGCGGGCGGCGACATCGGCAATCCCCAATCAGCAATCATCAGCCGCTAGAGATAGCTGAAACTGATTGTTGAAGTCTTTCGTCAAACTAAATCACGGCCGCCCGCCGCGTTAAGAGGACATTAACCGTCCTGACAAACTCCCCTGACAACTCCCCCGGCAAACTCTGCGCGAAGCAATCGGGCCGCCCGGCCTTCGATGGTTCTCACCGACGAAGACCGTCATCGCCTCATTCCTCTTGAATGCGGGAGCCTTTTCGCGAAAGAGCTCTAGCGCGTCGCACAGACCGGGGTGCAGCTATAGGTCTGCCGGTCCACGCCACGATAGACCGTCACAAAAAGCTGCTCATCAGCCTTTGCTTCGGACGGTTTGATATCGGCGATGCTGCGCAGCGCCAGCGTAAGCGTGCCGCTTTGACGCGAGCGGGCAAGCGTCTCCGCCTGCTCGGGCCTCAATTCAAGCGTGACGGTCTTGCCGACAACCGTGGTCTGGCCCTCTTTTTCCTTCGGCGCCTGGTCGATCGCGAGCACACGGACATTCGCAAGAATGATTTCCGAAACGACGTGCTCGGCCATGGCCGGATTGTCAGGGTTCTTGTCGCGCTTGGAGAGAATGACGTCGACGCGATCATTCGGCAGAATAAACCCACCGGCGCCGGTCTCCGGCGAGATTTCGGTCGAGATCGCGCGCATGCCGCTCGGCAGGATCGCCGCCATGAATCCCGAGCCGTCGGCCTTCACCAGCTTCTGTTCGCGGATCGGCTCGCCAGCGATGAACGGCGCACGCGCGATCGATCCGGCGATCTGGCTGGTCGCCTCGGGACGATCGGGGCGGCGAATGAAATTGTTGCTGGCGGACGACGCGGTCCAGGTCTGCCACTGCAGATCCTCGGCCTTGACCGTTTGACCAAGGCCGATGTCGGTCTTGGCGACGAGCACGTCAACCGTCGGCAGCTGAGAGGTAGGCTCGGCCGGAGCAGGCTTGTCAGAACCGCTTGCGAGATAGGCGGCAATGCCCCCGGCGCCGAGAGCGATGAACAGGACGATGATACGAGCGGTCTTCATACGCTTTACTTTTTCGTGCCTTCACGAATGCAGCCAAGGATTCCAGCCAAGGCGATACGCTGCGGAGCCGACGCCCAGGCGGCGAGTCTGGTCTCAATTGGTGAATCAATCGCAAACAAGAGCGACGAAAGCTCTCCGTTCATTGCCGGAATGGGAAAGCGAGCTGTCCGCCGATCTCGGAAGGCATCGCCACTTCGTCCTTGCCGTAGGTCTCGGGCAACCTGCCCTCCGGCATCCGGAAGGTCCCGAACAGAATATCCCAGAGCGGAAAGGTGCCGGCAAAATTGGTATTGCCGCCTTCCTCAAGCCCGGTGTGATGCCAGCGGTGAAAGACCGGCGTGGCCAGCACATATTTGAACGGCCCCAGCGTCCAGTTCAGATTGGCGTGCACGAAGGCGGAATGGAATGTCGTGAAAGGTCCGACCCACAGCATGATGTTCGGCGAGATGCCCGCCATCAGCAGAATGACGTCGACCGAGATGGTCCCGATCAGAAGATTCACGGGATGAAACCGCGCTGCCGAGATCCATTCCAGTTCCTCGGACGAATGATGGACGGCGTGATACTTCCAGAACCCGCCGCCGTGAAACATGCGGTGCAGCCAGTAAAGCATGAAATCCGACAGCACGAGGAACAACAGCGCCTGCACCCGGAGCGGAAGCTGCGCCAGCGGACCGTGACCATTGTCGTAGAATGCGATCAGTTCGTCGGCGTCGTGGATGTTGAAGACGACTCCGGCGCCGAGCACCATCAGGCCGATGCGAAACACCCGCGCGAACACAGGCACGAAGAACCAGTAGACAATATCGGTGACGATCTCGCGCTTGCGCCACCAGGGCACGGCGGGATTGCAGGCGCAGAAATGCGTGAGCACCGTGAAAACCACGGCCAGCACGATCGTGATTGGCACCACCTTCTCGATGGTCCGGCCGAGCATCACGAGAACTTCCATCGGAAGAGTGGACATGGAGGCCTCATCAAATCGGATGATCAGGCGTACTCTTCCCGCCTTAAGGAGTTGTGAAGCACGATTGCGGACATCGGTTGACGCCGCGGTATCAGTTTGCCTATCAATGCAGGCATCGTCACATCAGAAGCGACGTCGAAGGCGGAGTCATTTCACCATAAGCGCGATTTTTTTCGACACACTTCATTCCAAATTTACTGTGCCAAAGAACAGCGAATTGCGCCTATGTTTACGCGGTTGAATTAACTGCGCTGCAATTCTCACTCCATACGTTGGCGCCATGGTCACGGTGCTGAGAACGCCAAGACCATTAGTTCGACAGCCACGTGTACATGGAGTTAGCTAATGAAGAACCTGATTGCTCGTTTCGTGAAGGACGAGTCCGGCGCCACCGCCATCGAATACGGCCTGATCGCGGCCGGCATTTCGCTCGCGATCATCGCCGCCGTCAACGGCCTGGGCACCACGTTGAACACGAAGTTCACGTCGATCAACAGCTCGCTCAAGTAAGCGACTCGTTCCTGGAAGGAACAAAGGGCTCCGGATCACCGGGGCCCTTTTTCTTAGGCTTGCCGCGCTTCATCGACATCGGCGTCATCGAACAGACCGGCCGGCACGTAGCCGGGCCGCCTTGATTGCGAGCGCGTTCGATTAATCCAGTATTAGACGTTTCGATGAAGAGTGCGAAGCCGGCAGGCGTCGGCCAAATCGCCGGCCCCACGTTTTGCTTTCGCCGTATCTCCTCCTGCAACGTCCTGTTTGAGTATGCGTATGCGTAAAACTGTTTCCGCGTCTGACGACGCGAGCAAGACGCGCTCCGGCATCGCGCGTGAATTGATTCCGCATGACTTGGCGACCGAAATAGTCAGTCTCGCCCTCCTCCTTGCCGTGGTTGCGCTTGCCTGTCGCATTGCCAGCATCTGGTGACGCGCGCTCCCGGCGTTTTCCGATTGTTCACCTCTCGCCTCTAGGCTGCGGCGATCCAAACTCTGCGTCATCAGACCAGCCCGTGTAATCCCATGATCCTCGACATCGCACGTCTGTTGCTGTTTCCGGCCCTGATGGCGTTCGCGGCCGCGAGCGACCTCTTCACGATGACGATCTCCAACCGGGTCTCGCTGGCGCTGGCCGCAGGCTTCCTGATCCTGGCACTGGCCAGCGGCATGAGCTTCCCGGAAATTCTGTCTCATATCGGCGCGGGCGCGACCGTGCTTGCTGTGGCCTTCGGCTGTTTTGCGATGGGCTGGGTCGGCGGAGGCGATGCGAAAGTGGCATCGACCGCGGCGCTCTGGTTCGGCTTCGCGCATCTGATGAATTATCTGCTCCTCGCATCGGTGTTCGGCGGCGTGTTGACACTGCTGCTGCTGCAGTTCCGGCAGTGGCCGCTGCCCCTTGCACTGACCGGCCAAGCGTGGCTGACGAAGCTGCACGCCAAGGGCAGCGGTATTCCCTACGGCATCGCGCTCGCGATCGGCGCGCTGATGGTCTATCCGGAAACCGATTGGATGACGGCGGTCGATCTCTCGCACTTCGCCATGCGCTGATCGCGCCGGATAACTCCGCGTTAAGCCGATTTAGATACGCCTCATTAACCATGCTTTGACGAATAACTGCTCAACTGCCTGCACGCCGGCGGCAGCGTCGCGGCGTGATGTGGAAAGTGAAGCGTATGAACACCGCACCCATTGTGGTTCTTGCCAGCGCCCTCGACGGCGGCGGTCTCGCGGCAATCTTGCGAACGGGTCGGGCATGCGCGCGGTCGCAGGCCGAGATTTTTCCGGCCGGCCGCTTCATCTCCTCCGCGACGGAAATTCCGAACTCGACCACCACGCAGACGTGGCCAAAGGGACGTGACAGATGACATGCGGGGTTAGTCAGCCGAAAATGCGGGCCTTCCTTGTCCGCGCTCTGTCGTTTTCGGCGGCCGCTGCGCTGACGCTCAATCCGGCGCTCGCGCCGGTCGTGGCCAGCGACTATCGGGTCGCGGCGCCAATCGTCAGCGACAGCCAGGCCAATGCCCGCTTCCTGTCGCTCGGCGTCGGCAAGTCGGTGGTGATCGACCTGCCACGCGACATCAAGGATGTGCTGGTCGGCGACCCCAAGATTGCCAATGCCGTGGTGCGTTCCGCGCAGCGCGCCTACATCATCGGCGCCGCGATCGGGCAGACCAATATCGTCTTTTTCGATGCCACCGGCCAGCAGATCGCGGCCTATAACATCGCCGTCAAGCGCGATCTCAACGGCGTGCGCGCGGCGCTGAAGCAGTCGCTGCCCAATGCCGACATTCAGATCGATGGCGTCGGCGACGGCGTCGTGCTGACCGGCACCGCGTCGAGCCCGATCGAGGCCCAGCAGGCCGCCGATCTCGCCGCAAGGCTGACCGGCGGAGGCGACAAGGTCGTCAATTCGATCATCGTCCGCGGCCGTGACCAAGTGATGCTGAAGGTCACCGTGGCCGAAGTCGCGCGTTCGATCATCAAGCAGATGGGCATCGACCTCTCCGCCAACCTGAACTACGGCACCGCCGTCGTGAACTTCAACAACACGAACCCGTTCTCGGCTTTTGGCCGCGCCATCACCACGAGCGCGCTGCAGACCTCGTTCGGCTCGACGCCGTCGGTTCAGGCGACGCTGCGGGCGATGGAAAGCGCGGGCGTGGTGCGGACGCTCGCCGAGCCAAACTTGACGGCGATTTCCGGCGAGTCGGCGACCTTCATCGCGGGCGGCGAATTTCCGGTGCCCGCGGGTTACACCTGCGATCCCACCACCCACGTCTGTACGACGCAGATCAGCTTCAAGAAATTCGGTATCTCCCTCAACTTCACCCCCGTCGTGCTGACCGAGGGACGGATCAGCCTGCGGGTGATGACGGAAGTCTCCGAGCTCTCGAACGAGAACGCCCTCACGCTGTCGCAGGCGGTGACCTCGACGACGACGAACTCCGTGGTCATTCCCTCGGTCAAAACCCGCCGTGCGGAAACCACGCTGGAAATTCCCTCGGGCGGCGCGATGGCCATGGCCGGCCTGATCCAGGACCAGACCAAGCAGGCCATCAACGGACTGCCCGGCATGATGCAATTGCCGATCCTCGGCACGCTGTTCCGCAGCCGCGATTACGTCAACAACCAGACCGAACTGATGGTGCTGGTGACGCCCTACGTGGTGCGGGCCGTCGCCCAGAAGGACCTGTCGCGCCCGGACGACGGATTTGCCGCCGCGTCCGATCCGCAGGCCGAACTGCTCGGCAACATCAACCGCATCTATGGCGTGCCCGGTCGCGTCGAGCCGGCCCGCAATTATCGCGGCACCTATGGTTTCATCACCGATTGAGTGGGCGAGGATCTGAACCGATGACAAAAAGAACATCCCTCAATCGCTACCGCGCCCTTCGTCTTATGGGGACGCTCGCCGGTCTTGCGGTGGCGCTTGGCGCCTGCACGCATACCGACGGTGTCCCCACGACGGCGGCCATTCCGCGCGAGTACTACATGCGCCACCCGATCGCGATCGAGGAGGCCAACCATTCCATCGTGGTGTTCGTCGGCCGCGGCCGCGGGGGGCTGTCCGTTTCTCAGCGCACCGATGTCATTGGGCTCGCGCAAAGCTGGGGCCAGGAAGCGACCGGCGCAATCACGGCCGACGTGCCGGTGAATACGCCGAACGCGCGCGCGGCCGCGGATTCCTTCCGTGAGATCCGCGCGCTACTTGCCGGCGCGGGCGTGCCACCCCGTGGCCTCGTGGTGCGCAACTATCGCCCGAGCGATCTGCGGCAGATGGCGGCGATCCGTCTCAGCTATCCGAAGCTAGCGGCGGTGGCCGGCCCGTGCGGGCTATGGCCGGAGGACATCGGTCCTTCGATCAAGAACCAGAGCTATTTCGACAACAAGCAGTACTACAATTTCGGCTGCGCCTCTCAGCGCAACATGGCGGCGATGATCGACAATCCCGCCGACCTCGTGCAGCCGCGTCCGGAGACGCCGCCTTACACGGTCCGGCGCGACGAAGCCTTCGAGAAATACCGCAAGGGCACTCCCACCACGACCGCCTATCCCGAAGCCGACAGGGCCAAACTCAGCGACACAGGCAAATGATCAGCTACGCACGCCAGAACTCCGAAGAGAAGCCTGAGGTCGCGCTCCCGCCCGCGGAGGATCACATCGCGCCGGCGCCGCGCGTCTCCGTGCAGGCGTTTTGCGAGACGGTGGAAACTGCCTCAGCCGTGCAATCCGCGGGCGAGGACCGCCGGCTCGGCAAGGCTCATCTCAAGATCCAGATGGGCGGCATGGCCGCGGCCGCCGAGGCCTACCGCTCCGCCCCCACTCCGAACGTGATCGTGCTGGAAACCGACGCCCGCGGCGATATCCTTAGCGGGCTCGACCAGCTCGCGACCGTGTGCGATCCCGGCACGCGCGTCGTGGTGATCGGCCGTATCAACGATGTCGGGCTGTATCGCGAGCTGGTGCGCCGCGGTGTCAGCGATTATGTGATCGCGCCGGTCACCACGATCGACGTGGTGCGCTCGATCTGCAACCTGTTTTCGGCGCCGGAATCGAAATCGGTCGGCCGCATCATCGCCGTGGTCGGGGCAAAGGGCGGCGTCGGCGCCTCCACCATCGCCCATAACGTCGCCTGGGCCATCGCGCGCGATCTTGCGATGGATTCCGTCGTCGCCGATCTCGACCTCGCCTTCGGCACAGCCGGCCTCGACTACAATCAGGATCCGCCGCAAGGCATCGCGGATGCGGTATTCTCGCCCGACCGGATCGATACCGCCTTCCTGGATCGCCTGCTGTCGAAATGCACCGACCATCTCAGCCTGCTGGCGGCCCCGGCGACGCTGGACCGGGTCTACGATTTCGGTGTCGAAGCGTTCGACGCCGTGTTCGACACGCTGCGCACCACGATGCCCTGCATCGTGCTCGACATCCCCCATCAATGGTCCGGATGGACTAAACGCGCCCTCGTCAGCGCCGACGACATCCTGATCGTGGCAGCGCCCGATCTCGCGAGCCTGCGCAACACCAAGAACATGTTCGACCTGTTGAAGGCGTCGCGGCCGAACGACCGGCCGCCGCTCTATTGCCTGAACCAGGTCGGCGTGCCTAAGCGGCCGGAAATAAACGCCGCCGAATTCGCCAAGGCGATCGAGAACCAGCCGATCGTGACCATTCCCTTTGATCCGCAGATGTTCGGCTCGGCCGCCAACAACGGCCAGATGATCGCCGAAGTCGCCGCCAATCATCGCACCACCGAGATGTTCCTGCAGGTCGCGCAGCGGCTGACCGGCCGCAGCGAAACCAAGAAGCCCAAGGGGTCACTGCTGTCGCCCCTGATCGATAAACTGCGGGGCAAGTGAACGCCCCTCGTGGAGTCATGTCGTGTTTGGTAAGCGTAGCGGAACAGATGAGACCCGGGTGCTCAAGCCGGCGGCAAGCGCGCCGGAGCCGGTTGCGGCCCCGGCGCCGGCAGCTTCGCGCCCCGCCGGGGCGCCTGCCGTCGCCTCGCCTCCGCTCGCACCTGCTCGGGCCGCGCCACCGCCGCCGCCACCCCCTCCCGCCATGGAAACGCGCCGCTCCGATAATTACTATCAGGTCAAGGCGACGATTTTCGGCGCGCTGATCGAAGCGATCGATCTCGCCCAGCTCGCCAAGCTCGACGGCGAATCGGCGCGCGAGGAAATCCGCGACATCGTCAACGAGATCATCGCGATCAAGAACATCGTGATGTCGATCGCCGAGCAGGAAGAGCTGCTCGACGATATCTGCAATGACGTGCTGGGCTACGGCCCGTTGGAGCCCCTGCTGTCGCGCGACGACATCGCCGACATCATGGTCAATGGCGCCGGCACGGTGTACATCGAAGTCGCCGGCAAGATCCAGCGCACCGGCATCCGCTTTCGCGACAACCAGCAGCTTCTCAACATCTGTCAGCGCATCGTCAGCCAGGTCGGCCGCCGCGTCGACGAATCCTCGCCGATCTGCGACGCCCGCCTTGCCGACGGCTCGCGCGTCAACGCCATCGTGCCGCCGCTCGCGATCGACGGCCCGGCGCTCACCATCCGCAAGTTCAAGAAGGACAAGCTGACGCTCGACCAGCTCGTCAAGTTCGGCGCGATCACGCCGGAAGGCGCCGAGATCCTCCAGATCATCGGCCGCGTCCGCTGCAACGTGCTGATCTCCGGCGGCACCGGCTCGGGCAAGACCACGCTTCTGAACTGCCTGACCAACTATATCGACCACGACGAGCGCATCATCACCTGCGAGGACGCCGCCGAGCTGCAGCTCCAGCAGCCGCATGTGGTGCGGCTGGAAACCCGTCCGCCCAACATCGAAGGCGAAGGCCAGATCACCATGCGCGAATTGGTGCGCAACTGCCTGCGTATGCGCCCCGAACGCATCATCGTCGGCGAGGTGCGTGGACCGGAAGCGTTCGACCTGCTGCAGGCCATGAACACCGGTCACGACGGCTCGATGGGCACGTTGCACGCCAACAATCCCCGCGAAGCGCTGTCACGCTGCGAATCGATGATCACGATGGGCGGCTTTTCGCTGCCCTCGCGCACCATCCGCGAGATGATCTGCGCCTCCATCGATGTCATCATCCAGGCCGCGCGCCTGCGCGACGGTTCGCGCCGCATCACCCACGTCACCGAGGTGATGGGCATGGAAGGCGAAACCATCATCACCCAGGACGTTTTCCTTTTCGACCTGATGGGCGAGGACGCCAACGGCAAGATCATCGGCCGGCACCGCTCCACCGGCATCGGCCGGCCACGCTTCTGGGAGCGCGCGCGCTACTACAACGAGGAAAAGCGCCTCGCCGCCGCGCTGGATGCCGCCGAAGTGCCCGGCGCCGGAAGCTAGGGGAACGACCATGAAGATACAGGCGCTCGCTCTGTCCTTTCTCGCCGCCACCGCCATCGGCGGCGTCGCGTGGGTCTTCATTTATCCCCTGCTGTCGGGAGAGAAGAAGGCCGAGAGCCGCCGCGCTTCGGTCGCCAAGCCCGAACCCGCCGCCAAACGGCAGGCCGATAAAACCCAGCGCTCGCGCCGCGAACAGGTCGAGGGCACGCTGAAGGAATTGGAGGCACGCCGGCAGAAGGAAAGCAGGGTGCCGCTAAGCGTCCGCCTGACCCAGGCCGGGCTCAACTGGTCGACGCAGAAATTCTGGGTGGTTTCGGGCATCCTCGCCGCGGTGTTCTTTGTCGGCGCGCTGGTCGGGGGCGGCGGACCGCTGGGCGCCGCTGGGTTGGCCTTCGCGGCCGGTTTCGGCCTGCCCCGTTGGGGCCTGAGCTTTCTGAAGAAGCGCCGCGAGAAGGCCTTTCTCAAGTCGCTTCCCGACGCCATCGACGTGATCGTTCGCGGCATCAAGGCCGGCCTGCCGCTGTTCGAATCGCTCAAGGTCGTGGCCGCGGATTCACCGGAGCCGCTCAAAAGCGAGTTCGCGGCGATCATCGAGACGCAGGCGATCGGCATGCCGCTCGGGGAGGCCTGCTCGCGGCTCTACGAGCGGATGCCGGTGCCGGAGGCGAATTTCTTCGGCATCGTCGTCGCGATCCAGCAGAAGTCCGGCGGCAATCTGTCGGAGGCGCTGGGCAACCTGTCCAAGGTGCTGCGCGACCGCAAGAAGATGAGCGAGAAGATCCAGGCGATGTCGATGGAAGCCAAGGCGTCCGCCGGCATCATCGGCTCGCTGCCGCCGATCGTGATGCTCTTGGTTTACATGACGACGCCTGATTACATCTCGCTGCTATGGACCCACCCGACCGGCCAGTTGATGCTGGTCGGGTGCTTGATCTGGATGTCGATGGGCGTGCTGGTCATGAAGAAAATGATCAATTTCGATTTTTGACGGTGCGACATGATCCAGCTTCTGGTCGACAAGCTCCACGACCCACACTTCATGACTATGCTGCTCGCGGCGATCGCGGCGAGCGCGACGGTCTATACCCTGATCATGCCGCTGCTTGCCGGCGAAAGCCTCTCCAAGCGCATGAAGGCGGTCGCCAATGAGCGCGAGCGCATCCGGCAGCGCGAACGCGAGCGCCTTGGCAAGACCGAGAAGGTCTCGTTGCGGCAGACACCGAAGCAGATCGTCTCCAGGGTCGTTGACGACTTCAACCTCACGAAATGGCTGGCCCAGGAAAGCGCGCTTGAGAAGCTTGTCATGGCCGGCTATCGCGGCCACGCACCCTATGTCACCTTCCTGTTTTCCCGCGCGGTGGCGCCAATCGTGCTGTTCGTCGGTGCGGTGGTCTATGTTTTCGTGATTTCGCAGCTTCAGAAGTCGATGCCGATCAAGATCGGCATTTGCCTCGGCGCCGCCTATCTCGGCCTGCAGGCACCGATGCTGTTCCTGAAGAACGCGATCTCCAAGCGCCAGCTCCAGATCAAGCGCGCGTTCCCGGATGCGCTCGACCTGCTTCTGATCTGCATCGAGTCCGGCATGTCGGTCGAAGCTGGGTTTCGCAAGGTCTCCAGCGAGATCGCGACACAGTCGATCGCGCTGTCGGAGGAGTTCACCCTCACCACGGCGGAGCTCTCCTACCTGCAGGACCGCAAGGTGGCCTATGAAAATCTGGCCAAACGCACCGGCGTCGAGGGCGTGAAGTCGGTCTGCCTGGCGCTGCAGCAGGCCGAGCGCTACGGTACGCCGCTCGGCCAGAGCCTGCGCGTGATGGCGCAGGAGAATCGCGACATGCGCATGAACGAGGCCGAGAAGAAGGCCGCGGCGCTGCCGCCGAAGCTGACGGTGCCGATGATCCTGTTCTTCCTGCTCGTGCTGTTCGTCGTCATTCTCGGACCGACCGGCATCAAGATCGCGGCGATGCAGTAATCGGCGCGCTAAAGCGTTTTCGAGCGAAGCATGCCCTCGGACTTGATCCGGGGGTGGGTACCGGTTCGCGTGAAGAAAACGCGTCAAATGAAAAGACTAGAGCTTCCGTTCCGATTCAATCGGAACGGAAAAGGCTCTTAGAGCGCGATCCGGAAAAGCAGCCCCGCGCGCGTTGCGGGATAGCCATCGGTTGAAAGAGATCTAGGAAAGCCAGGCGGATCAATCGGGACGGTTGAGCGCGGCGACAGGCACCGTGCCGCGGCCCCCGCGCGGCGTATCCTTGCCGCGCAGCATCTCCTTCAGATAGGCCACATTCGCAGCCGCCTCGCTGGGCGGCAGGTCGGCCTTGACGATGTCTTCGGCCTCGGCGAACCGGCCTTGCAGGCCGACCACGAGGCCGAGATTCTGCCGCACCCGCGCATCGGCCTTCGGACCGGCGTAAGCCTGGCGAAGCGCCTCCTCCGCCTTCGGGAGGTCCTTGGAGAGCATGTAGGAGAGGCCGAGATTGGACAGCACCGACGGCTCGCCGGGCACGATCTTGAGTGCGCTGGCATAGTAGCGGCGGGCATCCTCATGGCGGCCGAGCTGATCGAGTGCGGTGCCCTGGACCGAAAGAATGCGCCAGTCCGGATTCTCGGGAGAATGGGCGCGCGCGAGCACGTCGAACGCCTGCTGGAAATTGCCGTTGTCGGCGAGCGCCCGGCCATAAGCCGCGAGCAACGCCTTGTTGCCGGGATGGGCGATGGTGGCCTGTTCGAGCACGGCGGCGGCCTGCGCCCGCTGCCCATTGGCGCGCAGCGCCTGGCCATAAGCGAGCGCCGCATCGGGGTCCTTCGGGTTGGCGCGATAGCGGTCGCCATTGGCTTCCGCCGCGCGCTGCGGATCGGCATTGGCCGAGGTGTCGGGCTTGGCCGAGATCGAACCCGTGATGTCGGACACGGTCTGACAGCCACCGACGCTCGCGGCGAGGATCGCCGTCACGGCGGCAGACGCAAGAAGCCGAAGATTGCGGTGAAGACGCTTGGGCACGTGGACTCTCGAGCTGGGGTTCGAGCCGATCGCGCCAGCAATAAACTGTTAACCCTAACGTCGGGTTAATGGCGATTTCTCGCCCCGCCCGCACGCGACCACGTAAAAGCCTGGATTGAGAGCGCCTGCGTCAGGCCGCGGCCTTCATTTGCGCAGCGGCATCAATATTCGATGGCGAGCCGCCTCCTGATCTCGTCGACCCGTTTCTCCAGCGCGTCGAACCTCGCGTGCAGGGCACGATCGTGGAGATAGAAGATATAGCCGAGGGCAAGAAGTCCGAAGATCCAGTGATGGGTTTCGACATAACCCAGCACCGCCTCGATCGCATGACCGACAAAGCCGACAATGCCCAGCAACGCGTCCATTGACGTTTCCTCTCCCGCAAGACTGACCTCTCGCAAACCGGATCGACCGGCTGCGGGATCATTCCGCCACCATGTGATTTTATCGGTGGACCGTATCACAGTTCCCCTTTTCGCCGGTAGCAGGCGGTGCTCGCATGCGGTTTGAGCGATTGCGGGACTGCGAAAACTCTGCGAAGTCTCGCCTTATCCAGATCCCCGCCTGCCTTGATGTACGACGAGCAACGCATGCCATCCCTGTTCGAGACCGCGCCCGCGCGACCCCCCATCCCCATCATCTTCGCGAGCAAGTCGAACTGGGACGCGATCCGCGCGGAATTGCCGGCCGAGGCCAGGCAATTCGCCGACGCCAATGGCTTTGTTGGCAAGCCCGGCGCATGCCTGACCTTGCCCGCCGCGGACGGACGGATGGCCGGTGTGCTGTTCGGCTTGGAGGAGAATGGCGCGAGATCGCGCGATCTGTTCCGGCCCGGAGCGCTGCCGGGCCTCTTGCCCGCCGGCGTCTATCGCTTTGCCAATGCACCACATGATACGCGGCTTGCCGTACTCGCTTTCGCGCTCGGCGGCTACCGCTTCGGCCGCTACCGCAAGGCGGATGGGCCCGATGTGAAACTGGTCCCGCCTGACGACATGGACATCGCAGACATCGCGCGAATGGCGGATGCCGCAATGCTCGCCCGCGATCTCATCAACACGCCGTCCAACGACATGGGCCCGGCGGAGCTGGCGCAGGCGGCCAAGGATGTTGCGGAGCGTTTTGGCGCGCGTTTCGACTGCATCGTCGGCGACGATCTCGTCAAACAGAACTTCCCGCTTATTCATGCGGTCGGCATGGCCTCAAGCCGCGCGCCGCGCCTGATTGACCTGTCGTGGGGCGATCCCGCGCATCCCAAGGTGACGCTGGTGGGCAAGGGCGTCTGCTTCGATACAGGCGGACTCGATCTGAAACCGTCCAGCGGCATGCTGATCATGAAGAAGGACATGGGCGGCGCCGCCAACGTGCTGGCGCTGGCGCAGATGGTGATGGACGCCAAATTGAAGCTGCGGCTGCGCGTGCTGATCCCCGCGGTCGAGAACGCGGTCGCCGGCAACGCCTTCCGTCCGCTCGATGTCTTCCCCTCGCGCAAGGGCTTGACCGTCGAGATCGGCAACACCGACGCCGAGGGCCGGCTGATCCTGGCCGACGCATTGGCGCTCGCCGACGAGGACAGACCCGATCTTTTGATCGACATGGGCACGCTGACCGGCGCGGCGCGCGTCGCGCTGGGGCCTGATCTGCCGCCCTTTTACACAGAGGATGAGACGCTGGCTGCGGATGTTGGGCGCTGCGCAAGAGAGGAGAACGACCCGTTGTGGCGCATGCCGCTGTGGCCATCTTACGATTCCTGGCTCGACTCGAAAGTGGCGAACCTTACCAACGCGCCCTCGGGCACCTTTGCAGGCTCCATCACCTGCGCGCTGTTCCTGCAGCGCTTCGTCGAGCACGCTGGAAGCTGGCTGCATTTCGACATCTACGGCTGGACACCGGCTGCAAAGCCGGCGCGGCCGGAGGGCGGCGAATGCCAGGCCGCGCGCGCGGTCTATCGATTGCTGAGTAACCGCTATGGATGATCCGCGCCTGACGCCCGCGCGCGGCGACATCGCCGCGAAACATCTCGAAGGCAAGGTGAAAGCGGATCGCTTCGTCGCCGGCGAGACGTTGGAGGTGATTGGAACGATCGCGCCGCTGCGCGAAAGGCCGGCCGGCGACGCCGCCCTGCTGACGCAGGCGCTCGCGGGCGAGCGGGTGACGATCTACGATCGCAACAAAGAGGGCTGGTCGTGGGGACAACTCGATGCCGACGGTTATGTCGGCTGGCTTCGCGACGCAGAGCTCGCCGCGCCGACCGCCGAACCCACGCACAAAGTCACCGCGAACAAGACGTTCGCCTTTCCGGGTCCCTCGATCAAGCTTCCGCCGATCGACGCGCCGGTGATGGGCGCGCGGTTCACGATCATTCGCGAAGAAGGCGTGTTCGCTGTCACGGACGATGGCTGGTATCTGCCACGGCGCCACCTTGGCCGCCTCGACGAGCACGCGCCTGACTTCGTCGCAGTCGCCGATCGCTTTGTCGGCGCCCCCTATCTCTGGGGCGGCAAGAGCTGTCTCGGCATTGACTGCTCGGGCCTGGTGCAGCTATCGCTGAACGCCGCTGGCCTCCCCTCTCCGCGCGACAGCGACATGCAGCAGCACGCGCTTGGCCGCACGCTCGATTCCGGGGAATGGAGCAGGCTCCGGCGCGGCGATCTCATCTTCTGGAAAGGGCATGTCGCGATTGCGCGCGACGCCGAAACCATCGTGCATGCCAATGCGCATCACATGGCGACCGTGATCGAGAGCACCAAAGATGCCATCGCCCGCATCAGCGCTGCCGGCAGCGAGGTCATCGCGGTCAAGCGCATTTAGTTTAGGTCGCGACCCCGCCATTGCCGGTCGTCTCATGCCGGAACGCGGCAGCAAACAGCGCACGTGTATAATCGCTCTTCGGGTTCTTGAAGAGCCGGGCGGCCGGCCCTTCCTCGACCACCTTGCCTTGCCGCATCACGATCAGATGGCTCGCAAGGGAAGCGACCACGCGCAGGTCGTGCGAGATGAACATGTAGGTGAGATCGCGCTTGCGCTGCAATTCGCGCAACAGGTCGACCATTTGCGCCTGGAACAGCATGTCAAGCGCACTGGTGGGCTCGTCGAGCACGACGAAATTCGGCTCCAGCACAGCGGCGCGCGCAATCGAGATGCGCTGGCGCTGGCCGCCGGAAAATTCGTGCGGATAGCGGAACCGCGTCTCCGGATCGAGACCGACATCGGTAAGCGCCTTGACCACCCTCGCCTCGCGTTCCTCGGCCGATAGCGCAGGCTGATGCACGCTCAATCCCTCGGCGACGATGTCGCCAACCGACATGCGCGGGCTGAGCGAGCCGAACGGGTCTTGAAACACGATCTGCATGTCGCGCCGGAACGGCCGCATGTCCTTGAACGTCAAGCCCTGGATGTTGCGCCCGAGAAAGACGATCGGTCCGTCGGAGGAGATCAGCCGGAGCAGTGCGAGACCGAGCGTCGTCTTGCCCGAGCCGGACTCGCCGACCACGCCGAGCGTCTCGCCCTGCCGCACCGCGAGACTGACACCATCGACCGCCTTGATGTGGCCGACCGTCGAGCGCAACAGCCCGCGCTTGATCGGAAACCACACCTTCAGATCATCGGCGGAGATCACGACCGGCGATTCTGGACGCGGCGGCGCCGGGTCCGGCTTGGGCTCGGCGGCAAGCAGCGCTTTCGTATAGGGATGCCTCGGCGCAGTGAAGACCTGTTCGACCGGCCCCTGCTCGACGATCCGTCCACCATTCATGACGCAGACGGTGTCCGCGATACGACGCACGATGCCGAGATCATGGGTGATGAACAGCAGGCTCATGCCAAGCCGCGCGCGGATATCGGCGAGCAGTGCAAGAATCTGCGCCTGCACCGTGACGTCGAGCGCAGTGGTCGGCTCGTCCGCGATCAGCAGATCGGGCTCGTTGGCAAGCGCCATCGCGATCATCACGCGTTGCCGCTGACCGCCGGACAATTGATGCGGATAGCTGCCGAGCCGGGTCTCGGGTTCGGGAATGCCGACCTGGGTCAACAATTGAAGCGTCCGCGCCCGCGCTGCCGAATTGCCGATGTTGTGATGCAGCCTGAGAATCTCACCAATCTGCGCTTCGATCGTGTGCAGCGGGTTGAGCGAGGTCATCGGCTCCTGGAAGATGATCGAGATGTCGTTGCCGCGAATGTCGCGGATCTCGTTCTCCGACAGGGTCAACAACTCGCGTCCCTTGAAGCGGATGCTGCCGGACGGGTGGGATGCGGCGGGGTATGGCAGCAGCTTCAGGATCGACAGCGCGCTGACCGATTTCCCCGAGCCGGACTCGCCGACCAATGCCACGCACTCGCCGCGCTTGATTTCGAACGAGATGCGGTTGACCGCAACCGACGCGCCGCCCTGCTGGTGGAAGGCCACCGACAGATCGCGGACCGTGAGCAGGGGCTGGTTGATGACGTCCATCGCGGGCCTATTTGAACGTCTTGCGTGGATCGAAGGCGTCACGCACGGCTTCGCCGATGAAGATCAGAAGCGACAGCATGATCGCGACCGAGAAAAAGCCGGTGAAGCCGAGCCACGGCGCCTGCACATTGGCCTTGCCCTGCGACAGCAGCTCGCCGAGCGAAGGCGAGCCTGGCGGCAAGCCAAACCCCAGGAAGTCCAGCGCGGTCAGCGTCATCACCGAGGAGGAGACGATGAACGGCAGGAACGTCATCGTCGCGACCATCGCGTTCGGCAACAGATGCCGGAACATGATGACCGCGTTGGAGACGCCGAGCGCGCGTGCCGCCTGTATGTATTCGAAATTACGTCCGCGCAGGAATTCCGCGCGCACCAGTCCCACCAGCGACACCCAGGAAAACAGCAGCAAAATGCCGAGCAGCGTGAAGAAGCCGGGCACCAGCACCGCGGATATGATCAGGAGGAGGTAGAGCGAGGGGATGGCGTTCCAGACTTCGATCACGCGCTGGAAGATCAGGTCGGTCCAGCCGCCGAAATAGCCTTGCACACCGCCGGCCGCGACACCGATGAGCGATGAGAACAGCGTCAGCGTCAAGCCGAACAACACCGAGATACGGAAACCGTAGATCAGGCGCGCGACCACGTCGCGGCCCTGGTCATCGGTGCCGAGCCAGTTGTATTCGAGATCGCGGCAGCTCTTCAGGCCTTTCTTCTCCACCACCGCCTTACACTGTGCTTCCGTGAGCATCCAGGTCGGCGGCGACGGCGCGGGCGTCGGCAGATCGAGATTGTGCGTATCATAAGAATAGCGGATCAGCGGCCAGATGATGGTGCCGCCCTTGTCCGCGATCAGCTTTTGCAAATAGGGATCGCGATAATCGGCCGCGGTCTCGAAATCGCCGCCGAACGTGGTCTCCGAATAGGTGACGAAGGCCGGCCAATAAATGTGGCCATCGAACTTGATCAGGAACGGCCGGTCGTTGGCGATCAGTTCGGCAAACAGCGAGATGAAGAACAGGATCGAGAAGATCCAGAACGACCAATAGCCGCGCCTGTTCGCCTTGAAATTCTGCCAACGCCGGCGGTTCAAGGGCGATGGCGCGAACGGACGGCGCGTGGCCGGCACCGCATCGCCGAACGGCGTCTGCGTGGTGGTCTCGACCGGCGGAGGAGCGACAAGCGTCATCAGACCTCCCGCGCCTCGAAATCGATCCTGGGATCGATCCACATATAGGTGAGGTCGGAGATCAGATTGACCACGAGGCCCACCAGCGAAAAAATGTAGAGCGTGCCGAACACGACCGGATAGTCGCGATTGAGCACGCTCTCGAAGCTCAACAGCCCGAGCCCGTCGAGCGAGAAGATGGTCTCGATCAGAAGCGAGCCGGAGAAAAAGGCGTGGATGAAGGCGCCGGGAAAGCCCGCGATCACGATCAGCATGGCATTGCGGAAGATGTGATTATACAGCACCTGCCGCTCGCTGCAGCCCTTGGCGCGTGCGGTCATCACATACTGCTTTCGGATCTCATCGAGGAAGGAATTTTTCGTCAGCAACGTCATGGTCGCGAAGGCGCTGAGCGCCATCGAGATCAATGGCAGCGTCAGGTGCCAGAAATAATCGATGATCTTCCAGTACCAGGGAAATTGCGACCAGCCGTCGGAGGTCAATCCGCGCAACGGAAAGATGTTGAAGAACGAGCCACCGGCAAACAGAATGATCAAGAGGATCGCGAACAGAAATCCGGGAATCGCGAAGCCGACGATGATGACGGCCGAGGTCCAGGTGTCGAACTTCGAACCGTCCTTCACCGCCTTGCGGATACCAAGCGGAATCGAGATCAGATAGGTCAGCAACGTCATCCAGATGCCGAGCGACATCGAGACCGGCAGCTTCTCCTTGATCAGCTGGATGACGCTGATGTCGCGGAAATAGCTCTTGCCGAAATCGAACCGCGCGAAATTCCACACCATGAGCGCGAAACGTTCCGGCGCCGGCTTGTCGAAACCGAACTGCTTCTCCAGGCTCTTGATGAAGGCGGGGTCAAGGCCCTGCGCGCCGCGATATTTTGAACCGACGGCATCGGCCGACGCACCGCCCTGCGCGGCACGCGGGCCGAAATCGCCCTGGCCGCCCGAGATGCGCGAGGTGCCGCCGGTGTCGGCACCCGAGAGCTGCGCGATGACGCGCTCCACCGGCCCGCCCGGCGCGAACTGCACGACCACGAAGGAAACGAACAGAATCCCGAGCAGCGTCGGAATCATCAGAAAAATGCGGCGGGCGATATAGGCGCTCATGGGCTATTTCGCCTGCTCCAGCTTGGCGGCCTTGGCGGCATCGTACCACCAGTTCTCCGGCGCGCCGACGCCCTGTGCGTAGCGCGCGGGCTTCTCCGGATGGCTGAACACATCCCAATAGGCAATCGGATGCGTCGAGCGATACCATTGCGGTATCCAGTAACGGCCGGCGCGAAAGACCCGATCGAGCGCACGGCAGGCCGTGGTCAGCTCGCTGCGCGTTTCCGCGCCGATCGCCTTCTCGATCAGGGCGTCGATTGCGGGATTGGCGATGCCCGCGAGATTATAGGACCCCTTGGTCGCGGCGGCCTGCGAGGAAAAATACGGCCGCAGGCTGTCGCCCGGTGTCGCCGACATGGACATGCGTTCGACGGTCACGTCAAAATCGAAATCCTCGACGCGGGCCCGGAATTGCACGGCATCGATCAGACGGATGCTGGCCTCGATCCCGAGCAGGCCAAGATTCTTGATGAACTGACCGTGGTGCGGCTGGAACGACGGCTCGTCCAGCAGGAATTCGATCGTGAAAACGTCGCCGCTCGGAAGCAGCCGCTTGTTGTCCTTGATTGTAAATCCCGCGTCCTGAAGCAATTGCTGCCCCTTGCGCAACAGCGCGCGGTCCTGCCCCGAGCCGTCCGACACCGGTGGCACGAACGGCGGGCCGAACACCTCGTCCGGCACCTGGCCGCGGAACGGCTCGAGCAGTTTCAATTCCTCCGGCGACGGTGGCCCCTCCGCCACCATGTCGGAGTTCTGGAACGGCGAACGCGTGCGCGCATAGGCGCCATACATCACCGTCTTGTTGGTCCACTCGAAGTCGAAGGCGCAAATGACGGCCTCGCGCACGCGCGGGTCCTTGAACTTCTCGCGGCGGGTATTGATGAACCAGCCCTGTCCGCCCGACGGCGTTTGGTCCGGCAGGGTCTCGCGCTTGACGCGGCCATCCTTGATGGCGGGAAAATCGTAGCGCGTGGACCAGATCCGCGCCGTGAATTCCTCACGGAACAGATAATTCCTGGCGGTGAACCCTTCGAAGGCGACGTCGCGGTCTCGATAGAATTCGTAGCGCACAATGTCGAAATTGTAGCTGCCGCGGCAGACAGGCAGGTCCGCGGCCCACCAGTCCTTCACCCGCTCATATTCGATGAAGCGGTTGGCCTCGAATTTTCCGACCTTGTACGGGCCGGACCCGAGAGGCGCATCGAGCGTCGATTCATCGAACGCGCGCGTCGCGTAATAGGCCTTCGAGAAGATCGGCAGACCCGCGACATAGAGCGGCACGTCGCGCGCGCGCTTCTCGGCGAAGGTGACGACGAGCGTCGCGTCATCCAGCGCTTCCGCCTTCACCAGATCGCGCAACTGCACGATGATCAGCGGATGCCCTTTTTCCTTCAGCGACGTGAGCGAGAACGCGGCATCATGCGCGGTCAGCTTCGAGCCGTCGTGAAAGCGCGCTTCGGGGCGCATCGTGAAACGGTAGGTCAGCTTGTCGGCGGAGATCTGCACCGATTGCGCGGCGAGGCCATACATCGCGTCGGGCTCGTCGGTGGCGCGGACCATCAGCGGCGCGAAGGTCATGTCCATGCCCTGCGCGCCCTCGCCCTTGAGGATGTAGGCATTCAACGAACTGAAGGTGAAAAAGGACTGGTTATAGGCGCGGACCGAGGGGATCAGCGAGAAGGTCCCGCCCTTCGGCGCGGCCGCATTGACATAGTCGAAATGATGGAAGTCGGCGGGATATTTCAGATCGCCGAAGGCCGACATGCCATGCGCCTCGGTCCCGCCCTCTGCCGCCGCACCAGCAGGACGAAAATACGCAGCGCCAAGCACGCCGATGCCGAGCCCGAGCACGTGCCGGCGAGACAATTGCGTCATTCGCGGAAGTCTCCTCAAGATCGCTTTCCGATCTTGGCGGCCTTCTCGGCATCGTACCACCACAGCGAAGGCAGACCGGAACGACCGTATTTCGGCAACGGCTCGGCGTGGCTGAATCTGTCCCAGCGGGCATAGCGCGAGTACGGGTATGTGAATTGCGGCACGACGAAGAAGTTCCAGAGCAGGACGCGGTCGAGCGCCCGTGTCGCTGCCACCAGCCCCTCGCGATTCTTGGCGAAGATCACCTGGTCGATCAGGGCATCCACGGCCGGATTCTTGATGCCGACGGCGTTCCTCGAGCCCGGCTGATCGGCGGCCTGCGAGCCCCAGAACTCGCGCTGCTCATTGCCGGGCGACAACGATTCGCCCCACCCGTCGATGATCATGTCGAAATCGAAGCTGCGCAGCCGGTTCTGATATTGTGCATCGTCGACGACCCGGATCGACACCGTGATGCCGATGCGCTCCAGCGAAGGCTTGTAGAACAGCGCGATCCGTTCCGAGGACGGATCCTGCACCAGGATTTCGACCGTGAGCGGCTTGCCAGCGGCATCCACCAGCTTCTTGTCGCGGACCTCGAACCCCGCCTCCTTCAAGAGCCGCGCGGCCTCGCGCAGATTGCCGCGAACCGCTTCGGGGTTGCCGCCGACCGGGTTGGCGTAGGGCGTGGTGAAGACTTCGGGCGGGACCTTGTCACGCACTGTTTCGAGGATCTTCAGCTCCTGGCCCTCGGGCAGTCCTGATGAAGCAAGCTCAGTGCCATCGAAATAGCTCTTGATGCGCTGATACTGGCTATAGAACAGCTGCTTGTTCATCTCCTCGAAATCGTAGGCGAAGTTGAAAGCGCGGCGGACCCGCGCATCCCTGAACTGATCGCGCCGCAGGTTGAACGCGAAGGCCTGCATCCGGCCAGAATCGTTGATCGGGAATTCCTCCTTGATCACGCGCTTTTCTACGACCGCAGGAAAATCATAGGCGGTCGCCCATTGCTTGGCCGAGTTCTCGGCGATCCAGTCCGCCTGATCGGCCTTGAACGCTTCCAGCGCGACGACATTGTCGCGGAAAAATTCGAACCGCAATTCGTCGAAATTGTTTTGACCGATCTGCACGGGGAGATTTTGCGCCCAGAAATCCTTCACCCGCTCCAGCGTCACCGAACGGCCGGCGACAAACTCCTTGACCCGGTACGGGCCGGAGCCGAGCGGCTTCTCCAGCGTAGTCGCGGAGACGTCGCGCTTGCGGCCTTGGCCGTCCGTGCCTTCCCACCAATGCTTCGGCAGGATGGGCAGTTCGCCCACGATGGTCGGCAATTCACGATTGCCGGGGGAATCGAACGTGAACCTGATCTCGCGCTCGCCGGCCGTCTCGGTCTTGACGACATGGCGATAATAGGACGCATAGAACGGACTTAGCTTCTTCAAAGTCTCGATCGAGAAGATCACGTCTTCCGGCGTCACGGACACCCCGTCGTGCCAGCGGGCTTCCTTGCGCAGCCGATAGATCACCCAGGAGAAATCGTCCGGATGTGACGCGGCTTCGGCAAGCAGTCCGTACTCGGTCGCGACCTCGTCCTGCGAGCGCTCCATCAGCGTCTGGTGGATCATCATCACGGCCGGCGCGATGTTGCCCTTGATGCCGGCCACCGCGAAGTTGAAGTTGTCGAACGTGCCGATCGACATCGTTCGTGCAACGCCGCCCTTCGGAGCGTCCGGATTGACGTAATCGAAGCGCTTGAAGTCGGCAGGATATTTCACGTCGCCGAACAGCGACAGGGCATGGCGCCAGGCCGGCTCGCCTGCCGATTGCGCGTTCGCTGGGTTGATCGTGGGGATGCCCCAGAGCGCCGGGGCGAGGGCGGCGAAGGCGCTGCTTTGCAGAAGCTGTCGACGGTTGATGGCCAAATGAGAAGTCCTCTTTGAGCTAGAGTGCGATGAGATTGGGTTGAATCATCATCGCACTCCGGTTTGTTGTTTGAGCATGAACTCCGCGCAAACGCGTTGCGCGTTTGTCGCGAGGGAAAACCGCTGCGCGCTTGCCCGGATCATCCTCCAGGGCGCCCCGCTATTTGGACGGCAATATACGGCAAGGATTCGACCTGTGATGTTGCTTTTTCCTCATGATGACGCACCCTGGAACCCTCTTGATGCGGCGAAAGGTCCCGATAACATCCCCGCGAGGCCGGAGCCTCAATAAGCAAAAACGGCCAGGCAATGCCCGGCCGTCAGGTCGCTCTCACTTGCGCCCGCCCCCTATTTCGTCGCCGTCGGCAGCGGCGCCGGATTGTCCGAGAGCGAGTTGAGGAAGGCGATCACGTCGGCGCGCTCGCTGTCCTTCGGAATACCGGCAAAGCCCATCGCGGTGCCCGGGATGAACCCCTTGGGATTGGCAATGAACTGGTTGAGATCGTCGATGGTCCAGGTTCCGCCCTTGGCCTTCATCGCCGCCGAGAAGTTGAATCCGCGCCCCTCACCTCTGTGGTCACCGACAATGCCGAAGAGGTTGGGACCGACGCCGTTCTTCTCCCCCTTGGCGAAGGTATGACAGGCTTGGCACTTCTTGGCCGCGGCCGCGCCCTTTTCGACCGAGGCGGTCTGCAGCAGCTTCTCGATCGGCTCGGTTGCGGCCGGCCCCGCCGCCTCCTTGGCACCGCCCTCCTCCGACTTGGCAGCAATCGCGAACCCCGGCTTTTCCGGCATCTTTGGCGCAAACAGCGCGCTGGCGGTGAAGCTCGTCACCAGAAGAATAATGCAGGTGCCGAGCAGTGCACCGAGGATCTTGTTAAGTTCGAAGGAGTCCATTTTGGATCAGGCTCCGGGCCGGAAGGGTCGACATGGGAAGCGGCCGGGCGGCCGCCAAAAAAAGCCAAGGAATTCGGACTTTCTAAATCCCATCCCCAGGCGGAAGAGGAGATATCGGTTTGCCCGTTCTCTGGCAACCCGTATAAACGGGCGCAATTTCAACAACCCCCATCAATCCCTCGCACTTTCGGCCGGGTCCTGATGATCGAAACCCGCAATCTCGTGCTGATTCCGGCCCGGATGGCCGCAACCCGCCTGCCCGGCAAACCGCTTCTCGACATCGCGGGCGTGCCGATGATCGTCCATGTGCTGCGCCGGGCCAAGGAAGCCGATATCGGCCGCGTGGCGGTCGCAACCGACACGCCGGAGATCGCCGCCGCCGTCAGAGCCCATGGCGGCGAGGCCGTCATGACACGCCCCGAGCACCCGTCCGGCTCGGACCGGATTTTCGAGGCGCTCGAACGGCTCGATCCTGGCCGCCAGGCGGAGATCGTCATCAATCTGCAGGGCGATTTTCCGACGATCTCGCCCGACAATATCCGCGACGTGCTGCCCCCTTTGGGCGATTCCGCCGTCGATATCGCGACGCTCGCGGCGGAAATCCATACCGAGGAAGAGGCGGCCAACCCGAACGTCGTGAAAGCGGTCGGCGCGCCGATCGGCGGCCGGCGGCTGCGCGCGCTCTATTTCACGCGTGCGCGTGCGCCCCACGGCGACGGGCCGCGCTATCACCATATCGGCCTCTATGCCTATCGCCGCGCGGCGCTGGAACAGTTCGTCCGCCTGCCGCCCTCGCCGCTGGAGCGGCAGGAAAAGCTCGAACAGCTCCGTGCGCTGGAGGCCGGCATGCGCATCGACGTCACCGTCGTCGATACCGTGCCGCGCGGGGTCGATACCCCGGCCGATCTCGAAACCGCCCGCCGCCACCTTTCCAAACCCTGAGCCGCTGCTACAAGGCCTCATGACCAAAAAGCTCAAGATCGCGTTCCAGGGCGAGCCTGGCGCCAATTCCCACATCGCCATCGTCGAGGCCTATCCCGACGCGGAGCCCTTGCCCTGCGCGACATTCGAGGACGCGCTCTCGGCCATCTCGTCGGGTGAGGCCGATCTCGGCATGATCCCGATCGAGAACTCGGTCGCCGGCCGCGTCGCGGACATCCATCACTTGCTGCCGCAATCGGGGCTCTTCATCGTCGGCGAATGGTTTCTGCCGATCCGCCATCAATTGATGGCAGTGCGAGGGGCGAAGCTGTCGGACATCAGAAGCGTGGAAAGCCACGTCCATGCACTCGGCCAGTGCCGCCGTATCATCCGCAAGCTCGGCGTCAAGCCGATCGTCGCGGCCGACACCGCGGGCAGCGCGCGCGACATCGCCGAGCGTGGCGACAGAAGCGTCGCCGCGATCGCCTCGCGGCTTGCCGCCGAGATCTACGGCCTCGACATCCTGGCCGAGGATATCGAGGACGAGGCCCATAACACGACGCGCTTCGTCGTGCTGGCGCGCGAAGAGAAATGGGCCGAGCAGGGCTCGGCCCCGCTGGTCACCACTTTTGTTTTTCGCGTTCGCAACCTGCCCGCCGCCCTCTACAAGGCGCTCGGCGGCTTCGCCACCAACGGCGTCAACATGACCAAGCTCGAAAGCTACATGGTCGACGGCAATTTCTTCGCCACCCAATTCTACGCCGATGTCGACGGCCATCCCCATGACAAGGGCGTCGCCTTCGCGCTGGAGGAGCTGAAATTCTTCTCGCGCGAATTCCGCATCGTCGGCGTCTATCCCGGCCACCCCTTCCGCTCGACCTTCAGCGAGAAGATGGAGTGATGGCCGTCGCCCCGGCGAACGCCGGGGCCCATAACCACAGGGCGTCGTTGTTGCGATGGTCGTTCCTTGATGGTGCCTCATCGATGGATTTCGCGGTATGGGTCCTCGCGTCCGCGAGGACGACGAGCCTACGCCGCCACTTTCTTCTCCAGCCCGAAGACCTCCGCCATCAGGCCGTAGGACTTTTTGCGCGCCTCATGATCATAGACCGCTGTGATGATCATCAGCTCATCCGGCTCGCTTGCATCGATCATCGGCTTGAGCATCTGCATCACGGTCTGCGGACTGCCGACAAACAGCCGCGAGCGGTTGCGCGCGATGGAAGCGCGTTCGGCGTCGGTGTAGGGATAGGCCAGCGCCTCCTCCGGGCTGGGCAGCGGCAGATATTGGCCGCGGTCGCGGCGCAGGCGGTTGAGATCCATCGAAGACGCCAGCCGCTCGGCTTCCGCGTCGGTTTCGGCGGCCACCACGGCGACCGCGAGAATGCCGTGCGGAGTGGTGCGCCAGCCCGACGGCTTGAAATGGGCGCGGTAATTCGTCATCGCCGCGACCGCATCGTAGGATGCAAAATGATGCGCGAACGCAAAGCCCATGCCGACCTGGGCCGCGAGCTCCGAGCTGTAGTCGCTGGAGCCGAGCAGCCAGATCGGCGGCAGCGGCGTGTCGTCCGGCATCGCCACCACATTGTTGTAGGGATGGCCAGGCGGAAAATCCCGTGTCTCCCACAACGTCAATTCGTGCAGCCGCTCCAGGAAATCGTCGCCCTGGCGGGCGTCGAGCCGGCTGCGCAGCGCATAGGCCGTGGCGCCGTCCGTGCCCGGCGCGCGGCCAAGTCCGAGATCGATGCGGCCGGGAAACAGCGCCTCCAGCATCTTGAAGCGCTCGGCGACCACCAGCGGCGTGTGGTTGGGCAGCATCACGCCGCCGGAACCGACCCGGATGTTCTCGGTGACAGC
>Ga0210406_10000526_pt1 | contig 51504 bp, 41 predicted proteins | sample IncBWC30MmetaG_FD_155454 | JGI IMG/M metagenome (GOLD analysis project Ga0210406, IMG submission 155454) | Forest soil microbial communities from Barre Woods Harvard Forest LTER site, Petersham, Massachusetts, United States - Inc-BW-C-30-M | ecosystem: Environmental > Terrestrial > Soil >...
CAGTTATCTTGTTACCAACCTGTGCTGTTTTTTTTTGAGGTGATGGTGATATACCTTCTTTAAATTGTAGCGCCTTCACCCCCATCACATCTGCTTCCTTCTCCAATCCTTTATCATCATTCACATTTACTTTACCTTTCATCTGCATAGTAGGTTTTACTCTTCCTTGTTTCTGTTGCACAACGTGCCAAGCTTCATGTGGCAAATGTTTTTCTTGTCCTGATGCCAAATGAATATCTGTTCCTTGCGCATATGCGTGAGCGCTAAGCTGCGCAGGCTTATCCGAATTATAATGCACCTTCACATCATCCATTAAATGGCCCGAAAGACTTTCAATACCACTTTTCAATTGATCGGGCAATCCTGTATTATTTTTCTTTCTTTGAACAACAGATTGTGGCCGGTTATCCTGAAGTTGAATTGAATGACCTGAAAGACTTTCAGTACCACTTTTCAATTGATCAGGCAATCCTGTATTATTTGCTTTTTTTTGAACAACAGATCGGGGGCGATTATCCTGGAGTGAAAACGCAGAGCCTTTACTGACCAAACTACTTGCAGCAGATTGATAACTTTTCTCCGGGCTTTTATTTCCATAAGTATTCATAATAATAAATTGCCTGACCAATTGAACTAACTTCTCTTTTTATTTAATTAAGGACAAGCATTCTTATAAATTTTTCAAATCAGCTATACTTCCATTAAATACATCGTAATCATTATAAGTTGTGCCTATCAAATAATCAGCATTCTTTTGCCAAAGTGTCCACTGCTTACCATTCCATGCACCGGGTAATTGTGTTAGAGAAGTATTATAATCAGCAATATAAAGCGGGTATGAAGCAAATGCAGAATCAGTTAAATATACATTACCTATATTAGGGTCGGTATAAATGATAGGCTTTCTTCCGGTCTGTTTTTCCACTTCATTTAAAAATATCAGCAAGTCGTTTGCAACCGTTATTTTATCTGCGCCTGCAGCAATACTTGTTTCTTCAAAATCAATAATAGGTGGAAGATCTGTTGTTGCAAAAATACCTGTGACCGATAAGAAATGTTGTGCCTGTTTAATCGGGTCATCATCGGTATGGTAAAAATGATATGCTCCCCTGATAAATCCTTTTTGCAAAATGGTTACCCAGTTATGCGAAAAATCTTTATCGGTAAATGTTATCCCTTCTGTTGCTTTACAAATTATAAAAGTAAGTCCTGTTGTATTTTTATTTAAAGTATCAATTTCTATTCCCTGGCAACTGGAAATATCTATGCCGCAAACTTGTGAATTATTATTGGTGATCGCATTATTTGATAACATATTTATTTTGTTTTATTTGGTGAAGTATTTACGCTGAATAGATAGTTATTTATGCCATGCGGACGGGCCTCCATTCCAGGGGGCTACATATGGAGGAGGTTCTTCTGAAGCTTCAAATTCTTCCTTTTTTTTGGCGGAGCTTGCTGCTTTTTTTTCAGCCTTTTTACTTTCTGTGTGCATTCCTGAAGATGATGGTTTTGAAGATGAGGACGAGGATGAACTTGAACTTGCAGCACTGTGAACTTTATAACCTGTCCACCATGTTGTAAGTATTTTTGCATTTTGTTCAGTGCGGCTTTTTTCTCCTTTGCCATCTACGCCTCCTTTTTTTGAAGCATGTCCAACAAGATGAGGCGCAGGATATCCGGCATTCAAAGCTTCAGTAAATCTTTTGCCCCAGGTACTATTCCATGCATCAGGTTGATAACTTGTCATTATAGTTTCAGCTGCTGCGTAATCTTCAATCAGGGTAAATTGTAAGGTCGCAGGACCTGTTTCGCCCAACGAATTCTCTGTTATTGCCAGTAAGGCATTATTATAATTCTTTTCATTTTCTTTCTTCTGAACAATTTTTTTACTTCCAATAACATTCGCATTTTTTCTTTGAGCTATTGATTTTGGCCTATTATCCTTTAATTGAATTGGAGTTCCACTTCGTTGTTGGATCACTCCATTATTTGTAATAGCGTTATTTTTATTTATTGTTTTTTTATCGAAATAATTCTGCATGTCTTTTAAATTATAATGATTTAATGATGTTGTGTTGAGTTTACGTGTATATTTATTACAGATGCATCCCATGTGCTAATAAAACAAGCCTGACGATTCCGTGTAGGATCAGGGTTAACCAATCGAATTGACTTATCTTCTATATACACAGGGGCATTTGGTACATGCATATTGGTAACACTCGCTGAACCTGCAGCAACTACCCCTGGTACAACAGTAACTCTTCCACTCCAGGTAGCAGCTGCAGGAAGTATTACTGCATCAGTATATTCTGCTCCTAAAGTTGCATTTACAGGGACAGCTCCGGTTATGGCGATATCATAAGAGTAGTCCCAAACAGCTTTAAGTAACCCTGCTGTGAATATTAAATCGCCTGCAGCTTTTACGCCCGCAAATTTGGCAACGCGGGCTTGTTTTTCTACTCTTGCTATCCGGGTTGTATTTACTGCACGAATTGAATCACTCCAGCTAGATCCACCTTTCACCATATCGTTTATGGTTGTTTTATCTACACTTGTAAAAAGAGCGGGACTAAGGCCTTCTGCAGTAATTTTTGCAGCTACCTGAACTAAAGGATTTACCACCTTTGCAGGTTTAGCGGATCCTCCATGCAACATTTCCGGAGTTACGATTTTTGCATCCATTTTCTCGAACTTGCTCCACCAGGTCGAAAATTTTACATCTAGCGCTAACACAACATCTCCTTCAGATAATAACACAGCATCATCAAACCACCCTTTAACGAGTTCTGCTTTATCACCGGCCCATTTGTCAATTTTTTTCTCTACTTTATCTGATACTACTACGAATTGATATAAAGAAGATTCTGATCTGGCAGGCATCTTTTTTTGTTGGTGCCCCTTATCCACGTTCCTTAACTGAACTGCTTTAGCCCCCATTGTATCAGCCTCGTCTTCCAACCTTTTATCATCATTTACATTTACTTTTCTCTTCATTTGTACAGTAGGTTTTACTCTACCTTGTTTTTGCTGCACTACATGCCACGCTTCATGTGGTAAATGTTTTTCCTGCCCGGGCGCGATATGTATATCCGTTCCTTGTGCATACGCATGTGCACTTAGTTGTGCAGGTTTATCAGAATTGTAATGAACTTTCACATCATCCATTGAGTGCCCTGAAAGATTTTCAATTCCCGATTTTAATTGATCGGGCAATCCTGTGCTATTCTTTTTTTGTATAATTGATCGCGAACGATTGTCTTGAAATTGAAGTGCAGATTTACCCGTCACCAATGGTTTAGCATGGCTATTTGAGATAGGTTGATCCTCATTTTTTTTCGTGTGATTGTAAGTATTCAAGAGCTTAATTTTAAGATCCGGTCTTTTAATTATAAATAGTCAATGTCTTATTTTCCTTTTTAAATTCCCTTCTCAATCCTGCTAATAGTTCCTGTTTCGTTACAACAGAATCATTTCTGCGAATAGCGGATAAAGCGCAAAAGCGCAACACATTTATAATTGATCCGCCGGCCAGTTCGTACTCTTCTGCAATTTTATGTAGATCAATATCCGGATGCAACGTACATGTTTCAGAAAAGGCATTGTTCCAAAGCTGGTAACGTTCTTCCGCTGTTGGCATATTGAAATGTATCATTGCCTGAAACCTTCTTGTAAAAGCATCGTCCATATTGGCTTTTAGGTTGGTTGCCAATATCACGATACCCGGAAAATCTTCGATTCGTTGTAACAGGTATGCCGTTTGTTGATTCGCATGCCTGTCGTTGGATGAACTTGCTGCGGTACGTTTTCCAAACAGGGCATCTGCTTCATCAAAAAATAATATCCAGTTTTTGTGCTGCGCGATATCAAATATTTTAGACAAATTCTTTTCCGTTTCGCCAATGTATTTTGATACGATCATTGACAGATCTACTTTATATACATCCCTTCCTGACGCTTTTCCTATCAGCGTTGCCGTTAGTGTTTTACCTGTTCCGGGAGGGCCATAAAATAAAGCTCTGTAGCCCGGTTTTATCTTTTTAAATAATCCCCAATCATTCATTAATGTATCACCATGCTCTAACCAGGTATTTATTTCTTGTACCTGTTCCATTACCAAATCATCTAACACAATATCTTCCCAGTTCATATTCGTAGTTATTTTTTGCGCAGGAAAAGAGGCCGATTGTTCAGGCTGCAATTCTTCTCCCGTTAAAAAATAATGAAACCATCGGTCGCTTAAACTAAGTATACCATTGAGTTTAGGAATATGAGCTTCTACTTCACTTAATAAAATAACCTGCTCTTTTATTAAAATACTATATCTTCCCAACAACTCCATCAAATCACTTCTTCTTTCAATATCTGTTGCCGACATTAAGAAGCATAATGTTTGCCCGGTTGGTAAAAAGCCACTGTGACTTTTATCAATAACACCGCCAAATTCTGTAAATCCTCTATCATACAATTGGTTCTTCCCAAAAAAAATATCCAATACTTCCGGCCGAATATGCGGCGCCATGGTAAGCGCTAACGCCAAGCGACCATAAACATCTAATTGCCATTTGCTAACAATCGTTGCATAATGCGCATCAGTTTCTGTTAGATCCGGCAAAGGAATATCCAACCAATTATTCTCATGTCCATCCTGCAACAAATATGTTTTGATGACCTGATCTATTACATTTTGTAACCAATCAATTTCTGCATACAACACATTTATAGAAGCATTAGTATCCATACGTCAGAAAAAGTTTTTCAATATCATCAAGGTTAGCATCTGCCCATCTAAAATAAAGCAGTGCCGTGTTAGGATTTAATTCATTGGCTTGCAACATATCTAATACGCTTGCCTGCGCGCTACCGGGCAGCTGTGTAGTATACCCGGGATCGTGATGAAAATCGTAATCGTAAAAGTTGCGTGCCCATTCTCCCTGCTCCTGTCGCTGATAAATTAATTCGCTGATAAATACATCAAGCTTTTCTTCCTGCACCACCAGTTTTTTTGCTTTAAAAAAAGCCGGCTTTTTTCTATGTTCCCGATGATAAAACTCGATGTCTTTTGATTGAATTGTTTTAGCTGAATGATGGCCAAAAAGATCTACCAATCCGAAATTTTCCGAATCAGTCGCGATCTCCAGTTCACCTTTATCGGAACCCGAAATGGCCAGTGTCCAGTCAGACACAGTAGCTGTTTCTGTTATCAGATACAACTCACGAAAAGAATAATATGTTTGTGTTAACTTGATGATCAGTTGTTGCTGAATATCTGTCCAGTTCAGTATTTTTAACGAATGAGGCTCGTTACTTTTAAAAAGAAAACTACCCTTATCTGAAAAAGCAAGTACCTGCTTACTAAATTCGAATTGTCCATCGATAGCGCTATGGCCCCTACCCCGGCCCGAATATGGTTTGGTAACACTATCGCTAAAAGTCCAGTTGGCCGGATTTAGCTGGATGTTACTACCAAACTTACATTCTTCACTATTGACAATATTTTTTCGAAATATATTTCCCAATACAATCATCTCCCCATTTCTGATCTGAAAAAAATCTCCGGGATAAACATTTTGATTCAATGGTTTCGTAGGAATAAAACCACTTGTTCTCATGTAAAAATTGCGGTAAAAATTTCTATATACATTATCCATACATTCGATTTTAGTAAGCAGTACTATACTATTATTAAGATGCCAAAGCTGCTGCAGTACCTGCTGCCAGGCCCGATTGTAATGAAGCTAGTTTTATCTTAGCTTTATTTAGATCGGCAGTTGCTTTGTTTAATTGTTTAGTGGTGTCTTTACTTGCATTGTGCGCCTGCTCGTAAGATTTTTTTGCATCGGTGTACGCACCATACAATAATTCTTTAAGACAGGTCTTTTTATTATCCGAAACGTCTTGTATCGTACCTGTTAATATTTGGTATAATAAAACAGATTGAGAATACTCAAGCGCTACGGCTGCTTCTGATTCAAGACTTGATGCCTGCGCAACAAAAATTGATTTTAATGCTACCAGTGTTAATGCAACCGCATTGTTGGCATCTTTACCGGCATCAGTAATTCTGCTGATCAAATCATCAGAAATTAATGGATTCACCGACTTTTTTTTACCAATAAGCGTTGCTAGTTTATTGATCAGTTCTGCGCTATAGATCAATTTATCAATCAGACTTTTAACTTCACCTGCAACACGTTGTGTTTCGCTATTTGTAATTGCCATCTTATCTGAAACGATGGCAGAATTATCTCTAAGTGTCATCGCATTTTCTACAACTTCATCTACAAGGTTTCTGTTATTTAGCGCAGTTGTTTTATCAGCTTCTGTTATTGCTAAAATGGCGTCGATCTTTTGAGACTTATCAGAAATAGATGCAACAACGGCCTGTAGCTGATCTACATTGTACTGGGCATCAAGTACCTGGTTAGCTAAAAAATCTAATTCTGCTTTTTTCTTTTCGGTGATCCCGTATCTTTTTCTTGGAACCAATACATTTGATGTTATCATAATAATGTTTTTATGTTGTTAATATTTTAGTTCTGAACTGAATAAGTGAAAGAAGCCGTATTCACAAAATCAGATAATGAATTTGTGTACTGCACTAAATTTTCTTCCGCAGCTGTTGATGCTGATAAAATAACAGGAACATAGTCGTTTCCGCTGATCAATAAATTGCCGAAATTATCAGTTGTATCTTCATTGATCTGGATGCTTCCTGTTTGTCCGTTGATCTCCGCTACAGTACAATTAGCTGAAGTAACCTGTTCTGCTAATTTCAGGTTAAAGAAGAAGCCCGGTTTAGTACCAGTAGGAGGAACCAACGCTTTGACCGCTTCGTTACGCTGTATTTGCAAAACTGCTAATTGTTTGTTCAAACTTGTTACCTGATCTTTACTTGTAGTAATTTGTACAGATAGATTATCAATATTAGCAGATAAATTAGCGTCTGCAACTCCGCCGGTTCTAAGTGAATTTATAAATCCTTGATGCTGTTCTTCCAGCGCATCATTTGTTGCACCTAATGTTGTTAACTGAGATTTGATAGTATCGATTTGAGGATCATATTGGGCCGCAACAACTTCGATATTTATTATTTCCTGCTCAACAGATCTTAGACTATCTGCTGTAAGCAATCCTTTTGTTGAATCAGTAGAATCAGGCAACAAAATACATCTGTACTGTATTTCATTTGGATTAGTTGGCACAGGGAATTCAACATACTGCTTAGGCCCCGCATCTCCCTGGCGAGTTTCAACTGCTACTTTCACATTTGCAGCAGCAGGACTTTGCAATTGATTCGTCAATATAAATGTTGCAGAAGGTGCTGATAAATAATCATCAAAATTATTAATGCTTTTTTTGTATGACTCATTTAGTGTTGCTAAAACAAATACAACATATTTTACGCCAAGTTCCATTGGATCATTGTCGGCATCCTGCAAATCAGTGATAAGGATTTTCGATGAAATAGATGTATTATCAAAAGGGCCGATTATTTCTTTATGCTGCTTGTTGTAAAGTAATAAACCTTCTGCAGTTGAAATCGAGAATACAGATTTCGCACTATCCTTTACTAATATAATGCTATACTTGCTTACCGGATTACCCAACCCTACAAAAGGGCTTGTATAATTGTCGAATGATACCGTGTATGAATCATTGGTTTGGCTACCAACATTCAGGTTTAAATTCAGGCTTTTATTATTTAGCTGATAAGCCGATTGAGTAGCAAAATATTCTACATTAATATTTTCCAAATTGCCTTCTGCTAATTTTTCTGCATTGCTGGCTGTTGATAATGCATCATTTTTAGCAGCCACCGTTGCTGTTATCGTAGCAAAATCTGCCGTTGTAACCTGCAATAAATTAGTAATAGAATCGTTGGTAACTTTTGCTTTATCAGCAATTATAGAAGACGAAACTTCTGCTATTGAAGTTGAAGCCTCCATTGCCAACTGTGATGTTCTTTCAGCAGCATACGCGGTATCTTTCATACGATCGTTTACTTCTTTACTTTGCTGATAAATTTCACTTCCATAATCTGCTGCGCTTAATATAGCATACACGCTTCCCATATCTGCTGCTAAACGTAAAATAGCATTTGCTGCAATTTGCGTATTGGATGCGCCAACTGCTGTATTGGTAACAGACTGTGCTGTGTACGCTTTTTGTTGAGTGGCAGAGGCTAATAAGTTAGTAGAAATATTACTGTTGTTTACAGCTTGTTCTACTACTTTTTGTTGATAGTCATATTTAGCGTTTGCAGCCTGCAACCTTTCATCGGCTGTGATCCTTGCTCCTTCAGCATAATATAATGTAAAGGTTGAGGCATCTAACTGCGACTTCATCTTTTTCTGATCCTGATCTAACTCTAGCAAAGATGCTACTACAGTAGAATGCAAATTTTCGTTATACGAATTCATAATGATTGATTTTGATTAATAATTAATTGTTTTAAATTTTATATAAAATGGTGATTAGCTGCTGTCAATTTTGTTATTCCATGTTGCTTGTTTCATAAAATTTGTTTTAATAGGCCCAGTTAACGTGTAATGGTTTATCCATCCACGGATATTTAATTATTGAAAATGAAAACATAGATTTATTGATCAATAGATCGTATGCACGTTTCTCCACTGTTAGCTCCCATTTATCATCGAACTCTATCAACAAACCTTCTCTTACCAGCCAGTTACCCCTGAAACCTTCGATAGTGGAATTACCTATGGCCGGCCAGTGTTCTATTACTGCTTTTATTAATCCATTGATCAATTCTTTATGTTCATCAGAAATAAAAGCTTCATCTTGAATAGGATGATTTATCGGCACGCCACATAATATTTTATTCAACGGCATCTGCGATTCTTCTGCAATACTTAAACCTGTTGCCACATACTGCAAATAATGAACAGCATTTAAGTGGCTGGTTAAACCCAGCATTTTTTTATCAATAACAAATCCTGAACGTTCAAAAAGTAAAGGGATGTAGCTGTTGAGTAATACCAATCCAGCATTCATAATTGTTACACCCGTTCTTATTACTGATGATGTATCTTTCCGTTGCTGTGCTAATGACCTCGAAACAATAACTTTATTTTTTTCGTTTGCCTGTGCTTTTTGCTGTTCTTTAAAATATTGAAACGACACTTGCAATGAAGAAGGCAAACGGAATTTTATTTTATCCATCGCTTGTATAAAATCCTTCTTCGATGCTTGTCTTTTAACACAAACATCCCAAATCAATTCATTCCAGATATTTTCTATTGAAATAATTTTCCAGTTATTGCTTGTCCACGCTTTAATTAATTTCCCGAACAAAATGCTTTGAATTTCTTTCGCAGAAATATTGCCTATCGAAATATTGGCTAGTGATAAATGAAATTCTTCTATTGCCGATAAAAGAGATTGAGGTGCATTATTTAAATTACCGATGGATCTTGTTAATGCTTTATAGTCTACTACCTGAGACAACCACGTCATTTGTCGTTCGCTAATTACTTTTGCTTTTAAGACAACGAAAATCTTTACAGGATAATATGCGATCAATTCATTCAGTAGCTCTTTTACATCTTTCTCTTCAGTAATACCCAACCATAATGGAATTTCTTTTTGGGTAAGAAGAGAATGGATCAGGTTATCCAACAGCCCTTTTTCTTCAAGAACTTTTAATTGCTTGCTAACAACTGCTCTCTCTTCAGTTAACAAAGCAGGAGCAATAGATATACATTTAGTTAGAGCATTTTTTAGTGAGGCCGTAATACGTATATTCTCTTTTGTAATAACAGATAGAATAAATGCCGAATCGATCGATGTATTGTTGTAAATATGAAAGACCGAATCCTGCACCAGTTTTTCAAAGCTGCTAACAGGCCAGCTATTTGTTTTGATCAACGCTAAAACATGCTCCCAATAATTCCTTAATAAACCATCGCTTATTTTATCAGGTGCCACTTTATTCATCAGGTCATAGAGTGCCATTATTGACGAAACTCCTTCATGCGCTGTTCCATAAACACCATCCGCGATCCATGAAGTAAAATGATTGAAAGAAACAGCCGACTTAATTATATCAATATGCTTTTCTGTTATCAAATCATTTATTATCAATTTTCTAAATGATGCGGCACTTAGCTCCAACCCCGCTTCTATTAATTGATCTAGCTGAAATGTACTACCGTTTTCATTTATAAAACCAACATTTTCTGCAAGACATTTTTCTATAAAAAAGAAAACTTTATTCTCCGGTATTTTATTTCCGTTCTGTAATGTGTATGCTTTATTTGTTTCACCTGCCGAAATGGTTGCTGTTTCATTTATACCACTTGTAACATCATGCGAAATTAAAAATGTATGGGCAACGGTTTCTTTAAACAGTTTTTTAAATAGTATGGGATTGCCTCTATAAACAGAATAGTTTACAAGGCACTTCCAGTAAATATTAAATAAATCAGTTTCAATTTCTTTTGCAGAAATATTTTTCAGCTGCGCGATAAGGATATCTGTATACTCTTTAATTAAGAGCGGCATCAGCTGATCTCCATTGCCTAATAGATAACTAGTTATACCCTTATTTTCTCTATCTTTTCTGTACTCCACGAATTGTCTATCAGAAAAATTAGCTGCAAGTAACACTGCAACTTCATGCTGTCTTAATCTGGCCGTTTTAATAAACCGCTGGATAGCATCCAAATTAAATTCAGTTGCATTTATTTGTTGACGAATAGTATTTATAAAGTTTGTAGAAATTCCCAAAGAGCGTAACTGGTCATTATATATCAATTGGTCAAGAAATGAAGCAAATTGCTGGTGTTGTGAAATCTGTGGAATTCCTGCAAGTTCTTTTAAAATAAATTTCAAATAACCTGATGATCGTACTGTTGGATAAAAAATGATCGTGTACAATCCTACATTTTGCAAATGTTCTCCAATCAATACTGCTAATTTTTCATTTGCAGTATTATCCTTAAATGATCGTAAGGTTTGTTGTAACAATGACAGAGCAACAGTATATTCCTTTTTTGTATTCTTTAATAGCAGTTGAGTCAAAGAATCATTCAGGATATAAGTACTTATTTTTTTAAGTTGATCTTTATCAGGATACGTTATCAGAATTTCTACAGCTGTTCTTGGATACAACTGAATGTATCTTATTAGCGATCGCTGCAATAATGAGAAAGCAGCTTTATCAGGTATACCGGCATTAATGTAATCACTCAACACAGTAAGCGATTCCTTAAAATGCTCAGTTGTAAAAGCGGAATCCTGGTGAGCAATAGTTGAAATGAGCATTTTTGAAAGCTGGTCATAAATGTTAATGCCTGCAATATTTTTAATTGTTGCCGGTATTTCAGCACTCATCAGTTGAACGAGCATTCGCTCTTTTACTACTTTGTTCTTTTTACTAAGAATATCAATACAATAATTTAGAAACAACTTATTATCAAATGAAGGATTCTTATACTCATATAAAAAGTTTATACTTATTTTCCATAGTGTTTTTCTCTCCACGGCAAAGCTCAACTCCTTGCCAAGTGCTTCTAACAGATAAATACTATCTATTAACACAGTTGCCTTTTGGGGTGTTAATACAGAGATAATGCTTTCTAAAGATGCATCACTTAAATCGTTAATAGCTTGCAGCCATATACTTTCGTTATCATTTAAAGACAATAGTAACTCAAAAAACAGTTGCCTGTTTTGTCTTGAAAGATTAATAACCAACTCATTAAACTCCGCTTTTTGAGCGGGTGATTTTTTCACTGATTGATTTTGAAAATAATTTTTAAGTATTGCCCAGAAATCTATTTCTTCTCCTTCCGGTAAAAATTGTTTCTTTTCAAAAGATGTATCTTCTTTTAGAATTTCTTTCAGTACCAGAATAAAATCATTACTTATAGTTGCACTTTGATTCACTGCTTCAATAGCACGCCCCAGCAATTCACAAAGCTGTTCGTAAGAAGTATTATAATGTTCCGCCATTTGGCGAAGGCGGCTTTTCATGAACGATACTTTGTTAAATAACGTACCACGTTCTATCAACAAATAGTTTAATGTCCAATACCACAAATTCTTTTTAAAATCTGCAATACTTGTTTTAACGATCGTTTCCTTTTTCTGAATTTTGATTAACTCAGTGGAAAAATCAAGTATTACAGAATGATTATTCGGCTCCAGGCCCTTCATTATTTCGACGATATTAGGCTCACTTATCTGCCAGGCAATTCTTTTTCTTATATCATTATGTGCAGTGCCGGCTTCTCTCAGCATCGCTATAATAGCTTGCCTGTTATTTTGCAATTGATAAACAAGCATCTGATTTACGGAACCGTCAACAGGCTTGTAATTCCATGGCATTAACCCATGTAACAAAAAGTAGCCGATCATGTTTAGTTGAGAAGTACTACCGTTAACTATCTCCACGTTACCATTGCTGCTATCTGCAGCTATAATAATATCATGCAATTTTTCATTTAATTGTCTGTACAGCTTTGTTGTTAGTTCAAACTCAAGATTATGAAAATCAATTGTTCCCAGGTCAATTTCCAGAGATTGGATTTTCCACGTTTGTTCCTGTGGACATATTTTATCAAAAGCATTGGCTATCTCCCTTGGCAAATGAGTTTTACTCCAGTTGCTTAACCGATCCTGCAATTCAGTTGCCCGCTCCTTTTTATCAAAAGAAGTATCCCATTGAAAGCTCGATATAATATGCTCGTTATTTTTTTTCATGAGCATATATATCAGTGATCAAATTGGTTAAAGCAATAGTGTTTGCAGCTATCTGATTATTTTGCAGATCAGTGCTATCATCCTTATAAGTATACATCAACGCATTATACCAGCTGCAAAAAACAGGAATTATTTTAGCCAGCTGAATAGCATTTACAAAATGCAGCGTGTATGAAATTTGTACCGGCAAAGCATTTTGCATAAACAGATCCAACCTGTTTTTGAATCCCGGCGTGTTAAACTGCGGAATAAAATCAGGTAATATTATTTCTACTGCGCTATATATGCTTGCTGTATTTTGATTATTATCTGCTGTACTTACCGCTGCTATTTTATAGTCATCGGCTAGTTGGAATAATCCTGTTTCTATAAAGATCAGCCCCTTGCATTGTTGAATCATCCAAAGTGCCAGCTTTATATTATCGCTGCTTTCAGGAATATCATAATTAATAACGATGTAATTATTGTATTGAGCTTTTAATCCAAAAAGCAAATTCAATTTTAATTCAATCGCGGAAAAATTAATAAAATCCTTATCCGTTATTTTTTCAGCGAGGTCGATCGCTTCTGAATCAAAAATAAAATCGATCGTGTTACCATTCAGCAATTGCTGATCAAAATCCTTAGTTACATCGGGTAGTTGATCTGATATTTTATTGGCACCAATAAAATTATAACCCTTTTGGCGGTGATAGGATAATAAACCAAAATTCTGTAATAAAAGGCTTTTTAAAATAACCTGGTCTTTTGTACTATTTCCCGTGTATTGCGTGCCATCAATAATTGAATTAATTACCAAAGGAGATTCTCCATGACGGGCGAGCAAATGATCGAGGATGTCATTTCTTCTTGTTAAGTTAATTGTATCATCTTCAACAAATTCCATTAATCCGCGTATATAAGGGTTATATGGATCTTGCTGATATTGATTCCAGCCATTTTGTTCTAACACATCATCCGATTCCAATTCATTACCGTAATTAAAAATATCATTGTCTTTCAACAGCGGCTTTATATGGGGAATACTATATAGTGATTGATAAAAATAGGTAGGCGAAAAAGTTTTATATGGAACCGGGTAACTAGCATTCCTTTTTTCAAAAGCTGTTTTCGCTTCATAAAATGCAGCTTCGTCCGAAGGGCCTTCTGTTCGGGCATTTTTATAAGAAACAGGATTATAATCATACTCTTTTTTAAAAGGAGGTTTCGTCTCATAAAATGCAGCTTCATCCGAAGGACTTCCTGTTTGAGCATTTTTAAATGAAAATAATTTATCCAGATTTGCCAGCTGAGAAAACTGATTCGCCAACACCTGATCAAACAAAGTTAAATAACCTTTCAACTGCCTGGATTGCGCTATCTTAAAATCAGAAGCATTGGTAACGATCGCATCTGCACCCACCGCAAAAATTTCAGGAAAAGTATTTTGAATAGAGTAATAGGTATTGATATCTCTAAATGTTCCTGTAGGCAATGGCACATGAGCATTGATAGCATTTTCCAGCAAAATAAAATTATCAAAGCCGGCTGATTTACTTACAGCCGAATTAGTATTCAACGTTGTATTTGATAATCGCTTGCCTTTGTAACTCAGTATTAATCCTCCGCTTGCTACAGAAGTAAGCAAATCAATAAAAATTATCTGTTCCGGTTTGCTCTCAACAAAAGTAGCAGATGGCGTATTTGTAAAACTTAAATTTGTAACTGAACTTATTCCGGGAGATGATTGAAGTATATCTGTTACTTCAATTGCGCGGATCTTATTCTTTTTTTCTCCTAATGAAGTTGTTTGTATCCAGCCATTCTGAAGATAAGGCCCATTATATATTTCATTCGTTGTAATACCCAAACCTACAAGTTGGTCATATCCTTCCTGTATAACTTCGGGAAATATATAATGCTGAATTTGATCCTGTAATTGGGCCAACAGTTTATCTATGGATGTTTCATTTACAACCTCTATACTTCCTTTTATTAAATATGGTACAGCTGGTAAAGGCAATGGCATTAAAAATAATTCACCAATATTTCTACTTCTGTTCAAATAGAAAAAGGCCCACCTGCAAATATTTTGAATTTCATCGTTATCAGTAATAGAACGCGCGACCAATAAATAAACCTGGTATACGCCGTTAATTGAAGTGGAGCCTATATTATTAGTTGGAAGAACAATCGCATTGGTAATACCGGAAATACCATCTATTAAATATTTTCGATAATCTGCAATTGTTACAGGAGCCGTTGTAAGAATTTGCTCCGGCAAATAAAACTGGTTATCAATTTGTAACGTACCATTTTTATCTGTTAAGATATCTACAATAGGAAAATCATTACAATAACCAAGCTCAGTCAGGGCAAAACAAAGTTGGTCCAATATCGTAACTCCGGGATCGCTAGGATTTAAGTTCGTCCATTCGTTACCGATATATTTCTGAATATGATCAAATCCCTGCTGTTTCAACAATGCAAAATTCTGATCAAGCGGAAGCGCTTTATTGGTTATATAGTTAGCTACGCTCATTCTTCAGTAGTACATTGAATAAGGTGATTCATATAAGACACAAATAGATCTGAAGCAGTTGCAGGTTGTAATGTACCCTGCGTTTGCGCACCTGCAACCTTATTATTAAATGTATCAGTTACGTATGTTGTAAATGCAATACTTTCTACCTGTGATACACCTTCTATAGTTTTAATAAATTTTGCTACTTCCGTATCACTTACCCCCTGATCAATATTGATCTGTTGCGTAGTACTTTTTATCCATGGTGATAAATAAATATTTAACGCATCATTTATTTTTGCTATTATTCCTTTGCTTTCAAAATCTTTCTTAATAGTTATCGTAGCTATTACCTGCACATATTGGAAAGTAAAGTTTGACACATCTACTGTAACAAAAGCTGATGCCCTTTCGTTCAGGTATGTTTCCATTTTATTTTCTTTGCAGCTACTTATCAAAGGCGTAAATGCATTGGGTTCTGTGTAACTAGCGCAAGATTTTACTACGTAGGTTTCTACTTTTTTTGTTGCAGGATCGAATACAGATTTTGAATAAAATATATCTGTAAACTCTTGTCGGATAATTCTAAAATAATCTTCTGCAGTAATAATCCTGTCTTTTGTTTTTAATCTTGTACTGATGTGCTGATTCATTGCAGCCTGATCTTCTGCAGCTTTACCACCAAAGGAAGGAAAAGATTGTAGTACAGTGGCAATTTGAGGAACGGCCAGTTGTGTTTTTGCTATTGTATTTGCAGGCAAAAAAGGGATTATACCTTCATATAAAAATTCACCCGACCGTTTGACTTTAACCCCATTGGTTTGTAAACAAAATGTTTGCGCAAATGAGGCCGGATCATTTTTTACGGCAATAGCAATCCAGTATTTATCTGATTTGTATACTGTTTTATTGGCGATATCTTCAGGCACATTTAACTCAATAATGCCGGAGCAACTAAAATTATTAGTTTCATCGGATAAAAGCGAAAGTTCTTTCCAACCAGTGGTACTTAAATAAAAATAACCAATCTCTTTTTCAGAAATCTCGATCACATATTCGCGTGCAAGCTCAAAATAAAAACTAATAGAACTGGCAGGCACCAGGCCATCCATCCCCAGAAATAAAAAGCCTTTGTATTCTAATGAGATAAATAAATCTACACCTGCATCTTTTATAATTGCCCCTCCTCCCAGTTTACCGATAATATAAGTATAATCAACATGCGGCGCAGTATTATCGTAAGTCGTATAATTTTGAAAAGGAGAATCTAAAAAAATCTGTAACGGATATTTACCCGGATCTTTTGTAAAATCATAGTTTTCAGCAGCACTATAATTTGCTACAAAATTTGTTAACTTAGGAGCAAACGGCAAATTAGGCTGTAGTTTAAAATCCGTCGTTTGCTTGTCTGTTTTTAATACCGATGCATTGGCAATAGCTATTTCATACACAACATTTGGATAAAGCGCTGATCCAAAACCATACACAGGCCCGGATAACCCGATTTTCATAAATCCCGATGCAGTTTTTTCCGAAAATTTCAATGGCGTATTTTGTATGTATGGATCTGCCGTAAAATCTTTTTTGTCCCCTGCCGGTTGATCATAACCAAAAAAGCTTGATTGAGTTAGTACACATTTCCCATCCGTGCTAAAAAGTAAATTAGAAACATTTGTTACCACTTCACTACTCTTGCAGGAAGTGTCTTTTAAATAAGGAAGACATGAAAAAGTATTGTCCGGTTTCACGGCGCATACTTCTTTCTTCAACATGTTCAACGCTTTCCATGATTCATTTTGAAGGATAGAGAAATCAACGGTAAAACAAGTATTATTAAACGGGCCATATAATAATGGTAAAGCAGGTGGCGTACGTTTAAATATATTTTTGATCTTATCTCCGATCTTTTTCCACCAGCCAATTGTTATTTTAGGATAGATAAGGTTATTAACGCAATCATTATATTGTTTGTAATAAATATAAAAATCATCAGGTAATTTATCCCAATCCAATTCAACAGATAATGTGTTGACAGGCTTACTGAAAATTTCATTGTTACCGATCATGAATCCGCTGTTAAGCAATGGCGTTGGGCCAAAAGGCAAATACATTTTTGAATCCAGCAATCCAAAATCATTATACAACTGAAATGTTTTAACACCGGTTACATTTACTTTAATGTCAAAATGTGTTAATACCGGAGCATTCGTAGGATCGGGAAAAGAATTAAATTCTATTTTAACCATCGGCCACGCCGCATCTTTTACATCATCAGGATTTTGTAAAAAAGATTCTATTGCCGGTTGATCGGCTTCCAGGCTAATTTGTACCGTTATAGCATTGTTGGTTGTACTGCCGGTTGAATATTGCGCAGTTGCCACAACTTTAAGCCATGCCGTTTGCGTACTTAATGAGAAGACCGCATTTTGCAAAACAAGTATATCAAGTGCTTTGGCAAAAGTAAAATTCAATGTTATACTTCGTTTCCCTTCTCGCAACAATAATAAGGGGGAGGCAATAGCAACACTTAATTGTAATAATGTAGCAGATGATGTAACACTCCCAAAGGTTGCCCATTTTTTTGCTATACCAAAATCATCTTTTTGTAATGATCCGGGATTATCGATATTTTGAGCATACAACGAATAAAAACTTCCCTGAGCAGGTAATTGTGTTAAGGTAAAAGCCGCTGCTATTGTTGCGGGGTTAAAGTTCACATCTTTTTCTGTACTGAATAAAATTGCATTCTTTTTTTCATCAAAGCCGGCATTGAATATAGTTCCTGCAGGAAGATTAAAAGTTGCATTTTTCTTTGCTAATGTTATAGAAATAAATGCCTCATCCGGAGTTGCGGGTTGAGGCGACTGATGTAAAATATTCTTATAATAAAATTCAAGGTGCTTATATGATAGTTTATTCAGTTGATCCTGGTGTACTTTTAATAAATTAACAAATACACGTAATAATGTAGTATCGGGGTATTTACTTTTTGTTGTTTTTACATTTTCAAATGCATTAATTGAATGTTCAATAATTGTATTGAAAAAATTAAAAAGTTCATCTCCTACTTTTGTTAGCGCCTGAAAAAAATCAGTAATCGTATTTTCTTTAATAGGATACTTTAGTTCAAGTATTTCCCAATAAGGGCTCCTGTCTCTATTTTGTTTCCAAATGAGTTCATCGTATGTATCAAAAAATAAAAAATTATTTTCATCAACAGGTTCTATTCCTTTTATCATTGCTGATAAAAACAAGTTCTGTTTTAATGAGATGATTGCCCAGAAGTAGCGGCTAAAATTTGTTTTTACCTGATGAATCACATATTTTTTTAAACTGTAGTCATCATCTGATCGTTGCATATAATAAACCCACCGCTTGATCTTCATAAAAATCGCAATAAGCTGATCGAACAAATGATTGAACAAAAATGTCCTATCTGGTACATCAGGAATATTATTCGTTATTGCAGCGAGTGTCTTCTCTAATTTAATGCAGGTATTTACATAGAGAGAATAGAATGCAGCAAAGTTCGTTTTCGAAATAGATGCCTGTAAAAAAATGGGATCTTTCAACAAAAATGGCGCCCAGCTTCCGTTAAGCGAATTGTCTTTATCATAAAAATTGATCAACGATGCGAAATCAGATAAAAAACCAAGCATATCACGTTCTGTCCTTCCGTCTAATAAAGACGGGGCCGGAACCAGTGCCTGGTTAAGTGAAATGAACGCATTATTTTGATCAATTATTGTCATGTTTATAAACCCAGATTTGTACCTTCTTTTACATAAAAAGGAAATACATAATTGTGTCTTGTATTTGTTTCGTTGTACACGTACATAATTGTAACCTCAACCAGGCCATTTTGCAGATCAGGAAAATCAACAACAATTTCCTGAACAGTTATTCTTGGTTCATTATTCAACAACGATACTTTGATCGCATCTGCTATTTCGCCGCGCAGGGTCTCATCCATCTTTCTAAAAAAAAACTGTTGCAACCCTGATCCAAACTGAGGCTCCATGCAACGTTCGCCTTGTTTTGTTTTTAAAATAATATCAATGGCCCTATTAACATTTTCTTCGAACGATGTCAATTCCAGGTGATAATTACCTGCCGAAAATGTTATTGGGAAAGACCAACCCGATCCTAATAAACCGTGCTCGTATATATTATTAGTTGTCGCTTTATCCACCTATCATAACATTAAATGCACCTAACATAATTTCTCCTCCATGCGCCGTTTGATCGCCCATTCGCGCTGCCGGCGCACCACCGATCATAACTGTTGATGAGCCTTTCACAATTGAATCCGGAGGGCCAACGCATACCAGCATGTCACCTACTTTTGCAGCAGGCAATCCGCCAATAAGAACAGTTGGTTCACTAGGGCCTATAACGGGACCACCTACATGAGGAATGGGAACCGGCGCCGGTGTTACCATCGGGCATTGATGAAAATCTGTGATCCTTGCTGCTGGAGGCATATCTTTTAATTTATCATTACCATTGCACCTTTCAGTGTTAATTGTCCGCCACCACTCACTTTTGCTGTTGCACTTCCTTCCGCAGAATATTGACTATCGGCAGTCTCTTTTATGTTAACACCACTGATAGCCACATCTCCACCGGAAGATTGAACTTTTACTCCCTGCGGGCCCTTTACCGTTACATTTTGCGCAGCATCGATAGTTATATCTTTTGCACTCTTGATCGTTATGCCATCTTTCGACATGATGATGCTGTTACCGTTATCATCTTTAAGCGAAAGCTGTTTATTCTTATCATCCAGTATTACCGTATTTTTATCCGGTGTTTCGATGGTGAATATTTTATTTTCATCATCGAACTGTATGAAAATCCCGGACTTTGAAACGATCGCTTTTTTTGAATTTTTCTCATCAGGATCTAAACCGGTAAATGGTTTTAATTTTGTACTACTGTAAACACTTCCAAGAATTACCGGATAACGAGGATCTTCATTTAAAAAACCAAGTATCACTTCATCTCCTACTTCTGGTAAAAAAAATATACCTGCACCGTTGCTTGAATAAAAGTTGGTAAGCCTTGCCCAGATACCTTTTCCGTTTGCATCAAACAAAGGCACGTCAACCAAAATTCTGTATTGAGCATCCGGGTCTGCATTCATTTGCTTAACAGTTGCATTGAACAACCCTCTAACACCCGGTAACATTCCTGATGCAGCAGGCGCCATCACATCAGGTTCTTCCGTAAACCAGTTAGCAGATAATCCTATCGAAGCATCTGTTGTCCAGTTACCTTCTGAAATCGTATGAACAACACCTGATATAATATGATCACCATTAAATCTGTCACCAACGCCTGCAAGCGTAAGGTATTTGCCGGGATCAACTAAACTGCTTCCCTGAAATTTTGCTTCACCCTGTATTTTTGAATATTCGTTTTTTATTAATTGAGCCTTCGACCAATCAGTAAGATCTGCACTTTCAAAAGGCGCAGTAGTTTGTAACTGGTAATCAGATAAGCCGACAACAGCTGATAATTTTTTTGACGATAAATTTCCCGGGCCCGCAACATTATTTGCGGCTTCACCGGTAACAACCGCTTGTGTTTTATAATCCCACGAACTTGCCTTAACACTTCCTATTTGCGAAACTGAATTTAGATCAGCATTAAATTCTAACAGATCTTCACCAAAAGTTACCGTAAGAACAGCTGTTGTATTGGCATCAGGTTTACCCACTGTAACTTTATTATTGAGTGCTGTTACTATCAAACCATTTGCTTCTGCACGCGATAACATAAAGTCCCAGTCCGTTACATAATACTGTATCATTTCCGGCCACGCTGTTGTTGTAGCAGTTACGTCTGAACTTAAGTCGCTGTAAGTCCCTATAATTGTTGATATAATATCACTATCTTTTTGTGCTGAGTAGGTCAGGCTTTTTCTGCCCACGATCATTTTTACAGCTTTATCACGGCACTCTACTTCTAATAAAGAACCTACCGACTGATTGATCTTAATCGTTTGTCGTGTAATCATTCCTTGAAAAATTACCGCATTTGTCGAATCATAACCTGCTTCAATAGTTAATTCTGCTCCGGGAAGAAATGTGGCGGATGAACTCGCATCAAACTTTCCCGCATCAGCTTCTCCATCAAGTATAGAAATGATCGCCGTTGGAATCCGGTTGATTCTTTTTTCAATAAAAACAGAAAGTACATTCAATGTATCCGGTATTGCATTACCTGCAACCTTTACGGTAAATGTTGCAATACTACCTGCATTTGTTTCCGGACTTGGCATTTATCCTGTTTGAAGTATTGGTGGAAAAATTAATTTATCAACTCCTTTAAGATGCCTGAATTTGTTAAGGTTATTATATTTAGCTACCTGCACATAATATGAATCATCCTTCCAGACAGCCTGACACATTTGTGGTAATGTCATCCCTTCTACAACGCTCACCAAATGACTTACATCGGGCGATTCTTTTTTATCCTCTTTACCCACCGTAACCGGAGAAACATAGTTAGTAAAAGACAATGATACCTTAGCACGCAATGGGCTGCCATTAGGTTTGAACAATGTGTATGATGTATCAAAAGATGTTAGTACTCCTTTAAATATGATATCCTTTCCCCATTGTATTTTTACAAAATTGGGCCGGTGAATTTCTCCATTATACGTGTAAATTATTTTTTCCAGTGCCTTCATTTCTTTAGACATATCCGTTCTGGTTCCATCTACAATTCCCGTACAATCAATAACAATATCAAAATTTAATTTTTCGCTTGGCGTGCTTTTATATTTTTGAGAAGCTGAACTGGAGTCTGGTGATTGCTGCTCGTTGTATTCAACATTGCGCTGCCATTTGATCGAATCCGGATTTATCATCACTGCATAAGGGTTGCCCGAAAATGCCGATTGAAATTCCATATCCGTATATCCGGTAATTTTCATTAACTCCATGTGCGCTTATCTTTTATGGCTGGTTCTTTTAGCTGTTTCTAAAATTGTTCGTTTACATTCTTTGAGCAATTCTTTTTTCAGCGCTGTAAGCTGCCTTTCGTTCATCACAGTCGAAGAGCCCTGATCTGTAGCCGTAATTTTTGTCTTAATAATTAATTCCCGGATTTCGATAGGCATAAAAACTAATCAAATAAATTACCAAATGTTGTGTCTGCATCAGATCCTATAACGAAATAAGTATAGGCCAGTTCTATTGATTCTATCACTAATCCATTCTCCTGCGATTTAAGATCAGAGACAGAATATTTAATTGGATAGGCACTGTAAAATGTCCACATAATTGATACGTTTCCATCAGCATCTAAAAGACTAACTGATATATCATGCGTTTTTATTTTATTGGCCATTCCGCCATCGATGGTACCTGCGCACCAATCAATCAATTTTGACCCACCAAGAATAAGCGCCCTTTTCAAAACAAGATTTTGATTAGTTGATGCAGTGGGGAGCCGGTATTTAAAACGGTTCTCCCCACCACATACAATTTCTTCAACATTTAATTCTGTAGAGATTCCCGATACTTCTTGGAAAGCGGCGTCTTCTCCTTTGAATGAAACTTTGAAATAAAAACTAACCGGGTAATTACTATCCATTGGTTATTGTAAGTTGCTCATGCGCAATTTCAATGGTATCAACCGCTACTTCATTACCGTCAGACTTAAGATCTGTGCTGGTAATTTTTGTTGGCCATGCATTGTCCAATTGCCATTGCATAGTTACTTTGCCGGCTTCATCCAATAATTTTATCAATACAGTTCTTCTCTTGATAACATTCATTTTGATTTCCTGGTGCCATGCCCAAAAGCTGTTATCGTTAACAAATACACCTCTTTTCATTGTTACGTTACCATACTTTACAATGCCGGGCATTTTTTCAGTAGAGAAAAGTGTACTGTTACTTTTTCTGTATTCGATTATTTGGTTTTCAACATCCATTCCTGAAACTTCCTGAAAGGCTACACCTTTTAATTCTGTTCCAAGATCAACTTCAAACCTGAATTTTGGCAAGGGCCACGTTGAGCCTTGTTTGCTTCCATCATCTGCCATAATATTATTTTTTTAAGTGTTTATTAAATTATTTGTGCTACCTACTAACTTGATGTTGCCATTTGTTGCTGGAATGTAAGAACGATAAACTCCGCAGGGCGAACGACTGCTACTTTTACCGTAACATTCATAAAGCCATTTAAAATATCATCGCCGGTCATAGTACTTCCTAAACCACAGTCTACCGAAAATGCATCAGTAGGCACTGCTCCCATCAATCCACCTTCTTTCCAGATAGAGGTTAAAAAACTTCCGATCATTGACTTAACAGCTTCCCATGTATTTTTATCATTGGGTTGAAAAACATACGGATGAGCAGCAAGCTTACATGATTGTTCAAGGAAGGTCATTGTTCTTCTTACAGAAAGATATTTCCAATCAAGACTGTTACCATCCAATGTTCTTGCACCCCAAACCAAAATACCGATACCGTTAAAAGAGCGGATAACATTAATTGATTTACCGGAAACAGCATCCATATTTAAACTTCCCTGCTGTGCTTCAGATAAACGGATAGGCAATGAATCAACACCTACGATCGATGTGTTTGCAGGAGATTCCCATACTCCGGATTGGTTATCAGTAGTAGTGATAACGCCTGCCATAGCACCGCTCGGAGGCATAATATTTACATCAGATAAAATATGCTTAAGAATAGTGCTGTACACTTTACTTGCATTGGTTAATGAATTATTATATTGTGTAGTGGATAGCGGTGTGCCTGATGGATTTGCGATGTTCCCCAAAATAGTTGCTACCGCCTGATTTGGATTATTGGCAGGATTGATCAACGGCGCTAATTGTTTAAGATCACCACCAAAAAGATTGGTATAATCAACATCCGATGGTTGCATAATTGTTGTTCCGATAAAAGGATAATATGCAGTACCATAATTTAAACCTTGTACGCCCGTGTTCATTCTGAACGTATCAATATCTTTTGTGTACATGATCGGATCAGGATTTCTTCCACCGATGATATCGAAGATCGAAATAGATGTTTGTACATTAGTACATTGCAAAAGCATTGAAGACATTAATGTTCCGTTATCACCTATTGAAAGCAATGTTGCTTCGGGACAGATATACATTGTTGGTTCCTGCTCATTTAATAATAAGCCAAGTCCGCCCAATAAATCGTTCAGCTGAACATTCGGGTTAATGATCTGATCACCCGGGTTGATAGCCTTACCTGATGCCGGGCCGTATGTACCGACAGAAACAATGTATGCATCTCCACCACCATTTTGATAAAACAGTTTAACACTATTGTACAAATAATAGATGGTGTTGGGATCCGGAAGGATCGAATAATAGGCATCTCCAATCATCATATAATTTTTATCTGCAGGCTTGGTTTTTTGCTGGATCAGATAATAATTAGGTGAATACTGTTTTGACGGACTTGCAGGTGCAGGAGGATCAGGATAACAATAAATTGCCTGAAACTCTGCAAATGAACTGATCTTCTGGGGTACGTGTGCGTAAGATTTACCTTCGTACAACGCCTGTGGCGTGTAACCAATAAAAGCAGGAACTGCAGTTGCTACAGGTACTACCGAATTAGCGAAGCCATTGATTTCATTTACATAAACACCGGGGGATTTTATGTTTGATGGGACCATAATTTTTATTTTATTTTTTATTTTTTGATTTAAACGTATACGTACATTGGTGATGAAAACTCATTCGTTATATTTCCTTTTACAACACCGATCTTATCCGGATCAGGGTTTGGAAGGCCTTTATAAACTATTTTAGCTGCTTTGCTTTTTTGAATCGCTCCATTATTTGCTTTTGCATTATTAACAAGGTCGAACATATATACCGGTACTTCACTTAACGGGATAAGGTTATTACCCGAAGAAAATAATATCGCCTGCTGTCCTGTTTCTGTAATCACGATTTCCGGCATATCAAAATCTACTGCTACCTTTCCTACTATTGCCGGATTATCCAATACAACCGCATTTCTATTAATAATAAAATACTGCCATTGTGTTGCTCTTGCTTTATACTCAATAGTAAACTGTGTATAGTTGTTAGTGTTTTGATATTTTATAATATCATCAAAGTGTATAGTTAGTTTGCCGAAACTTGCTATACCACTATTTACGGATAAACTTTCCTTTAATTGCACCGTATCCTTCGCAATGTTATTTCCGTCCGAATTACTATCGTATGTTAACTGTCCTACCCAATTAGCCGGCAATTCTGTAAAAAGATTGAATGATGGATTTTTATTTTTTATATCGAACTCAAAATGATCCTGGCCTGTAACTGTTTTAATATATGTAAGCAACGCTGCAAGATCATTCGTAGCATTCACATAAAAATCAAAGCCGTTTATTTTGTTTCGAATGATACACCCAAATCTGTCAAATATCTTTTTTGTAGCAGCACTCAACTCAAATTGTAAACAAGTACAGATATTGTTTTTAAAATAAGAGTGACTCACTTCTATTTTAAAGGCTATGGTAAATCCGGTCTTTATCATGCTACCGCGTGATTTGAAACACCGGAAATAGCCGGTATAACTCCTTGTGACTCGTTGCCCTGTATCGTTACTAACCTCATTTTATAAATTACCGATGGCTGATATTTAGCGCCCATAGCCGTCCACAAACTTTGCATCTGATGGTAAGTGATCTTTTCAATTTCAAATTCCAACTTATCCAGTTCTGCAGGAATAGTTGAGAATGAAGCAGCATCAATAGAAGCATTTACCTGAAAGAACAAGATAACAGCATTTAAAAACTTCAACGTTTCTGTATAGTCATCAAAATTTGAACTTATTAAAAGATCAAGGTTATATCTCTCAGCAGGATTCACAGCTGAATAATTTCCATTCTCCAATTTTTGATTACGAACATAAAATGGTTTGTTCGTTTCCTTTTCTATATTAATGAGTGAGATGACAACCTTATTATTATTTATCTGTGGTACCGATCCATTGCTTTCAATAAGATTATTCAGCACTACTTTACGCTCATCCAATCCAAACCTGTTTGTTAAAAACTGATTCAAAACATCATTAGTAAATTGAAGTGCTTTATTTATCATATTCAGGATTACTACATTCAATAACTGTAATTATTAGTAATAATACAGCGTTAAAATGTGAGGTGTAAAAGTAGGGATAATGATAGCCTGTAATAAAATTATGCCATGCACATTCCGTGTACGCTTTTAAAAATAATTGAAAAGAACGTAGACAAATCGTAGACAAAGGCCGACAGAATATAAATGTTCTTTATACGAGGAGAAGGGAAAAAGCGGGATAGTAAAAAGCTGTCCGGTTAATAAAATTAATAAAGTTGGTATTCTTCCTGTTCAACAGATTTTAAAAAGATAGCAAGATCCTGGTCTTTAGAGAGGCACATTTTCTTTTTTAAACGATACTTATGTGTACGTACACTTTCCTGATTGATACCGAGCAGGCTTCGGATATCATCATTTGCCATATTCATTTTAAGGTAACAACAATATTTAAGATCGATCGGTGTAAGGCTTGGATATTTACGTGCAAGCAACACTAAAAAACTAGGATTAGTTTGCTCAAAATATAATTTAAAATCATCCCACATTTTATTGTCATTCGCGCATGCTTTGATCGAGTTTACAATGGATGTTAACTCTACCCTAACTAAATTATCGACCTTTGGGTAAAGGCTTGCGATACGATCTTTTACTTTTGTCAACACTTCTATTTTCTGATCCAGTTCCATCACATACCTGCTCAAATTTTTACAGCCTGTTTGATGTTGCTGAATCGCAGCGCCCGCCAACGAACCTTCTGTAGCCGGTTTCACAGTTACCGGTTTAAGAAGAAAAATCGAATTAACCCTTGATATCAGATACCCGTTATTTTTGATATGCTCAAGTGGATAAGTGAATACGATATTAGTATTATCCCAACATAAGGTTTCATTCTCATATTTTCTCGTCAAACACAATACCGGTATGCTCATAATAGCTAGCGCAGTACATTCCTTTAAAACAGATTGATTGTTCTGAAAACATAAAATGGTCAAATCCGGATTGATAGAACTAATTATTCTTGTAAGATCAAAATGCCTTGTTACAGAGATAATATTATAGTGATATTGGGACGTATTTTTTATACTATCCAAGATAGCAGACAGATTTGCATCATCACATCCAACAATTATGCATTTCTCTTCTGTCATTTAAATAATAAACTTAAATGAGTAATTGAAAAAAGAGACTTCCCGAACTTTTATTAATTGAATTATATCGATGGATACAGCTTGTCCATTTTTTTGTATTGATGCAAGTTGTGGGATACGATTCGTAATAGCACCAGAACGGGAAAGATTAAAAGCGTTACAGATTGTAAGTGTTAATATTTCTCGGGTACATATTACCTTTTTTAAATAGGCAATACACATAGGATTATTTTGGTCATTTATTCTTAGCAGAACAAATGGCGGTTGATTTTTGTAAGGTTTGGTTTAGCACGTGCAATATAAATAAAATTTGCAAAAGATCGTAACGCAAACGCATAATCGCATTTCATTAACGTATAAAGAAAATATTAATACTTTCCGTTCTATCTATAAATTACACTGATAACAAAATTCTCAATAGGTGTTTATATATTTGGCAAGTAATTTTTAAACCGGAAAAAGTATACCTGTACTATGAAATTAAAAATCCTTTGCATCATTATCTCATTGATGATAGTCCACATAACCTATGCGCAAAACAATTTTACTTTTTATGATGTTGTAAAATTGAATAGTGATATTGATAATACAACCGGCCATTTTTCTTTAAACCCATATAAAGCCAAAGATTGGATCACTATTTTAAATCGTTACCTGCCGGCTGATGAACAAACTGATCCTAAAAAATTAGTGATTGCTTATACTAACAATACTTTTATCAGTAAATACTTTCCTTCTCCCGAAGAATTAAGTAAACGGGATACAACCAGAGTTTTGATATTGGGTAGTAGCCCGTTCATTTCAACTGTTGGCGGATTGAATGTTACCTCTCTCGCTGATGGATTGGCAAAATTTCTTGTAAAGCGACTCAAAGATGAATTGACGATATCTTTTTTCAAACAATTCAAAGACACGCTTAATAACAGCCGGGAATTAAAAACCATTTTTCCTCAAACATTTAAAGTATTAATGACCATAGATAAGAATGGTTACCAGTATAGCATTTACTTAAACACTTTACAGGAAGGATTTGTAAATGATCTTGCTGCTCTTTATACCAACTTTAAAAAAGCAGTGCAATTGCCGCGTATCCAATCGTACCTGAACAAACCTGAACATCTTGCAGTTAAAACGATTATAAACAATGCCTTTTATTTTACTGATGAATATATTAAAGGCACACATCCCGGTTATATTATAGCTAATTATAAACCTGATGACAATCTTTATTTCAATAACGCAAACGTTCAGTTAAACATACGTAGTTCTATAAAAGTATTACAGCTTATCTCCACTTCATTAAAATCTACGTCTTCAAAAAATTATTGGGTATCGGCAGATTCTGTAAAAGATCTGTTACAAAATAAAACTACGCAAGCGCTTTATTTAGGCCTATTGGTTCAGGGTGGAACTGCGGATACTTTTCATACTGCTAAAGGTAATTATAGCTTTTCTCAATTATTAAATTCACCAACAACATCTGCAGACATCTTTACTAATTATATAGATGAACTGGCAAATGATATGCAGGATGCTGATGATAAAATAGTAGCTGCAAACACAAGAAATACAGATATGATAAATTATACAGATTATTATGCTACAGTGAATACATCTGCAGACATTTTACAAAAAGGATTATCATTTCACGAGCTACCTGTTGTGAATATTGATGACTCATTAAAAGAAGCTACAACACAACAAATAAATAAATGGATCAGCGTATTAAGAGCATCCGGAGAATTATATATGGATGTAAATAATAAAAATTACTCATCGGCTATTATTAATGTTACTACTATTATTGATTCTATCGGCGATAGCAATAATAAAACCCTGAGTGACAATATCCTTAAGTACGGCAGCTTTGCCTCAGTTGTAGCTAAAGCGCAAAATTCAGATGATGTAGAAAATGCGATCGAGGCTATCTCGCTACCAGTTGGTAGTTATAATGTAAAAAGAGAATCGGCTTTTAATATTTCACTGAATGCTTATGCAGGAATTTACGGCGGTTATGAATATATGCCCGCCTTAAAAACAAATCAATGGGCTTTTTCTTCAGGTGTAGCGGCACCTGTCGGTATCGCATTTAGTTGGGGGAAGATCAGAACGCCTTTTTGGGAGAATAAAAAAAATAATCCGGGAGGAAAAAGTTTTTCAATTTTTGTCCCGCTAATTGATATTGGCGCTTTGGCGGCATTCAGGTTAAATGACGATAGCAGTAAGGTTGTTCCCAATATAACTTTGGCAAATATCGTTTCGCCCGGGCTCTACTTTTATTGGGGATTTGGTAACTGCCCTGTTTCTATCGGGTTAGGCGGCCAGTTTGGCCCGCAGCTTCGGTCTATCACTTCTACTGATATTAATATTAGCAAAAATTATTATTTCCGCTTTGGTATTAATATAGCGGTGGATATCCCTGTTTTAAATTTTAGAACAAGGGCTCAATAGAATTAGCACTAAAATAGGCTAATTGAAAAAAAACTATATATTCGTATTCTAAAAACAACTATTATGACAATAAAAAACTTAAGTAAATTAGGCCTTGCAGCATTGACTTTATCAGTTATCATGACTTCTTGCAAAAAGTTAGATAGTCTTGTAAAAGTAAATGTGGGCTTACAAATGGCTCAGGTTCCTTTTACTATACAAGCAACGGATCTTGTAGGTACTACAACTGAAACAGCTACCATTCATTATGATGTAGATAGTGCTATCAAAGCAAATAACGCTTCATATGGTGTAGCTAACATACAATCTGCAAAAGTTGATTCTGTAGTTGTTACTCTAACTAACGCTACGTTTGCAGGTGTTACCAATACAAACGCTTCATTTTACTCTGATGCTGTTGCAACTCCTGTTACTATTGCAAGCAATGCAAACGGATCTGCGACATCAAGCCTTACATTGGTACCATCGTCAACTGTAGACCTAACTAGTTATGTGAAGGCAACTTCATTCACTTACTCTTTTACAAGTACCCATCCTGCAATTCCTAATCCAATTAGTGCAAATGCAATTGTTTACTTTCACCTTGTTGTAAGTCCTAACTAATACAATTTATATAGCGAATGGCTAAAAATATGATCCCCGGTTATTCAATTAACCGGGGATTTTTAATATGAATAGAGCATTATTGTCCAAAAGGCTTTTGATTTGAGCAGCTGATATTATCGCCCGGAGATATTTTAAAATAACTACAGAAATGTATGTAATAACCATAACGGTTTTGCGATTTCGCAAAGTCATATCCTTTACCACATTCCAGTCCGCCGTTAATAACATTTAGTGTAGTGGCAAACCCAGGCAATCGTCCTTTTTCTATATCAGTAGGCGTTGGTATCCATTTACCTACAATAATATCATGACAAGAAGGTTTAGGATTTTGCGCTGTCATCCAAAACCAAATAGCCGAAGCAAAAGACAATACCGGATCTTTTGACAGCAACTCAGGATATTGTAGCAAAGTATCTTTACTGCCATACCATGCTTCGCTAAACTGGCCATAATTATAGTTCCAGCTTAGCTGACAAGGCCCTCTTCCAAAATAATATTTTCCTGCTACGCCCGGATATCTTTTTGACGCTGTATCTATGTAATTAAAATGTTGAACGTTTTCTTCTAAAAAATAAAGTCCCCATTTAAAATAATCATCTGGCGCAGCATCTTCTCCCCCACTTGTTTCTTGTGAAATATTTGCGAGAAAAGCTGCCAGTTCTTTTTTCTGCAGTTCTTTGGTTTTCCCATTTAAAAAATCAGGGAATAATTTTGCTGCCGAGACAAATGCATCGAAAGAATAAAAGAATGGATCTATATCGTCCGAATCTTTAAGGCCAACTCCATACCGGTTAGGAAATAATTTATTCCAGCTTTTTGTGTTGAGGTATTTTGTAAGATTTGTTTTGTTGTGATTTTTTTTAGCCAACTGCCGTAATGGAATGGCTGAATGGGATTGTCCAAACGTATTCATTGAAACCAGTAAGAAAAATAAAAACCATTTACCCATAAATAAAATACGGAAAGAAGTTCCGTAGAGTTCTATCAAAAGGTATTATTATTTGGAGGGGATAAATGTTAAGGGTGTGTAAAATAACTTTATGTTATTGGTATGTTTTATTGGCACAGATACGCAATGCTTAATTCCTACACGGCATATCTGCGCCAGCGAGGATTAGAGAACTAAATTCCTTAAAAATTCATCAAATGAATATGCAACAAAAGAACAATTGTCCGTATAGTGTCCATCTTGTACTATAGGTTCTTGCTCATGATCCCAAAAATATATATGTCCATGTCCCTCGGGATGAAGTGACATTATAAACAAATTACCCAAAGGATCTGTAGCTATTGGAAATGTACTTAAAGGAAGCCTATTTTTGTATGTATCGATATGTTTATATAGGCTAATAGAAAAAGATTCGTTATTCATCCCTAGCAAATACCTTACTACAGTTGGCGGATGAATATTATTATCAGGCACTGGTTGTCCTCCATTATATTCTAACATGAAGTTCTTGTAATCAGATGGTAACACAATATCATTTACCTTTTCAAAATCACTAATTTCTTCAAGTGACAATTTTTTTGAATTAGTATTTATTATTTCCATAAAAATTTATTCATATCCCTGATTGTTGTGTGCTTTCTTGTCACAGATACGCAACGCTCAATTCCTACGCGGCATATCTGCGCCAGATGGAGCCAGCCAGAGCCTATTGTTTTTTAATTGACTTTGGTAACATCCGATAAAAATAAGTTGTGCTGCAAAATTCTCCGTTAGGAAATAAAGCAAATTCAGGCACATCCCCAACTTTTTCCCATCCACATCTTTCATATAATCGGTATGCAGGACTATTTGTAACTGTATCTAATACTAAAAGATGTCTTCCATGGTCTATTGCTATGGTTTCTATATATTTCAGTAAAGCTTCTCCAATCCCTTGTTTTCTCCAGCCACTGTGAACTTGCATTTTTGCAACATCTGCCCGATGTAATTGGTTTGGAGGTAAATCTAAAATCAATTGCACAGTTCCAGTCACTTTGTTTAACTCAGTGTCTTTAGCGAGGACTAATAAAATCTCTTTTCTTGATACTCTTTCAGTTACTTTCCCCAAAAACTTAACAGCATCTTCAAGTGTAAAAGGATTCATGAAACCAACAGATGCTCCACCTTGTACAATATCAAAAGTTAGTTCTGCTAGCTCTTTAATTATATTCGAGTCAGGTGTAACACATTCCAGGTGAAATTTTACTGCCATTATTATTTCTTTAATTAATCATCTATTATACATACTCAATCAGAAACATACGATTTCCCAATGTGTTGTTGGTATGCTTACACTCTTGCCTACCCGACATATTCAACAACGGCGATCTGTTGGCTTACGAACACCAACAAGGGCTGAGATTAGCCTCCTTTCTGCATTATTTTTTCAGCCTTTCATTAATATCAACTAATTAATATTCTACTCACATTTAGCAATCGGAATATCTGATTTGTTTACTTCTCCTCTTTTATTGTAGAAGATAAAATTACTGTATAGATAAACTCCTTCATGAGGAGTTTCATCTATATTCCTAATTGCATTAAAAGTATTAGTTTTTCTAGGGTCTGAAATAAACTCTACGCCAGGATCCTTATCATAAATAGATAATTTAATACCTCTACAAACATCTAAATAATTAGGCTCACCATTATTTCTATTAGTTAAGATCTTTAAACTAAACCCTTGTGTATACACATCCGTTGCACTTGGTATAATAGAAATATCCCAGGAATATGTATTTGTATTCAAACATTCGTACACAATCATATTGATACTTCCACTGTACAAGTCTAAGACCGCTGTGTTATATAAATTACAATTCCCGTATGAGAAAATTATATATGTACCATCACTATTGCATGTCTCAATGTAATTGGGTGTTGTTTTACAGTTTACATTTTTTGATACTATCCCAGTTTGATATGTAGTGTCGTGCTTTGTATCATATATTATTACATTGCCATCACTTTGCAGCGTTGCTGTAATAGTATTTTTGGATTTTGTATGGAATATGAAGTATTTCTTTTCTACATCATAAAAAATACTAGAATCTTTTGAATACAAATATTTAAACGCTTGGTTATCAAATTTTAAACTGTAATTATCAAAATTACAACTCTTCAATTTTTTCTCCTTATCGTGACAAAAAGTAACCTTATGTTCTGGCATATTTTGAGCATATATATTATTGATAAACAACATCAACAATATAATCATAAACACAGAATAATTACATTTCGAGAACACCTTCTCTTCTTGCTTCATTTAATGAATCTAATGTTTTTTTGGTTAATTTATACGGTTTTCTATTAGCATCTGGACTTAAGGAATGTGGATTTGATGAACCTCCCATTTGTTCTCTTATATAAATTGGGCTAACAGTATTTAGTAAAGGTACTGATGGTGGCGTTGACGGAGTAAACATTGGAACTACTACATCAAAAGATCCACGAGGCACATCACTACTATGATATATTAGTGAATACATTATTTGTTGTTAACATAACGCGAACTCAATTATAGAAATATACGATTTCCCAATGTGTTGTTGGTATGCTTACGCTCTTATCTGCCCGACATACTCAACAACGGCGATCTGTGGACTTACGAACACCAACAAGGGCTGAGTTGTAATGCTTTTTATCATCAATTGAAATATAATTTAATTTCATTTTTCTTAATAAACTAATATCTCCATTAATAAAATATGAGCTACCCATTAAAACAAAATATTTTAATTTAAGCAGCTTGCTTATTGGTAAAGTTGAAGGTAACTTTATAGAATCGCAGATAACTAGCTTTTCTAATTCATGAAGCTTTTCAATTGTTTCAATAGCTGAATCATTTATTTTTTTACAAAAATCAATTTTTAATTCCTTTAAAGTGCTACTATATCTATCTAATAAACTAATATCCAGCAAATTTGAAAGATAGGCTAACTCTAGCTTTTCAAGCTTTAGATGTGATGGCAAAAAGTCGAGTTTGTTAAGCTTCTTTGAATCGATGAACCAAAGAGAAGTTAAATTAGGGAGTAATGAATATTCGACTATTTCAAAATTACAATGACGTAATACTAGTTCTTTTAACTCAATACAATCAGCTAAACCACTAATATTATGTGTGGGTATATTCAAATAATTCAATTCACTTTTTCCCGTCAAATCAATAATTGTCTTATCAGGAACATCGCTCAGATATAAGCGTTCTAGATTTTTCAGCTTTACCAATCCCGTGAAGTCATTAATTTTCTCTGAAATAATTTGCAAGTATTTAATAAATGGTAGTTCTTCAAGAAAACCAATATCTGTTAGAAAATAATTCTTGACAATATTCAACTCGATAAAATCAATTTTATTCTTTTTAATAAAGAGAATATCATCCTTTAAAAAATCAACATCAACAGAAAATACATTCTGTCCTAAAGGTTTAGAAAAAGTATATCTCGGGTGGCTTATCATGGATTTGGAGGTGTTGGTGTTGATGATAGCGTTAATTTAGCTTCTGGTGAATTTATTTTGTTATAATTAGTTTCTATGTTTCTTGCACCTCCTCGCCTTGATACGTGGGACATGAACCAAGGCGAGGAGGATTATATTAATTTAATTATTTGTGTTTACCGCCAACTCTCTACCGCGCAATTTATCGAAAACCATTGCCGTTTCTTTATCCTGATATGCTTGTGCTAATGAAACGTATCTAAAAAATTCTTTACTCATTGGCGAATGGCCACTTATTTTTCTTACCAGCTGTTCAGGCATTCCTAAACAAAGCATTGTGGTAATAGCAGTACGGCGCATAGTATGCGTTGTTACAAGATCGCAAAAACGATAGGTTGCTTTTTTCTTATCTGTATCTTTAGCTATCACTTTATTATCCCCGCGCCTCCCCCTCGTTTTGCCAATATTATGTGTTAGTCCGGCTTTTTCGGTTAACTGTTTTACGTAAATATTAAGATTGGTAATATTATACCGGGGTAATAAATAGCCGCCTTTTATTTTTGGATATTTTTTTAATATTTCAATGGCATAATCAGGCAAGCTTATTTGTGTATCAACAGAAGTTTTCTTTGATCTAACTAATAAATACCAGTTATTATTTACAATGCGCAGATTAGATTTTTTTAACCCTAAAAGATCTGAAAAACGAAGCGCCACGGTACAACCAAAAACAAAGACATCTTTTACTTTTTTAAACTTTTTATCAAGAGATCCTTCAAAGGCTTTGTCATAAATTAAAAAATTTAATTCTTCTGGTAGTAAAGTTACTATCGCTATCTCCTCTTTACGTACATAAAACTGTAAATGAAAGTCGCCTACATTTAAAAGTAATGTTTTATTAAGGTAGCCAAAAAAGGTTCGGATGTTTTTAATGTTAGCGCCTACATAATTATCGAAACAGCTACAATCATTATACAGGTACTCCGTAAATTTTTTATAGAATTTTGCCCAATAGTTTTTTTCTGTATGCATTTGTCTTTGCGTAAGGGTTTTGATGGTACGCAACCGTAGTTCAAACTTTTTCTCGAGACAAAATTTTTGCAGTAGTTTTTTTGTGTAGGTATAATTGGCTATTGTACCCTCCGTTATCTTTTTACCATTAGGCTGCAATCGTTTGCCGGAAGTACTATCTTTTAAAAACTTATCGTACAAGTCAAAAAATGATAATTCTTTTTTTTTAGATTCGGATAACATAAGTAGTTAGATTAGTGTAAATTAGACTTCGAATTTATACCAAAAATTGGCAGAAAACGTATAAATTTGAGATATACAAGTTCTTTAATGAGTTTAACGGTGAAGGATTAGAGGAGTTTAAGTCACTATCCTTTCGGGATGCAGATTAATGATAGACTGTTCTCGTTAAATAATAGTCAGTTTAGGTATGGGTTTAATGGGCAAGAAAAATCATCTGAGATTGGTCCTAATACTAATACAGCATTATTCTGGGAATATGATAGCAGAATAGGCAGAAGATGGAATAGGGATCCCAAATCAGATTATTCTATTAGTTCATATGCTTGTTTTTCAAACAATCCTATTGGATTTAGCGATCCTTTTGGTGATACATTAAGAGGCAGTTCTTCTACTTCTGCAAGCCGAATTAAGAATGAAATTCAAAAAACATTTTCGGGAGATAATAAAGCTAAGTTAAGAAGCTTATTTAAAATTTCTGCAGATGGTAAAACTATGTCGTCAATTAACAAACGAGATTTCGAATCAGCTATCGTGGGATTAACCAAAGACGAGAAAGCCTTAGCGTATGGGTATTTTAATTCTATCAATGGCAAAAGTGTTCAAATAGTGGAAATGAGTAAGCGTACAGAAACTTTAAGTCCATTAGCCCAAAAGTTATCTGGAAATAAAACTGGAGCAGAAGTTGATGATGCAGATGGCGGAGGTGTAAATATGTCGATACCTAATGCTTCTGGTAAAATAGGCTCAACATTTTCCATAATAGTAATGGATAGTAAAAATGGTCCATCTGACTTTATTGACGCTTCGGGTAATTCTTCGAAAAGAATTAGTTCTCCAGGAGAATTATTGGCACATGAAACTTTAGGTCATGGACTGGGCTCATTAGTAGGATCTTCCACTTTTGGTTATGAAGATGCGATACAAATGAGTAATTTGTATCTAAGGGTACAAGGTGCTGGGGTTTATAGAAATGGGGCTAATCATGGACGACCTGCTGGAGCTCTCTCGTTATTAGAAAACAAGGCTAATGAAATTCCTTCTTATATTCAGCTTCCTTATGAAATGCAGGTAATGGTCAATTTACAGGAAGAAAGTCGAAGACCGCTAGCGAGTGATAAAACGTATGTTTCACCTTCAATAATATTACATAAAAACTAATTTCAACATGGGTATAGATAAGTATGTTTTTTTTATATTAATATTTACTTTTTGTAATCCTTCAATCAAATCGAAGGATTATACAAAAAAAGTATATGCAATGAATGTAGTAGGGATTAAGAAAATTCAAACCTCTGATATAATAAATATAAAATTACATCAGGGAATATCTTTTGATTGGGATAATAGAACAAGCCAAATAGTAGAAGACAAGCAATATTTTAAAATCCGCACTAATTTTAATAAAAATAAACAACAATTAGCAGATCAAATAATGGATGTATCGCCAACATCTGCTACTGCATGTAAACTAACAAGAAATTTATATATTGGTGATCTCTCATTTCTATTAATAAATAAAATAAAAAAATTACCCAATGTAATAATAATAGGAGTTCAACTTGATGCTTTCGAATATGGATGCCCTTATCCTTTGGGATATTTCGAAGCTATTAATAACAATAGGACTTCAATAACAAAAAGAGTAAAAGATTATTTAAAGAATGGTAAATTAAATAATGGGTAACATATCAAATTAGTTGGTATTGATAAAAGGCTGAAAAATAAATGCAATAAGAGGGCTAATTTTAGCCCTCTTTTGTTTTTACAAAAAACTGTATTGCTAGACCCTACTAGCGCAGATATGCGGCGTTGATATTGAGAGTGGCGTATCTGTGCTATAGGAAATTCTTCATATTTTTATAATAGTTCTTTGAGTATAAAGTGTCCCCTTTCGGGATGTCCATTAACGATAGACAGTTTTCTTTGAACAATAGTCAGTTCAGATATGGATTTAATAATAAAGAAAATGATAATGACATAGAGATTGGGGCACAAGATTATGGAAAGAGAATTTATGATAATAGAATATGTAGATTTTTATCTACTGACCCTTTAACTAAAAAATATCCCGAGTTAACTCCGTACCAATTCGCAAGCAATACTCCGATGCAAGCGGTTGATTTAGATGGATTAGAAGCTGCTAAAATAGATTTTACAGCAAGAGGAACATATTTTTTTGTATCAGTCGGAATTGGAGTAAGTGTAGTTGCAGCTCCTGATGGTATAGCCTTCTTTATATCACCTGAGGCAGGAGTTGGAGCTGGATTTGGTGGAGGTGCAGGTCTTTCATGGTCATATTATCCTAAAGTAACAGAGGCTAGTCAATTGGGTGGCTGGGGAGTTAATGCAGGTGCATCTTTTAACGGAGCTTCCGCAGAAATAAGTGTTTCGGTTCAACAAGATAAAAATGGTCATCCAACTGGAACAAAGGTTGGTGGAGGAACATTCATTCCTGGTGGTGGTGAAGGTGTTGGACTTGAAGGGCATGTGAATGCTAGTTATTCTTTTCAGATTGGCAGTACAATTTCCTGGAAAGATGTTGCTAAAAATGTAACATTAATAGCTGCTGATATAGGTATGGATCCTACAGCACTCCAAGATATGGTAGATAAATTAAAGGCAGCTCAAACAGAATTAGCTCAGCAGCAAAAAATAACACCACCTGTTACAGCTTCATCAACAAAAAATAATTCTGGTCAGGCTAGCACAGCTTTGCCTGCTGCGAAGACAACAGCCAACAAAAAAAGTAAAAATGCAAATAAAACTAAAGCAAAGGAGAAAAGCGCAGACCAAAAGAAACAACCTAAAGGTGGTACATCAAATACTCAACCCAGTTCTGCATTCTCATATTTGGCAGTAATGCAAGTAATTGTATAATTTAAACTAGAAATATATGGGTATAATAATTAGTCTAATTATGATATTATGGTGTTTAATTGCTTTTTATTTAGCTTATTTACAATATAGATTATTTAAAGACGGCATTGTAAATATGACAGGTAGGATACCTAGAAGAGTCTTAAAAGAACATCTGATAAAAAGTAATAATGAATTACATAAAGGAAAGATTAAATGGTGCCTTAAAATTCAAAGACTACATTTAGTTTTATTTTATATTATTGTTGTATTATTTATTATTAATTTGCGAGATGCGATTATTCATAGAGGTTAACAGGTAGGGTGATATATCCAATTAGTTGGTATTGATAAAAGGCTGGAAAATAAATGCAGTAAGAGGGCTAATTTTAGTCCTCTTTTGTTTAGTAGCTTAAAGCAAATTCTATGACAACAATTTCTAAAGACAATAATTTCGTTACGCTTATAAATACCCTACTAGCGCAGATATGCGGCGTTGATATTGAGAGTGGCGTATCTGTGCTATAGCTATAGGAAATTCTTCATATTTTTATAATAGTTCTTTGAGTATAAAGTGTACCCTTTCGGGATGTCCATTAATGATAGGAAATATGATCAGATTAATGGTGTGTATAGGTATGGATTTAACGGTAAGGAAAAGGATAATGATATTAATGGAGTTAATGTTGATTATGATTATGGATTTAGAATATATGATACTAGAATGGGTAAGTTTTTATCATTAGACCCATTAGCAAAGAAATTTCCATGGAATAGTCCTTATTCGTATGCAGAAGGAGATCCTATTAATTATATAGATTTGGATGGAGGAGAAAAGCCTCCTGAAAAATCCCAAGCCTTAATAGGTTACGTTGGACAACTTCAAGTTCCATTGAAGCCTGCCGCAACAGTTAAATCACATACTCCTTCTATGACAGAGGCTTGGAGTAAGTCTAAAAATATGTTTGCGGAATTGACATTTAATATTGCAGATGGGATTTTTACTTTTGGACAACAACTTACAAGAGGTGTTACTGGACAGGAATATATTCATTCTATTGGTGGAAATAACTATCCTGCGGGTGGTATTTTTGGAGAAAAACAAAGAACGCGAAATTTTGTAAACTTTCTTAGTGTTGTTATACCATCAGGGGGTGCAGATGCACGAGTTACAGGTTTGTTTAGTAAAGGAGTCGATGAACTTGCACTGAGTTTTGAACAAAAAATGGCAGAACAGGCTGCAGAACAAACTATGGCAAGTGTCCAAGATAAAGTAACTCGATACTTACTCAATCCTGACCATTTAACAGGAGGAACTAAAGCAAATTGGTTTAATAAGGCGTTAGGATTTAATCTAAGTAATAAAAACGATTTAGTAAAACAAGTTGTATTTGATATTAATAAAGCTGTAGAAACTGGAACGACAGAATTTGGAACTCAGTATAATCAAACTATATCAATAAAAGGTGCAAATGGGAAAACTATTGATGTCGTATTTGGCTTTTTAAAAAGTAAAAAGGATGATGTTGTAAGATTGGTAACTGCTATTCCAACAAAAAAATAATAAAGTATGTTTCAAGAATACGATGTAGTGAAAAATAAGAGAGCATTTGAAAACGTTCCTGAAGGCAGTTTAGGAACTATCCTTATTTGTCATGACGGAGCTAATTATTATATTGTAGAATTTATGAATAATGAAGGAGATTCATTAAATGTATTAACAGTATCAGGGAATGATTTAATTCTTTTTCAAAAAGATAAAGGCAATATCTCAAATTAAGTCACGTCTCAAATTAGTGGTAGTGTATCAAATGTGTTGGTGACGTAATTTTGAATATGTAAATAATTGACTTTCAATAAATATTTCCCGCCTTGGTTCGTGTCCCCACGAACCAAGGCGGGGGTGCATTTGCCCCTATATCTACTCCCAAAGCCACTGCTGCTGTTCCTGTTTCTACCAAAGCTGCACCAGCTCCTGCAACTGGCAAAAAGTTCCTGTAAAACAGGAACTTTAATGAAAACCAATCTAATATGTATTAAATATTTTTAAAAGTGACAATTGGAACATGACCGATACATTACCTAATTAAAAAATTATCCCATCCAATAGCTTGAATTTCTTTCAATAAAGGCCTTTCTAAAGAACCTGTAAATTCATATTTAATTGAATTATCTAACCCTATATTTGGATCATCCCAAATTGTATCGCATTCATCACACCATAAAACAAATTTATTGTTTCCTGAGTCCTTGACTATATCTACCCAACCCTGCTCACAGAATGGACACAATCCAACATGAAAATCTTCTTCCATAACTAATATTAATAAAAATGAATAATTTATTTAGAGACTGGCCCTTTAACTGGAAAAGCCGTAACAATCTTGTTAGTTCCCCCTTCTGTAACAATTCTAACATAATTCACTGTTTCGCCAGTTCCTTTAGCCCCACCTTCCGTACCTGCATTTTTATATGGAATAACATAAACATCGTTTCCATTTTTTTGACGAATAGGTTGAATTTCCCCGCCTTGGTTCGTGTCCCCACGAACCATTCGCTTCGATCAATCGCCATCAAATACGGTATACAAGTTATTTAAAAAGCCGAACTGTCATTACCAAATTCATAATATTTTCAGAAGTAAAAGATTTTCTAGGATTAGTTTTCATTAGATAAAGAAACGAAATAATACTGATCGAAGCGAATGGTTCGTGGGGACACGAACCAAGGCGGAATTTTTACATTGGTATTTTTGAATAGTCAAATACCAACCTTTCTTTTTACATATACCCAAACAATATTTACATTTCACGGCTTATTTTTTAAAAACTAACTAAGTAATATATTATATTTTTCTTTAGGTGATGATTGGAACATAAAGGAAAACAAAAACCTTTATAGAAGCGATTTTAAGATTTTTATACAAATATGAATATCCCATTACTCATAAAAAAAGTTCCTGATTTACAGGAACTTTAATGAAGATCAATCTAATATGTATTAAATATTTTCAAAGGTGACGATTGGAACATGACCCGTTTGATACACTACCTCCATTCATAATCATCAAAAAGTAATAGAAGAATTTATTTTCTTCTATTAGGTCTCTCCTTGTTGATTATTGTCGCCTCTTGTTTATCCAGATTTATTATTATGCTATCACCATCAACATATTTTAAATCTCCTTTGGTCACGTAATAAGACGTGTAGAAAGGTTGGCTATTAGGACTTATACTAAAGATTATATCAGTAGCAAACTGCACCGAATCACAAGTAAAACTGTAACCTTTGAAACCAGGAAAAGCAACTTGAGTATTTTCTATGACCGCATGGTCACAGCCGTGGAATGATATCATTGCATCAGAATAAGGTTTAAATTTAATCGAAATTGTTTTTATATAAATCGTTCTGAATTTTTCTTGAGAATAAGAATTTATTGATAATACAAAACACAGCGTTAAACATAATAATAACTTTTTCATAATGAGAATTATTTCAATTTTGAATTCTTTAGCTCTTTAAAAAGATGCTAAAACTAGCTTCCTTTTTACATTTATTTTTAGTTTTTTTTGAACACAATATAAATAACCGATTGATATATTACATTTATCTTTATCTTATTTAAAAATTTCATACATGGCATCGCCATTAGCATAAGTAACTATTTTTATGTTCTTTATATAACACACTGCTATTAATTCATATAACAAATCTTTATACTCTGCCTTTAGCTTTTTATTATTATCAAAGTAAGTACTTAATATTTTCGGAATACCCTGTCTGACCAATTTACCGTATCTTATCATTCTAACTTTCGAACCTTTTATTGGATAAACTGCAATATGACCAAAGTATTCCATATCGAAAGATGGGCAGTTGTTAAACACAGGATGCTTTGCAATTCCTTCAGCATAGATAGTAGCAAAATCTTCTTTGAATGCATGGACAGATCTTTCCTCGTAATATTTATACAAAGTCATCGTGTTTATTACTTCAGAATCCTGCTTTATATTGCAAGAATCTATTTGAACAAACAGCCACTGCCCACCCTGTTCAAAATTATTCAATAAGCTGTTTACAAATCTTTCATGTAAGCTACTATCTTGGCATAATGATGCGTTTATGTGTATATTATTAGCTGTAGTCGATAACCTAATAGATAACCCCATAACAATCAATACAAACGAAAATTTTCTCATAAAAGTTAAATTTATAAATGTATCCCTGTATATTTAAAAATTCCCATCTCCATTATTCCTTTAGTAGGCCTTCCTTTAGCATCTTTAAAATAAAATAAATCCGATCGACTAGTAGTTGAACCTTGTAAAAGAGGCGCTACAAAATATTGTCTCTGTGGATATCCTAATTGCCCTAGTACCATATTTACGACAAACGCCTTATCTGCATATTGTAAGGCAGTTTGAGCATAATAAGTCTGTCCGCCAGAAGCTATAGTACTCGTTACTCCAGGTATCCAAACAAAAGCATGTGTTTGTTGATTGACATACCCATTAGCATTAGTATTGCTTGGATTAAGATCGCCCCCCTTTCCTGTAGAATTAAAGTAACCTGTACTTAAATAATCTCCAGCAAATGTAGCTTTGGGGTTTGAATTACCATTTTCCACTTTATAGCCTGCTGCATCTTTAGTAATTAAATCTGCAAATCTTTCTCCTTGATTAGCGGCATTTAACAGAGTATTGGTTGCAGTAACATTACCAGCTGCATCTGTTTGAACTGCTGGAAGTTGTGTAGAACCTGGACTCAAGGTATTACTGGTTATATTATGATTAATCTTATCTCCATTCATTTCATTAAACCTAGCCTTCACTGTTGGATTAGAGTTATTAGAGAGTAAATTATATTCACCAGTTGCGTCATTAACTACTGCATTCTGCGCTGCATTACCATTTGCAGGGTTATAAGGTTGATTAGTAGCAGGATCGAACGCCTGGTACCTGTTAGCAGCATTGAGCCTGAATGTATATGTTGTACTTGTTCCTGTAGTAGAGTTTGTAACAGGTAGAGTTCCACTATCTCCCAATGCATCCATATGTAATATAGGATTATTAGAAAACGCTGAATAATTACTTATACCTACAATTGGTTTCGGATCTGTATTCCATCGCCTCGCAATTCTGCTATCATATTCCCAGAATTGAGCAGTACTGGTATTAGCCCCAATTTCAGTAGATTTCTCCTGTCCATTGAACCCAAAACGATAATTACTACTAAGTTGACTAAACTGTCTATCATTTAAAACCATCCCGAAAGGATAGTAATCATTTGCCGTAACAACATTCGCAGTATAGTAATCCACTACCCCATCATTGTTGCTATCAACACCCATTTTTCTATCAGACACTGTGGCCAACACATTACCTAAATGGTTAGTTAACTCAAAGAACTTGTTGCCTCTTATAAAGTTAGTGATACTATCAATACTAACATTACAATTTTGTACATCGGTACTAACATTATAAACTCCCAGCCTGCTGCTACCATACAAATCTATTTCCGATTGTGTTAAATGGTTATTATTAACTGCAGGAGTACCGCTTTCATAAATACTCATTACGTTACCAGTTGCATCACGTACGTAATACGTAGAGACTGTAGAGGCTATTCCTCCGGTAGTTGATTGTACTGTTTTGCTGATTCTGTTGCCACTCGCATCGTATGCGTAATTAATAACCGAGCCATCTGTTTTAGTGATGGTTTGTATTTTACCATACACCGTCCAGGTGATGTTTTGTATCCTGCCCTGTACATCGCTGGTTAAATTACCTATTTTATCGTACGTATAGTTATTAGCAGATTGATTTTTTATATCATCCGTATAACTGCCGCCTACCGCATCGTTTACGGCGTTCAGCTGATTGCTTAACTTTTTATCTGATGGTACGGGCACTGGTTGTCCCGGTACATAAGTGCCGCCTAATGTTCCATCTGCATTATAATAATTATAAGTATAACTCAGCTTATCCATCGTTAAACCTTTATCGGCAGCTGCACCGTTACGATTGTACGTTAATATATTGCCATTAGGATCATAAGTAATGGTTTCTTTATAATCATCCGTTGATACCGGCGTCCATACGTTAGCGGTAGTATTCAATCCGGTGAACGATTGCATGGCAACCAACCTGTTTAACTGATCGTACCTGTATGCGTACAAACGTGCATCTCCCAGTTTAGGGATGTTCACCGCCATACTGTTAATGTTGCCATTAAACAGGTCTGCACCTGTTTTGGTATTAGGCAATGGTGCGGCAGGTGCGGCAATTACATCACTGCTTACCGGTTTATAATCACCATTATAATAATTCAAATTGAAACTATAAGCATCACGTGCCACATTTGCATTGATACTATCCGGAATACCGTCACTTCCCATATCGCCAAGCGGATAATTTGACGGGCTACCGCTATTATCACAAATAGCCACAGTAGAATCTATTGTTAAAAGAAGATCATCGGCAGGATTGGTGGTAAATCCGTCTGCTAAATAAATGATCCTTCTTGCTTCTATCACCGTTGACGTAACATTGGTATTACTATCGCTAAGCGTAAGGTCATCAGGGGCTGTGCCTGTTGCACATGTTCCTGTTGCAGATAAAGTAGTGATATTATTCACACCCTTTAACCAACCCTGCAGCGTATAGGCGTAATCGATACCTTGTACTTGTTGTTGGCCAAGTACTGTTCTTGCAAGCGGGCCATGTTTATAATATTGATAGCCGGCTTCGTTTTCCCAATAAATACTATCCTTACTGGTTTGTACACTTGTTAACCTGTTTTCAGCATCGTATGAATATCTATGGTAGAACTGATCTGCTTGTCCGGGCTGGTATGCTACCTGGTTTACTTTACCACTTATCAGATCATATTGATACACTAATTTTTTAAAGCGGTTACCACTTGGGTTACTGCTGTTTTCGCTACAGGTAACACCGCCCATTCCGGTATTATAATCCTGTAATAAGGTATCTACGTTACCATGTATATCATAAGAATAGAAGGTCGCCGCATCCCATAAATAAGAGGGGTCATCTACATTTTTTACATAGGTATAACTTACACGGTTGCGCAGGTTGGCCTGGTACATTCCCTTACTATAATCTGTTGAAATGGCTAAGGCATCATCAGCAACATCATACACCGTACGTGTTATTTGTGTTTTAGTACCTCCGGTATTAACCCAATTTTCCAACGCGGTGGTATCCTGGCTAATAACCTGAGACATTGGCGTAGCCTCCGGCTTTTGCCCTACTTCTGTTATACGTCCGAGGTCATCATACAATGTATAACTGTATTGGTTGCCTCCATCTCCTGAAGGAGTGTTAGCTTGTTTTGCGTTTTGGCTTATGGCAAGTCGCCCTAACCTATCATACCAGAAATCGCTGACACCAGCATCCGGTGTAGATTGCGCTATTACCTGGTTTAATGTATTATACCGGTAATTGGTTGTGAGTAAATGGTTCGGTACTAATTTATTGATTGTAGGGTCTGCGCCATATTGTACATTCTTTCGCATCAGATCCACACTATCCGAGAAGCTTTGGCGATCGATATAATCAACACCTGCCGGAGGCACCGTCATTATTAAATTACCTGCCTGATCGTAATAGTATAATGTATAATGATACTCTGATGTATTGTAGGTTGCCGTAAAATGTTCCAGATTTTTAGCAGACATACACTTATTGTAGTATGCCGTATCAAACACATTGCGAATACTATCGAGATAGATCACAAACAGATCTTCGGCCGTAGCTAATATGGTTGTATCTAAATTACTACAGATCGTATTATCGGTATTGATCTCAGATAATGGCCTGCTGTCCGGAATCGCAGGTAGATTTAATCCACATAATGTAGGCCCATTATTGATCATGAACGTTGAAGACCCGCCACCTGAAATACTGTTATATACAGAATCTATAGTGGTGTAGGTATAATTGATCCGCAACTGCTGATTAAAGTATTCTTTAAATACACTGTCAGCCGGAGGTACAGGGCAATCAACCGATACAGTTGGATCGTTACCGCAATCATTAAATTGTTCATCGTATAAAACAGTAGTTCCATCATTATCTGTCACTTTCCACCAATCTAATTGAAGGTCATGGCCGACTGCTTCTACCGAACTAAAATTAAGTTTAGTGATCGGCACGGATGATAATGGTGCCTGGTATTTAACTGTACCATCTACACTAAAAGTAAACTGGCCATTTTTTGCCTGTAATTGTACAATGCGCCATTGATCGTAATTAGCACTGATAGACCGGTCATGAACCGTATCTGTTAATGAAGTAATGCTGCCGCCATCATTGTGCATACCAAGGCTCTGGCTACTATCCGTTTGCGAACTGCGCACAGTAAAATAATTGCCGCTGAACATTGTTTCAAAATTGATCAAACCATATATTCCATCCTCACCGGCATACGGACATTGTGCTGCATACGCCGTGTTAATGCTATCGCGAACGCGCATGGTAATAGTAAATCCTCCATTTACACAGAACGATTTAACGAGGTTATAACTCGGTGCCACATCTATCAATGTATCCGAATCAGGAACTTTTAAAATACCGTTACTTAAATAATCTGCCATCCTGAACGACTGATCCTGGTTCCAGTCGCTTTGATTGATGCGCCAGAAAGTAGTATCACAGCCACTTGCATCAGGGTGCCCCTTGCCTTTTTTATCCCAGTAATAATACGCAGGATCGGTATACTGGCTTGTTGTATCTATTTGATTACCGTAGTATACTTTTTCTACTGCAGGATAAATACTATTAAAATAATTCTGTAAGCGTACCAGGCTATCTGAACTAACACCTGTACCGCCGTAATTATTACTGTTAGTGCCGCCAATAGTACCAGAGCCGCTACCGGAAGTTGTATCAACACCTGATAAACTACAAGCGTTCATAAATGTAACGTAGTCATACGCTGTTTTAGTAAACCCTGTTGTAGCATTCATGAACTTTGTAAAAGCATCATTTAATGCTACATCATTTGCCGTTACAGGATTAGCAATCGGGGCCTGCTGTTTAAATATATCATAAAACTGTTTTCTGTAATTTTTCAGGTCATTACAATTTAAGCACGGCCTTGTAATACTTCTTTTACCCGGACATTCTAACACCGGAGGAAGGCTGATAGCTGTAGCAAGAAAATTACAACCATATGTTCCACCACACATTTCATCTAATATATCAAGTGTATCCTGCGAAATTTTTGTACCATACTGCGTTAACAAAAACTGGCTAAATGTGCCTGCATAATGCGATGCCGTATACCTTAACTTCATGCTATGTATCTGATCACATTCACAATCCGAAGGTTTTGTAATTATCGGCGAATTGGTTTCCACCGGCTGATCATATGGGCCGGGGTCATCAATTTGATAAGGATTACAGTAAGCACTTACAGGAATCTGTTTAACTGTAAGGTACCTGTTTAAAACATCCATGAAAGAACGATAAGAGATGCCATTACCACCAAATACCGAAGACGTATCCTGTATGGCAGGATCGGATGATGAAATACTGCTGCTACCAAACGGATGCTGCAAATCAGATCCTTCTACACAAATTGCAAGCAATTGTTGCATGAACCACGCAGAATCTGCAGAAGTTATACTAGTTGCTATAGTTGGGCAAGATATGATCCTGTTATACCATGTAGGTACATAACTCTGGCATTGTACTGAATAATTTACAGCTGTACCGTTATTGGCATCTGCTGTTGCTTTTGCAACATCTCCCCCATTACTACTTTTAGAATCTGCGATGACATTATTATATGTTGGATCATTAATAGTAGCATTGGATTGGATCGGTGCAAAACGTAATGTATATGCATACGTGGTATCATCTTCTTTGATGCCTGAAATAAAATTATTATCGATATAACCAGCAGTTTGATCATCTAAATATTTTTCGATCTCTAATTTTCTCTTTCCTAAATAAGTTGTTTTAAATATTTTCCATGCATAATCCCAGTCAGAACAATTGCCTCCATTAATCCCCGGTGCATTGTTAAGTGGCTGTTTAGGCTGGTTGATTGCACATATTAACTGTGGACTATTATTATCCACTGCAGATACAGAAGCTGTTGAGCTATCACGACAAAAAACAGCTGCAAGAGAAACCTGCCACATATTTAAGCTTATATTTTCATAGCCATTTTTACTGATCTGAATACGACTTGATGACAAACTATTCATGTAAGCCAGCATATCCTTCGCATACTTATCTTTTTGTGGGCCCTGGAAAAACGGATCATGGGCAAAAATATTTTGGATATAATCATGTTGCGCGTCTGCCGCCACCGACCATGTATTTACATCATTAATTGCACCTTCATAATTATACGATGGCCTTAATACTGTTTCCGATAAAACCAGTTTCATGTACTCAGGGTGATAAGGCAATAACTGATTCGCCCACTCCGTCTGGAACGTATCTTTAAAGTTCATCGGCGTTTCTGTTAACGGAATGTTGAAGGTGCTGCCATCATTGCTTTGGTACAAAGCCTTGGTGGTGTAGCCCGCATCAGTTAAAGAATCGGCCTGGCTTAATCCCGTATTCATCAACACAGGATTAAGATAATATGGTTCCTGATGAACAAGATCATAAGGAAAGCGTATCTTTTCAACAGGAGGCCTGTTTCTGGCAATACCAACATTATCATTACCGAAACCATTAAATATATTGAACGGAAGATTAGGATAATTATTTACGATCCTCGCATATTGTCCACCAGGAGGTGACATGTCTTCTAACATTATCTGGCGCAGGTTACGTATCTGTCCCATTCCATCATCTACCTGGCTACAAATACGATCACAGTTAGCCTGCGCTTCCTGATATGACGCTTGTAATTGAGCCGTCATATTTGTGGTATCCATCAATGTTGTATCTGTTGCAGATTTTGCCATTATCTTTTTCACATAACCACTAAAACCTCCACCCAAAGCCGCCGTACAAGCACTGCAGGTAAGATTACAATTTGCCTGTGCTGTTAATAAAGATGTTTGACTGTTTACATAATTCTGCAGGCTTTTACAAGTATTAGATGGCACAAATACGCTGTCACGGAAATATTGTTGCGCATCGCTGCTCAGTTGCAATTCTTTAGTAACGGTATAAGTACCTTCATTTAAGAATAACGTAAAAGAATCTTTAAATAAAGGTGAATTTCCTCTGCAGGTTGTATCCGTTTGGTATTGGCCCAATGTAAAATTACTGTCGATATGCGGTGAACCTGCTACAATATTGCTGTTACAATCAGGCGTAATAGTAATCACTAAATTGTATAAACAATCATAGCATATTTGTTGTTTATTACAATTTAACAATCGCAACTGATCAGGCGTAAGGTTATAATTAAATGCTACATTAGTGTTGGTTGCCAATACGATCGAACTGGTTGAAACAATTGAACGGCCATCTACAATATTTGTTGTAGGATCTAATAAAGCCTTGGTTATAATTTTTGTATTGTATGATGGGAGCGTATCCAGATTATCTGGTGCCTTCCCGGCCAATGCTGTTGCTACTGTTCGCCCGTGCATATCAACATAGCTTACACTATATTGAGCGTTAGCATCTTTTACCCAATTTTTGGTATAGTGGCTGTTAAATCCGGCATCTGTACCAAACATGGCATTCAGTTCGCTTTGTGCAGGAACTTCATACGTATATTTAGTTTCGTGCCCGCTGCCTATCTGGTGGTTGATTCCTACACCGCCTTGTGATGCAACTCTTCCCGTTGCATCTGGTGCAAACCTTGTTTCTGTAAAAGGATAATCTTTTGCATCCGGAATATATTTATTATATGCTACTGTTTTTAACGGATTGTTTCTTGAATAGTATTGTGACGAACCACTGGTATCAGATAATGGCGCCGCATGATCGGAACAAATACTTCCATCGCTTCCCAACAGATCATAATCAGATTTTGGATAGCCTGCAAAATTCAGGTCCTGATTAAAATTACGTGAGTACGCTATGATGGTATTTAATGTAGGTGCCGGCAATACCTGTATCACCGCACGCCCCTGGTAATCATAAAATGTTTCTGCTACGATCGTTGTTCCTGAACTTGTATCTGTTGCAGTAGAATTATCTTTAGTAACGGTTTGGCGTGAACGCAATGAGCCATCAAAATATTGTATCACCGATTTGCGCTTACCTTCTTCCGCATAACTTGTACTTGCCTGCCAGTTCAACGTTGGTTCATGGCCCGTAAAATTGTACATATCTTGTCCTGCCGTGGCTGTTGTTAGCGACCAGTCTCCTTCAATACGCTGACCGGTTAGCTTTGTTTGTGCCGGCCTTACGCGTATAAATAATCTACCCGTATCATCGTACAATAATGGAATGGCATATTTATTCTCGGCAATGGTAACACG
>Ga0210406_10000527_pt1 | contig 51462 bp, 47 predicted proteins | sample IncBWC30MmetaG_FD_155454 | JGI IMG/M metagenome (GOLD analysis project Ga0210406, IMG submission 155454) | Forest soil microbial communities from Barre Woods Harvard Forest LTER site, Petersham, Massachusetts, United States - Inc-BW-C-30-M | ecosystem: Environmental > Terrestrial > Soil >...
GCGGATGATGGTAAAGCACACCCCCGCCATCTCCGTCCTGTACTCAGTCCGGGTCACTCTAACCAACCATTACTGGGTCACTTCTGACAAGCGCCGACGCGGTAACTCCAAGAAACCCATCTCCCAAGGCCGTCAATTCGATTCACGTGAATGCGAGTGTCCCGGAATGAACGTCCTTCGACTGACGGAGCAAAGCGCAGGCTAATTGAATGCGGCTAACTAAGTCTCTGCGCGACACAAAGGTTTCCGGATTCAGGACCTGTTTACTTGTTTACTGAAACATGGCTCGTATTGAAGAGCTAGCTGATCCTCAGGTCAGAACGAACAAAAGAGTCTCGGATCAGGGTGAAGTGTTGACCAGACAAACGCTGTACCCAAGGCACTGGCAGTTGCTGTCGCTGATGTCTCACTGAACGGTCAGCAATTGAGCCTTGGAAAGATTCTGGCAAAGTCGTATTGTATTTCACTGAATCACTGAATCTGCAAAACCAATCGGCCCAATCCCTCTCCCAAAAGGCGGAATGGTGCGGGCGTTACAGAATTCTTCGCTACACGACGCATGAACGCCTGATGAAGGCAAAAAACCTAGACGAGGTGTTCCCCGTCGCGCCGCCAGAAGCCCCTTAAAGCTTCTAGTGCCTAGAAATCGAGCACGACAGGAGACTTTCGGCTGCTCACTCCTGCAGCCTACAGCGGCCCGGCAACGCGTAATCTTTCTGAAGTTCTAGGATGCCTTGGGATGGTATCGGCGACGGCACGTCTTTGAAAGGGGCGTCAATTTGATGCCTACGGTCGATCCAAAACGCAACCTAGCGGGACTTGGCAAGCAGGAAAAGCTCACAACCAAAGCGCGTACGAGCGAGGTATGCAACCTCCTCTTATTATATGACGAGAACATGTATCTGGCGGCACTGGCCAGGCGCGGCTCGCCGCTGAGCTCTGTCCTCACAGTAACTGCGGCCACCTTGTGAAATAGTTGTGGATTCTTATGTGAGAACTAATTCGACGACATAAGAAACTATTGACAAAGTTACTCAGATGTCTGAAGGCTCGCACCGAGCCTACTTAGTACGTCAAGAGGAAATCTTGACCCAAGAATATTGTAGCAAAATACGGCTTGTATCTCCGCCTTGAAGGGCGAAGTTTTACGCCGCTCCCGAGATAAGCCGGGCACACAGCTTTTCCCCCGACACGGCGGTAACCTATTTTCCTTGTTTGCTTTCTATACAAGCTCTTGGATACCGCTGCGGCGGCTTGGCCCACAACCGTAAAATCATCGCTTTCTCATCTCAACCCCTGTACCACATTCGCGAGTCGCGCTCTATCGTCCCGCTTCTTGCTCCGAGATTGGGCTGCCGCGGAAGAGCGTTTCCTCTCGCGGCAGTGCCTGACTAACGGGTCGCTGTTTTTCTGCCGGTACAGATTCGTGCGCGAAGTGCTGATAGTTGAGAATGGCGTTGAACACCAGAGCGTAGGTTCCGACGGTCTCGCCGCGATAGATGGGGTTGTTGCCGAACAACAGCACGTTCCCCTTCCCCAGGTGCGCATTCACCACCACGGCATGTTCGGCAATTGACGAGGCTTTGTCGAGCAAGCCATCGAGCAAAAGGGTCTTGGCATCGGAGAAGCGCAAGATGACATCGGGCCGTTGCGGAACCGGAATTACCTGCGGGTTGTTGCGCGTTTGTTCCTCATCTAACGGCTTTGGCTCCCATGGCTGCTGCTTCACTAGCAGCTCGGGTTCGGTGATCTTTCTTCCCTGGGGCGCGTCGCTGTCGTCGACGCTGCCGCGGCCGGTGGCCCGCTTCGCGTAGGGGTCCAGCGGATCCGACAAAGGGTCCATCAAAGCGCGGCCTCCGGTGCGGCCCAGTGTATTGCTGACATTAAAGGCCATGCCGTTGGCACTGATGACGGGAACACCGGGCCCGTAGCCGAATGCGACCGGATTGTCGGGGGCGACGAAAACCGTGTTAAGCACCGTGCCGACCACACGCGCCTCGCCTTGGGGAGCGACGCTGACGCCGGGGGCAAGACCCGTATCGATGGCGAACTGAGCGGTATCTTCGCAGGTAATGAGGAGCCCGCCTTGCTCAACAAACTGCTTCAGGTGAGCGAGGCCTTCGTAACCCAGGCCGGGGCGAATGTCGGGGGTGCTATCAACGGCGCCGAGGTTTGGGGTCAACTCGGATTTCTGCCACGGCATCGGATTATTCCACAGGGGGATGCCGTTGAGAATTTCGAGCGCGGAAGAGCGGCCGACGGGAGCGAAGACGATGACGTCGTACTTTGCCCGCAAGTCCGGCTGGTGGGCTACGGTCTGCGTGCTGATGTAATCGAAGGGCACGCCGGCGGTGTCGAACGCATAGCGCCACCAGCCTTCGGTCTGTGTGCTAAGCCAGGTGTGCATGAAAGCAATGCGGGGAGCGCTGACCGCGTGGAGCGGCACGGAAGGCGCTGCGCCGAGCCGCGATGCATCGAGAGATAAATCGTGCAGAACGTTGGCGATGCCGTCATCGGCAGAGGCAGCGATGAGCAGCGAACCGGCCGCGAAATGTTTGCCGTCGGCATCAAACGACTTTTCAGCAACCTGGATGGTAGCGCTCTTGAGTCGATAGACTAGGGGCAAGAGCGAAACCTGGCTGGTGTTGGCCACGGCAAGCACCGGTCCGGAGCCGGAGACCTTACCGGCTAGTGTCGCCGGATCATCGAGGGGAGTCATCTTGGACTTGAGAATGGCGGGGTCAAGCACGCGGACAACTTTCAGATTGAAGAGTTGCGTGAAGGACCATCCGGTGTCGTCGTAGGGATGTTTCTGCGGATCGCCAGCGGCCCAGAACTGCCGATCGAGCAACGCATCGGCGACGCGGGAGTAGGGCTGATCCATCCGGACGACGATGCTGCCGGCGGGGAAGGTTTCCGGCTTCGGCTTGTCTCCGCGCTTATCCGGGGGGATGGCCGAAGTGATCGCGTCGGATAGCTGTTCGATCTCGACGTGCTGTCGCTTCAACACCTTAAGTAGCTCGATTTGGCGATTGGTGTCAGCTGGTTCCGCAGGGATCACATAGGCCGCCGGTCCTTCGAGCGATGGTTTTTCGACTGCGCGCTTGCTCTTGCCATAGTAGTTTTCGAGGAAATGGTGGGTATTGTGCGAGAAGTAAGAAAGGGTGGAGAGCAGAGCGCTTTCCTCGTAGTTGTTGTTATCGCGCTGGGACCAGCTCACCACGGGGAGCGGCGGATTCTGACGGTACCAGGTGCGCGAGTAGTCTTCCGGCCGGAGGATGCGCTTTTCGGTATCGGCGCCGCCATTGCCGAAGGTTTCATAGAGGCGGCTGATGCCGTTGTGCATGCCGGCCAGGAACATTAGGTAGCCGGGACTCCAGGTATCGAAGTCGCCGTGAGTGAAGACTCCGGGCATGCCGAAACCCTTCATCTGGGCGACGTTGTTCGCGCCCAGCTCCGCCCACTCGTCGGCCAGGGTGGGATCCACCCATGCGTTATAGGGTCCATCGCCCACCGTGTTGTCGTAAAGAAAAGGAACCGACTCGTGCAAGTCGTGCAGCACCTGCGCATGCCAGCTGAGATAAGTGTCGAGAACGTTCCGAGTCAGGTCGAGGGTCATGGCCATGGCGTCGCGGTTGTTGTCGTGCGCGACGTAATGGCCCCAGTAAAGAAGATGCGGCCAGTCCCAGCCGGGATGAGCTTTGTGCCACTTATAGATGTCGACCATGCGGTCGCGGCCGTCGACTTCGACCACGGGAGTTATCAGCACAATCATGTGGGAGCGGATGTACTTGATATAGGGCGCATCGTCGACGGCAAGACGATAGGCGAGTTCCATCAGGGCCGTGGGAGCTCCAGTCTCGGGGGAGTGGATGGTGCCGGTGATGTAATAGACGGGCCAGGATTGGTCGATGATCTGGCGGGCTTTGGCGTCCGCAAGGCCGATCTTGCGGGGGTCCGCAAGTTGGGCGAGACGCGCGTCATTTTCTTTCGCATCGGCGAGGAGCTTGGGGTCGGCGATAGCGGCCGCGATCATCTCTCGTCCTTCCTCGGAGTGGCCGATGGTGAAGACCTTCACCCTCGGACTGCTCGCCTCCAGCAGGCGGAAGTATCTGTACACATCTTCTGCATAGGGAAGCATGTCGGGCGCTCCGGAGATGTCCCCGAGCACCTTGGCGGGCGTGGGCACGATTTTCGAGGCCGGAAGGTAATCCACCAGGGGCGAGATGAAGGAGGGATCGGTGGTGTATTTGAGAATTTGGTCCGTATATTGTCGATCGACAGGCTGGCCGGGATCGCGGGCGTAAGTTGAGTTCAATTCCTGGGAAGGCAGGGGCACGGCAGCGGAGAGGACGAAGGAGAGGACGAGCAAGCGCAGCTTGGAAAGAGTCATTTTACCTCGTTCTTGATTTGCTTTCTTCGGGGTCCAAGTTTCACACAAAACGGCTGTCGGGGGGAAGAAGAAGTCCCTTCGAGGAAGCAACAGTTCCTGCCCTTCAGCAGTGAGGTCAATTCCCAACGATGGGACGCGCGACGCGGCTCCGACAATCCGGGAGTTCTCGCACAGAGATAGGGCAAAGCCCTGCAGCAGAGTTGCCTCTCTTTGGGTCCGGGTCGGAGGTGACTATGACAATGACAATGAGCACGAGAATACGGGATCAAGCTGCAGGGGGAAGGCGGCTCGAGGCCGATCGGCTTGCTCAATCCCTCAGCGGGACTTGCCTCGAGCCAGCCCTGGTTGACCCAAACGTTGAAGAAGGCCCGACGTTGCGAAGTTTCTTCGCAGTTGTAGATTTCTCTTTGTCGGCCACGGTCCTTTCCACTCGGTGAGAAAGCCGGTGGAGATCTCCCCGAGACCTACGGCACGGCCTAAACCGGACGTTGTTTGCGCAGAGTTTTGAGAGTGTCGAGCGTCTGTGGCGCCGCTCCGTTGCTTTCCCGGTCGGCGATCCAGAGAGAGAGCGACTTCAATTCCCTGCCATTCACGGGCTTTCTTTACGTAGATCGCCTGCGAGATGCCTTTGCCGACTTTCGCTTGGCCTCGACCAACGCCTCAGCAGGCCTCTTCACGCCGTGATTGCCGGGCGTGAAGCCCGATAAAGCTGCCCGGCAAAAGCTCCCAGACCCAGGCAAACCACACCGAAATGGACCAAACCGCCGAGATAGGGGATGAATCGAACGACGGTGAGGATCAACAGGCCTAGCAAGAGTCCCAGAAACCAATCGCCCTTCGTTGATCCCGAGGGCTTCAGAAGGATCTGCCCCAGGAAGGCTCCAACCCAAATCTTCGCCAGGTAGATCGCAGTCAGATACAGCGCGAGCAGAATGAGCGAGATCGGGAATCCAACCAGCGTGATGGCTGCCACAATCATCGCCACTGGCGCACCCGTCAGAACCGCGACCCCAAGCCCGAGGCTAAGCCAGCCTGAGCCGACCCCCTGGGTCGTGGCCCGGAAGAACGCGGGAAACAGAACCAGGCCCAGCCATCCCACCAGCAGGGCGGCAGCGAACCAGACGGCTTGGTGAAAGTAGAATCTGGGGCGGGCGAACTGGCTCTCCCGCACGTGCACCTGGATGTCACGCTTGCCCGCAATGGCGGCTCCGTCGGCGATGTGCGCCTCATTCATCTGGCGCAAGCGAGCGCTCAGGTTGCCGCCGACCCGGGCCGTGTTGGTCAGCGTCAGGCTGACTCCCGACATGGTCAGATCGCGGCCGATGGTGCCGCTGACATCGGTGTTGCCGCTGGCCACGATGTTAACACTGCGCTTCACGTCGCCCTCGATGGTGACATCGCCGGCGGCAGCCACGACACCTTCACCCACATGGCCACGATCATTCACACGCAAGGATTGCGCAACTCCGTAAAGGTTGTGAGCCAGTAGCCCGTCCAAGTCAAGCGACTCCGAGAATGTGTAGATGCGGCCTTCCACGGTTCCGCTGACCACAGTTCTCTTGGAAAGAGTGACCAGGTCGCCCTTGACGGTGCCCAGTACTTCGACGGTGCGGCCAAAAGCGATCAGGTCGCCATTGACCACGCCTTCGATGCGCACGGTGTTGCCCGCGGCCACCAGGGTATCGTCCACAGTCTCGTTCGCCGCAACCGTGACGTACTCAGCATGACGCCGCTCCAGCCCAAAGCTGGGCAAGGACAATGCAAGCAGTACGATCAGCAGACGCAGGCCAGGCTGGCGTAGCCGCCCTCGTCCCAACAGCAGAGCGCCGCCGCCCAACAGCAACAGTAGAGAAACAAATCCCACGACAGCAGCATAGTCAGTCAGCATGGCAGTACCTCCGCTTGCAAATTGGTCAAAAAGAGTGAAGAGCAGGTTCGTGCGGCCGCTTGCGCTGAAGGGATTGAACCATTCCAGCGCTGCTGGAATACTCAGCCCGTCGAACCAAATGGAAGTGATCGACCCTAGCGCCAGCACCGCGGCCAACACCGCCAGATCGCCCCACACCCAGGACCTATGCAGATGCGAGAATCCCGCCGGGCTGGGTGCTTCTTCCGGAAGCTCCTGGAGACTTTCGCTCAGAAGGCGGTTCTCCGCGCGCAATGCGTCCACCAGTTCGCGGCAGCGCCGACAGGTGAGCAGGTGCTCTCGCAGGCGCTGGGCCTCGTCCGGCGCGAGTTCGCCGTCGACGGCAAGGGCACAAGTCTGTTCCGAATAACATTCCATGATCACTTGCTCCTCGGGGCCAGTCTCCGGCGCAGCTCCTGCTTGGCCCGAAATATCAGCGCCGCCACGTTGTTCCTCTCCAGGCCCAACTCCTCCGCGATTTCGTCATAACTCAGCTCGCCGTAGTAGCGCAGGACCAGTGGCACGCGATAGTTCTCCGCCAGGCGTTTGATGGTATCGCGCACCTGCGCCTTCTCTTGCGTGCTGATGACAGCGCCCAGCGGCGACGGCTCCGAGCTGGCGGCCTCGATGACAACGGTTCCGTCTTCGACTTCCACAAACACCTTCTGTCCACGCTGCCGGCGCCGCAAAGCGTCAATACATTGGTTGCCAGCCACGCGTAGCAGCCACCTGGGGAACGGTATCGAACCGTCGTAGCTCTCGATGGAGCGCTGCAGCTTGAGGAAGACTTCGCTGGTGGCATCTTCTGCGCTCTCCCGTGAGTTCAGCATGTAACGACACAATCCGAATACGCGACGGACGTAGCGGCGATAAATCTCGCCGAAGGCCTCGGCATCGTGGATCTTGGCGCGCTGTATTACGCTCTCCAAACCGAGCCCTTCCATCTGCCTGGATTCGCCCTCGCGGGGCTGCAGTTCTTTCGCCATGTTCCTTTTGGCATCCATAAAGCAGTACGCTCGAGATCGAAGGAAGTTACATACATTTTAGGGGGGAGGGTGGCGGAGCGCAGCCGGGCTTCCGGCTTCCGGAAAAGCGTCTTAATCCGGAATCTGCTTTTACGATGCCGCGTGGTCATTCCGACCGTCCACCCTAACGAAGACATGATTTTTGTTGCGCTAGACTCAGCCTCTGTTTCGCTATAGACTTTGGGTCGTTCTCTTCCGATTTGACGACGAGGAGGGTTGCGATGGCATACACCGATGAAGCGGACGACTGGCAGGTACTATGCATCGATAGCTTTGGCGCAGGGCTGGGTCTTGCGGCTATGTTTTTCGTTTTCGACTTTTTCAGCGAGAAAGCAGACATCACTGCCCGGTTCCGTCTGAGTGCATTTGGCAGCGGGCTCGGCGGCAGTTCCGCTGGGTGGGCTCTTCCGGGGCTGAGCGATTGGTCAGCTCTGGATTGCAAGCGACCATTCAGCGCCTTGACACTTCACCAATGCGCCGCGACAGTTGCGACCGCAACGGTTGGCGTGGGAGCCAACGTTGGTCCGTGCCTGATCTCCGCCATCACGCAGAGCGGGGTGTCGCTGTTTGAGGATCAGGACGCTGGCGGACTCTCGGGCGGGATCAGCGCCGGAGCTTACGCGCTTGCGGGAACCTGGAAATTCACGAAAGCCGTGTCCAATCGACCGGCGCTACCGATAAGTGCTTAAAGCGCCTGATTCCCCCGCCGGAGAATCTGCACAGGAAGCGTGGGCGTGCATTCAAACGATTCGCTAAAACGCCGAGAACTCGTTCCGCCCGGGGCCTCTGCATGATTGACGGTACCGAGGGCAGAGACTCTGGTAGTTTTCCTCGCCCGCCAGGTGGGGCTACCCCGGTCCAGGAACGGATATTTCGCAATCAAAACCCATCTCTGCATTTTCCTTCCAACGATGATTTCGCTAACTCGTGGTCTCGCATTCATACGATTTAGTTTTTGCTGTATCACCTTCCCTATGTTCACCAGAATTTGCCTTCTAGTGCTCTTGCTCGTGAGTGGATCTTTCGCCCAGCAGAATCCTAATCTGCGAGTACAGTCGAATGTCGTATTGGTGCCTACCCTGGTAAAAGACGCAGAAGGCCATATCGTCTACGGCTTAATGCAGGACGATTTCGCCATCAGCGACGATGGAGTAGAACAGTCCGTTCACTTGGACGAGTCTGCACAATCCGCGGGAGCTTCGGTTGTAGTGGCTGTTCAGACCGGGCGGAGAGCGTGGCGGGAATATTCCAGAATGCGCGGCATCGGTCCAATGCTAACGGCTGTTTTTAATCAACTCCGGTCACGAGTAGCCCTAGTCGAGTTCGATAGTAACGTTAATTTGGTCGAGGACTTCAGCGACGATGAAACCGCCATTTACGAAGATCTCAAGAAGCTGCAACCGGGCGACAACGGAGCAGCAATCCGCGATGCCGTAGACTTTTCTGTTCGATTGCTTGAAAAAGAGCCAGCCGAGCGCCAGCGGGTGCTGCTGTTAGTAAGCGAGAATCGCGATCATGGAAGTCATGTCACCAAGAGTGATGACGTGGTGACTGCCATCGGGAATAGCAACACTGTGGTGTACGCACTGGCGTTCTCGCCGTCGCTCTCGCAGGTTCTGGACACTGAGCGGGGCGTCAATAGGGATGAGGCGTACTGGGACGCGCCTCCCGATATTATCGGAACTCTTCTCATGGCAAGAAATGCGATGAAGAAGAATATTACCCAGGCAATTGCACAGATGACGGGAGGCGAGTACGAGTTGTTCACAACTCGAAAAGGTTTTGAGGGGCGCCTCGTTGATTTTAATAACCACTTACATAGCCGCTACATACTGAGCTTTGCACCGCAAAAACCTCATTCCGGCCTCCACCAAATTCAAGTGAGATTGAAACAACCTCGACCTGGAATAATCGTTCTGTCGAGAACAAGCTATTGGGCAGTGGGCGCGGTTCCCTGAGCGCAGTACTCGGGGGCGATGTTTATTCACGACTTTTTGCCCGCAAGCAGCGTGGCAATCATTACTTGACGCTAACCGGCGATCGCGCAGAACCCCCGTCGATGAGTGCTTACCTTGGAAAAGGCTGTGTCGTTTCTGTAAGCCACTCCGCCTTGACTTCTTTCAGCTTTAGGTACCTCTGCGCAACGTGAGCCATCCGCAGTTGGCCCTCAAGCGTCAGCATGTCGTCCGTGTTCCGCGATTCTTCCTGCCCTGTTTGTCCGAAGTCCAACCATAAGCCACCGGGCCAACACCGCGCTTTTCCGGATAATTCCACCCCACAATGAGACACGCCGTTGTCGATCCAGCCCACCTTGTGATTGCCAGCGTCAGCCGCCCGAGTGAGATCGAGATTGACGTGCTGTAATAGCCATTGGCCAGCACAAAACTGAAATTCCGGTGGACGAATGGCTTCGTCGTTAGGTGATTGCCAAACAATCGCTCCGTCAAGAACGATAGAAGCCGCTCCAGCCCGAGCAAGCGCCCACGCGAAACGTAGCAAGTCGGTATCGTTGCTGGGACCGTGGATCGCTGAGTGTGAGAAGACGATGCCCGGTAGTGGTTCGCTGGCATCGGGGATGAAAACTGTGGCTTTCACTTCGCCGTTGGGCTCAATCACCGCAACTCGCTGAACGTCGACGCCCTGAGTGTGTGCAACCTCGGAGGTTCCACTAAACCTGCACGCATGGAGCCTCTGCGCGGTACAGGTCGCAATCAGACTCGAGATTACGATGCACAGCGTAATCATGCGGCTCATGGCAGCCTCCATTCGTCAGTATACTAACCATTTTCCCTTCTAGAACGGACGATCCGAACGCGCTTGCAAATGATAACTGGTCGAAAGGCATTTACACTCCACAAAGCAAAGCGAAGCCCCGAAGTCAGGAACTCTCCACTTGCAAATATTTCCGGTCCTTCCCAAATGAGCATCCACGGGTCTTCCCCAAGGATTTGGTCCCCAATCCAGTTTCGCCAGCGGATGCGGCAAACCTTCGATGGATTCCACTTTCACGACCACAAACGACTGCCCCAGACACTTGCCGAACAGCGTCCGAGTTAGTATGTCTTCCTGGTCGCGCAGGTTTGGAGGAATACCAAATCAGGGTCACGGTGTCGCCAGCCTTGCGCCCTCAGATTGGCGTCCCAAATGTGAGCAACGGCAGTGTGTTCACGCTTAGCTTCGCATTCAAGAGGGTCCCTCCTCAACGAACGCGAAATATGGCTCGATGCCCGCGTAGTCGTTCCGCCAGTAATATGGCACCAGATTCATTTGCTCTCTGGACCCCTCTGCTTCAAAGATCATTTCAGGATCGCGCATCGAATCGCCGTTCCGTTCTCCGTAATGAGCTACGGGGATTGCGTGCAGACCGTTCGAGCTGCGTTCCTGCGTGTCTTCGATGACCAGACTCATCCAAGGTTTGTTGTCAATTCCGAACGCGACCACCCTTGAACTCTAGGCAGACCAACGCACCCGATGCAACAGGACCACGAAGTCAACCTCGCCGTAGGGGCCACTGCCTCTTTTTGACAGGTTGTGCGGGAATTAATTCTGTCGCTTCGTGCGCTATGGCTTTCGCTATAACCCCGTCAGCGGTGCTATCGATCTCACCGGCCCTCGCCCAAAAAAGTGGAACAGGGGCGTTTAAGGGATTACACTTGTCAATAATGAGTCAGCGTAATTCTGCGCAGACGGTTCGGAGGGTTGAGAATATGTCGCTCTTGGTTTACCGCTCGATCTTCAAGAAATTCTTCGTCATCATTTCCGGCACGCTCGCCGTTGGTTTCGCCACTACGCCGGTCTGGGCACAGCACGCCCATATTATTGGAGGAGGAGTTCATATATCTGCCCCACCGATTTCGCACGCACCGATTTCAGCGCCGAGGATCCACGCCCCGATTTTCACTCCGCGAACCTCGGTGGGTGCGTCTGCGGGCGCATTCGGCGGGGCTGGTTTTCACCCTCGGCGTCCGATTCGCCCATTTCCGTCGGTGTTGGTTCTCTACGAATCTCCCTTGCTTCTGGGTGGACCATTCTGGGGCTTGAACTCCTGTTGGGCCACATGTGACCTCTTCTGGCCTTGGACGGTCGGTTACACCTCTGTCTCCTCCCTTGGCGCAACCAACTATATTTCGCAGGAGTTCGAAGCTCCGGTGTATGGCTATGGCGAAGAGAGGCTGGATCTACCGCAGCTCTTCTTGAAAGACGGCACGATTCTCAACGTGACCGACTACTGGCTCGTCGACAGCCAACTTCATTTCACGATGGTTGATGAGGAAGGCGCGAAACCAGCGGAACACGTGATTCTTTTCGACGCACTGGATTTGCAAACGACGGTTGATGCAAACACGCGGAGAGGATTCCGCTTTATGCTACGCAACGAACCCGTCGAGCAGTATTGGCGCGACCATCCTGAAGGCCCGCCACCTCCCGTAACGCCGCCGCGTGAGTAGAGATTGAGAGTACAGTCGCCGCAGGTCAACACCTTTCCGACCCCGACGAACGCCGCCCATCTTCTAACCCTCGCGCTTTCCGATGAGCAGGCCAAGGTCGTGCGCCACTTTGGTCGCGTCATATCTCCCCTTCGGCCGTTTGAAATGTCCCGGAGCCTCGGTGTTTCATGTCGAATTGCTGGCTCGAGTTTCACGGATTTCAGTTGATCCGCGAACCTGGCCTCATCGGACTAAGTGCTGGCCCGTGGGGCCGTCCGCAATTGCTGTGTTTGCGGTTGACCTGGCAGAAAGGAGTTTTCCCGTCGCCATGTATCCAACGGTCATCGCCACGACCAACAGCGCCCCAAGGAGCTTGGGAGGGCTGGGCAGGGGAATATCAAACCACCTGCAGGCCGATCCAATCAATAAGCCCAGAAATATACCCGCAAACGTTTTAGCCAAAGTACGCCTCCGTTGTTCTTGAGTTTCCGAGAGTGCCATTGTTGCTGAATAGTCAGCCACGAACCTTTCCCACTGCTGTGTGTGGTTTGATATTTGCATTGAGACGAAAAAGATTTGCCGGATCGTATCTGTTTTTCAAAGCCACCAACCTGTCGTAGTTGACTCCGTAGGCTTCGCGCACACGCCCTTCACCCTCTTCCGCAGCGTCTTCCAGGACATTCACGTAAACTGCGCGTTCGGCGAATGCTTTTAGTTCCGTCCAACACTCCCGCGCCCAGCCGATCATCGTGACGCAGTCGGCAGAGTTGTCTGTAGCGGGGTGAACCAAAAGATCGAAATGATCGTAGCGGTGCGGGAATGCAGTCTCCGTAGCGCGGATCCTGCTCGCTGCACCGTGCAATTGTTGGAAAGCGATATTAGTGTGAGGCGTAGGAAGTTTGGCCGAAAAGCGGAGAACGGTTTCAATCGTTCCCTCGCCAATCCTGCGAATATTGTGCGCCTTGCTATAGTAGTGACGACCTGAAGGCCAGGATTGATCGAAGAGTTTTTGCATTTCGACATAGGATCGCGCCGAAATAGAGTCCGCTATAGATCCAGGAAGGCGTTTAAGGGGCTTTACAAGCTCTTCCCCTTTGTCGAATGGCCCGATATAGCAAATGGCTGTCGCGAACATGGCTTTTCCGTCTGGACCCGCGACTATCACACCAGTTGTCGTCAGTTCATCGGGCGCAGTGTGGGAAAATTCATCGAAGAAAGTAAGAGTTTCTTTGGTTAGAGGATGTACAACCATCCCGCCGAGGACTCGGTCGACCGGATGCAGTCGATATTCGAGATGAGTAACCACTCCAAAATTTGCGCCTGCTCCCCGAAGTCCCCAAAACAGATCTGGATTTTGCTCTGCGTCACAATGGAGACTGTTGCCATCGGCAGTCACCACATCCGCTGAGATCAGGTTGTCGCACGCCAGGCCGTATCTGCCTGCCAACCAGCCGTAACCGCCGCCCAGGGTTAGCCCCGAAATGCCGGTGTCAGTATTGACGCCCAGCGTCGTCGCCAAAGAGAACTTCTGGGTCTCGCGGTCGAACTCCCCCAGTCTCACGCCAGCCTGAGCTCGAACGGTTTGGCGCTTGGGGTCTACACAGATCCGTTTCATCGAAGACAAATCGATCACCAAACCTCCCTCGCAAACCGCGTTCCCCGCATAACTGTGGCCACCCCCACGGACAGAGAACTGGAGTTCCTGTTCGCGAGCCAAATTAACGCACGCCACGACATCATTGGTGTCAGCGCATTGGACAATTAAAGCCGGTCGCTTATCCACCATTCCGTTCCACACACGCCTCGCCCTGTCATAGCCTTCATCCCCGGGAAGGAGCGTCGATCCGTGCAATCTTTTCCTGAAGGACTCGAACAGACGAGCATCGAGCGCGCATTGGTCACCGCTTATGCGAATTGTTCGCAATCCAGGCACTATTTTTCGTCCTTGTGCGTCTCGCACTCGCAAGCCCCTGGCTGAGTGTGCTTTGGTTGTCCTTCAATTAGACCTGCGGATAGAATGATTGATCGTCGGAATTTCCTACCCGACAACGTATTTGCAGCCTAAAACAACGGCGACCGGAAGTCCTTAAAGAATTGTGAAACGTTTCTGTAAATGTTTCGCAACCCATTATGCGTCCCCCATCCCGTATCTTCACTTTTGGCCCATTCCAGATGGATGTTGGCGAGCGCCTGCTGCTGCGCTCCGGAAAGCGGATTTCCCTTACGCCGAAGTTGTTTGAAACTTTGCTCATTCTGCTGGAGAACGTGGGCCATCTCGTCCAACGAGAGGAATTAATTCGTGCCGTTTGGAAGGATACGTTTGTGGAAGAAGGCAACCTGGCCCACAATGTGTCTGTCCTTCGAAAGATCCTGGGCCATGCTGCCGATGGGAGCAGTTACATTGAGACCGTTCCGCGGCATGGCTATCGATTTTTGGGTGGAGTAAAGCCGCTTAAGGCCTCTGCATCTCCATCCGAGGCGAAACATGGATCGGCTGCGATTCGCTCAATCGCTGTATTGCCGCTCGAAAATCTTTCGCAGGACGCGAACAATGTGTATTTCGCCGACGGAATGACTGAGGCGCTGATTACAGGGTTGGCGCAGACTCTTCCCTTGCGGGTTATCTCGCGGACTTCGATCATGCGATACAAGAGAGTCAAAAAGTCTCTTCCTGCGATAGGCGAAGAACTGAATGTAGACGCCATCGTTGAAGGGACCGTTTTTCGGTCGGGAAGACGGGTACGCATCACCGTGCAATTGCTGCATGCCCGGACGGACCAGCACCTCTGGGCCATGAGTTACCATCGCGATCTCAGTGACGTTCTACTCCTCCAAAAGGAGTTAGCTACAGATATCGCCAGGCAAATCAGCGTCAAGTTAAATCCTCGGCGCTCGCGTCCGACCAGTACCAGGCGGATGAGCAACACGGCATACGATGCCTACTTAAAGGGCCGATACTACTGGAATCTCAGGACGGATGATGGACTCATCAAGAGCATCGCATTTTATGACGACGCGATTGCCGCTGACTCCCGCTATGCGCTTGCATATTCCGGCCGGGCCGATTCTTATGCCTTGATTGGAAGCAGACGTCTGGGCGAAATCGATTCCCACGAAGCGATGCGCGAAGCGAAAGCTGCCGCAAAAAAGGCCGTCGCGCTTGATACCACGTTGGCTGAGGCGCATTTGTCCCTTGCATTCGTTAAATTTCAATTCGATTGGGACTGGCAAGGAGCAGAGAAGGACTTTCGTCGCGCCATCGCTTTGAATCCAAACTCAGCGGTGTCGCACTCGCGTTACGCCATGTATTTGGCAACGAGATCCCGAATGAGCGAAGCCATCTCACAAATCGATCGAGCCCGAGAACTCGATCCTTTGTCGCCGATTATCCCGACCGCAAAAGGAAGGCTCCTGCACTTTCAAAGAAAATATGACGAGGCCATTGAGCATCACCGCAAAGCGCTAGCTATCGAACCCGACTTTGTGGAGGCCCATTTTAATTTGGGCATGATCTACGAGCAGAAGTCTATGTTTGCGGAAGCGATTGCTGAGTTTCGCAGAGTGATTCGTATCGCCGGACGTGCACCATTCTGGCTGGCGGGGCTAGGCCACGCTTACGGCGTCGCGGGAAGGAAGGGTAAAGCCCGTGAAATCCTGCGTGAATTGCAGTTGCTGCGTTCAAAGCGGAGCAGTGTCTCTGCATTCGACGTTGCGTGGGTGAAATTAGGTCTTAACGAAATCGACGCCACGTTTGAATGGATGGAACGAGCATTAGAGGAGCGTTGCTCTCCCCTGGTTTACCAGAACATCGAACCCGGTTTAGACATTCTTCGTCCGGATCCGCGCTTTCAAGATCTCCTCCGGCCCATTGGACTTTGATCTGGTTGGAAAACTGGAGCGCCCCAGCGCAATCACTTACAGCCGCAGAGCCCATAGACCAATCCCCGATTGTGATCTCTTTGCAGGATCCGTCTGTGCCCACGCGCAGGATTCGCAAGTGAAAATCCGTGTGAAGCGAGCCTGAGGGTTCACCGTTTATCACACACGTTCTCGAATCCCGTACGATTTCCCCACATGTATGGGAAATAGGCATAGCCATCTCCCGCGATAATCGGTTGACTGATCACTGAAGGCTCGACCGACCTGGCGTCAACGGTCAGCGATCCGCCAAGCAAATTTCTTCATCCTCAATGCGGCGTCAGGCGGTTCTCTGAACCCATTGGCTTCGCCAGGCCGGGGCCTCGAAGGGGTCCGCAAAGTACTGTGTCTCGTGCACGACCTTACCCTTACGGAACTCCATAATGCTCACCGTGTATGCTGGCCGCCCTTGGTAGGTGATTGTGTATTCCGTGATCCAGAGATCACCTTTCCCGAGAATTCGCCTAACCTTGAAACCTGACGGCTTGCCAGGATGATGACTCCGCAGGGCCTGCAAATTGCTTCGTCCGAGGATTCGCTCGCCCGACTGGGGATACTCACAAATGGCGTCGTCATCGTAAATATCGTGTTCCGCGTTTGCGTCGCCGACTGCCGACGCGTGCCAGTGCGCATTCAGGGCTTCACGTATTTGTTCGTCTTCCATTGGCATGGACTCCTCCAGTTGTTGTTTGGCTCCCATTGGCTCCCATATTCCTCTACCTTGTACGATAAAACCAGGGACGCCTGTTTTCACCACCTCATTGAGCCTCTGCCTGGTCTGAATGCGATTGATTTCATTCAACTCACCTCAACTCTTTATTAATAGCGTTGAATGGGCGCCGTTTGCGATTTCATCGTCGGCAACACTTCTTCGCGCGTCGCCATCGTCGTATCGCCCGGCGTGGTCACTGCGAGGGTCGAGGGCGGCGCCGCAGTCGACGGCCAACTGAGGATCTTACCCTTCCAGAAATCCGTCCGGCCCACGCCGTCATACCGCGCCCAGCGAACGTACTTCTGACTGACGCCGCCTTGCGGCATCAGATCTTCGCCCAGGCGCCCAACTGGATTGTCGGCCAGTGCGGTTACGATCGCGGTTTCCGTTGCAAAACAGCGCTCGAGGCCTCGGGCGACGTTGTATTCACCGCCGCCTTCCCACACGCGAAAATGACGCGTGCTCGAGACGCGTTCATCCCCCGAGTCGAGGCGAAGCATCACTTCTCCCCGGCTGATTGGGCCCACATACCACGGCGCTTGGATTGAATGTTCAGCTCTGCCATGATCTGGTTTCACCAATTCCATCGTTCCATCGCACCAATGCGTTCAACACTCTGAACTGGTTCGGGCGCCGGCCGGGACGGTGAGGGATCGCGACGGATCCACCACCAGCCAACTCGCCGCACCAACTATGCACAGCCCCGCCGCAACCAGGAATGATGTCGTCCAACCGAAGCGTACTGCGATCCAGGGAGTGAGCGAGGCAGTGAGAGCCGCACCAATCTGATTTCCCATGTTCATAAAGCCCGATACAGAACCCGAAGAGCCACCCGCAATGTCGGCCGTTACGGACCAGAAAGAACTCTGGGAGAGATACAGCGCTCCTGCCCCGCCGGCCAACACGACGCTGGCCAGCCGAGCGCTTTGAACCTGAGATCCGAACGCGATGAATATCCCTGCCCCAACCAGCGCGAAAGCGGCAACACCGCAGCGCCCCGCACGCGGACCGAGCCCTTTCGTGAGCTTGTCGTTGATCGCTCCTCCGAGCAGGCAGCACACCAGCATGGCAAGAAACGGCAACATGGTGTAAAAGGCGCTCGCCTTCAAATCCAGGCCGCGCACCTTGGCGAGATAACGATAGAACCAGCTGAAGAAGATCCACGCCACGTAGCCGTAACAGAAGTAGCTGAGCGTGACCGCCCAAACTTCCTTGCTTTGCAGGACCCGCGACCATGGCACGAGCGCCTTCGGATCGTTCTTCGAGGTCGCCTGCGAAAGCCCGGAGCGAATCGTCGCTAACTCGGAAGCAGACACACCAGGGTGTTCGGCGGGCGTGTCGCGAGCCTTGAGGAACCACACCGCCCCCGCGGCGAATCCGACCAAGGAGCACACCCAGAACGATGACCGCCAGCCGTAGTGAATCATAATCTGGGTGATGAGCAAGGGAGTTAGGCCAGCACCCGCTCCCACTCCGGCGAAGATCCATCCGTTAGCAATCCCGCGCTCAGTGGTCGGAATCCAGCGCGCGATGAACTGATTCGCAGACGGGTAAATCACAGCTTCCCCCGCACCGAGAAGAAACCGGACTGCGACGAAAACGTAGATCGCGCCCGCAATATTGGCGGGCACCATCGCTGTCAGGGCCGTGAAGATCCCCCACCATGCAACACCGCCGGCCAACACACGTCGTGGCCCAAAGCGGTCCGCAAGCGCGCCGCCGATGGTCTGAAACAGCGCATAGCCGACCAGCATGGCACTGAATACTTTGCCTAACTGCACATCGCTGAGGCCGTAGGCTTCGGCAATGGCCCCGCCGGCGATGGAAATGTTGACCCGGTCCAGATAGGAAACCGCGCTGAGAACGAACAGCCAGAAAACCAGAAACCAGCGCACACGGCTCGCTCCCGCGCCCCTCATCGCCGATTCCCTTGCTCCCAAAGCAGAAAGCCGGGACAGGGTTCGCTGCTCAATCTCGCGCGCCAGAGTTTGGACCATTTTCGCAAGCACTACCTCCCCGCCCAGACGCGAACGATTGGAAAGCAAGAATGCAAGCCATCACAAAATTAAAGTTCATGATTATAACCCCTGGCAAAACAGTTGACAGAACGGCGCTGCGATTGCGATAAACGCTCATGCCGTTGTGGAGAAGATCACAAAATTCCAAAAGCAGCTTTCACTGGATGAAAGTTTCGAGTTAAGCTCTGAATCGGGCAACGGTCGTTTGGGGCCGCGATAGCTGCGACTATGCCCAAATGGCTTGACGGCCGACGGCGGGTAATTCAAGAGTTGATCCCGGGCGAAAGGTTCTCTCATGAATCGAATCAGGAAAGTCATGCTTACCTTTATCGTTTCCTGCTCGGTGGTATTTGCGGTCGGAGCGTCAGGTTTTCGGAATGCCGCAAGCGCGACCCGAAAGTTTCAGTTGCAAGCCTTGTCGCCGCAGTTCTGGAGTCTAGTGGATCCTGACGCCAAACTCGCCGTAATGGGCACGGGCTTTGGATTCACGGAGGGTCCAGTGTGGGATGAAGCCGGCTTCCTTTACGTGAGTGACGAAACCATCAACAAGATTTATCGTTTGTATCCCGACGGTAAGAAACAAGAAGTAATTGCCCTTGGCGATCCCGACGGCAACACCTTCGACCGCAAACATCGGCTGATCGACTGTGCCAGTGTGCTGCGCGCCATTATCGAAGTGACTCCCGACGGAAAATACAAAATCCTGGCGGATCGCTACGACGGCAAGAAACTGAACAGCCCGAACGATGTGATCGTTGGCCCGGACGGCACCCTCTATTTCACGGATCCGACGCTGGACCTAGTGGCTGGAGAAAAGCAGGAGATCTCATTCCAGGGCGTTTATCGCCTAGACGACGGAGGCCATCTCAAGTTACTCACCAAAGACCTCCAGCAGCCAAACGGTCTCGCCTTTTCGCCGGACGGCAAGCACTTCTACGTCGACGACGACGAAAAAAGAAACATCTGGGTGTACGACGTTGCCCCTGATGGGTCGCTCACCCACGGCCGCGTCTTCGGCGAGGAACCAGGCGGAAAAGACGACGGCGTCCCGGACGGAATCAAAGTCGATAAAAGAGGAAACCTGTTCGTCACCGGGCCAGGTGGCATCTGGGTCTGGGACGCCGAGGGACATCATCTTGGCACGATCATCACCCCGGAGCAGCCGGCAAATCTGAACTGGGGCGACAAGGATTACCGCACCCTCTACATCACGGCCACCACATCGGTGTATCGACTCGAGATGAAAACTCAGGGTTTTGTGGCTTACCTTGAGCACTGAAACGGGCACACTCCGACTTATGCGATCCTTATTTTGGTTTTGCTTTCTTGTTGGTCTCTCCGGTTGCGTGCTCGCCCAGGACTACCCCAAGGCCGAGATTACCAACGGACTGATTCACGCCGAACTGATGCTCCCCGACAGCCAGAACGGTTCGTACCGAGGCACACGCTTCGATTGGTCGGGGATCATTTCCGGCTTGCAATTCAGCGGGCACGAATATTTTGGGCGTTGGTACGAGAAGCACGATCCGAAGATCCACGATGCCATCACCGGACCAGTGGAGGAGTTTCGCACGAATGACAAGGGCTTAGGCTACGACGAGGCTAAACCTGGCGGGACATTTGTCCGCATCGGTATCGGCAGCGTGCGCAAACCTGATGAGCCGGCCTATCGCGCATACGACACCTATGACATTGTCGACCCAGGAAAGTGGACGGTCCACAAGCACAAAGACCGGATCGAGTTCACTCACCGCTTGCAGTCGGAACTCGGATACGCCTACATCTACACGAAGACCGTCCGGCTGGTAAAGGGGAAGCCAGAGATTCTCATCGAGCATTCCCTGAGGAACACGGGGGGGAAAGCGATCGATACCACCCAGTACAACCACAATTTTTTTGTCATCGATCACGAGGTGGTGGGCCCGGACATTTCAGTCAAGTTTGTGTTCACTCCTGTGCCCACGCGCGGCTTCAAGGATCGCGCCGAAGTCCATGGACACGAAATCGTATTCCCCCACGATCTGCAAGGTAAGAATGGTGTTTTCTCAGAACTCGAGGGCTCGCACAACAACGTCGAGGATTATGACTTTCGCGTGGAGAACCTGAAGACCGGCGCCGGGGTTCACATCACGAGTGATCAGAAACTGCAGAAGGTAAATTTCTGGGCTATCCAAACGGTGGCGTCAGCAGAGCCCTATATTCACTTGAACATTGCGCCGGGTCAGGAGTCGCACTGGACCATTCGCTACGACTTTTACACCTTGCCGCCAGCTGCCAAACAATAAAGCCTGGCGCGGCGGGCGAACCCTTACTTTTCCGCCTTGGCCGGGACTTGAACTCCTCCGATCCACACCGATTCGATTTTGCGCGTGTTGCGGATGTCGTCCAGAGGGTTCGCGGATAGCACGAGAAAGTCGGCCCACTTCCCTTTCTCCAGCGTGCCCACTTGTTCGCTGATGTTAATCGCCTTAGCCGCGCCGCTGGTGGCGGAAACCAGCGCCTGCATCGGAGTTAGGCCCGCTTTGGTTTCGTATTCCAGTTCGAGATGTTCGAAGTAGCCCTGGAATCGACCCGGTCCCCCGCCGCTGTCGGTGCCCATGGCGATGGGAATTCCGGCGTCGGAGAGGATCTTCAGATTGCGTAGGGCAACGGGCAGATGCTCCTTGTACCAGAAAGCACCCTTGTCATTTCGCACCGTCTCCTGCCGCTTGGGGTCTTGCATCTTCGCCATTTCCGCGGGATCGGCCTCTTTCCGGAAGAAAGGATCGCTAAAGAATGATGGCGTTTCCGAGTAGGTAAACACTGCTACTTCGCGCGTGAGAGTCGGGCAGTAGAAGGCATGATTCTTCTTCATCAGGCCGATGAATTCCTCATCGACCTGATGATCACGCACGCTGTGGGCGATATAGTCAACTCCGGCGTGCAGCACTCCCTTGGCGTCTTCCAAAAGGACGACATGCGCAGCTGTGCGAATTCCATTCTTGTGCGCCTCGTCGATGACAGCCTGATAAATCTCCGGACTCATTTTGGGACGGGCGCCGAGAAAATCATCCACGCGAACCTTGATGAAGTCGGGTTTGTTCCGCGCCAACTCATCGACATTCTTGCGGCCCTCTTCGGGAGTCTTGACGGCGACGGCGCCGGGAATCGCCGTAGAATCCTGGATCGGTCCCGCAATATACAAATGCGGGACGGTTCCGGCGGGAGCCTTCGCGTTCGCTTCCCGCAAGGCGAATTCTTTGTCTCCACCCAGGCTGAGAACTGTGGTGATGCCGTCCCGCAGGTAAACTCCCAGTTGAGCCGGGTCATTCACGTGACCGTGCGCGTTGATCAATCCTGGAATGATGGTCTTTCCCGTGGCATCGATCCGTTGCGCGCCAGCAGGAATATTGACGCGCTTTCCAACCGCTGCAATCCGTCCATCCCGGACCAGTAGAGTCGCGTTCTCGATGGCCGGCTTGCCCGTGCCGTCGATGACTCGAGCCCCTACCCAAGCTTGTAGAGGAGGGGGGGGCGGGGTGTCCTGTCCCGCCGCGAAGATGCCGCATCCGGCAAGCATCACTGCCGCCAGAACGGCGGGACGCAAGGGAGACGTAGGGAGGAAGTTCATGTTTTTTCGGAGATATTATTATAATATCATTTCTGAAATTGACCGCCTTCCCTGGAGATTGCCCGATGAGATCGCTTTCTTCGTTTCTTCTATTATCGGCAGCAGGGATGTTACCGCGACCCTCTGCCCCCGACGGTTTTGCTCTGTGGGAGGGGCGACGCGGTCAAGAAATCCGGGGAAGAACTCGCAACTCAACTTGACGACCAGAAATTCGGCAAACCGCTCGGCACTTACGGAAACCATTACAGGGGCATTTCCCTTCGCGAAGGCGACAGCAGCGCCGAAGTTCCACGAAACCCACGTGGACGCCTGGATTGTCCAGGACGGTGAAGCCCCGCAAAATTCGCGGTACTTCGATTGACGGCGGTGAAACAAAACCGCTGAAACCCCGGCGACATCGTACACATACCAGTCAAAGTGCCTCACCAGCTGAAAATGTGCCGGGCAAGACATTCACCTACCGAGTCATTAAAGTGGATTCCAACGAGGCATGTTGGGGCGTTGCGGGCAATTCTCGCCGGACGACTCAGAGGGAGTCTTGAGGTTTGTGCGCTGACGTTGCTACAGGGATGGAAACGGGACCTGCCGACTCGTCTTTGCTTTCCAGGGTGTGAACGTTGCGTTCCGCGGCTTGCAGATGTAAGCGCATTGCGTTACGTGCTTTTTCCGGATTGTTTTCGCGGATTGCCCGATAGATGGCCCAGTGCTGCCTCAGCCCTGCCTCAGGTACTCCGGGCATTTCGTTGGTACGCCGGCTGACTTGCACCAAAGGCTCTGAAATCGCCTGCAACACCATAATGGCGAGAGGATTCCTGGTAGCTGCGGCCACTGCTTTGTGAAACTTTACATTAACCTTGAGAATGGCGTCATGGTAAAGGGAATCGGCTGGCGGCGTGCTGCGATCCATCTTGAGGGCCGCTTCCTGTTCCGCCAGGATTTCCCGCATGGCCGTCCAATCTGCTGCCGAAGATTTCTCGGCGGCTAATGCCACCAGCCCCAACTCCAAAACTTTTCGAAACTCGATAAGAGAATCCGCCTGTTGCATGAAGGCAGAAGTAGAAAGATACTCGGCGTTGAGCAAGGCCACGGGAGAGGGTTCGAGAACGACTGCCCCGATTTTCGGTCGCACCGAGATCAACTGAAGCGACTCGAGGGACTTGATCGCCTCGCGTACGCATGTCCGGCTAACTGCAAGCTCCTCGGTAAGTTGCTTTTCGGTGGGTAAGCGCTCGCCCGGCTTGACCTGACCCTTCTTGATGAGGTCTAGAATGTAAGTGATAACTTGGGCGGTGATGGTCTGTCTTCGAATCAGGCTGATACCCTCCAGAGCAACTTGCCGTCCGAAGCAGGCTGCCTGCTTTTGATTATTATAACATCATTCACTTCCCCCAAGATCAGGCCAGGAACGGCTTCCGAGGCCCCTAACTCATGCGAGATCTGGGCTGTTATAGCTTGCCGGCGAGGACGGCGTCGAGGGTGCTTCCGGTCACGCGAGCTTGCACATTCCGGAAACCGGCATCTTCAAGAAGTCGACCGTACTCGGTAAGGGTGCGCTCTTTTCCCTCTGTACACATCAGCATGTTCAGCGACTGAAGCTGGGCTGAGATGGGTCCTGACTTATCTTCGCAGAGCAGCTTCTCCGCGATCAGGATGGCTCCCCCGGCTGGGAGGCGTTGGTAAATCCTGGCCAACAATGCGCGGATTTTGTCTTCCGGCCAGTCGTGCAGAATTCGGCCCAAAGCGAACAGGTCCCCATCTGGTAATTCGTCCCTGAAGAAATCGCCGGCTGCCACTTCGATGCGCTGGGAAGCGATGGAGGATCGGGCATAGACGCGCGCCGATTCGCTGACTGCCGGCAGATCGAAGACCACAGCGCGGAGATCAGGATTTCGTTCGCAGGCGGCAAGAGCCAGATGGCCGGTGGCACCGCCCAGGTCTACCATCCGCCGAAATCGCGACAGATCAAAGGCTTCTACCACTTTGGGAGAACTCAGAACTCCAAGTCCGTGCATCCCCTGGACAAAAATTTCCTTCGCCTCTTCCGTGCGGAAGAAGTGATCGAAGATGGAACCTTCGACGCCGAATACCTGCTGCCAACGCGGCGTTCCTTCACGAATGGCGTCCTCCACGTGGGTCCACAAACGGAATAGAACGTCGTTGGAATAGAGGATGTAACCGGTGAGGGTCCCTTCGCTCGCGCGGCGCAGATAGGTCGTCGCTACCGGCTCATTTTCGTACGCTGCGCCGCGTCGCCGCAGCAACTTGAGTCCAACGCAGGCGTCGAGCAATCTCTCGAGTGGATCGGGCTTGACGTGGAGTTCTTCGGCAAGCGCAGTGGCCTGTTGAGGCCTGTGTTCGAGGGCATCGAAAACGCCCAGAGACACGGCTGCGAACATAGCCTTCGAGCGGCGGAAGGCTTCGATCAGCTCAATCACAGGAGAGGGATCAGGCAAATCCATGGATGTCTTGCGTGTCCATACCGCTAAGGTTCAGCCACATGATAAAGTTCTGGTACCGATCTGGATTGCTTTCCGCCATGGACGGATCGCAGATTGTCCTGCTTACAGAGCCGAAACGCCGGTTTCCGACGGTTTTTCTGCCGGGTTGGTGATTCTGCCGAGGCCCGCGTTGGTTTTGGCCCTCTCGATCCGATATCCCATGCGCTCCAGTATCGGTGCCACTACTTTCTCCTCGCCGTTTTCAGCGCAGCGAGTTCCGACACCGAGGGCCACCACGCTATCGACGTCTTTCTCAACCTCGTGGACCAGTCGGATAATTTCTTCCGTGCGATCCACCGGAACTTTGATCTCCACAATCGCCGAAAGCACCTTTTCATTGAGAATATCTGGCTTGAGGGCTCCGGTGGTAACATCGCTGATCAGCAAGGTCATGGGATTCTTCTTCTCGAACGGCACGTTCGCCTTCGCCAAAGCCATGGTCATCTTCTGAATGTCGCGGAACCACACTCCAACCCCCGGTCTGCCGAATTCAATGGTGAAGCCAACTTCGCCGCGTTGCACGCGATGGGTGACGTCGTTGGTCTTAACTTCTTCCGTGCCACGGCCTTGCACTCCGGTGGATTCGTGGGTGGCACGCGGATCTGAAAACGCCCTTCGCACTACGCGAGGCCATTGCAGCACCTCAGGCTCAAAAGCGGATGTGGGGCAGATATCCGGCTCCGGATCAAAACGCAAACGCGCGATCTGAAACAGCTTGCGAATCGTGCGCACGAAGACGGGATTCAACCGCTCCGTGCTCAGCCCGTTGTAGCAGGCATAGCATTCCACGCACTCGTCTCGGTTCACCGTGGCCCGGTTCATTTTGGGATCGACATAGATCGCACCGACCGGACAGACGTAGATGCAGTTTCCGCATGCAACACATTTATTGGGATTGATTTTCATCGTGCTCTGCCATCCTGCACCACGACAACAGAATACAATTTAGTAATATAATAGTATAACAATTTGGGCAAGCAAAATAACGCTTTGTGGAGTTTGTGGAGCCGTTACGTTCCGGCCGCCAGGGGCACCGGAGGCTCGCCTACGATCTTCTTCGCGGCATTGATCCCCATACTCAATACCGCGCCCGCCCCGCAAAGCACCGAACAAATCAGGAAGGGAATGTTCCATCCGTACAATCCAACCAAGTATGCCAGGAGGATTGGGGAAACCGCACTGCCCAGGTTTCCGAAGGTGTTCATAATCGAAGCCACCGAACCTGCATACTCGCCACCAATGTCAAGGGGAATGGCCCACGCCACTCCCACGGTTACCTCCAGGCCGAAGACCGCTGCGCAGGAATACCAAACGGAAGCCATCGAGTTGTGCGTAAGCGTCGCCGGCACGATGAAGATGGCCGCGATGAGAAACCCTGCGATCGCGACCCCACGCCGCGCCACCTTGAGATTCCCGAAGCGTTTGGCCCATCGATCTGAGGTCGAACCGCCCAGCAGATCCCCTGCCGCCCCTGCCAGCAATGGCAGGCTAGCATAGACGCCCATCTGCTTAAGGTCAAAACCGCGGTGCTCGTTCAGATACTTGGGAAACCAATCGAGGTAAATATCGATGCTGTATCCGTAGCAGAAGTACATCAGCGAAAGCGTCCAAAGCGAGGGGCTGCGAAGGATGCTGCGCCACGGGACCTTCCGGACACCGGATTTTCGTATGCCGACTGATTCTTCGATCAGACGCCGTTCCGCCGCATTGCAATGACGGTGTTCCGCCGGGGTGTCGCGGTAGTACCAGTGCCAAACCGCTGCCCAAGCAAGTCCGATCAGGCCGAAAACAAAGAATGGCATGCGCCATCCGAATCGGATCATCAGAACTACGACCAATGCCGGAGTTAAGGCCGCCCCCACCCGAGACGCCGCATGGGTCACACCTTGCGCGAAACCTCGTTCCGTAGGCAGCATCCAGCCGGAAAGAGATCGGGTGGCAATGGGGAAGGCTCCCGCCTCACCCATCCCGAAAAAAAAGCGGAATACGCCCATCGCCTCCGCATTCCATGCAAACGCTGTAAGCGAAGTAAAAATCGACCACCAGACAACGACCACCGACAGAGCTCGCCGTCCGCCAATCCGGTCCCCCAGCCATCCTCCGGGAATTTGAAACAGAGCGTATCCCCACCGGAAGGAGGCGAAGATCCACCCAATGGTGATCATCGAGAAGCCCATGTCCCTCTGGATCACGGGCACCGCGGAAGCCAGGTTCACGCGATCCATGTACGTGATCATGTAGGCCCCGACCACCAAGGCAAGAACCACATGGCGGCTGTGAGTGGGGCGAGTGGCTGTCTCGGGTTCAGTCATTTTGCCTGGTTGAGCCTTGAGCGGAAAGGTAGGACACAACCTGGCCGCACCTACTGCCACCAACAATGCTGCGGCACGAGCTTAGAACACCAGGCGGTCCTTGTTGCTTTCAATTTTTTTGGCATCGACACCTGGGACCTTAGTCAGGTCGCGCCACTCTTTGAAGTTCCCGTTCCGCTCCCGGTAGGACACGATTGAGGTTGATTCCGCAGCCGTAATATCAAGTGCGCCAGCCAATTCCGACGCGCTGACGGTGTTCACATTTACCGGCCCGGTCCGGTCCTGACCTTTCTCCGCGCCCGCCTGTCCTGTGGCCGGGCCGAAGTTTTTGGCCAGATAGTCGAGCAGGGTATCGATATCATCGTCGGAAACGTCGGCCCCGCGAGTGATCATCTGATCGACGATTGTGGACCACTGCTGCCGGGAAGCCTTTTTCCCAGTAATTACCTTGATCGCGTGGCAACCGGCGCATTTCTGTTGCACAATGGCCTGGCCCTCACCTGGCGGCAAAGCAGGCTCGTCGGAGGCCAGCACGACTGCGAGATAAAGAATGCTCGTGAACAACATCGCCGAAATATCGTATCATAAGCCAAAATGCCAAAACCCGGGACGTTCCGACCCAGGGCGTTCAGTTTCTTGAAGCAGCCGGGAAAGACGGCTCCTCGAACTCAGTACTGAGTCGGCTGGCTGCGCAGGCCAAGCATGGTTCGAACCTGTGCCGGGGTTGCGACGGGGCGGTTGAGTTCATGCGCAATACGGACCGCTCGCTCAACCAATTGAGCGTTGCTCTTCGCTTTTTGTCCGCGGGAGTAGTAGACGTTATCTTCCAGGCCGACTCGCACATGTCCTCCCATTAAGGTCGCGAGTGTGGTCAATGGCAACTGAAATGGGCCGATGGCTGAGCACAGCCACAAAGCGCCTTCGGGAAACTCCTTCAAGAGTTGAATAATGTTTTCGACCGTCGGGAAACTGCCGGTCTGATATCCCATTACCGTCTGCATCCAGTAAGGTTTTTCGACGAGGCCGTGTTCCAGCAGAAAGCTCACTACCCAGGCGCAGCCGGGATGATAGATCTCCAACTCTGGCTTGATGCCGCGCTTTTTCATCTCGGCGGCAAAGTCGTAAATCTGACCATAGGTGAACGGAATACATTCATCGATTTCCAATGCCGGACGCGGGAAAGGTAACGGCGCGCGTCGTTCTTTCAGTTTGAACTTGCTCATATCCGGCGCCAGATTTAAAGACGCAACTTCGGGACCCGCTGCCAGAGACGCGGCACGCTCTTCCATGGTCATGCCGGGGCCGGCTCCCGTGGTTGCATTGATGATGATCTCCGGACAACTGCGACGAACCTTGCGCAAAACATCGCGCCATGTTTCGGTGTCTCTGGCTCCGTCGGTTAATTTGCGCGGATCGCGCGCATGGATATGCACCATCGATGCCCCGGCTTCGTAGGCCCCGTGGACCGACTCCGCGATCTCCTCGGCCGTCTCAGGGATCACCTCATTCGCCTCTTTGCCCTGGATACCTCCGTTGCAAGCCACGCAAATGATGAGCGGAGGCATTCCGGCTCGAACTCTTTCCATGAACTCCTCGCTATCGGTGTAGTCAAACCAGGCAGGTTTCTCCGACCACTCTGCGTGTTCCTTTACCGACACAGGACTCCTTTGTTGGATCCAGGGTACTCGTTATTCATCGCTAGATCGCTTGGCGGCGACGCTGAATCAGTTTCAACCGGTCAACCAAAACCAGACCCGATGCTTCAAGGATTCGATCGGGAATGTACGTCGCGGAACCTCCTATAGGTAACCGTTGAAGCTGCGTGCCCACAAGCGAAATAGTGCGAAACGCCGCGTTCTCAAGCTTGCGATTGAACATCTCGCCGCTGCAGTCAGGCGCTCGGCAACCACGCGAACGAGCCCAACCATAGCCACTCTTCGCCGGAGAATCGGGTTGATTGTAGTCGGCGGCACAGTGTAGTCTTCCGGGCAAGAGATCAAGGAGTGGGACGGAATTGGAGCCTGGTTCAACCTGCTCAATTTTGCTCGCTTTCCGGCTGCTGCCTGTTCTCCGTGTGCCAATGGGGCGTTCGCTTCGGATCGGTGAAGTCAGTTCGCCGCCCGGTAAACCTTGCGCCTAGACCCTATGATCAAGAACACGCGGGCAAACTCGCATCGTGAACCGACCAACGGCTTCTGGACAGGCACCGACCGTCTGGATTCATGGAAAGAAATTGCCAGCTATCTGCGGCGGGAGGTTCGCACCGTACAACTCTGGGAAAAGCGGGAAGGCCTGCCCGTGCATCGCCATTTTCATCAGCGGCTGGGCAGTGTCTACGCTCTCCGTTCCGAAGTTGAGATCTGGAAGCGCCATGTCTCGCGCACCGGCGTCGATCAGGAGACCAAGCCAGCAGCGCCGTCCCAGGTCGCTCACCTCACTACGATCTACGTGCTGCCCCTCACCAATGTAACCGTCACGAGCGAGCGGCGTCGGATTTCGGACGCGATCGCGACCAGAACGATCGCGGCCTTGCAAACCTCGAATCCGGAGCAACTTCGTATCGTGAGTCCGAAGTTCCCGGTGCAGGACGGACAAAGCGAGTTGCCCGCCAGCAGGTTGGATGAGCAGATTGACTATGTCTTGCGATGGAGCGTTCAAGACGAAGACGAAGGCCTGCGGCTGAACGTAGCGCTCCTGTTTGCCGACTCCGACTCGGTGGCATGGTCACATACGTATCGTTGTCGCCCAAACGGTTTCGCTGAATTCTCGATGCATGCCGCCAGCCAGATCGTTCAATGTCTCTGGCTGAAGGTGTTTTCTTCGTCGAAGGCTGTTCCGGTTGTGGGTCACCAGGAAAAATCGAGTTCGCGGGAAACATATTTGAAGGGCAGATACTTCTGGAATCAGAGAAGCGAAGAAGGACTACGCAAAGCGATCCGCTGCTTTGAGTCGGCAATCCACGAAGACCCTGAGTTTGCCCTGCCCTATTCCGGGCTCGCCGACTCGCTCACGCTGCTATCGTTTTATGAGATCGTTTCACCTTCGGCAGTCATGCCATCGGCGCGCCGGGCAGCCCAGAGAGCCATCGAACTCGATCCCAATCTGGCCGAGGCCCACGCCTCGCTGGCGGACGTTCTCCTGCACTTCGACCGCGATTGGCAAGCCGCAGATCACGAATACCGCCGCTCCATTCAGTGCAATCCGCACTATGCCCTTGGCTATCACTGGTACGCGAATCTGCTTTCGGCCCGGGGGCAGCACGAGGCGGCGCACATGGCGATCATGCACGCGCTCGAGATCAACCCGGTTTCCATCATTACTCTCGTATGGGCCGGCGTGACATCTCATCTGGCGCGCCAGTTCGACGACGCCATTCGCCACTATCAAAGTGCTCTCGAGTTGGATCCGCAATTCATCTGGGCACACATGTACATGGCGCAAGCTCTGGAACAAAAGGGGAACTTGAAGGAAGCGCTGCGCGAGTTTGAAACAACCATCCGGTTAGCGGGGGGAAACAAATGTGTGAAAGCGATGAAAGCGCACGCGCACGCGGTAGCTGGCGATACCTGTTCCGCCCGCGAGATTTTGAATGAACTCACGAGTGCTCCCTCTCCCCCATGCATGCCTTCCTACGATATCGCCGCAACCTACGCCGCGCTCGGCGACTCTCAACAGGTAGTTCGGTGGCTCAACCGGGCTTGTAACGAGCGGAATATGAAGCTGTTCACCTTGACCCAGGATCCGCGTTTTGATCCGCTCCGCCGCCGCTCCGACTTCAAGCAAATCGTCGACCGAATGGGACTCGGCCAAGTGAGCCCGGCCCGCGGGCAAAACTAAGAGTCGGGGCGAAGGCGAATACGCTTATTCTCAGCCTGACCCAGCGAGTTGTACAGCCGTAGCAAGCAACAGCCTTAGCTCCACCGGTTAGGTTGTGCTGGTGACTCCGAGCTTGAGATTGGCGCAGTATCCGGGAGGAAGTTGTGAGGCAGATCGCTCAGGAGTCTCAGGTTGCCACACCGCCCCGCGAATTGAGTCGAGGCCTCGGACTTTTTGATTCGACCATGATTGTGGCAGGGTCGATGATCGGCTCCGGGATCTTCATCGTGGCTGGCGAAATGGCTCGCGAGGTGGGAAGTGCTGGCTGGATGCTCCTGGCCTGGGTGATCGCCGGCGTCCTCACGATGGCAGCAGCGCTCTCCTACGGTGAGTTGGCGGCCATGATGCCGCAAGCTGGGGGACAATACGTCTACCTTCGGGAAGCTTTTTCTCCCCTGTGGGGGTTTTTGTATGGGTGGACGTTGTTTCTCGTAATTCAAACCGGGACGATCGCCGCTTCATCCGTAGGGTTCTCACGTTATCTTGGGGTGCTGTGGCCGGCGATCGCCGAGAACAACTACATCATCCGTCCCATTCATATTCTTCCCACTTACGCGATTTCTCTGTCCACCGCCCAACTAGTGGCGCTTGTCGTGATTGCCTTCCTGACATGGGCCAACATCAAAGGCCTGAAGTATGGAAAAGGAGTACAGAACGTTTTTACAACGATGAAAATAGGGTCGCTGCTGGGCGTGATCGGGATCGGCGTACTCATTGGCTGGGAGGCTTCGGTGGTGAAGGCGAATTTTGCTCGCGCCTGGACGCCCCAAGGCGCCAGTTTGGCCGCGCCCGGCCTTTCTCCGAACACTACCTTCGGAATGGTGGTTGCGCTCTGCATCGCGCAAATCGGGGCGCTGTATGCCGCCGATGCCTGGAACAACATCACCTTTACCGCCGGTGAAGTTCGCAACCCTACGCGGAATGTACCTCTCTCGCTGGCGCTGGGAACCGTCCTCGTCATTGGGCTGTACGTGTGCGCGAATTTTGCCTACGTCGTGGTATTGCCGTTCAGCGAAATCCAGCATGCTGCTTCGGATCGAGTGGCGTCTACGATGTTCCAGGCAATCTTTCCATCGATCGGTCCCGCACTGATCGCCATCGCGATCATGATTGCGGCATTCGGTTGCATGAACGCATTGATATTGTCGGGGGCGCGCGCGTATTACGCGATGTCGCTGGATGGCCTTTTCTTCAAACGCGCGTCGGTTCTGAACCGCGCCAATGTGCCCGGCCAAGCGTTGATCATGCAGGGAATCTGGTCGGCCGTTCTATTGAGCATCCGGACTTACCAGCCGGCCACCGGAACCTACGGAAATCTCTACAGCAACCTGCTCGACTACATCATCTCGGCAGCGCTGATCTTTTACATTCTCACCATTGCCGGCATCTTTCGGCTGCGCAGGCTGAAACCGAATGTCGAACGTCCGTACCGCGCCTTTGGCTACCCTTTCATTCCCCTGCTTTACCTGATCAGCGCGATTGGCATCCTCGCAGTCCTGTTCATCTATCGTCGAGCCACGACGATTCCCGGTGTGGTCATCGTGTTGATTGGTATCCCGGTTTACTTCGCGTTTAAGTATCAGGCGGAACGGAAACGGACCGGAAACGAAGGCCCCCCTTCATAGTTTGCTGCTCCTGCTGTGACGACATCACCCACTCGAGAAATCGGAGTGCCAGACCCTGTTTGTCCTGGAGATACGTTCCCTAGAACTGCTGCTCGGGGCGAGTGAAGAACTCCGCCAACCGCGTATACTCCAAGAGCGATCGGACGATCATGAGTGATCTCGATCGCGGCATCAATCGATTCCTATCTCGCCGATCCGTCCCTGCACGACCCCAGCTTCCTGCCGCAGGAACACCTGTTTCCCAATTAGCGGCGGGAACTCAGTTCGTATGGGAACCACATCTATGGCTATCCTTACATCGCACTGACGACTTTCCTGTGCTATCGCAAAGATCTTCTCGTTCTAGACGATCCCGTGAACCGGCATGCCGGTTTGCTTTTCGAAGTCTGGGATTACTTGGGCCTTCGGGAGAGAATCCAGAAACCATTCCTCGCCTGCCAAGCGCGTGGTGAGAGTTTGGCCTTGGGCGAATCTGGACCCAAATACCAGCAGCAGAACAATTGCCAGGACGAACCCACGCACCCTGCTAGGCGTTGATTGAGGCCAGGAGTGAAGTCCGGAACCGCTGCGTTGCGGATTGTGCACCGGCGGTGTTCAACCTCCAGCTTCCTCTCGAATCATCGTTTGATCGAGGAACCGGAGAACCATAGGAACTTGACCGGAGTGTCCCCGGGATTAATATTCGAATGAGTCATGACCTGATCCGGCCGGATCATGTAAGCCGTTCCCGGATGCTGAACGCGCAACTCGGTGCCCAGGAATGCCAGGCTGTCGCCATCAATGGCCGCCCAGATTTCTTCCTGTCCCGGGTTATGGGGATGAGGTTCCCCCATCTGCATGGGATTGATGGTCACGGTGATCAGATCGCCGATGGTGGCCAAACCGTCGCTCTTCGAAAACAGATCTCTGACTACGTGAGCCCAGTGTCCGGAGGCGCCGGGCAGCGTGTAGGGAGAAGCCGCCATCGGCGTTCGAACCGGCACTTCTCTCTCATCGGTCACCAGCATTGCCTTAGCCGGTACGAACCCATCAGGAACGGGTTCACTCACGACATACATCGTGAGCGCATCGCTGCCCGTATTCTTCATGACAAATTCGAGATCCGCTGGCATGAAGACCGCGATGTCGCGGTGCAGCGCGGACGTTTTCCCACCCGCGGTGATCTCGCCCGCGCCACCAGTTACGTAGAAGACATTCTGCTCGCGGGTTAGCGTTGAAGGTGTAGTCGAATTGCCAGCCTGCAGTCTCGCGTAGGCGAGAAAGTTTGCGGCTTGCAGGATCGCACCCGGCTGCGGCGGCGCGTAATTGTCACCGCGGGTCAGGATATCGCGCAAGACCAGGGAACCGTAGGCGTGGCGCGGCATGGAGTCGCGCCAGTCGCCGATGAACATATCGATTCTTCGGTCCTGCGCATCTCTTCCCGCCCGGTAGCGCACATCGCCCGGGCCATCGAAACTGTTTCCACCGGCGCTGGGAGTCTTTACCGGCGGTTTGGCAACTACCTGCGCCACTGCGGGAAGCGTTGCCATGCTGACGAGCGGTAAGGCCAAAAAGGCGAGGCTCTTGCCGCGCAGCCAAGCGTTCGTTCCGTTTCCGCTCATGATTTTCCTTATCGAGAGCCGAGATTTATTGAGCGACAGCCCACGCGAGCCCGTCGGCACCTTTGCCCGCATCGATGAGACTTGTCACTTTCCAATCCGCAAGGCTGATGGCGGCGACTTTCCCGCTCTGATCGCAGGAAACGTACGCCGTTTTCTGGTCCGGAGAAATCAGAACTTCTTGCGGCCGCACTGGCAGATCGATGGTACGGGCGACTTTCATGGCGGTCAGATCGATCTCCGCCAGTTGATGCACCAATGGCAGGACAACCAGAAGCCATTTGCCGTCGGCGGTCGGCGCGCTTCCATAGCCCAAACCCGGCATCGGAATCCAGGTCTTGATTTTGTTGGTGGCGGTATCAATCACGGCCAACTGAGGCTTGGTGACATCGGAGGTGAACACCATGCTGTCGTCAGAAGCGAGGGCGATTCGCTGCACCTGCCCGGATACCGGAATGATGGCCAGCGTCTTGCGGTTCTCCATATCCAGGACGGAGACTGTGCCCGGCCCCACGTTCGCCGTATAGCCCCGGCGCCCGTCGCGCGTGATCACAAACATGTGGGACTCGGGCTGGCCGGTCGGAATGGATCCTACGATTTTCAAACTGGCGGGATCGATGATTGCGATCGAGTGCTCCAGTTCGGTGCTGACGTACAACATCCCGTTCGGGCCAAATTTCGCACAGTGCGGCCTTACCCCTTTGCCGAAATCAAGACTCCTCACAACCTTTCGCGACGCCAGATCGATCACGACCATATTGCTGCCATCGGTCCCTGGCTGTCCGACACCCGAGTTCCCGTAGATGGGAACGTAGGCAAGCTTTCCGTCAGGCGAAGCAATAATTTCGTGCCCAGTCACGCCGCCTTCGGCAACCTCGGCCACTTGCCGTGCGGCAGCCGGGTCAATGATGCCCAGGGCGTTGTTGCCCTTATTGGCCACCAGCAGCCAGCCAGAAGTGGGATTGGCCGCGCCCGTACCCAAGGAAAGTATCCCCAGAACCGAAAAGGCTAAAGGTAGTTGCGACCATCGCATGGCAGACTCCATTCCTGATGTCGATTGCTAAGGATGTCTTCGGTTGATGAACCAATGTATTTCTCATCCGCGCGAAGGCTATCATAATATCATATTGTTTTGAGCACTTTGGGCGACTGTTTCAAGCACTTTGCCGGCCCGCTGTTTCCGTACTTTCCAGTCACGATGTTGATCAGCGCCTCGCCCCGCACAAAGCTCTCCACTTGCTCGCGGATCCGCTTACAGGCACGCTGTATGAATCTGTCGCTATCCCCGGCGACATGGGGCGTGATCAACAGATTGAGCGCCTTGCACAAGGGATGAACTTCGGGTAGAGATTCGGGATCGGTCCCATCCAAGGCGGCTCTGATTCTCTTATCTTCTCTTTTCATTTTTCATGGAGTGCCTGCAGCAGCGCTTCGGTCTCGATCATCGGTCCCCTTGGTGCATTCACCAGCAGCGCCCGGGCTTCATCCTGGCCAGGCGCTTTCGATCGAACCGATGACGCGTTTCCGAAGTCAGCGGAATCGTCAAAACCACGATGTCGGCAGACGGCAACAGCTGGTCCAGGTTGCTGACGGGCTCCACTCCTCCCTCGTGCGCCTTGCGTCCGACACGCAGAAATTTCGCCCCAAACGGAGAAAGCCGCGCTTCAACTCCTCGCCCGATCGAGCCGTGTCCAACGATCAGAACTAACGATCAGAACTACGGCGTCTGCACCTTCATGCATCGCCGCCGCAGGATTCTTGATCTTGGTGGGTAGCGGATGATCGATCTGCTTCGCCTGCTGCCCTAGAGTCCACTTCCCTTCTCTCTGCCGGTCCACGAAAAATGGCAAGTTCTTCTGCATGGCGAGAATTGCAGGGACTGTCCATTCCGCGGTTGGAATGTCATGCACGCCCGCGCATCGCACAATCTCACTTCCGCTGTGAAGATCCTGAGCAACGGAGCCACTCCCGCCCCCGGGGCCTGAATGACGCGAACGCCCCTTCAGCCACTGCCCCTGACGCCGCACGATTCTGGGAGGCAGAGCGGGTAGCGAGAAGTCGATCTCAATTTCCTCTTTGGGATTTCGGGAATCCGTACGAACGGCATTTCGCTGCCCCATCCTCGCAGCAGCCCGTCGTCGACCGATAAGTCGGCTCCCACCCGCACTGTTATCGATCTGATCCTCCCGAGCAGACTTCCGGAATTGGGACAAGCGGTACCCTAACTACGCATGCCGGGAAAACTGTTGACACGTTGCCTATTTATATTATGATATCAGCCATGAAAAATAGCTTGCTGCTGTTGCCGTTCTCCCTCTTGGCCGTCTCCCTGGCGGTTGGCGCTGCGAGCATACCGGCCGGCGGCTTTGCCGGAACCTGGTCGGCAAACTTCACAAAATCCAAATTTCCAGGGCCCCCGCCGAAGCTCGATATGTGCATCATCGACGCCGACGGTACGGTCACAGTGAAAGAAACGACTGCGGAAGGCAAAGATGTCACCTGGCACTACACCCCGGTGGATGGCCAGCCGGTATCAATCGTTGGGAGAGAAAATACCACGGTGACGGTACATAAAGTGAACGACCACACGATCGAACACACCTGGAATATCGAAGGCAGGGCCGCAAAGAGCAGTTCGGTTCTGTCGAAGGATGGAAAGACCACGGTATTCACCATGGACGGAACGGGCAAGGACGGCAAACCGTTCCACGAGATGGTTGTGTACGACAAACAATAAAGATTAGAGACTCTTAGTTGCGCTTCTGCGCGCTGGGAGGACCATGTGGGCGGACAATGCTTGTCCCCCCAATTCCACTTGATTCTGTACATTTCGAGTCGCCCCCGGCAGGGTTCGAACAGGGCGTAGGATCCTGGCCCCCGATGCGCTCAGAAAAACAACACTCTTCATCTTCATCTTCAATCTTCAACTCCGCTACGGCAGCGTAAAGGCGACCACCGCGTCGCCGGCGGTCGTGTCGTAGTAACTGCCCCCGGTGTCAGTTAGGACGACGTACTGCTTCCCGTTCTTGCCTTCGTAGGTCATGGGCACGGTGTAGGATCCGGTCTCGAGTTTCGTGTCCCACAAGATCTTGCCGGTGGCGGCTTCGAATGCGCGGAAGTGCTGGTCCTTGGTCGCGGCAATGAACAATAATCCTCCGGCAGTAGCGATCGAACCGCCAAAATTCAGAGTGCCCGTTCCATGGACCCCTTTGGCATCTAGTTCCTCATCGACTCCAAACGGCACCGTCCAGGCGACATCGCCAGTATTCACATTGATGGCCAAAAGCTGTCCCCAAGGAGGCTGCTGGCAGGGCCAGAATTTATCGTTATTCCAGAAACGCACGTAGAGTCCCCACGGGCTGTTCCGCTCGTAGGCGGGGTCGGCGCCGTCGGTGGCCTTGGTGACTTTTCCGACATCCGCAATATTGACAATGTTCACGAACAGATAACCCAGATCCGGGTTGTACGACAAACCCGGCCAATTGGTCGTTCCCAACGTGCCCGGAAAAACCACCGTCAGCTTGGACCCATAGTGGGTATAAGGGCCTCCACTCTTCATGCCGCCTTCAGTCGCCAGCATGTCGGTACAAAACTGTTTTTGTTCAGGGGTTACAGTGGCGATTTCGTCTGGGCTGAAGCTGTGTCGCCCCAAGGGTAGAGGCTTCAGCGGAAAAGGCTGCGTCGCCGCGCTTTGCTCGCCGAAAACATCGCTCGCTGGCACCGGTCGCTCCTCGACTCCGAAGATGGACTCGCCCGTGAGACGGTCGAGAATAAACATCAGCCCGGCCTTTCCCACAACGGCGACTGCCGGAATCTTTTTCCCCTGCTTCACCACATCGATCAGCACGGGAGCCGACTCCATGTCGTAATCCCACAGGTCGTGGTGAACCGTCTGGAAATACCACGCCAACTTTCCAGTATCGGCATTGAGCACAACCAGCGAGTTGCCGAACAGATTGTTCCCTTTCCGGTCCGCACCGTAAAAATCGTAACTAGGCGAGCCGTGAGGCAGAAAGATCAGTCCTCTCTCCTTGTCGATGCTCATCAAGCCCCAGACATTGGTTCCCGAGCGATTTTTCCAGCTCTCACCCGGCCAAGTATCATTGCCCACTTCACCGGCGTGGGGCACGGAGTGAAATCTCCACACTTGTTTGCCGGTATGTACATCCCAGGCTCGTGTATCACCAGAGGAACCGGCCGCCGGCGACTCCTGGACCTGGCCGCCTGCGATCGCCAGGTCCTTGTAGATCGTGACGGGAGACGTGACATTGAACTGCGCGTTGGGGATGCCGTTTTGGATATCCGTCTTGATGTCAATGCTGCCACTCTCACCAAAACCAGCTGTGAGTTTTCCTGTCTGCGCGTTTAACGACACCAAGCGACCGTCGGAGGTGCCAAACAGAATCGAAGCGGGAGTCTTCGCGTCTCCGGGCCAATACGCCACCCCGCGCCCGGCAGCCCGTCCATGCTCCAACTTGTAAACCCACAACTCCTTGCCGGTCTCCGGTTCGAGAGCGACCACAGTGCTGTATGGAGTTGGCAGGTACATTACACCGTTGGCCACGATGGGTGTGGCCTCGGAGGAGTGCCTTCCACCTCCCCGGCTGGCAGCCCCCGCGGACTTCGACTGGGGGCCATCCTTCTTCATGTGATAGGTCCAGGCCGGGGCCAGATGCTGAACGTTCTGGGTGTTGATTTGTTTCAGGGGTGAGTAACGGGTGCTGGCATAGTCGTGGCCGAACATCGGCCAATCGGACTGCCCCGATGCGGCAAGGGCTGGAAGGAAAAGGGAACAGAGGACGGCGGCGAATGTTCCGAATCTCAAGTTTCGAGCCTCTTCAATGTGACGTATCGGTAATTTGACGAATCGACCAATTAACGCTGCAACCGAAACCATCGACCGGCGATGCTGTTCATCCGGCCTCATTCCATCTTTTTGCGCGCATCCTCGAGGATGCGTTTCGCGCGCAAAGGATTAAACACGCCGCAGGAGCAGAACCGAGCCATATAGGTGACTGCCTGATCGGGAGTCCGGCGGCCTTCTTTCACCCAGTCGATCATTTTCTTGGCGAGGCTGGCAGAGATCATGCCGTGGCCGCACATGGTAGTCAGCTTGAGCAACTGAGTATTGGGCAGCTTTTCGATCGCGCCCTCGAAGCCCAGCGAGTATCCGACGCTGTGGCGGAGGATGCCGGCGAACTTGCAACACTGCTCAGCGCCCTCGACGGAAGTAGAGATGTTAACCGACAAGCCCAGATCGGCTTCCACTACCTTCTTGAGAAACTGCGATGCCGAATCTTGATTGCCGAAGATCGCCACGACCGATGCCGGTTCATCGATGCCGTCGATCACGGCGCGGAAATCCGGCGCCATGTCGCGTTTCCAGTTCGCGATCGTAGTCAGCTGGCGCGAAGGGCGCAGCGCACCGCCGTGCACCGGATCGCCGATGTTGACAGGGTTGAACAGCAATGCCATCTCGAGAAAAGCCTTCAACTTGGGGACGCTGTCCTTGTCATTCCTGCCGCTGCTTGGACTGGCGAAGATCAGGTAGTCGTCGTAGAAGCTTTCAGAATCCCCATAACGATGTAAGGTGTTGGTCATTTCCTCAGCCGATCGCCGGTTTCGTTTTGCTCTTCGCTAACTTCAACCGATCAGTTTCCTGTGTAGCTGATGCGCCAAATCGAACCCGATCCGTCATCGCTCACCAGCAGCGATCCGTCCGGAACTGGGGTTACCCCGACTGGTCTCCCCCAGACACTTTCATCGTCCACTACAAACCCGGTGAGAAAATCTTCGTACTCGCCAGTGGCGTGGCCGGTCTGGTGGAGTGGAACGCGAATCACCTCATATCCCGCGCGGGGCGAGCGGTTCCACGATCCGTGTTCGCAGGCGAAGATGTCTCCTTGATATTCGACGGGAAATTGTTTGCCGTCATAGAAGGTCATCTGCAGCGAAGCGTTGTGAGGCTGCAGGATCACATCGGGCGTGATGACTTTATCCTTCAGTTCGGGATGTGTCCCCGGAAGGCGTGGATCCTGGTGGCCGCCCATATAGAACCACGGCCAGCCATAAAAGCCGCCGTCCTGCACATGCGTGATGTAGTCGGGGACCAGATCATTGCCCAGTCCGTCGCGCTCATTCACCGAAGCCCACAGTTCGCCCGTCTTTGGATTGACGGCGATACCGACCGCATTGCGGAGGCCCGAAGCATAGACGCGCAAGCCGGAACCGTCGAGACTGTATTCGAGAATGTCGGCACGATTCTTCTCCGCCGGAGAGTCGTCGACGTTTTCCTGTGACCCCACCGACACGAACATCTTCTTGCCGTCCGGAGAGAACTGAATGTCTCTGGAACGATGGTGGCCCCCGCTCGGCAAATCAGCCAGGTGCTGGGGCGGACCGCTGGCGGTCAGATCTCCGTTGTGGTAAGCAAAGCGCACGACCGAGTCCATGTTCGCCACATACACCCATTGCGGGTTGGGTCCGAGGGGATAAAACGCGATGCCAAAAGGAATATTGAGTCCGCTGGCGAAGAGCTGCACTTGTTGGGGCTTGCCGTCGGCGGTCATACCGCGGAACACTTTGATATTCCCCGCGCTGGTTTCCGCGAGAAAGATATCGCCATTGGGAGCAACCCGCATTAAGCGCGGGTTGTTCAGTCCCGTTGCGAACAACTCGACCTTGAACCCCTCCGGCACTTGTAGTTTTGCATTCTCTGGACGAGCCACGATCTTGGGACCGTTGCTCGCCGATTCCGAGGCGAAGGGTGCAGGAAGGTCTCCCAGCTGAATGCGCCGAGATGTGCCCGGTTTTTCATAGCGGTAATCGGTAAATGGCGCTTTCGGCGGGGGCGCATTCGATTTGGCGCCCGTAGCGTGAGCCGCCGGAGCCTCGGCCTTTGCACCTTCTGAATCCGTGCCCTTCAGCGACTGGATATAGCTTACAACTTGCCAGCGTTGTGGTTCCGTCAGAGCCGCCCACGAGGGCATTCCGTTGTCCACATCGCCGCGAGTGATGTACCAGAACACTGCGCCGGCGGGCGCCGATTGCGCCTTTCCGTTGGCAAGCGGCGGCACATTTCCGGTGCCCTTCCCACCTACGCCGTGGCAGACTCCACAATTGCGAGTGTAGACCTGCTTTCCTGCCACGAGTGCGTCTGCCTGTCCGGCATACGGATTCTTGTTTTTCTCGACAGACACTGGCGCATCATGGAAAGACCCAGTCTGCGAATGCACGGTAAGAACAACTGAACCGGCAAACAGCAACAGCAGGATCATTTCCTTCGGTCGCCGATGGGAGAAGCTTCTCTTTGCATCGCTTGGGCACATTGCGGTCACAGTATAGGGTACAGTTATATGATATTACAATTGAAAAGAGCTCCAACGTGGGACGCAGACCACACAACCCTCAGCCTTCGCTCCCACGATCCTCCACCGAATCAGTGACCGGCCGGAACGAACTTGAGGCACACGGGTGTATCTACTTTGATCTCAGTGCCGGTCTGCGAAAGACGCCCGCTAGACGCGTCGATCTTGTAAAGAACCACGTTATTCGATATCTGGTTCGCCGCCATTAAATAGGCTCCGGTTGGATCGATGGCGAAAAATCGTGGCATGATTCCTCCCGTCAGCGACTGCTCGACGGGAGTCAGCATGCCCGTCTTCGGATCAACCGAGTACACGCCGATCGTATCCGGGGCTCTCTCCTCTTCGCTCTTGGTCCGCCGATTCGATTCGTAGAGAAACTTTCCATTGGGATGAACCTCGATCTCGGCACTATGGTTGCCGCCGAAAAAATCATGCGGCACGGTCTGAACCCGCTGCACCTCAGTCAGGACGCCCTTGGCAGAATTCCAGGCGAACACATCCACGATCCCGCTCATTTCGCTGAGTTGATACGCGAACTTGCCTGAGGGATCAAACGTTAAATGGCGAGGTCCACCGCCAGGATAGACTGTCGCAAACCGAGGATCGGGCGGTGAAAGTTTTCCGGTTTGGGCGTCGAAATGAAAAACGAGCACTTTGTCAAGCCCAAGATCGGAGACGATGGCATAGCGATTGTCCGGCGAAACCACGATCGAATGCGGATGGGGTTCGAACTGAATCCTTGGATCTATGCTGCTCCCCACGTCTTGCATGAAAGAGGTCAACTCGCCCAGCGAGCCGTCTTCCCTGACCCGGATCACCGAGACGCTCCCGCTGCCGAAGTTCGCCAGCATCACGTATTTCCCGGTCTTATCCATCGAGATGAAACAGGTGCTGGTGCCGCTGGCAGGGGCAGTATTGAGCAAACGCAATTTTCCGCTCAAGGAGTCGATCGCAAATGCGCTGACGTAAGACGAATGATCGAGCGGGGGACCCAGCGAAAGCGGATCTTCGCTCACGGCGTAGAGGAATCGATGATCCGGAGAAACTGTCAGGAACGAAGGATTGATCATCTCCGCAGCCAGCTCGGGCTCGCTGAACTCCCCGGTAGCCGCACGGAAGCGGCTGACGTAAATGCCCTTGCTGTGACTCTCGCCCAGACCGTACGGTCGGCTGTGATGCACCCACTTGAACCCCGTGTAGGTGCCGACATACAGGAAGAAGTCGCTGCCCTGAGCGAAGGCAGTCTCGACTCCCGCAACGGCGAGCCCGAAGGCAATGACTAGACACAGCGCGTATCGGATAGGTCTCATCAGGGTTCCTGATCTCCTCGTTGCGAGCGAGCGGCGGTAAGTCTCTCTAGGCTCATTTCTGTACGGGCACGAATACGATGCACACCGGCACATCCAATTTCAAATTGGTGCTGGTGGGCGTGAGCCGGCCCGTGTTGCTGTCCACGCGAAACACCAGGACGTTCCCGGACACCTGATTTGCCGAAAACAGGTATGCACCGGTCGGGTCGATTGCGAAGTTGCGCGGCATCGTGCCTCCGGGCGCTACCTGTTCGATTTCGGTCAGTGTGCCTTTCTCCGGGTCGATAGAGAACACGCCGATCGTGTCTGGCCCCCACAAATCGGGGCCGCGAAACCGCCGGTTGGATTCGTACAGAAATTTTCCGTTGGGATGAATCGCGATCTCGGCGCTATCGCTCGAACCCACGAAATCGGGGGCGAGCGTCTTGGCGTCCTGCACCTTGGTCAGAGTTCCCTTCGAAGCATCCCATGCTAAGACCGACACAAAACCACTCGTCTCCTGGAGCGAATAGCCAAACTTGCCGGCCGCATCGAAAACAAAATGCCGCGGTCCGCTGCCGGGATCGGCTTCGACGAAAGGTGGATTGTCCGGGGACAGCGCACCGGCGGCGGCATCAAACCGGTAAGCAAACACCTTGTCCAGGCCCAGATCGGAAACGACCGCATAGCGGTTGTCGGGTGAAACATCAATGGAGTGAGGATGAGCCTTCGATTGAAAGAATGGGTCCTTCCCTTTTCCGATGTGCTTCATGAAAGCGGTCTGCTCGCCGAGCGAGCCATCGTCTTTAATTCGCAAAACCGTAACGCTGCTGCTGCCAAAGTTCGCCATCAATACATAGTGCCCTGTCTTGTCGATGGAGAGATAGCACGTGCTGGTCCCTCCCGTCGGCAGCGTGTTCAGCAGGTGCAACTTGCCAGTGGACGGATCGATCGCAAACGCGCTTACGTAAGACTCGTGATCGAAATTCGGACCGAGCGAGGCGGGGTCTTCGCGTGCGACGTAGAGGAATCTCTGGTTGGGATGAACCGCAAGGAACGCGGGATTCACGATCTCCGCCGCCAGTTCTGGCTGGCTTATTTTCCCTGTGGAGGACTGAAAACGGCTGACATAGATTCCCTTGCTGTGGCTTCCTCCGGCCGGCAACCCTTCCCGCAGATAAGTGAAGCCGGTGTAAGTGCCGAAATACACGAAGTATTCGCCCGATGTCGCGGGCGCGCTCCATGCACTGGGAAGGGAAAGCACAGCGGAGAAGGCGAGCCAGGCGAGGCAGCGTATTGATCTCATGGATTATTTTTTCGCGGATCGTTCTTCCTCTAAAACCTCACCGTTCGAAAATCGCTTAAACGCTTATCAATGGGGCGCGGGCACAACCGCGTGCGTCCAATTGTCCCCTTCGGGGAACTTAGCGAAATAAAGAAACTTTACCGGTGTGTCGCCGGCGTTGATGTTGGAATGCACGGTCGCCGAATCCGGCGGCAGCATATATGCCATCCCCGGCTTTTGCACCCGCAATTCGGTTCCCATCATGATGAGGCTGGTGCCATCGATCGCGGCCCAGACTTCTTCCTGCCCCGGCCGGTGTGGATGCGGTTCGCCCATGGTCAACGGATTCACCGTCACGGTAATGACACTCTGCTCGGTCGCCAGTCCGTCGGCCGGCGAAAACAGTTCCCGAACAATGTGCGCCCAATGTCCCGAGGCTCCGCCAACAATATAAGCATCGGCGGCCGCCGGCGTCCTTTGCCGCGCCATGGCCTCATCCTTCACCGCCATCTTGTCCTTCGGACGGAACCCAGGCGGAGTCGGCTCGTTGATGACGTACATGGTCAGCGGCGCGGCTCCTGTGGACTTCATCACGAATTCGAGGCCCGCGGGCATAAGCACGGCCATGTCCTTGCGCAGTTTCGCGGTATCGCCACCGGCCGTGATCTCTCCTTCGCCTCCCAGCACATAATAGACTTCCTGTTGGCCTTCGAGCTTCGTGGGCGTGGTCCAGTTGCCGGGGGCCAGGTGGCCATACGCGAAAAAGTTCGCGGCGCGCAGGACCGCACTTTTCTGTGAAGGAGCGAAGTTGTCGCCCCGAATCAGAATGTCGCGCAATACCAACGAGCCGTGCTCAAAACGCGGGAGCGACCCCTGCCAGCCGCTGATAAACAGATCGATGCGGCGGTCTTGCGGTTCTCGCTGTTTTCCATACCTCACAAACTCTGGTCCGGGATAGGAATTGATTCCGTTGATGGCGTTTTTCGTGCCGCTGGATGGGGCCGTCGCTTGCGCCATTGCCAGCGAAGGCAAATCCAGAATCAGCGCGGATACAGTCAGGAAGGCAGTCGCAGCGGGTTGCCACATTTGGTCCCCTTTACTCATTTCGTCTACGGCCTGGGTTGGTGCGGATGGTAGCGAGCGAAGTAGAGAAACCTGACTTGCGCGTCTTCGTTTTGATTGATGTTGGTGTGAGGAGTCTTGTTATCGGGAATGTGGTAGAACGCCATGCCGGGAGTCTGCTTCCGGAGAGTATTCCCTACAAACGCGAGACTGGTGCCATCGAGCGCCGTCCAGACTTCCTCGATGTCGTCATGATCCACCAGGTGCGGCTTTCCCATGGTGAGAGGATCCAGAGTGACGGTCAGAACACTCTCCAGTGTTCCCAGACCGTCCGCTGTCACATACAACGTCTTCACGATGTGGTCCCACAGGCCGTCGCTGGAGGTGATGGGAATCTTGTTCTCATCACGGACCAACATGGTGGAGTTCGGCCGAAAGCCGGCCGGCGTGGGATCGCTGATCACATACATCGTCAACGGCTGGTCGCCCGGGTTGCTGAGCGTGAACTCCAGGTTCGTCGGCATCAGGACCGCGATGTTGCTGTACAACTGGACGGTTTGCCCCGCCGCCCTGGCGGTACCGCGACCGGAGTCGACAAAATAAATTTCCTGCTGACCGTCCAGACGCGTCGCCTTGGTGGATGTGTGCGGCGCCAACGTGGCGTAAGCATAGGAATTGATGAAGCGGAGAACGGCGCCTGGGTGCGTAGGATTTTGCGGATCGCCGCGTGTGAAAATGTCCCGCTCTACCAGTGAGCCTGGAGTAGTGCGTGGGGTCGAAGCGTGCCAGTCGCCGAAATAGAGGTCAATGCGATCGCCAGTGGTTTGCGCCTCTGCCAGCCCGGCGCACAAAACGATTGCCAGTGATGCGAGAATTCTTCTCACCATCCGAGCCTGCTCCTCAAAACTAATTTCGTCAGCTCTGGGACCGGAAGATCAATTTGCTACTATTATAACTATATATGATAATTGCCGAAATCGAGCGGCAAAGAGCACGCGTGGCATCCTCGATTGGCTGGTTCCCGATGTCGCGCCCTCCTCGGTCCTGAATGTACATTGGTAAGCCGCACACAATATCCATTTTGAAAGCAATTCCAGGAGAACCCTAACCATGAAGCTCATTCGATTTGGCGAGAAGGGCCAGGAAAAGCCCGGAGCGATTTTGACAGATGGCAGCCGCATCGATGTGTCCGCGATCGGTTCCGATTATGACGAAGAGTTTTTTGCCAGCGGCGGATTGGAGAAACTCGAATCATGGCTGAGCAGTAACGCTCGATCCGCGCCGCGCGTGGCGCCTTCCGTGCGCCTGGGATCTGCGGTTTGCCGGCCCAGTAAGATCGTCTGCATCGGACTCAATTACCGCGACCATGCGGCCGAGACCAAAGCCGAGCCGCCGAAGGAACCGGTCCTCTTCTTTAAGGCCACTACTTCTCTGGTGGGACCCAATGATCCCCTGATGATGCCGAAGAATTCGTCCAAAGTGGATTGGGAAGTAGAACTCGCGGTCGTCATCGGCAAGCGAGCTTTGTACGTACCCAAGGAAAGGGCTCTCGCTTACGTCGCGGGCTATGCTCTGCACAACGACTACTCCGAACGCAGCTTTCAGTTGGAGCACGGTGGCCAATGGGTCAAAGGAAAGAGTGCCGACACGTTTGCTCCGCTCGGTCCTTTCCTCGCCACTCCCGACGAAGTTCCGAACGTGGGCAATCTTCCTATGTGGCTGAAGGTCAACGGACAGTTCCGACAGAAGAGTTCTACCGGGAACATGATTTTCGATGTGGCCATGCTGGTTTCGTACGTGAGTCAGTTCATGACCCTTCTTCCCGGCGACGTAATCAGTACCGGAACGCCGGCCGGAGTCGGACTCGGAATGAATCCGCCGGTGTATTTGCAGGCTGGGGATGTGGTCGACCTGGGAATTGACGGCCTGGGAGAATCCCGTCAGCAAGTGATCGCCTACGATGGCAGTGCGCATTGACCCGATGACGGGTCTCTCACGATGCATGAGAATTGTGGTCCTGGCGCTTCTTGCCACCGTCTGCGGAACCGTCACGACCGCCAACTCTCAGACCAGTTCCGCGGGCGGCCACGGCTCAAAATCTCCTGCCAACCTCGACTGGCCGGTTTATGGCGGACAGGCCGCCGGGGATCACTACTCCAGCCTTACTCAGATCAACCGCAAGAACGTGCATCAACTACAGCTCGTTTGGAAGTTCGACGCCGAAGAAGAAGGTGGTCTGGAGACCAGTCCGATCATCGTCGGGCGCGTTCTCTATGGCTACACCGCGTCCCAGAAAGTCGTCGCCCTCGATGCCGCGTCGGGTAAGTTGATTTGGAAATTCGACTCCGGCATCAAAGGGAAGAATCCGGTTCGCGGCGTTTCCTATTGGACCGATGGCAAGGAAAGTCGTATTTTTGCCCCGGTCACCAATTTCCTGTATGCCCTTGACGCGCAGACCGGCAAGCCCGTTCCGAGTTTCGCAGAAAACGGCAGGATCGATCTGCGGAAAGACTTGCGCGGCGATTATCAGGCGCAGTCGGTCGCCATGACCAGTCCGGGCATGGTCTACAAAGATCTCATTATTGTCGGAGGGCGCAATCCCGAAACCCATCCCTCGCCACCCGGCGACATTCGCGCCTTCGATGTGCGCACTGGAGAACTGCGTTGGCGATTCCACACCATTCCTCATCCCGGCGAGTTCGGATATGAGACTTGGCCCAAGGACGCTTGGCGCTACTCAGGTGCGGCCAATAACTGGGCAGGGATGTCCCTCGATGCCGAGCGCGGCATCGTCTACGTTCCCACGGGATCGCCGGTGTTCGATTTCTACGGCGCCGACCGCGTAGGCGATGGTCTGTTCGGCGATTCGCTCCTGGCCCTGGATGCGCAGACCGGAAAACGCATCTGGCACTTCCAGGGCGTGCACCACGACATTTGGGACCGCGACTTCCCTTCTCCGCCTGCGCTGGTTTCGGTGAAACGCGACGGCAAACGCGTCGATGCAGTGGCACAGACCACCAAGCAGGGATTTCTATTTCTCTTTGATCGCACCACAGGCAAGCCACTGTTTCCCATCGAAGAGCGACCCTTTCCTGCGAGCCAGATTCCCGGAGAAGTCACCTCGCCCACCCAGCCGGTACCGTTGGTGCCGGAGCCCTTCTCGCGCCAACTGCTCACCGAAGAGTTACTCACGCAACGCACTCCCGCAGCACACGCCTGGGCAGAAAAAGAATTCAGCACCTATTTGAGCGCAGGACAATTCGTTCCTGCCGCACTGGATAAAGAGACCGTCGTTTTTCCCTGTTTTCTTGGCGGGGCCGAATGGGGCGGTCCTGCGGTCGATCCCCGGCGGGCCGTCATCTTCATCAATGCCAATGAGTGGGCCTGCGTCATTGCGCTGACCGAGAACAAACCCTCCCGCAGCACCGGCGAGAGGACATATCACAATCAGTGCAGTGTCTGTCACGGCGATAAACGCGCGGGTTCGCCGCCCACGTATCCTTCACTGGTGGATGTGGGAACGAGGCTGTCCGAAACCCAGATCGAGACCACGATCCTGCAGGGCAAAGGCCGCATGCCTGGGTTCCCGAACGTGCAGGGCGACTACTTGCAGAAGCTGGTGCAGTTTCTGGCAACTGGTGGCGAACCCGAAGTGAAGCTTGACGCCGGCAAGGCAGACGACGCATCTCCTTCCGAAACTGCCGGCGCCGAGCAAGTGACGCCAGAACTTCTGGGAGCCAATGTCTACTCGGCCAAATGCGCTACATGTCATGGCGATCATCGAGAGGGCAAGTCTCCCCTATTTCCCCGGTTGACCGGCATCGGCCAACGGCTCACGACACAACAGATCCAAGATCGAATCCACCAAGGCAAAGGTCCCATGCCCGCTTTCGCCACGTTGATCGGTAAGGAACTGGATGGTCTGGTGGGCTACCTGACGGCGCAGAATCCCGTTGACCTCGACCCCGATCGCGATGCGGTCTACTCCAGCACCGCCGAAGGCGCGCCCATGAAATATCGCATCACCGGATCGAACGATTTTCTGGATCCCGATGGATACCCCGCGATCAAACCGCCATGGGGCACGCTCAGCGCGATTGATCTAAATACGGGCAAGTATCTCTGGAAAATCCCGCTGGGTGAGTATGCGGAACTGGCAGCCAAGGGCCTGACCAACACTGGCTCGGAAAACTACGGCGGGCCCATCGTGACTGCGGGTGACGTATTGTTTATTGGCGCGACTGTATACGACAAGAAATTTCGCGCCTTCGATAGCCTTACGGGCAAGTTGCTTTGGGAGACCGTGCTGCCCAATTCAGCGATCGCGACACCAGCCACCTACTTGATCGACGGCAAGCAGTACGTCGTCGTCAGCGCCGGTGGAGGAAAAGATCCGAAAGGATCGTCTGGCAGTGTGTATGTGGCGTTCTCTCTGCCTTAGCGGTTCGGCTCATACGTCATGGCAGGGCAAAGGCAACGTAAGCTCCCGGGATCGGCGCTTGCACGGCTGGATGTCCGGGAAGATCGTGCGTACGCGTGGTTGCTTGCGCCGCCGCGCAAAAAACGACATATTCACGGCCGTCGATCTCGTACACCGCCGGCATACCTTCGAGAGCGGCATCGACTTCCGCTTCCCACAGCACCTTACCGGTGGCCGAGTCGAGAGCGCGAACTTTGCGGTCGCGAGTTCCGGTGAAGATCAAGCCCCCGGCCGTCACCACCGGACCAACTTTCGGAAAATGCGAGCCCGTATCCTTAATCCCTTTTGCGGCTAACTCCGGGACTTCGCCGAGCGGCACTTGCCATCTGATGATTCCCTGATTCAGGTCGTAGGCGGTGAGCGTGGTCCACGGCGGGGCGATCGCAGGCAGTCCACTGCTGGTGAACATGAAACCGAAGCTGCTGCGATAGCGCAACTGTTCGGGCGGAAGGGTCGAAGCGGTTGCGGCCTGTGGAGAGGAAACATTGTCTGCGGGATGCACCGACACGCGCTCCGGGGGGCCAAGAAACGCCAGGAGAGAATCGAGGTCCACGTCCGATAGCTTCGCAGCCGCCGGCATAGGGCCCCGTCCGTGCGTCACCACTGCACGGATCTGATCGGCTGGGAGTCGAGATCCAATGTCCACAAGAGAAGGCACTGCGGGCGGCTGCCCAGTTCGGTCTGCCCCGTGACAGAGACGGCAAGTGGATTGATAAACGACACGCCCGTTTTCCTCCGCGGAACTCCCCGCCGCAGTCTGCTCGGCTGCATTCAGTTCCAGCTTCAGCATGGAGGGAAGGTCCTTTGAAACCACGAATAAGGTGCCATGCTCCGGATCGACGGCGGCTCCCTGAAAATTCGCACCCCCGTTATTGCCGGGCATCTCGACCGTATCAGTCACGCCGGGAGGAGTGAAGAGTCCCTGATTGCGCGCACCTTCTATTTGCTTGCGAAACTTTTCCCGCTCCTCCGGCTCCATAAATGGACTAAGGTCTTTGACGGTGAAGGTTTGACGCGCGAAGGGCGGCGGGTTAAGAGGAAACGGTTGCGTAGGCCATGTTTCTTCTCCAGGCATCTCCGAGCGCGGGACAGCACGCTCTTCAATGGGCCATAGGGGTTCGCCGGTTTCGCGGTTAAATACCCAAACGAAACCTTCCTTGCCCGCCTGCGCCACTGCATCGACCATCTTGCCGTTGTGGCGGATCGTCAAAAGCATCGGAGCAGTTCCATTGTCGTAGTCCCAAATGTCGTGATGGACCATCTGGAAATACCAGATCAGTTTCCCAGTCCGCGCATTGAGCGCAAGCAGGCAGTCGCCAAATAGATTGGCTCCCTTGCGGTCGGCTCCGTAGAAGTTGTACTTCGGACTCGCGGTCGGAATGAAAACAATGCCGCGTTTCACATCTACCGACAGCCCACTCCAGGCATTTGCTCCACCAACCACCTTCCATGCGTCTTTCGGCCAGGTCTCATAGCCGGCTTCGCCGGGATGCGGCACGGTATGAAAGATCCAGACCATGCGCCCCGACCGGACGTCGTAAGCACGGATGTCGCCGGGACCAGACTCGTATTCTTCGTTGGTGGCTGAGCCCATGATCAGGAGATCTTCAAACACGCGCCCGGGAGTCGCGGACTGAACCAAACTCAGACTGTTCGCATCGCGGCCCAGCCCTTCTCGCAAATCGACGCGACCACCCTCTCCAAAATCCGAAATCGATTGACCTGTGCGTGCGTCGATCTCCTGCAGGAAGTTGTCGGCGGCGAAAATAAGCCGGCGATCCGACCGATCCGCACTTTCCCAATAGTTGATGCCACGATTGGTGATCAGCGATGTCTTCAAGTCGGTGGGATGGATCCACAGTTGTTTTCCGCTGGTCGCATCGAGCGCCACGATGGAGTGGTTGTGAGCCAGAACATACATCGTTCGGTCGACCACGATGGGGTTGAATAAATACTTGTTCCCGTCTCCGGTGGGATAACTCCATGCCACCCGCAACTTGCCGACGGTCAATCGGTTGATTTGATCCAACGCGGAATACTGAGCGGAGTCGGAGGCGCCCG
>Ga0210406_10000528_pt1 | contig 51446 bp, 42 predicted proteins | sample IncBWC30MmetaG_FD_155454 | JGI IMG/M metagenome (GOLD analysis project Ga0210406, IMG submission 155454) | Forest soil microbial communities from Barre Woods Harvard Forest LTER site, Petersham, Massachusetts, United States - Inc-BW-C-30-M | ecosystem: Environmental > Terrestrial > Soil >...
GTCCCGACCACCGCGCCGCTGTCCGCATCAGCCACCTTCACCTCCGTGCCGTGGGAAGCGTAGACGCGCCGCGCCTTGGAATCTACCGTTAGATAGTCAAAATACTCCCTGCCACCGCCCGCAGCGGCGCCCAGCGGAACTTTTTTCAACAAGTGGTACTGGACTGCTGGAGGACTCGCCAATGCAAGAACACCAAGCAGCACAACGAACAGGCAGCACGCGAGACGGCCCAGAACTTTAATCGACATGGAAATCCTCCGTGACGAATGGCATTGCGGAATTTTCGGCATCAACACGAATCGTGGCGTGCCTTCGCGGCCGGCCAGCATTCTCGGTTGCGTGCGGATTGTACCTCAATTCCCGGGGTTGTGGCTCGGAGACACAGGAAGGTGAGGGCTCATACCCCGGACCGCAAAGCGTGCCGGCTGTCTCACCGCTCCGCGAGTCTTAACTCGAGACCAATCCCCTCTCCCGGGATTCTCATCAAGACAACCCTTCCCGTTAATCGCTCACAGAGGTGATACGCTCGATAGGACTGACTAGAAACCGTCCTGCTCCCGGGGGAAATCACATGGTGCAGATCAAAGGCTCCGCGATTCAGGAGACCATCAATCAAGTCAAACGCCGCTCCGGCGATGATTCCCTGAAAAAGATCCTGGACCTTCTGGATGACGGGGATCGCAAAGTCTTTGAAGGCGAAATTTTCGCTTCTACTTGGTATCCCCTCGATGTGTTCGCCCGCTTTCTTGAGGTGGAGATCAAACTCCTTGCCGGTGGAAATGAAGAAATGGTCACCCGCGGTTCAGAAGCAGTAATCGAAAGGCAACTTCGCGGCATGTACAAAGCGTTCGTAAAATTAGGTTCCCCAGAATTTGTAATCAAAAGAATCGCCGCGGTCCATGCCACTTATTTTCAAGGAGTCCCGATCGAAGTCCAGTTGCCGGCCCGCGGCCAGGCGGTCGTCAGGTACACGGGCTTTGAGAAACAGCACCGCATCATGGGATTTGCGATCATCGGCTTTTTCAGAAAGGCTTTGGAAATTTCGGGCGCCAAAGACGTAAAGATTCACTTCGCCACTCCCATCGACGAGGGCAAACCCTATTCAGAACTCTCCATCTCGTGGAGCTGAACTCGTTCACCGAAAACCATTTTGACGTTTGAAAAACTCGGTTCAGGGCTACTGTCGGGTCTGTGCGGGCATGGGGATGTCGTACACGTAGCGGATCACGCGCGGCGTATTGCTGCGCCCGGTGGTCATGTGTAGCGTTTCGTAAAGCTGCAAGCCATCCGAAGAAAGCTCGAGAGTGCGGCTCATTTTGTTGCCGCGAGGATCCTTTTCATCGCTGACCAGCCGGGTGCCGTCCCACTTCGCCGCAATTTCCAGATAACTGGCGTCTTTGGATTTTTGCAATTTTCGCCCGTCGGTCATAAACGCCAGCTTGAACTCATGGTCATCCACCAGATCGACTTCCGCGCCGGTCATGGAAAGCTTGAGGAACTTCGCCGGCCTCAAAAGATTTTGCATTTTCTCCCGTTGCTCATCGCTTTCTCCGCCGCCGCGGTGCCCGCCGTAGCCGCCGTGACCACCAGCGGGATAGCCACCTCCCATGCGGCCCCGTCCGCCGCCATTCGAGTCTTGGGAGTCTTGCCGCCGCCTGCTGGGGTCGTCACTGTCGTCCAGATTTAATTTCCACGCCCCAAGGATGGTGGTGCGCGGTGTCGGCGCAGGAACCGAATTGGGAGCCGCCGCGGAGGCGGAAGCGGGCTGCGCGGGCGCGGCCGTTATAGGCCCCGAGGGAGCTTGTGCGTACAAAACCCCGGCGGCCAGCAGGCCAAACGCGGCAAATCCCGTAAACGCTATCAGCTTAAAAAAACAGATGGCTTTCATGCTCGACCCCGATTTCACAAGGCTCTCCCTTTATGAATTCCCTCTGGAAAGGGAAAGAGTTCCCTCCGTTGGATGCCGGAAAATTCTGATAGGACTGGCTGACTTCAGCCGAATCGCTGTATCCTGTCCGTCGAGAGAGCGCGCCGCTCCCACGGTTGCCAGGAACAATGTCCCTTCTCCGCATCCCCTCCGATGCTCGCGTGCGCTCGCGCTTCAGCGGATGCCTGCTTGGCGGCGCTGTCGGCGACGCTCTCGGTGCTCCCGTGGAATTCCTGGACCTGGACGAAATTGTCAGCGCTTACGGCGAAGCTGGAATCCGCGACTACGCGCCTGCTTATGGAAAATTGGGCGCCATCACGGATGACACCCAGATGACGCTCTTCACCGCCGAAGCGTTGCTCTCCGCGCATGTAGCGTCGGCTCAGCAGGGCCAGGAGCCCGACTTTTTTCGCGCTGCCGCCGCTGCTTACGCGCGCTGGTTGATGACTCAGGAGAATTCCCGGCTGATCTGCACGGCAAACGCGAAAACGAGCTGGCTGCTCCAGCAGAAAAAACTCTTCAGCCGCCGCGCCCCGGGAACCACCTGCCTCTCCGCTTTGCAAACTAGCCGCGGCAAAGTGACGCGCGCCATGAATGACAGCAAAGGCTGCGGCGGAGTCATGCGCATTGCTCCCGTGGGAATGTATTTCGCATATTCCTTGAATGGCGAGCGCAATCCAGGGCGTGTGCTTTCGAATATTTTTGCAATCGGATGCGATCTCGCGTCCATCACCCACGGACATCCCAGCGGCTGTCTTAGCGCCGGGGCGCTCGCCGTCATCGTCAGCCTGATCCTCGTAGGTAACTCGCTCGCCGACGCCATTCAAGCGGCGAAGGAAGAGCTCCGCAAACATCCTTCCCACAAAGAGACGCTGGCCGCCATCGAGAAGGCGGAATGCTTGGCCAACTCTCGCCCGCGCGAACGCAGCGCTTTGCGCGAACTTGGAAAGGGTTTCGTTGCCGAGGAAGCTCTGGCGATTGGGCTCTATTGCGCGCTCGGCGCAAAAGACTATGAAGACGGAATCATTCTGGCCGTAAATCACAGCGGGGACAGCGACTCGACCGGCGCGATAGCCGGAAATCTACTCGGCGCCGCCGGAGTCGATGCAATTCCTGGGCGCTGGCTCGCCCACCTCGAAATGCGCTCCACCATCGAATCCGTTGCCGACGATCTCGCCGCATTCCCTGAGTGGCGCCTCCGCGGCCCTGCCAACACGGAAGAATGCACCTTCTACGCAACCCGCTATCCCGTTGGCTAATCCAACTTGGAGCGCGGCGGCTTGCCGCCGCTTTTCTTACAACCTCAGACTAGACCTGGCTCCGCCGTCGCTGTTCTTATCCCAAAATCCGAAATAGATTCGTCACCCTCGGAAGAAGCGCCAGCGCCCCGAGTTCGCGGAACCGCGCCGCACGCTGCCGGTAACGGTGCTCGCCAGGAGCGATGATGGCCATAAACGGAACGTTGGCATCACGGGCAGCCAGTGCATCGTCAATGTTGTCCCCGAGGTAGAGCGCCGTCGACGGGTCACGCCCGCCAAGAATTTTCTGCAATCCTTCCGGGTGTGGCTTGCGCTTCGCATCGTCCATGGTGATGATCGTGCGAAAGTGTTTCGTGGCTGGCCATTTCTCAAAGGTGAAGGACAATTCCTGCCGCGTGCGCCCCGTGAATAGATTCAACTCGAAGCTCTTGGCCCATTTTTCAATCTGTGCCGGCGTAACAATCAGTTTTTCATTCCGAACGTTCCCCGGCTTCCCGTCGCCACCCCAGTAAAATTTCTCGAACGCCGCTCGCGCTTCTTCGTACGTCGCCGGATGCCCCAGCGAACTCACCCAAGCCGACACCATGTTCCAGTCATCGTTGAATCCCGGCTTGCTTTTCCATTGGTGCAGCTCGGCGTACGTCACGCGCTTGCCGGTCAAATAGCGCACCGTTTCGAGTGCCGATCGCCAGTACGTGCCGCGCACATCGACGAGCACACCATCGACGTCGAAAATCAGGATTTGCGGCTTTGTTGAAAGAGTTATGCTGCGATGCGGCGCGCGCTTGGCGCGCGCCAAGACTTTTTTCGGCACGAATCCTCGTTCAAATTACTTTTCTGCTGCACAATCGATGTACAGAAAACTTATGCGGCAAACTAAAAGTGTCGCCGCTCGTCGCGCCTCGCGTCAAGCGCGCTACGGTTGCTGGCCAATCCGGCGCGTTGCTACACTGGACGGGCGCGCTGCGCAAGGAGCCGAGAATGGCCAAGTATGGCGGAGTCGATTTTATTGATTTTGATTCGCAGTTGAATGACGAAGAAAAACTGGTTCGCCAAACCGCGCGCGAATTTGTCGAAAACGAAATAATTCCCATCATCGAGAAACACAGCCGCGAAGCGACGTTCCCGAAACATCTGGTGCCGCAACTCGGCGAGCTGGGTTTTTTTGGCGCCAACCTTCACGGTTACGGCTGCGCGGGAATGTCGAACGTGGCGTATGGGTTGATGACGCAGGAATTGGAGCGCGGAGATTCCGGTTTGCGAAGTTTTGTTTCCGTGCAAGGCGCGCTGGTGATGTATCCGATTTATTCGTACGGGAGCGACGCGCAGAAAGACAAGTGGCTGACGCTTTTGCAGCAGGGCAAAGCGATCGGCTGTTTCGGTTTGACGGAGCCGCAGTTCGGTTCGAATCCAGGCGGGATGCTGACGCGCGCAGTGAAGAAAGGCAACAAATATATTTTGAACGGTGAAAAGATGTGGATCACCAGCGGCTCCATCGCGGACGTGGCGGTGGTGTGGGCCAAGGCGGAAGACGACAAAGTCCGCGGATTTCTCGTTGAAAAAGGGACCCCGGGATTCAAAGCCTGGGACGTGCACGGAAAATGGTCGCTGCGCGCTTCGGTGACTTCCGGACTATCTTTCAGCGATTGCGAAATTCCGGAAGAAAATCTTTTGCCCGGCGTGGTGGGCTTGAAGGGGCCCCTGAGCTGCCTGAATCAAGCGCGCTACGGAATCGGGTGGGGCGCGCTGGGAGCGGCAATGGCGTGTTATGACACTGCGCTGCAATACGCCAAGACGCGCAAGCAGTTTGCGAACAAGCCGATTGCTTCACACCAGCTGGTGCAGGAAAAACTCGCGTGGATGATTACGGAAATTGTAAAGGGCCAATTGCTGGCGTTGCACGTCGGCCGGTTGAAGGACAACGGAAAAGTCGATCCTTCGCACATCTCGATGTTGAAGATGAACAACGTGGCCATTGCGCTGGATACGGCGCGAAAATCGCGAGACATCCTCGGCGCGAACGGCATCGTCGACGATTACTGTATCATGCGGCACATGAACAACCTCGAAAGCGTGTTCACCTACGAAGGCACGAACGACATTCACAAGCTGGTGATCGGCGAGCGCATCACCGGTATCGCCGCATACGTTTAGTTGCAAGGTGACTGGTGAATCGTGACTAGTGACTGGTAAAAATCTCGACCAGGAGAAATGCCCCCATGTGTCGTCTCGAATTTCAGTGTTCCCGTTTTGCAATTCTGAAAACCACTGCCTCGATTCTGTTGTTTCTTTCTCTCAGCGGGCTCGCGCAGGCGCAGCAGAAACCGGCGCCTGCGCAAGAGAGGCCGAAGATACGGGCGATTACTGCGTTTATCAATCTGGATCCGGCGCAGTACAAGCAGCAGGTGGCCGATGCGCTGACAATGCTGAAGCGGGCGCGGACGACACTGGAATCGCGCGGATACCAGGTGCAAACCATCCGGATTGCCACCCAGCCATTCCCGGAATACACGAAGGGATTGTCGACGCAGCAGGCTGTCGCCTTTTTCAAGGAATACGACGCGCTGGCGCAGAAGGAGAAATTTGCGGCCTCGATCGGGCCGGCGATGCTCAACGTCGGGGACGGCACCGAGCAAGCGGACTTGCTCGCGGAAATTTTGAGCGGCACTAAATCTTTGAATGCCAGCCTGGTGGTTGCGGGCGACGACGGCGTCAACTGGAAAGCGGTAGGCGCGGCGGCGCGCGTGATGAAAAAACTGGAAGAGACGGAGCACAGCCAGGGAAATTTTCGGTTTGCCGCGATTGCGATGGTCCAGCCGCTGACGCCGTTTTTTCCCGCGGCGTATCACACCGGCTTCGGACACCAATTCGCGATTGCGCTGGAGTCGGCGAACGTGGTGGCGGCGGCCTTCAAAGATGCTCCAGACCTTGCGACGGCCAAACAGCGGCTGACGGATTCTCTGGCCGCAAGCGCGTTCGACATTGAGAACCACGCGGGACGCATCGACCGAGAAACTGGTTGGGCATACATGGGAATCGATTTGTCACCGGCACCGTCGGGAAACGTTTCCATCGGCGCGGCCATCGAGAATTTGACGACCCAGCCCGTCGGGATGAGTGGAACGCTGACGGCGGCGGCAATGATTACGGCGGCAGTCAAGGATGTGAAAGTAAAACAAACCGGATATAGCGGATTAATGCTGCCGGCATTGGAAGATACGCGGCTGGCCCAGCGCTGGAGCGAGGGGCACCTTTCCATTGACGCGCTGCTGAGTTATTCGGCGGTGTGCGGCACCGGCCTGGATACCATCCCCCTGCCGGGTGACATCACCGCCGACCAGCTTTCGCTGATTATCGGAGACATGGCCAGCCTGGCGTTCAAGTGGCACAAGCCGCTTTCAGCGCGGCTGCTGCCGGTCCTCGGCAAAGGCTGGGGCGAGATGACGGAGTTCGATGATCCGTTCCTGGTGAATGCGAAGCTGCAGTCGTTAGACGTCAAGTGACTGGTGATTGGTGACTAGTGATTGGTGAACAGTGACTCGTGGCTCGTGATCGGAGTTCCGTGGCCCCGTGAGGTTTTCTCAAGCCCATTCCCTATCGAGGAGTTCTAGTTAGCCATAACCGCCCCACCCCCTCCCCTGTTTTTCGTAAGTGTTCATTCTAAAGGGAGTTAAAGTCTTTTGTTTTGATACAGTTTTGGAAGTGTTGATTCTAAAGGGAGTTAAAAGAGGAGCTGGCTAAGCCGCAAGGAAGGGCATCCAGGATTGGCCGATTATTCGCGCGACTGCCACAGGCGGGAGAATCTGCGGCGCGGCTTAGGGGGAATCAGGACGTCCCAATTGGCGGGGGCACCGAAGCCGGGCGGCAGTTGAGGAAGTGGTGAGTGGCGAGTGACGAGTTTGAGGATGAAGTAGATTCCTCAGGCCTGAAGGCCTGAGCTACAACGTCGGAATGACAATTCACGGGGGGTTGGGGCGCTGTAGGTGAGGTGGAAGAAGAGGAAGCGGAAGAGCCGGGCTGAAGCCCGGCCGCTACACGGGTTGATGGGGCCGCGGCAGACGCGGGCGGATGAGGGACGGGTTGCGGGGCAGGAGCCTCGGCGGCTTCGGCAGGGTCACCGCTAGTGTCATAGGCGGTGTCGTCAGCGTCTTCAGGATCGTCATGGCGGGACGAGGAACGGACAGTGCTGCGCCAAGTATCGGTGTCGAAGGAGTGGATGTATTCGTCCTGGGCGATGGGGATGGATTGGAGCATGGTCTGAGCGAGGTAGGCGAGTGTGGAGGCGACTTTGGGTTTGACCTGGCCCTGAGCGACAGCACAAAAGAGGCGAGACATGGCAACGCCAAGATCGCAAGCGGTCAGGAGTTTTGTGGGAAGGAAGCGAGAGATGTCCTCACCGACTTTTTGGGCGGCGAGGGATTCGGCTTCTTTTTGGGCGTGGAAGTAACAGAAATGCAGGTGGCCGGAGCAGCGCGGAGTGCGGCACTGGCGGCCATCGGCAAAGGTGAAAACGCACAAGTTGGGGGAACGGTCCTTCTTAGCTTTGGACGCAGAACGGACTCTTGCGTTTGTGGCCGTAATACGGCCAACGGAGCGGTTCGTGGACATAGAAGTCTCCTGAAAAGTTAGATTTGAGTTGTAAGGGGAGTCTCGCGGAAGGCGAGGCGCACTACTTTACGGGAGTAATGTACCAGAGTCGTGACCGGATTGTCAATGGCCTTTTGCGAAGAATGTCCCACCCTTGCATAAAACAAAACCGCAAGGGTAGGCCACCCCGAACGTCGGAGCGGGCAAAGGCTGGCCTACCCGCCATCGCTCCATTGGGGAGCGCATCGGAAGTCGTGTGACTTGACTCTTCAACTATGCTCTTTTATTGAGTGAGGGGCGAATTCATCTCAGGACTTTACGTCTGCGCCGCCTGAGGATCGCGATCGGCAATGTGATTTCTCACGCCGTCGGAATTTCGAATCAGTGAGCCTCTGGCAGTCCAATCCGTCTGATAAGAGCTCGATAACGAGGATCGCCGCGCAAGCGATTCAGCTCCGAATTCTGCTGAAGCCATATCAGCCCGGGCACATGATCGTCGTAGGCTTTGTCCAGCCATCGAAACGCTTCATCATCCTGCCCCAGCCGCGCATAGGCAAACGCGAACTCCAAAGGTGAAACATAATCCTTCGAGGCCTTTTGCTTAAGATCAGCGAGCCTCCACTCCTGCACGCCGCGATTACCGGCTCTGGTAAAAGCGGCTCGTACATCCGCTGCCAGCTTCTCACTGCCGTCGAAGCGGATCCCTTCCGCAAGTTCTTCCATCGACTCTTTTTCTCGCCCCTGCATCAACAAGCATTGTGAGAGTTCATAGTGCAGGATGCGATGCGTGGGTTGGGCTTGAAGCCGCTGGCGGATTTCAGTCTCTGCTTCCTTGTACTTGCCAACGCTATCGAGCACGTCGCCGAGCGCCCAGGGTCGCGCGAAAGGATCCAAGGCTTGGGAGGTCCGTTGGGTCTCTACAGCCTCGTCTCCACGGTTCAGCGCCAGCAGTTCGAAAGAGTGAAGGTGATAGGCCTCGGCGAAGTTTGGATTGAGTTCGATCGCCCTGCGCGATTCCTGCTCCGCTGCTCGCCAGTTCCATCGGTAGAAGAGATACGCAGCAGCCATGGAGTTGTGCGCTTCCTCGGCAGAGCCGTCCAGTTGCAGTGCTTTTCGCGCCAGCACCTCGCCCTTAGGCAAGGCTACTTTTGGATCGAGCAATCCCCCCACTGAACTGGCGGCGTAGTAATCCGCAAGTCCGCTATAGGCTAGAGCGTAATCGGGCTGGAGCTGAATGGCCTTCTCGAAGGACTCACGGGCGGTTTCATAATTGAGCGCGAACCAGTTGTAGCGCCCTCGCAAATAAGCATCATGCGCTTCGGGTGAGACCCTGCGCGCAGAAGTTTTCGGAGGCAGGGCGGCGCTATGAACTTCTTTTGCGACGTTCTCCGCAAGTTCCTGTTGCAAAAGAAGCAGGTCACTCAAGTCGCGTGTGTAGCTTTGCGCCCAGACGTGTGTGTCCGAAGCAGCATGAACCAGTTGCACGGTTACGCGCACCCGGCCACCAGCATCCACGACGGACCCTTCGAGAATCCCATCCACGCCAAGTTCGCGAGCAATGTCTTTCAGGGGGCGATGCACGTTTTTGTACTGCATCACGGACGTTCTGGAGATAACGCGCAGCCCTTTGGTTCTGGCCAGTTCGGTGATCAACTCATCGGTCATGCCGTCCGCGAAGTATTCCTGGGCAGGATTTCCCGAGAGGTTTTCCAGGGGTAAGACAGCGATGGATTGGATATTTGCAGCCCGGGCTACGGCGCGCGGATCACCCGATCTGCGAAAGAAAACCAGTGCCGCCAGCAGCACCGCGAGGAAAGCTGCCAGCGCGAGCACAAATCTTAGGCGGCGGGATTGCTTGCCTTCCTGGACGGCCGATGGGTTTCCCGCCTTGATTCCCTTGTCACTGGATTCAAGGCCGACCTCCACATTTGCGTCCAGCACCGCCGGTCTGCTTTCTGCCAGCGGGGCTCCATTGGTTCCCTCTATTTTGCCAATGAAGCGATAGCCGCGGCGCGGCAGGGTTTCCACGAATCGCGGATGATCCGCAGAATCGCCTAAAGCTTCGCGGATCTTGTTAATAGCGGTACCAAGGCTGTGGTCAAAATCAACGAAGGTATCGGCCTGCCAGAGCTTGCGGCAAATCTCTTCCCGGGTAACTACTTCGCCGGGACGCTCGAGCAAGAGCGCCAGCAACTGGAAAGGCTGTTCTTGGAGACGAAGCCGGCGACCGTTCTTCCGGAGTTCACCCGAACGCAGATCCACGTCAAAGCGGTCGAAGGCGATGCGTGGAATCTTCGGCGTAGCAGGTTCCATTTTCCGGTTCCTGGCTCTGAGGACGGTAAAGACTAGCAAAATCGGCAGAAGGCATCAATTTTAATCTCCCAGCCGGCGAGATAGCTAACCATCGGCGGATCAGCGATTTAGCTATTGAAACAGAATTGAACCGCAATTGAATCGCAATGCATTGCTCCTTTTCGAGTGGTCCTGCAGAGTGCGCGGGTCTCGCGATTACCCGGTTCGTCCCCTGGGGTCCGGAGAACACGTTTAGCGAACAACACAGGAGAGAAACATGAAATCGATACGCTATGTGACAGCTTTCACAGGTTTAGCTTTACTACTTGCATCGGGCTGGAGTTCTGACGTCCGCGCGCAGGCTCCATCTGCCAAAATTCAATCCCCATTGGCCAATACGGGCTGCGGCTACTCGCCGTCCGAGGCACCCGCCGCGCCGGCCCGCCCGCAAAGGAAATCCAGCGAGGCCCAAGGCCACTTCAGACTTGCATCGCTGGTAATGGTCTCCAGCCGCGAGCGCAATTCGGACAATGATTCAGACCGCGCGGGAATAGTGGGCCTCTGGAAGGTGAAGTTCATTTCCAAGGGAAATACAGGGATAGGCATACCCGACGGGGCTCCGCTTGATGATGGGTATGCAACATGGCACAGCGACGGAACGGAAATCATGAATTCAGGACGTGCCCCAAAAACCGGCAGCTTCTGCATGGGAGTATGGAAACAGACCGGACGATCGTCTTTCAAACTGAATCACTTCGCATTGAGTTGGGATCCCACCGGAACGACATTAATCGGACCGACTAACATCCGGGAAGAGATCGTCCTTGACGGCAACGAGAGCAGCTATTCAGGGACGTTTACCATCGATCAATACGATACCGAGGGGCATCTGCTAGTCCATATCTCAGGGGTGGTGAGCGCACAGCGCATCACCGCTGATTGAGCTGATCTGAGCAGAGAGACCGCGGGACGTGTGCAGGATTTGAAGAGCTCCGCAACTGTCCCGCAAACCTTTCGGGGGTGGGCGGCAGGCAACAACTGAAGCAACGCTAGAGGGCATGCGGAACCTTGGGCTTGTAAGGGTAGCCTCTGGTACTGGGTGCGTGAGAGGTGCGGTAGTCGTCCAGGTCTGTCTCGCTGATACGATACGTGGCCTGCGGAGGATGATCTCCGAAAACAGCCAGCTCGCGATGGAGCCGGAGCGAGCAGATCTCAGGAGCGTCTTGAAAGCGGACACGCCGAGAACCAAAGGCCTCGTTGCCGATGGTTATTGTAAATTCGCTGGTCTCGTCCAGGGCTCGCCGCACGATAAAGCTATACTCGCGCACGAGCGCTTTCGCTTTGAAACCGACGTACTGCACCTTTATATTTTCAATCATGCGATCCCTTTCGTTCCAGCCGGCGAAACCTTCTACGGACTGGCGACACTCGTATCGTTGTGACGGGGCGGCAGGATGTATGTCTTGCGGCACAGGAACCGTCGCTCTTTAGCGAGCGCGGCGGAAGTGGTGTGACTCTACAGCTGAATTATACTCTTTTATTTCGTTAAGTGCTCATTAATCGGGCCTCATTTAAGGTGGCCGGATTTACGCCACTACTGTTGGGGATTTCGGCCTTCCCAGATGGTCCTGCCTTTGTGGTCGATGTAGGCGGCTCTCTCACCTTTCCAGATGCCGACGTAGGCCAGGCCGTCGTGAAAAGGCTCGGCATCATCCCAGCCGGGCTTGATGGCCCAGTGGCCGTTGCGGTCCACATAACCGAACTTTCGTCCGGGCTGGTCGCGATCCGCCGAAACGAGCGAGAGGCCATCGGAGAGCGGCTCAGCGAAGGCAATTCCCCCGGGGAATTCAGCGGTCACGGCGCCTGTTTTATCGATGAACGACCAGTGGCCTTCCGACTGAACCACACCCAGTCCTTCGGAAAACGCGCCGCCCTGATCGAAGCGCGGCTCAATGGCAATGTTTCCGTCCAAATCCATGTAGCCCAGCTTGCGGTCCTGCCGGATGGCAATCAACCCTTCGGAGTATCGGATACCGTCGAGAACGAGCGGCTTCTTCGGCAATAAAGTTCCGGAAGAATCGATGATCCAGTCATCGGAGCCCGAACGAACGCCCGTCTTGACGCGCGCGCGGCCTTGGAAGAAAGAAAAGGCCAGGAAGTAAGGGCCCAGTACAAGGCTTCCGGAACGATCGTAGAAGCCGAGGCCCTCAGCAGGTTCTTTCTGTCCCAAGAGCAGGCCATTGGGTCCGTCCGAAGCCGAAAGGGAGCGGAAGATTGGCTGGGTGACCCATGCGCCGCTGGTGTCGATGACACCAATAGGATGATCGGGCAGGCCCGAATCAACGATGGCGACGCCGTTGTGGAAACTTTGGGCCGTGCGGTAGCGAACGGGAATGACTTCCGATCCGTTGTGATCGATGTAGCCCCAGTGCCCTTCGCGTTTGACGGCGGCAAGATCTTCGGAAAATGGTTGCGCGGCTTCAAAGCGCGCCGCGATTACGGTTTTTCCGCGATTATCGATAAACCCCCAGGCAGTTCCGAGCGGTGCGGGAAAGAGCGGGCTCGGACCAGATGCCTCTTCCGACGTTTGATGGCGACCGCACGCGGTGAAGAACAGCGCGAGAATGATCGCGAACGCGACCGGACGGCGGCGATTCATCCATCGGCAGAAATCATGTAAGCTACGCATCACGTGCACCCATGAGGAACCGATCCGCTACCTTACTCTTGCTGCTGTTCGCTGCCGCGACTTCTTCCTGTAAGCGTGCGCCCAAACTGGAGTTCCCGCTGGTTCAGAAATATACCACCCAGCCGGGAGATCTGTTCTATTTCCGTCCGCGCGACGGACAATTTGTTTTGCTGGAGCGGCGCAAGGCGCTGGCAGTGGCCGCGGCGCCAGAGCCCGATATTGAAGCCTACTCCTTCGAAGACCGAATCACGGTGACCCAGCCGGAAGGCAACGAGCGGCACAACAGGCCCTTTCTAGAAAAAATTGGGGCGCAGCAGGCCCTGGCCATTACTTCCGATGGACGCACTCTGGCAGGCGGCGATGCGAAGGGCGTGGTGACGCTTTGGGAAGTCGCGACTGGGAGTGTCACACTTCATTTGGATGTGCCAAGCCCCGTTCTCAGCCTTGCTTTTTCCCCGGATGGAAATTGGCTGGCAATCGGCTTGGCGAAACCGGCTGGCGAAACGGCGGATACCGCGTGGCTCTACGAAATACACTCCAACGCACCGCATCGAAGCTTCGGCCGCGCCGCCATCCCGGCGCTTGCGTGGTCGCCAGATGGCCGTTGGCTGGCGGCGGGACTGGATGACGGCTCCGTGCTTTTAAGCGACGCTGGTGCCGGTGGCGAGCCGCGGCGAATTGTGTTGTCCAAGTCGCCTGTCACGGCCCTTGATTTTTATCCCTCCGGGCGATTCTTGGCTTCGGCTCATGCCGATAAACGCGTACTGCTATCCGAACTGGCGACGGGGAAGCAGGTTTTTACCTTTGAGCCGACGCTGCCGCCGAATCCCCTTTTTCCCCGAGTCATCGAACGTGTCGCGTTTGACGGGAATGGAACACACTTGGCTGCAGCCTATGCGGAAGGCGATTTCAAGATTTGGGACACGACTGCCTTGTCCCAATGAGCCCCGGCTTCTAAATTTCTGAATCAGAGTCCTGGCCTACCCGGTCTGTACGCGGGTGGGATTTTCATTTTTCCTTTAATGATTTATATTGACCGGCCCTGGCGGTAGTCGCGGTGGAAGAAGTCTTTGGCTTGGCGGACATTGCCGAGCAGCGAACCTCAGGTCCGGAGAGCGATAACGCTTACGTTCGGGTCGGGAGCCTGTGAGGACAGTTCGAGCTGGAGTTTGCCCTCTGATTGACGGAACTTCAGGGGCCGGCCGTTCGCAAGCAAATAGGCTGAAAGCACTTTTGCTTGCAGACCATTAATCTCCAGGGGCGCGGATGGCCAATCGAAAACGTGGATGAAGATCATGCCGCTCTTGGCCGTGACTCGAATAGAGGAAACGCCCTGTATGGGCCCATAGGTAGTTCCGTAGATCGAATCTCCATTGATGGCGAGCCAGTCTCCGATGGCGCGGAGACGATCCTGAAACTCCGGCTGAATCACGCCGTCAGGTTGCGGACCCACGTTTAGAAGGAAATTTCCGCCGCGGCTCGCTACTTCGACCAAAGAGCGAATGAGCACCTGATCCGGCTTGTAGTCGTGATCGCGCTTATTGTAAGCCCAGGTGTTATTGATGGTCATGCAGGTTTCCCACAACTGAAAATCTTCGGATTTGGGTATGGCGGTCTTCGCTTTCTGTCGGACGCTGGTATCGACGGCGTTAAAGCGAACATCCTTGGTCGGGATGGTGCTGGGAATGAACTGTTCCGGGGTCTGGTAGTCTCCCGAAAGACCAATGCGATCATTCACGAGCGTAGCCGGTTGCAGTTTCCGAATCAGGTCCAAGAAGCGAATCCCGCCATATTTCTCCTGGTGATTTAGGCCGTCGAACCAGATCAGCGCGACCGGACCGTAGCCGGTCAGAAGCTCGGTCAGTTGCAATTGCATGTAGTCCAAATAGAGAGGCCATTCCGGCCGCACGGGTTCGCCGTTCCAATTTTCCTTCGCCAGTTTGGATGTATCGCGAAACGCCGGATGGTGCATGTCCGGCGGCGAGTAGTAGAAACCCAGGGGCATGCCCCGGTCTTTGCAGGCGTTCGCCAACTGCTTGGCGATGTCCTGGCCGTAGGGAGTATTGGTGATCTTATAGTCCGTGAAGGAGGTATCGAACATGCAGAAGCCGTCGTGATGTTTGGCGGTAAACACCATGTACTGCTGGCCGGCTGCGCGGGCCAGGTCGACGAAAGCGTGCGGGTCAAACTTCGTGGGATTAAAGCGCTTGGGAAGTTCCCGGTAGTCCGCTTCCGTGATACCGCCGGCAGGCGGCGTCATGATGGGCCAGGAGGCTTCGACGCTTGCAAGGGAATAGGGTCCCCAGTGAATGAACATTCCGAATTTCGCATTGCGATACCAAGTCGTGCGCTCCTCCTCGGAGCCAAAAGCCCAGCCAAAACTTGGCGCGAAGGAAAGTGAAGAAGCGGCAACTGCGAACTTTATGAAATCGCGTCGATCTTGCAAGTAAGCGCTCATTTCCCTGCAGTGTGGCAGATGGTAGCCCTTCTCAGCGACAGGCTCAAACAAAGAAGCCGGGCGTCTTTCGCCCATATCGGCAAGATCCTGCTTATATGGTCCAGCCTTGGCGGTAGTCGCGGCGTAAAAAGTCGTTGGCGGCGAGGTTGTTGGTGACGCGCATGTTGGGAGCGTCGTAGTAGATCCTTTTTCCGGCGCGGAGGGCGACGACGCCGAGGAGCATGATTTCGGTGAGATGGGCGGCGTAGTCGAAGGGACAGGAGGCTTCCACTTTGCCCTTGGCGGCGTCGACCCAGTTCAATTCGTGGTGTTCGTTAGCGATGCGCGGGAGCTTGTGCGCGGGCTTGCCGAAGGAATCGTGGAGGGACTTGGGCAAGAGGCGGGGCCGGTAGCCGTAGGTGTCGTAGAGAAGCTTGCCTTTACTGCCGATGAGCAGCGCGCCGCCTTCTTGCTTGAGCTCTTCGTCGCCGAGCTCTTCGGGCTTGTTGGGCTTGAGGCCGCCGTCGTACCAGGTGAGTTTGACGGGGGGCAGGTGACCGCGGGCGGGGAAATTATAGAAAGTGAGAGTGGCGGTGGGATAAGAAGCGCTGTTGAACGGCGTGGAGATGGTTTCAACGCTGGTGGGAAAGCCGAGGTTCAGCGCCCACATGGTGTGGTCGATCAGGTGGGCGCCCATATCCCCGATGGCGCCGACGCCCCAATCGGTCCAGCCGCGCCAGTTGAAAGGGTGGTAGATGGGGTGATAGTCCACGTTGGAGGCGCAGGTGCCTTGGAAGAGATCCCAAGAGAGGCCGTCAGGGACGGTGTAGTCGCCGCAGATGGCAGCGGCGAGGCGGGTGTTGACGTCGCGGCCGCTCCATTTGAGAGGTTCGGTGCCAGGCGTAAGAGGTGCGGGTCGCGGGACGCCTTGGGGCCAAAAACCTAGGGGACGGTTGGTCCAGATATGGACTTCACGGACGTCGCCGATCGCGCCGGCCCAAATGTATTCGACGGCGGTGCGGCCATCGTCGGAGGAGTGACCCTGGTTGCCCATTTGCGTAGCGACTTTGGTTTCCTTTGCGCGGAGAGAAAGTTTGCGGGCTTCTTCGACGGACCAGCACAGGGGCTTCTGGACATAGACGTGTTTGCCAAGGTCCATGGCTGCGAGGGCGATGGAGGCGTGCATGTGGTCAGGAGTGGCGACGAGGACGGCGTCGATGTCCTTTTGGCGATCGAGCATCTCGCGGAAATCGGTGTAGCGAGTGGCCTTCGGTAGATGCGTGGACTTCAGCTTCAACATGCCGTCAACACGGGCCTGGGCCCTCACGGGATCGAAGCCGGCGGAAGGATCGCCGGGAGCGGGAGTGCGAAGCTCGATGCGCTTCTTCAGGCGCTCGATGTCGATGTCGAGGTGGTCGAAACCTTTGTCGGCGTAGCGCCAGTCGATGTCGCAGAGAGCGACGATGTTCTGACTGGCGAGATTGATGAGATTGGCGCGGCCCATGCCGCCGACGCCGACGGCGGCGATGTTGAGGGTATCGCTCGGGGGAGTGAAGCCGCGGCCGAGGACATTTCTCGGAACGATAGTGATTGCGGCACCACTGACGGCGGCGCTGGCCAAAAAGGCTCGGCGCGAGATTTCTTTCTTTTTCATGGGCAGATCTCCGAGGCTGCATTATCGCGCGGTCGTGGAATTTTTGCGAAGGCAAGTTTTGGAGCGCCGAGGCGTGCAAACTCGAGCGAACCTGCCAGCCCAGCCTAACGTGGTTCGTCCCACATGTGGTGAGACATCTTCCATTCCCCATCTGCTTGCTTCTTGAGGACATTCAAAAATATGCCTTTGTGCGAAGCGCTGGTGGTCTTGCCGTTTTGGACCGTTGTCCAGGCTACTTCGTCAGTGCCCCACACGTAAGCGACCTGCCCGTCACCGCCGATGCTCTGTGGCGTCACGACCAGTTTTGTGATTTGAGACGGCGGAGCATCCGGCGGAAACCAGTAGTCATTCAATCCCTTTTTCCCGATACGCGGCGTATCCCCATGCGGCGGCAGCAAGACACAGTCCTCGGTGAAGAGCGCGCGCACGCTGTCCGCGTCTCCTTTGAGCCATGCCTCTTCGTACTTGCTATGTACTCGCTTTATCTTTGCGACGTCTTCCGCGGACAGGTTGCCGCCCGCGAACCCCGTGACCGCGCAAAACAACGACAGCGAAACCAGGAGCAATGCATTGCGAATTCTCATGGAGCCTCCTCGGCCATACGTTCCCATTGGACGCCCGACACGCGTCAAGGTCACCGCGTGTTTCGTTCGGGACAGCCGCCTGAAAAAAAGGTGAATCAGAAGGAAGGCGGGCGCTGGTTGGAGACGGCGAAGGCGCGTTCGAGGGCGATGCCGACGCTTCCCAGGGTGCCTTCTTCGAAAAGACGGCCGATCAGGGTGATGCCGTGAGGAACGCGGCGCGGGGGAGAAAATTTTGGGAGGGGATTTTTTGGGTCGGGGGCCCAGTCGGAACGGGCTTGGGAGACTTCGACGAAGCCGGCGCGCATGGTGAGGGAAGGGTGGCCGGTGTTGTTGCTGATGGCGAGCATTTCGTCGCGGAGAGAGGGGACGAGGAGCAAATCCACTTGCGAGAAGAGGCGAGCCATTTCTTCGGCGACTTTGCGGCGGAAGCGATCGGTCTGGACGAAATCGACGGCGGAGAGGAAGCGAGCGGAGCGGAAAAGATTGGGCCAGGCGTCGTAGGTCTGGACTTTGAGCTGGTCGATGCCGTGGCTGAGCGTGAGTTCTTCGAATGCAGCAGCGCCTTCGGCGAAAAGAATGAGGTTGAGGGAATCGTAGGGCCAGTTAGGGAGAGAGACTTCGACGGGGACGAGGCCGAGCTTGGGGAGAGCGGCTAGCGCGGCGCGGTCCACTTCGGTGGAAGGAGCTTGCTTCATCCACGCGGGGAAATAGCCGACGCGCAGGCCCTGGATACTGGCGTTGGAATCGAAATCGAGCTGGCTGGGGACGCTGGAAAGATCGCCGTGGTCGGGGCCGGAGATGGCTTGCAATACGAGCAAGGCGTCTTCGACGGTGCGCGTCATGGGACCGAGTTTGTCGAGGGACCAGCAGAGGGTCATGGCGCCGGTCCGGGGGACGCGGCCGTAAGTGGGGCGCAGGCCGGTGATGCCACAGCGCATGCTGGGGCTGACGATGCTGCCACCGGTTTCGCTGCCGATCGAAAAACCGACAAGACCGGCAGCAGTGGCCGCACCTGGACCGGCGCTGGAACCGGAGGCACCTTCTTCTGGGAGCCAGGGGTTTACCGTTTGTCCGCCGAACCAGATGTCGTTGAGGGCGAGAGCACCAAGGCTGAGCTTGGCGAGGAGTACGGCTCCGGCGGTGTGGAGGCGTTTTACAACGGCGGCGTCTTCTCTGGGAATGCGGTTGCGGAAAGGCTCAGCGCCGTAGGTGGTGGGGATTCCGGCGGTATCGAGAAGATCCTTGCCGCCCCAGGGGATGCCATGAAGCGGGCCGCGGTATTTACCGGCGGCGATTTCCGCGTCGGCCTGTTTGGCCTGGGCGAGGGCGAGATCGCGGGTGAGGGTGATGATGCAGCGGAGCTCGGGATCGAATTGCTCGATGCGCTTCAAATAGATTTGTGTGAGGCGCTCGGAGGTGAGTTTGCGCTGCTCGATCCAGCGGGAGAGTTGGGTTACCGGGGCGAAGGCGATGTCGGCGTCGTTGGATGGCAGGGGGCCGGGGTCGTTCTTGGTGCGGATGAATTGGTCGCGTTGTGGGCCGCTGGACTGGCCAGGGAGAACGGAGTGGTAGCGCGAGAAGGGGGCGAGCGTGGGTTCGAGAGCGACGGCGCGGGGGCCGGTGCGGCGCTCGTAAACGGAAGCGAGGTTGACGCGCCAGGAGGCGGCCGCTTGGGCGCGGTCTGCGGTGGACAAATTTATTTGGACGAGTTTTTCGGCTTCGGCGAAGGTCGCAGGCGAAACTTGCGGGCCGACGGCGGGGCCGGTGCCGAAAGCGGGCGGCGCGCCGGGAGGAAGCTGCGCTGGATCCTGCGGAATTTCGTCGGCACTGAGTTGCACGCTGGAGTTTGAGGCTACTGCTGCGCCGAGAATGCCGAGCGAAGTCTGGGACAGGAAATGCCTGCGGGATTTGGACATGAAGCCTCCGCGCAGCATTGTAGCTGAGTCTTGCGCGAAGGAAGAAAGTGGCAAAGCGGGGAGAAGGAAACGGGGACAGGTGCAGGAATCGGGGGGCCGGCAGGACAGGAGGAAACGAACTGGCGGCTGTCCTGAAACTGGACCTGTGGCCAGATGACAGCTTGTGATACGCGGGATAGCCTGCGATATGGCCAATCCTGGAGGGAAAGCGCCACGCAGCTACTATGCAAGACCGGGCGAGATTGATCTTTCCATTCTCGAGGCGGCACAGGAGCGTCCAAAGCCCAGGCCAAACCCCTACGTCAAAGAAGCACTCCTCACTCCGCCGAGCAAGACCTCTGAATCAGAACCACAAACTTCCAAACCGAACGCAAAGCCGGAGCCTGAAACAAAATTGACGTACAGCGGAGCGTTTGAAGAGGAGACGCTGACTGCGACACCGTATGCGGAGCTGTGGGGGAACGGGGAAAGAAAAAGCGCTCCTGCCGTGGCCATGGTGGTGGAAGAAAAGCACGTGCCGGTGCGGTCGGTGGTAAAGGCAGAGGCGAGACGCGAGAGTTTAATCAGTGGGATAGATACGCCGCAAAAAAGACCAGTGCCAGCGCTGGAGGTGAAATCTCTCACACCATGCGAAGAAGCGCGGCCACAGGTTCCCGCCCCGATATTTTCGGCGATGCCTACTCCCACTATGCCCACGGGCATGGTGGAGCCGAAGACTTCGCTATTGCGCGTGGGCGCGGGGATGAACCTCAACCTGAAGAGGGCGTCGCTCGCGTTGGGCAATCAGGCTGGGGCGGGGAGGAAAGTTTCCGCGCGATTCGAAATGTTGCCGGACCATAAGCCGCAGTGGGGCCGCATGGGAGCGAGCGCGGCGGGGCAACTGGCGGTGCTGGGATTTCTGCTGATGACGCCGATGCTTTTTCCTCAAGAGATGCAGACGGCGCTGAAATTCGACGTGGTGGAATTGACGATGCCGGTGACGGAGATTCCAGTGCCGAAGCAAGTGCCGCCACCGCCGCCGAAGATCAAACACAAGGTGAAACCGCCGGAACTGAAGCCGGAGCCCCCGCCGATGCCGGAACCGCCGAAGCTGAATCCGAAGCAGCCGCATGTGTTTTTGATGAAGAAGCCGGAGTTGCCGCAGAATCACCTTCTGGAAGCGAAGGCTTTGGAACTGAAGCCGAAGCTGGAAAAATCCACGATTGTGTTGGAGTCGGCAGGACCAAAAGAGCCGCCAAAACCGACGCCGGCAGTGGCGACGGTGAAAGCGCCAGCGGATAAAGTGCAGACCGGCGGGCATGGCGATCCGAATGGAATCGCGGGACCGGCGAATGCAAACAAGGCCGGCAACATCGGCCAAAAGGGCTTAGCGAATCTGCCCGGCGGGGCGGGATTTGGAAATGGATTGGGCGGAGCAAAGGGAATTCGCGGGACGGTAGCCGGGGGCGGTGGCAAGGGCGGCCGGCGAAGCGGCGGCGCAGTGACTTCCACGGTGCAGATTTTGTCGAAGCCAACGCCGACGTATTCGGCGGAAGCGCGCGATTTGAGGACGCAGGGCGACGTGGTGCTGGAAGTGGTGTTCCGCGCAGACGGATTTGTGGACGTGGTGCGAGTTGTAAGCGGGCTCGGCCATGGCTTGGATGAAGCGGCAATCACCGCGGCCAAACGGATCCGTTTTGAGCCAGCCAAGAGCGATGAACAGGCCGTGGATTTTCCAGCGCGCTTGCGAATTGAATTCCGGCTGATAGATTAAGCTCGCCGGACCTTACGACAAGCACAGGATCTTCCTCGACAGATTTCTTCTGCCGCGTTTTTTCCGTTAATCCTCGTCGTTGTCGCCGCTGACTGAGGAGTTGGCCGGTGACGAAGGCGCGGGTGATTTACCGGCGCTGCCGGCGTCAAGGTGGTCGAAGTTGAGCAGGGCGTTGAAGACGAGGAAATAGCTGCCCATGGTTTCGCCGCGCCACATGGGATTGTTGGCGAAGAGGACGACGTGGCCTTTGCCGTGGGGAACGTCGACGACGGCAGGCTTTTCGGCGATTTCGTTGCCGCCGGTGATCATGCCGCTGAGGAGCAAGTCTTTTTCGGCGGCGAAGCGAAGGACGACTCGTGGCTGCTGGTCCTGCGGAGGAATCGCAAAACGGGCAGAGTCCGGCAGGTCTTCGGGGACGTAAAGTTCTTGCTCGTGTGGAGTGCGCTTCACGGGTTTTTCGGGCGCTTCGTACTGGCGGGCCTGGATGATATCCGGATCGGTGGCGGTGCCGCGTCCGCTGGAACGGCCGGAACCGCCCGGGCCTTCATCGGACCCACCACCGGGGCCGCCGAAATTGCCACCAACCGTGATGACCGGTCCGGAGCGGAAATAAACGCAGAGCTTGTCGTCATAGCCATACGTGATGGGGCTCTTCTTGTCGTCGATGGTGGAGAGGACGACGCTGCCGGGGGCTTGCATGGTGCGGGCGTCGGAAACGTTCACCATTTCGGTCATGCCGCCGGCGACGGGGAGAGCAGCGCTGGTCTGCACGGCGATGAGCAAGCCGCCTTCGCGAACGAAGCGCTCGAGATTGGCGAGGCCCTGGTAGCCGAGGCCGCCGCGAATGTCGTCGGTGGAGTCCAGGCCGGGAGAGACAAAGTTGGGAGTTTCGGCGGAATTTTTCCAGGGGCGAGGAGCGCCGCGCATCGGCAGGCCACGGAGCATTGCACTAAGTCCAGCAGGGCCGCCGCCACCCATGGGCGGAAGAATGATGACATCAAACTTTTCGCGGAGATTCTGGTTTTCGCGCAGCCAGGTGTCGGCGACGTAGGTGTAGGGGACTTTCAGTTCTTCCATGGGGATGCGGAACCAGCCGTCGTTCTGGGTGTTCTGCCAATTGTGGACGAGGGCGACGCGCGGTGTGGCGAGCGGATGCGTCTTGACGCCCAGGCTGGCGCTCGTGGAATGGACCCTGATTCCGAGATCTTTGGCGACTTTTTCGAGTTGGGCGCGATCCGCGGTGGGGATGACAAAGGAGCCGGCTTTGAACTTGATGCCGTCGGCTTCGAAGGAATCCTCGGCGGCTTCCATGGAAACGCTGGCGAGGCGGAAGCGGAGTGCGGCGAGAGTGTTGTCCGTGTTGTGCTGGACGAGGAATACTTTGCCGGAACCATCGATTCCACCGGAGGGATCGATCTTACTCATTTTTTGCATGGCGGCGCTGAGAATGGAGACATCGGTGACGCGCGTGGTCTTGACGTTGCGCAACGCGCCGAGGGTCCAGCCGGTGTCGTCATAAGAGCGAGGGTCACGCGAGCTGTAATACTGGGTGTCGAGGGCCATATCGGCGAGTCGGCTGTAAGGCTGGTCCATGCGGACGACGTAGCTGCCTACCGGGATGACGGTTTCGGCGGGTTTCTTTTCTTCTTTGGGTTTGGCCGCGGCATCGGATTTTTCGGATGACTTCTCTTTGTCTTTCTCTTTGTCACCGGCAGGTTCCTGGGCGGCCGGGATGCGCAATTCTTTTTCGAGGCGGTGAACTTCCACGCCCTGAAGCTGGAGAAGAGTCAGGAGACTGGCTTGCTCGGCGGGACGCGGATCGTCAGCGGGAAATACCCAGGCGGCGGGGCCCTCGGTGCGAGCTTTCGCGACGGCTCGCTTGCTCTTCAAATAGAAATTGTTGAGAAATTTCTGGCCGTTGGAGGCCAGGTTGTTCATGCCGAAGAGAATGGCGCTCTCTTGCATATTGGTATTGTCGCGTGCGGACCATTTCACTTTTGGGAGAGGAGGATTGGGGCGATACCACTCGCGGCTGGTGTCGGGTGAACGAAGAATGCGAACGCGAGTGTCGGCGCCGCCGTTGCCAAAGGTTTCGTAGAAACGGCCGATGGAATTGTGATTGTTGGCGATAGAGAGTAGATAGTTGGGCGCCCATCCGTCGTAAAAACCGTGAGTCCAGACGCCAATGACGCCGCGCTTGGTCATCTCTTCAATTTCGTGATAGGCCATCTCCTGCCACTCGCTAATGACGATGGGATCGAGCCAGGCGTTGTAAGGGCCTGTGCCGGTCATGATGTAGAGGTACGGGACGGACTCGTGGAGATCGTGCATGACGGTGGGATGCCAGTCGAGATAGGTCTTGAGCATATTGCGGGAGAGCGCGAGGCTGACACCCAGATTGTCGCGATTGTTGTCGTGAGAAACGTAGTGGCCCCACCAAACCAGGGGGTAAGGCGGCTGGTCGGGATGTTTTTTGTGCTGCATATAAATGTCAACCATTCGATCATGGCCATCGGTTTCGACGATGGGAGTGATGAGCACGATGGCATCGCGGCGGATTTTTTGGATGAAGGGCGTGTCTTCGACCGCGAGACGGTAGGCAAGTTCCATGAGCATTTCCGGAGCGCCAGTTTCCGGGGAGTGGATGCTGCCGTCGGCCCAATAGATGGGTTTGCCTTCGGCGATGAGCTTTTGCGCTTCGGCTTCGGTGAGGCCGCGGGGATCGGCGAGGCGCGCGGTGATTTCCTTGTAGCGATCGAGTTTTGCGAGATTGGCTTCGTCGGAGACGGCGGCGACGAGCATCTCGCGGCCCTCTTCGGATGTGCCGATACTCCAGACTTTGACGCGAGGGCTTTTGCTGGCGAGGAGGCGGAGATAGGCGTTGATGTCTTTGGTGTAATCAAGAACATCGGGAGCGCCGACGATGTGATGGAGAAAAGCATCGGGCGGCGGAACGCAAGAACTGAGAGGAAGATGATCGACGAGTTCGGTGCTGAAGAAGGATTCCGTGGTGAACTCTTTGATCTTTTTGGTGTACTCGGCGTGGTCGGAAAGCGTGCAAGGACTGGACTGGGCAAAGCAGGTGGTGGCGAAGAAACACAGTGACAGACAAATTCCGAGCGAGCTGCGGATCATGGAGCACCTCAGGGCAAAACGATCGCGGAGGATTATATAGGTTATTTGGCACGGAGACGCAACCAGATGGTCGACGATGACAGGGCATTTAGCCTATGATTGGCCGCCGGCGGTCCTGAAATCGAAGAGAGGGACGGATGGAAGAACAACTTAGCCTGGATTTTTTGCGCGTGGTGGAAAACGCGGCGATTGCGGCGGCGCGCACGATGGGATTCGGAGACCGGCACCACGCCGATGAAGTGGCCGTGGAAGCGATGCGCAAGACGATGGACTCGGTGGAGATTGACGGAACGATCGTCATCGGGGAAGGCGAGCGGGATGAGGCGCCGATGCTGTACATCGGCGAAAAAGTGGGGCTGGCGACGCACGCTCCGAAAGCATTGTTTCCGCAAGTGGATATTGCGGTGGATCCGTTGGAGGGAACGAACCTGTGCGCGACGGGCGCGGCGAACGCCATCGCGGTGCTGGCGGCAAGCGAGCGGGGAGGATTGCTGCACGCGCCCGACTTGTACATGGAAAAACTGGTCGTGGGGCCGGCGTGCAAGGGCGCGGTAGACCTGGATGCGCCGGTGGCCGACAACTTGAAAGCGATTGCGAAGCGACTGGACCGCGACGTGGATGATCTGGTGGTGATTGTGCTGGACCGGCCGCGTCACGAAAAGCTGATTGAAGAGATACGCACGGCGGGTGCACGCATCCGATTGATTGGCGATGGAGACCTCTCGGCAGGGATTTCCGCGGCGGTCGTGGGTACAAGCGTACATGCGGTGATGGGCACGGGAGGAGCGCCGGAAGGCGTGCTGACGGCCGCGGCGCTGAGATGCTTGAACGGGCAGATTCTAGCGCGGCTGGTGGTCAGCAAGCCGGAGCACGCAGAACGATTGGCAAAAATGGGAGTGACGGATCTGAAGCGAATTTACGACACGGAAGACCTGGCGCCGGGAAAGAAAATGATTTTCGCGTGCACGGGAGTGACGGACGGCAACTTGCTGAAGGGCGTGCGATTTTTCGGTGAAGGCGTGCGCACCAGTTCGATGATATTGACGCTGGACGAGCGGCAAGTGCGATTCATCGACTCGGTGCATCTGGAGAAGCGGCCGGATATCAAAGTGCGGTTCAATTGAGGAGGCCTTCAGTTGTCAGTTTTGAGTTTTTAGTCAGAGAAAGAAACATTCTACCGGCGCTTGCTTCTCGTGAATTTTAGGCGCGCTGAGCTAGCTGTGGATGCCATGCAGCACTTCCTTAAGAGTGCGGCAGATCTCGTCGATCTGTTCGGTTGAAATTCGATTGAAAAACGGAAGCGCTAATGTGCGAGGGGCGATGGACTTCGTGTGGGCGAGGGTCATGCAGCGATGGGGCTGCGAGCGATAGGCGGGCTGCATGTGAATGGGGGCGAAGTACCTTCCGCTGGCGATGCCGCGTGAGGCCATTTCCTGAACGATGCGATCGCGGCGAGAAGCGGCAAAGCGTTTGTTCAAACGCACGACATAGACGAACCAACTGATGCGGCGGCGTGGTAATTCGATGGGGGGCAACTCCAGGCCCGCCTCGTTTTGAAGCTGGCGGTGATATTCGCGGGCAATGGCTTCGCGGCGTTGGAGAATGGATTCGATGCGTTGGAGCTGTGAGGCTCCGAGAGCGCAATTCAATTCGGAAATGCGGTAGTTGAAACCCAACTCCTCGTGCTGGAGCCATTCGCCGGATTCGCTGCGGCCTTGATTGCGAAGTCTTCTAGCGAGCGCGGCGACATTCGAATCGTTTGTGAGGAGCATTCCCCCTTCGCCGGAGGTGATTTGTTTGTTGGGATAGAAGCCGAAGACGGCGGCGTTGCCAAATGATCCTACTTTACGGACGTCGAATTGCGCGCCGAGGGCTTCGCAAGCGTCTTCGATAACGGAGAGACGATGGCGGCGAGCGATCTTCAGAATTTCGTCAAGTGCGGCAGGACACCCGAAAGTGTGCACCACAGTGATGGCTCGAGTGCGCGGAGTGATGGCCTCTTCAATCCCGGCGGGATCGAGATTCAAGGTTTGTGGATCGATATCAACAAAAACAGGGACGGCGCGCTCGTAACGAAGAACATTGGCGACGGCGATGAAGGCAAACGAGGGGACGATGACTTCATCACCCTCAGAGATGCCCAGAGCGCGAATGCACAGGTGGAGGGCGCTGGTGCCGGAATTCACGGCTACGGCGTGAGTGGTGCCCACGTAGCGTGCGAGGGACTGTTCAAACTCTACCATTCGAGGGCCAATGCTCAAACGTGAAGTGCGGAGCACTGCGGTGACGGCGGCGATGTCCGCTTCGGTGATATCGGGAGCGGAGAGTGGAATTCTCATCGCGGGTTCTTCGATGGGTTGAGTGGTTCGGTAACGGGCGAGGAAGCGTGACGCTTCATCAGAAGTTCCTGGGAGAGAGGGACGGTCGTGAGGACTTGGACAATTTTTTCGGAAGCTGAACCATCGCCATAGGGATTGCTCATGCCTTTCAGAGACTCTTGGAAAGACGAACTTTTGGCAGTGCGCAGAGCATTCAGAATTGAATGGACCTCAGGTACAGCGTCGAGAATATTGCGCGGGCGTTCGCGGCCTTGCTGGCGGAGGCCGACATTGACGGTTGGCAAGGCGAGGGAAGGAGTCTCCATGATGCCGCTGCTGGAGTTTCCCAGGAAACCATCGACCTGGCGGAGAAGGCTCCAATAAGTGAGCGCATCGAGATTGACGAACACATGGGAATTTTTGCGGGAGGCGGCAAATGACCGGGCACGCGCGATGAGGTCGCGACTGCCGGCGTCGGCATTGGGGTAGCAGAAAAGAATCTGGTCGGGGAGAGAAGCTAGGGCCTCGAAGAGTGGAGCGGCTTCCTGAACCGTGTCGCGCGCGATCGTCACGGGATGATAGGCGACAAGGATCGACGGTTTCTCAAGATGAAGGTTCATCAGGGATTCGAGGGTTTCGCGCGAATGCAGCGTGGCGCGCCGCAAGTGGTCCAACGAAGGGGCGCCCGCACGATGCACGCGCCATTCTTCTTCGTCCATGGCGATAATGCGGCGGCGTGCTTCGAAGGTGGAAGTGAAATGAATGTGGCTCATCTTGGTGAGGGCGTGGCGCACAGCGTCATCGATCGCGCCTTCGCTGATTTCGCCGCCTTCGATATGGGCGATCGGAATTCGCAGGGCGAGCGCGACGGAAGCGGGAGCGAGCATTTCGTAGCGGTCGGCGATTAGGAGAAGAATGTCCGGGCGCATCTGGCCGAGACAATCGGCGAGGCTCAACGTGGCTACGCCGATGGACTTGGCCATGCCGACGTCGGAGTCGGAACTCAGCAGACACTCGAGCTTCGCGGCAATGGGAAAGCCGTCTTTTTCGATTTCGCCGACGGTGTGGCCGAATTCGGGAGAGAGATGAGAGCCGAGGACGATGAGCTTCAGGTCCACCAGAGGATGCACGGAAAGTTCGCGAAGCGGCCAGTAAAGATGGCTGTAGTCGGCGCGGGAAGTCGTGAGGACGGCAATTTTTCGTTTCAAGGTTTTCTCAGGCGAGCGAGGGATTCAAGAGCGCGAGAAGCGTTTCGCTCGGTTGGTATTCGGGAACTAGCTTGGTGAGCGTTCCGAGCATCGCCGAGAGGTTTCGCTCGCTGATACTCCTGGAAATATTTTGCAGCGTCGCGTCCAGAACTTGGGCATCCCGCATCGGGCCAACGGCGCGGTAGAGCCGCTCGTCGCTCGATGGTTGCAGTACTTCGTCCGCGGAGACAAGCTCTTCTTCGAGTTTATCGCCGGGGCGCAAGCCAGTGAGGACAATCTCGATATCGCGGGGAGTTTCCAGGCCCGCTTCGCGAATCAAGCGCGCGGCGAAATCCAAGATTTTGGCGGGTTCGCACATTTTGGGAATGAAAATACTTCGGGAATCGTTAATGGCTGCCGCGGCCATGATCAGTTCGACGGTTTCGCTCAACATCAAGAAATACCTGGTGGCTTCGGGATGCGTCACCGTCACGGGCCCGCCGCGTTGAATTTGTTGCCGAAATAGGGGGCCAACACTTCCCTGCGAACCCAAAACATTTCCGAGGCGCACGGCATTCATTCTTGTGTTTGAATCGCTCAGACGGAGCACCGCCAGTTCGGCAATGCGCTTGGAGACTCCCATGATGCTGCGGGAATTAACGGCTTTGTCGGTGGAGATCAACAGTAGGCGCTCGGCTCCGAAGCGGACTGCCGTTTTTGCCAATTCCCATGTGCCAAGAGCGTTGTTGCGAACCACGGCGAGGGCATTCGATTCCATCAGAGGAACATGTTTGAAGGCAGCGGCGTGATAAATCATCTGTGGATGGTAGCGGTCAAAAACTTCGGACATCAACGAGCCATCGAGAATATCTCCGAGAATGGCTGCGTAGGAGGATTTGCCCGCTGCGGCAAGCTGCAGATTGATTTCGTGAAGGTTCTGCTCGGAATGATCGAGCAGAATCAGGAAACGAGGGTCAGTGCAGACGAGTGACTGCACGAGGGCGGAGCCGATACAGCCTCCTGCTCCCGTGACGAGAATGGTCTTGTCGGTGTTCGTTGTGCCGAGCAAAGATGTGCCCACTTGAGAGTTCAGTTTGCCACGGAATTGCGGCTGCGCGAGGCCGTGAAATCAGAGAGCCTAGTTCAGGGCTGCTGATTCGCAATCGCCAGAAAAACGCGATCGTCGACGGCAACCGAACGGGTGAAGAGCGTGGCGGCGCCGGCGCCCGCGATGGCCACGTGCCGCGCATTGCCGCTCAAAGCCGGACTTGCGGGCGGTGAAGCGGCGCTTGTCCCATCGCCCGGTTGAAGCGAAATCCGGGTGGTCTTCGGAGTACAGTTCGTGGCGCCAAGGCAAGTGTCGCGGATGAATACCTGGCGGAAGCCGCTGTTGGTGGTAGCTGCGGAGGCCTTGGACTGGGCGGAAACTCCCGTTGAAGAATGGCTGGGCGTTATGGCCAGAAATGCGACGAAGCGTCCCGAAGAACTAACGGAAGGAAGAATGCTTTCCGCGCCGACCAATGCACCGTTGGGATCAGTGGAGATTAAATGCGTCGCCGGCTTGCAGGAGTCTCGAGCGCCGGCACAAGTATCGAGCAAATAAACTTGGCGGCCCGGAGACGAATTCTCGACAAGATTGGTGGCGGCGGAACTAAAGGCGATAAAGCGTCCATCGGAACTCATCGAGGGCGCGTGACTGTCTTCATTCGCGGGCGTTCCGTCAGCTGCAAGGGACAGCATTGTTGTGCGCGGCTGGCATCCCGAGGAAGCGCCTTCGCAAGTATCGCGAAGGAAAATCTGGGCATGGTCTTCCTGGACGGCGGTGTAAGCGACGTAACGCCCCTCGAGACTGACTGCAGGAGTCTCCTCGGCGACAGTAGCTGGAGCTTCAGCGTTTGCCTGGGCCTTCGCAGCTAGCGGACATGGTGCCGATTGGATGGTCACAGGAGTCGCCGCCGAAGTCCCGCCCCCGGAACCGGTGCTACCGGGAATGTTGGGCAGAGGCAGTGAAGGCGGATTGTAAACGGTGACAGAGGCGCTGCCGGCGGCACTGATGTCGGCCTTCGGAATCGTAACGGTGATTTGCGAGGCGGAGATGGTGGCGGCGGGAGCCGTGAATTGAAATTGAGATCCACCGAAATTCCAATTCAGAGTGGAAACCTGCGAACTGCCGGCGGAGCTGGCGAGAAAATTTGTCCCAGTGACCGTAAGCGGGAGATCCATACCCGGGGCGGCGCAGGCTGGAGAAGCAGAATTGACGGTGGGAAGGGGGTTAGAGGGATTGTTGATGATAAAGGTGACCGTATTGGAGAGTCCGTTCTGCCCCGCGCCCGAGGCAGGGTTTATCGTGAGCACGGTTGCCGTGCCAGGCTTTGCAAGCATGGCCGCCGGAACGACCGCGGTGACGACGTTTCCGAGAGCTGCTCCGGTACTGTTCACGGGGACCGTGGTAACCAGCGGTTTGCCATTCCACTGGACCACTGTCTTTAGCACGAAGCCAAAGCCATTCAGCGTCAAAGTCATATCTGAGCAGGTTGTGCCTTGTGCTGAGGTGCAAGCGGGGATTTGCGAGGGCGACAGAAAGGTCACCGCAGCACCCGTATTGTTCTGAAAGGTGTTGCCATAGTCGTTGCAACCCGTGACGCCGACAAACGCAACCAGTGCGACAGCCATAGCTGTCCAAGACCGCTTCATTGAGGCTCCTTCATTTTTTCGGTGACCCCAGCCGCGCCGGGGTCAACTTGCCTGCGCAACCGGGGAGAGCCCGTGGCGCCTGCCTGCTTTGGGGGTGAGATGCCAAATTTGTGCTGCGCGTTGACCGCGACAAAGCTGGGATCCGGGGAATGCCGCCCAGCCCTTACTCCACCCCTACATGAGACCGCACTTTGCCACGAATCGGAGGACTCGAGCAACCCTACATGATTACCATCTGGAGAGGAGGAGGTCAATGCGGATTCGGGACGAACTGAAAGGGAGGCCAGTTCTGTTATGGCAGGCCTAATGCGGCGATGGATGCGCGCACCAGATTTTGGAGATGGGATTGACACTCGGAATCCTGTACCGGCAGGGCGCCTGCGGCTCTATAACACGCCAGGGCTTGCTGCTTGCGGCCGAGCTTGGCATAGAGGTCGCCGCGCGCCAGTTGAAAGAGCGGGTTTGACGGATATTTTTCTGCGAGCGGGCCGAGAACGTTGAGCGCTTTCTCGTACTGCTGATCGTAGCGATGAAGATTCAGGGCGAGGTAAAAGCGCGCGACTTGTGGGGTGACAACGCCTTGCGCCATAGCGTGCTCGAGCAGGCGCACACCGTCCTGCTTTGAGCCGCCGGGGATGCCCATGAAAAAGCGCAAGATGCGGGCGATGGAACTGAGAGTGTCCACGTAGTAGTTGTAAAGGCCGAGTCCCATATCGGCATCGGCGAGATCGGGGTCCAGAGATTTGGCGCGCAAGAGATGCTCTCGGCCGCGCACTCCGGAGCGGGCTGCGTTGCGATTCTCGCCACGCAGCGCATAAACCCGCGCCAGAGAGGCTTCCGCCATGCCGGCATAAAATTGCATTTCGGCGGAGTCACTCCGCTTGATCTGCGCTTCTGCCAACGACAAAACCCTGGCGGACAGCTCAATGTAGTGCTGATCGGAATCGACCTTGGGGCGACGTCGGGCGTCGCTCATTCCGTACTTGAAATCGGCGGAAGTACACCATGTGCGCCACCACAATGCTTCCGCTTCCAGCAGGTATCCCAGCGGGTGACTGGGCCGTTCCCGCTGCATGCGTTTCGCGGCTTCGATGGCACCGCCGAGGTCGAAGGAATAAATTTTGTCGAGGATGGCGGGAGTCTCGGGCGGCAAGGAGAGATTGGAGGCCCGAGCTGGCAAAGCCAAAGCCTCTAGCATGAGGAAGCTAGCTAGTCCCGCACGGCAAACAATTCGCGACGGGATCATCGGTCATCCGAGAAAAGATTGAGGAGGTTCATGTTCTGCGCCGGACGAGTTTAAGCTGTTCGAGAAAAGTGTGAAATGGTTTTTACAGAAGAATCAGGGTTAGGCGGTGCGCGAAGCATTTGTTATTCTCGGCGGACCTGTGAAGACGAACAACAATGCGGAAAACCCGGCGCTGGAGCGCGGTTTGGGCCTGAAAGAGGCCGTCGCGCTGAACATGATCGAGATTGTGGGCATCGGCCCATTCGTGGTCAGTTCACTGGTGATCCGGGCGATGGGGGGACCGCAGGCCCTAATCGCGTGGCTGGCGGGGGCGCTGCTGGCAACGCTGGATGCCTTTGTATGGTCGGAGCTGGGCGCGGCGATGCCGAAAGCGGGCGGCACGTACGTCTTCTTACGTGAAGCTTACGGCCCGGAGCGATGGGGCCGGTTGATGTCCTTCTTGTTCGTGTGGCAAACGCTGGTGCAGGCGCCGCTGTCGGTGGCGTCGGCATCGATTGGTTTCGCAAAGTATGCCGGGTACCTGTACCGCTTTACGCCGCTGCAGACGAAGGCGATTTCCGGGGGACTAGTCATTTTTATCGTGATCCTGCTTTACCGGAAGATCGCAACCATCGGAAAAATCTCCGTTTTGCTCTGGATCGGGGTCGTAGGAACCATGCTGTGGCTGATATGGGGAGGGGCCACGCATTTCAACGCGAAGATCGCGTTTGATTTCCCGCCGGGCGCGTTCGACCTTTCGTGGGTGTGGTTCGCTGGGCTGGGGTCCGCGATGGTCAGCACGGTGTACAGCTACTGGGGCTACTACAACATTTGCCATCTGGGCGGCGAGATCAAGGATCCCGAACGGAATATTCCAAGGGGGATTTTTCTTTCGGTGCTGGGGATCGCCGTGCTGTATCTGGCGATGCAGACAAGCCTGTTGGGAGTTGTGCCGTGGCGCGAGGCGCAGAATTCCGATTTCATAGCCAGCTTGTTTGTGGAGCGATTGTACGGGCAGGCTGCCGCTCGCTTCGTGACCGGAATGATCTTGTGGATCGCGGTGGCCTCCGCATTCTCCGTGCTGCTCGGCGCTTCCCGGGTGCCGTATTCGGCGGCGCAGGACGGGAATTTTTTCCCCGTGTTCGGCAAGGTTCATCCGACGAAACATTTTCCTCATGTTTCGTTGCTGGTGCTGGCCGGGCTGGCGTTTCTGTTCAGCATCTCCTTGAAGCTGAAACAAGCCATCGCAGGGATTCTGGCCATGCGTCTGCTCGTCCAATTCATAGGGCAGGCTGTGGGAGTGATGCTACTGCGCAAGCGCCGGGGAACGCAGGGGCTGCCATTCAAAATGTGGCTGTATCCGCTGCCGGCGGTGCTGACAATGATGGGATGGGCTTGGCTGTTCTGGCAAACGGGGGCGACGCGGAAATGGGGTCTGGCGGAGATCGCGCTGGGAGCGCTCGCATATCTCATTCGCGCGCGGGAAATGCGACAATGGCCTTTCGGAAGTTCGCAGTCGACAGTTAGCAGTTGACGGTAAGAAGACCTATCCATTTTGTTGCGGAGGTTACGTGAAGCGATTGTTCCATTGGGCAGTGGCCGCCTTGATTGGCGGTGGATTGAGCCTGTGCTTGCAGACCTCGGCGGTTGCGCAGTTTCCTCCCGCCCCAGGGACTGGACCTGGACTCGCGGAAACAATTGAGGCCATCGATAGCGCGCGGGTCACGACGCGCATTCTTTACGTTACGGCGCACCCCGACGATGAATCAGGGGCTGTGCTTACTTACTTAGCCCGCGGGCTTCATGCGGAAGTGGCGCTGCTCTCCCTTACACGCGGTGAGGGCGGACAGAACGACCTTGGCCCCGAACAAGCACCGCAACTGGGATTGATCCGGACGCAGGAGCTGCTCGCCGCCACGCGAGGCTACGGCGTGAAATTATATTTCACGCGGGCGAAGGACTTTGGCTTTTCGAAAACACCGGAGGAAACGGAGAAAGTCTGGGGCGACCAAGTCCTCGAAGACATGGTCCGCGTGATTCGGGGATTTCGTCCGACCGTGGTGATCAACGGCTGGGGCGGCGTGCACGGTGGGCACGGACATCATCAAGCCGCCGGTTTGTTGACTCCGAAGGCGGTGCAACTGGCAGCGGATGCTTCGGTCAAGCTGCAGGGCTCTTCGGGTGAAGCCGAGGACCTGGCGCCATGGGGCGACCGAAAGCCGGTGGTCGTGCTGGACCTCGATCGAAGCGAAGCCCCCAAAGGCTACTTGCTTCCCCTGGATCAGATTTCGCCGCTCTACGGCAAGTCCTGGCGAGAGATAGGATTGGATGCGTTTGCGAATCATCGCACGCAGGGAATCACCGGGTTCCTGGGCTCGCCATTTCTGCGGCGAGCCATCGCGCTCCGGCCCGAGGACGGGGGTGACCTTGATCCCTCTCTACTCGCGGAACCGCTTGGCCCGCTCGATGAAGACTACGAAGAGGGGAATATGGGCGTTGACCCCCTCATGCGAAGCGTGGACGCGGCGCTGGCGGCAGCGCGCGAAGCTGCCCTGCGGCTCGATTGGAAAACTGCCGCCAGCTCCCTTGTAGCAGCCGGCAAAAAAATCAATGAAGTGCCAGCGCCTTCGGCAACTTCGCAGGCTCCCGCCCCAGTCGTCTCGCTGGCACGAAGCCTGAAGCGAAAACGTGGAAAAATAGACGCGGCTCTTGCGCTCGTCGCGGGACTGCGTTTGGAGGCGCTTGCTGATCGCAGCGAACTCGTCGCCGGAGAATCCTTCACAGTGCGAGTCGATTCTCATCGTCGTCCGGAGATCGCGGGAGATTTCAAGAAGCCTTCGCTGTCGCTGCCCGCCGAATGGAACATCACCAAGGAAGAAGCAGAAACGAATGGATCGGTTCGCTTCAGCGTAACGGCCGGACAGAATCCGCAACGTACGGTAAGCCCTGCCGTTGCCATTCTGCCGGAACCTCCGCCACTCGTCACCGTCAGCCAGGTAGCGCTGATCGATGGCTACACCATGGCGGTTAGCTCGCCGGTCCTCCAGCTACGAGCGACTTCCACGCGGGCCGATCGCATGCCGCTGCAAATTGTTCCGGCTTACACGCTGGCGGTCGAGCCGAAACAAGCAATCGAGATTACAACCAAGCAGAGCAAGCCCTTCGATGTATTGCTGCGCGTGCATTCCTACGCGACGCAAGCGGGCGAGGTTCGCGCGGGGCTGACCGTGCCGCGGGGATGGAAAGCCAGCGCAGCCGCGCACTTGAAATTTGACGGGGCAGGTGATCGCTACGCGCGACTGACGGTGACGCCGTCGTTGAAGCTGAGCAAGGGAAATTACAAGATTGCGGCGTATGCGGAACGCATGGCCGACCGCGCCCGCGGCGAGAAGGCCGAGAAATTCAACACATCACTGGAGCCGTTGCCGACGCTGCCAACGCAGTTTTGGAGCGAATCGGCCCAATGCAGCGTGCACGCCTTTGACGTGGCCGTACCGCCGAATCTGCGCGTTGGCTATGTCACTGCGGAAAGCGAACCAGTCCCCGAGTCACTGCAGCGATTGGGAATTCGCGTGGAAATGCTGGACGCCGGAGCGCTGGCCTTCGGCGATTTGTCTCAATTCAATGCCATCGTGGTCGGAGTGCGCGCGTACGAACTCCGGCCGGAATTGGCGGGAGCGAATCAGCGGCTGCTGGACTACGTTTCCAAGGGCGGAACGCTCGTCGTGCAATACCAGCGGGAATTTGCCTGGGACAAATTTCAGTACGCGCCGTACCCCGCGCAGATCTCTCCGCCCCTTCCGCCTGCAAAGGAAGGCGCTCCTCAAACGCCGCGGCCTTTGCCGCGCATCACGGACGAAAATTCTCCCGTCGGATTCTTGAAGCCGGATGATGCGCTGCTGAATCTGCCGAACAAAATCACGCAGGAGGACTTTAAGGGCTGGGTGCAGGAGCGCGGATTGTATTTCTGGACGCAGTTCGATCCGAAATATACGCCGCTGCTGTCCATGAACGATCCTGGAGAGCCTGTGCTTAACGGGGGTCTCGTCTACGTGCGCTCCGGCAAGGGCATGTACATTTATACGGGTCTCGCTTTTTTCCGGCAATTGCCGGAAGGAGTCCCGGGAGCTTACCGGTTGTTTGTCAATTTGCTTAGCGCGTCGCCGCGGAGCCGCACGGCGCGGCCCGCAGGGAAAAAACCTAAGGCCTGAAGGGCCGTGGTACAACTTCAGTTGCGACGTAAACCAACTGGGCACATCACCGCCGCTTGCAAATCACCGTGGTATTCTCGTGAGCCGAGGGGTAAAACGCGAATGAGCAATCATCAGGGAACTTGCCTTGCCGGGCGAATGGCTCGCAACCTTTTTTTATTGCTGGCGGTGGCAGCGCTGGCATTGACCTGCGTTTCTCCTGCCGCGGCGCAGAAAAAGAAGAAGTCCGACCCTCCTCCGTCCACGGATAGCTCCAAGATGCTGGTCTCCCTGAGCGACGAACAGCAGATCGATTACACGCTTTCGGAAATGCTGGGAGCGTGGCAGCTCGGGGACGCTGATAAGCTGCGCGGAGACTATGCGGACGATGTGGCCATTGTAAACGGCTCGTGGGCCCCGCCGATCATTGGCTGGGCGAACTATCTCGCGGTGTACCAGCAGCAGCGTGCGCGCATGCAGCAAGTGCGCATGGATCGCACGAATACGTACATCAAAGTGAGCGGAACGGTGGGCTGGGCTTGCTACCAGTGGGACTTCTCGGGAGTGGTGGACGGCCAGCAGACAGTTTCCCAAGGCCAGACTACGGTGGTGTTAGAGAAACGAAACAACCACTGGGTGATCGTGCTCAATCACACTTCGCTTGCTCCGAAGGTGCCGCTTGCTGCTCCTGCCACCGCGCCATCTCCGCAGCAACCCGCGAAGCCGACGGCCCGATGAAATTAACCGGCCAGGCTGGACGACGATGGCGTGCTAGAAGAGGCCTTTCAGGCCCGGCCTAAGCAACATTCCGGCAATCACCAGTAGCAGAACTCCTGCAACAATGCCGGTTCCCATCAAGGGCCGCGAGAGCGAGTTGATCTTCGCCACAAGCTCCCTTTGCTCTCTGGCCATGTGCTCTTCGCACGCATCAAGGAAGATCTGATCATCCTCGTGGCTGGAAAGAACACTCCGCCAAATGAATAGAACAATAAACACAGCTGTAACAATTCCCCATGCGATGACCATATAAAGCATCGTTCCGGTTAGCAGGGTTTCTGGTTCCATGGTGACCTCCCATTGGACCGATCCGCGGTGCCGGGTGGACCGGCAAGGGGTGAGTAGGGCTTTCTAGGGCGGAGTATAGCACTTTGGATTAAAAATTCTAGTGCTGTGAATAAGCGATACCGATGGTTGGGAGTAGATGCAATTGTCGGAGGGGCGAGGCCCAGGAAGCGCTGGACATGGCGGCAAGACCAACAAACTAAAGCGGATCGTTGGCGTGCTGCGCCCTTGATGCCTGGCGGAATTGGCTAACCGATGGCCAGGGCATTGCCGTACTTCTGGACCGGAGAGCGTTCACGCAGTCGCGCTCTCCATGCGTTGACAAAGCGGGAAGCGCCGGGCAGAATAAAAATGGTTGGCTGTAAGTGTGACCCCAGCGGTATTGGTGTCAGCATGGCAAGCGTCACCGCAAAACGGTGAGCCCTCATTTGTGCCCGAATGGCGGAATTGGCAGACGCGCTGCGTTCAGGTCGCAGTTCTCGCAAGGGAGTGGAGGTTCGAGTCCTCTTTCGGGCACCAATTCTTCTCAATTTGTTAGGACTTCGGCGCACGTCGATTTGGCGCCAGGTCCTTTGCTGTCTTTGTGTGTTCGAAGTGGGAAGAGCAGAATCGAGGTGTGCCCATGACCCACTATCTTCTCTTGCTTGCATTTCCCGAGTGGCGGCCGCATTTCTCGTTCCTTGATACCCCACATGCGAACGAGATGATGGCGCTGCGCTGGCTCCATCTCGTGTTTGGAATTATCTGGATCGGGCTGTTGTATTTTTTAAATCTGGTGCTGACGCCGGCGATGAAAAAGTGTGATCCCAAGCTGCGAATCAAGATTTATCCCGAGCTGATGCCCGGCGCGATGGGTTGGTTCCGCTCGTCGGCACTAGTGACGGTGATCGTAGGATTGCGCTATTTCTCCATTCATCTGTCCGCGGACGCCAGACTTGCGGGCGATCTTTCGCTGATTGGCAAGTGGTTCGGGTGGTGGTTCTTGGTGTGGATGATCGCGTACCTGTTTATCTATGCGCTGCAGCTTCCTGCCAAAGGAATTCTCGATAGCGCCTGGGTGCGCGTGGCCGGAGTTTCCATAGTGGTGATCGCCGCGTCGTGGCTGGTACTAGCGTTGAATGGCGGGCCCAACGTTTCGAATGCACACCTGGCCATCAGCGTTGGCGGCGGCCTCGGGCTCATCATGCTGATGAATACCTGGGGCGTGGTGTGGCGCGTGCAAAAGAAATTGATTGCTTGGACGCGCGCCGCTGCCGAACAAGGCACTCCTATGCCGCCCGAGACGGAACGACTTATGCGCTGGAACTATCTCACCGCCCGCACTTCATTCTGGCTTTCTTTCCCCATGTTGTTCTTTATGGGGGCTGCCAGCCATTATCCGTTCCTGAGTACGGTCGCAAGGTAGTTCGGGCAAATTTCTACCATGTCCGAAACCAAGAACTACAACTTGCTGACGACCGAAAACGGCGTGCCAATCAAGGCGTGGATCAACGGCGTCCCGCTCGAAGATCAGGCGCGCAAGCAGCTTCTGAACGTGGCTCAGCTTCCATTTATCTTCAAGTGGGTTGCCGCCATGCCGGACGTGCACTGGGGCGTCGGCGCGACGGTGGGCAGCGTGATTCCCACGAAAGGCGCGATCATTCCGGCAGCGGTGGGAGTAGACATTGGTTGCGGGATGATGGCCGTCCAGACGGATCTTAATGCGCGCGAGCTTCCGGACAATCTCAAGCGCATTCGCAGCGCCATCGAACAGGCGGTGCCGCACGGGCGCACGAATCATGGCGGCCGCGGCGACGTAGGCGCGTGGCGGGAAATTCCTTCGCGCAACAATGAAGTCTGGCAGGCGCTCAAGCCGCGCTACGACGCGATTCTGGAAAAGCACCCGAAGCTCGATCGCGGCAACCACTCCAATCACCTCGGCACGCTGGGCACCGGCAACCACTTCATCGAAGTTTGCCTCGATGAGGCGGAAAACGTGTGGTTCATGCTGCACAGCGGTTCGCGCGGCGTCGGCAACCGCATGGGCAGCTATTTCATCGAGGTGGCGCGCAAGGACGTGCAGAAGTTTTTCGTCAACTTGCCGGACAAGGACCTGGCGTATTTCTCGGAAGGCACCGAGCACTTCGACGATTACGTCGAAGCCGTGGAATGGGCGCAGGACTTTGCCCGCTTCAACCGCGACCTGATGATGGAACAGGTTGTGGGCGCGGTACGCCATTCGGGCGAGGTTCGCCCGTTCGTTGCCGAGGTGAAGGCCATCAACTGCCACCACAACTACGTGGCACGCGAAAACCACTATGGCCAGAACATTTTGGTGACGCGCAAGGGCGCAGTGCGCGCCCGCGAAGGCGACATGGGGATCATTCCTGGGAGCATGGGAGCGCGTTCCTACATCGTTCGTGGCAAGGGCAACATGGAAAGCTTCATGAGCTGCAGCCACGGCGCGGGCCGCGCGATGTCCCGCGCCGAAGCGAAGCGCCGCTTCACTATTGCGGACCACAAGCGCATGACGGAAGGCGTGGAATGCCGCAAGGATGCTGACGTGATTGACGAAACGCCGGCGGCTTACAAATCGATTGAAGCGGTCATGGCCGCGCAGACCGATCTCGTGGAAATCGTGCACACCCTGCGCCAGGTTGTTTGTGTGAAGGGTTGACTCGCGAAGAACACCGACTAGTCTGAATTAGACTAGTTTTGAAATGAAAAGGGAGGCGGGCCAGGTCGTCCCGCCTCCCTTTTTTCCCCTCTCGGGGAATCCGGCCAGTCTGACGGAGGGCGACTAGCCGGTCGTGTGTTGGCCTGTCTATATATCCCCGAATTCTGAAAAAAGTTCCTAAGAAACCCAAAAAAGTGACTAGAATCACTGTCGAAATCAGCGCCTGAGATTTGTCGCGACACCCATGCCACGCCCTTCACACCTAAGTCCTGATAACATATTGCGTTTCCTGCAACTTAGAAGCGAGCCTGCCTCTACGCGTGAAATCTCGCAGGGATTGCAGCTGAAGAAGACTGATAATCGCCCGCTTTTTAAGATGCTTTCCAAACTGAAGAAACGCCGGGCGATCGAGGAACTGCCTGGAGGGCGTTACCGGCTCCCCAGCCGCAAGGGTGAGCAGGAGACGCCCAGCCAGAGACCAACCCAGGACGCGGCGCGAAGTCCGCAATCTTCCGAGGTTGCATCTCGTGATGAGCTGAAGGGGCGATTGGTTCTTCATCATGACGGCTATGGCTTCGTGGTGCCCGATGCGCCCATGCCGCAACTCGACGGCGATGTTTTTATTCCGCGCGACGCTATCCAGGACGCCATGCACGGGGACCACGTCCTGGCGAAGATTCAACGTTTGGGCGGCGTCACCGGCGCGCAGCGCGCGGAAGGCCGCATTATTCGCGTCCTAGGCCGAGCACATCCGACGGTCGTGGGTTTATTTCGTTACGGCACCCAACAGAATGTGGTTCTCCCTTACGATGTTCGGATCCAACACGAAGTGGAGATTCCGCGCGGCAAGGAACTCACGCCCGGGTTATGGAAAAAACTGGGGTTCAGCGGCGCCGATGAAACCAGCATCCGCTTGAGGCGCATCCCGCGCTTGGATGAGCTGGACGGAGCGGTGGTTAACGTGGAGTTGCTGCGTTATCCGCAGGGAGGCGCCCCGGCGACCGGCCGCGTCATTGAAATTCTTGGCCGCCCCGGCGATCTGGGCGTCGACACCGAGATCATCATCCGCAAGCATCACCTCCCGCATTCCTTCTCGGCTGAAGTTTTGGATGAAGCAGGGCGCGGCGCGAAGCCGGTGAGCGAAGCGCAGCACGCCGGCCGCGAGGATTTCCGCCACTTGCCAATCGTCACCATCGACGGAGAGACGGCGCGCGATTTCGATGACGCAGTATTCGTGGAGCATCGCACCGATGGAGGCTGGCACTTGCAGGTCCACATCGCCGACGTGGCGCATTACGTTCGAACAGGGAGCCCCCTTGACAGGGAGGCGCGTGTGCGAGGCACATCGGTTTATTTCCCCGATCGCGCCGTGCCGATGCTTCCGGAAGCGCTTTCGAACGGCATGTGCTCGCTGAAACCGCACGAGGACCGGCTGGTGATGAGCGCGCTCATGGAATTCAATGACGCGGGCCACATGAAATCTTCGCGCATGACGAGCGGTGTGATTCGCTCCGCCGAGCGCATGACTTACACCAACGTTAACAAAGTACTGGAAAGCGATGCGGAAATGATGGAGCGTTACGCCGCGCTAGCGCCCCGCTTCCGCGAAATGAAAGAATTGGCGCTGCTCTTGAATGCCCGCCGCAACGAACACGGCTCCATCGATTTCGATCTTCCGGAACCGGTGATCGAGTTTGACGAAGAGCAGCGCATGACGAATATCACGCGCAGCGAGCGCAACATCGCGCATCGGCTCATTGAGGAGTTCATGCTAGCGGCCAATCGAGCCGTCGACTCGTATCTCCTCCAGCGGGGTATCGAATCGCTGCACCGCGTTCACGAAAAGCCGGACGCCCGCAAGGTCCTGGAGTTCGAAGAGTTGGCGCGCGCCTTCGGTTACTCGCTCGGCGTCGAAGATTTGCACCAGCGCGAGGTCGCCGTTCGCCATGGCCGTGTTCCAGCGCCGGCAAGAGCTGGACGCCCCGACTCTTACGGCCATGGCCGTGAACGCGGGATGAAAGTAGCGCTCCCGGGCGGCGAACTGCGCATCACGCCTCAACATTATCAGCGCCTGATTCGAAAGGTTGTTGGCAAGCCCGAAGAACGGATCATCTCTTACCTCATGCTGCGTTCGCTGAAGCAGGCGCGCTACGCCGCCGAGCCTCTCGGCCATTTTGCGCTGGGGTTCGACGAATACACGCATTTCACTTCGCCCATCCGGCGCTATCCCGACCTCATCGTGCACCGCATTCTGAAGTGGGCTCTCGATCATCCGAAGGATGCCCCGGCCCCTCCAAAGACCAACATCGCCACTTTGCCAGGAGCGGAGTCGACGCTCTATTCGCACCACAGCCTCGAAGAGATCGCTACCGAAACCTCTGAAGCGGAGCGCCGCGCCAATGGCGCCGAGCGCGAACTGATGGACTGGAAGACGGCTCAATTTATGGAGGAGCACCTCGGAGAGGAATACGACGGGCTGATCATTTCCGTGCAGAAATACGGCTGTTTTGTCGAGTTGTTCGAAGTCTTCGTGGAAGGACTTCTTCCGGTAGGTGCTCTGGAGGAATTCGCTGGCGCGCGATGCGTTATTCGTGAACGAGATCACGCCATCGTGGCCTTGCCGGGCGGCGGTCGCGGAGCCCCAGGTGCCCGCCGAAGCCGCGGTTCAAAGCCCCGCCAACTCGAATGGCATCTTGGCGACAAGGTCCGCGTGCGCGCCGAACGGATCGACCCGATGCGGAAACGCGTTGAGTTTGCGCTGGTGGAGAAGAATTAGAGGAGTGAGCCCGGGAATTCAGCGAACCGCGGCGCTGGAGATGCGCAGAGCGTTCATCATCCGCCGCACGGGCCGTGTCACCACGGCAGCGAATTTTGCCAACGGATACCAAAAACGGCTGTGCAGCGAAAGTTGCGAGATGAACAGTCCCAAAGCAAGCTGGCGCGGCGCATCAAGATCAATTCGCCGGCCACCCCTGTAGATGCGCATCACGCGGCCCAAGAGTTCCTGTTCCTGGACGACGCCATCGGAGGTCGGATGTGCATCGCCTTTGGAGAAAAGCTGGGAGGCATTCAGCGAGCCGCGCTTCTCGACGATACGGTGAACTAAGAGGTGATTTTCGCGGCGGAACAAGACCACGTCGCCGCAGCGGACATTTTCGATAGAGATTTGCCGGATTAGAGCAATATCCTTTGGCCGAACCCACGGCAGCATGCTGGTCCCGTGAACGCGCAGGGAGATGCGGCCACGCCTCTTCAGGGCCTCCGCAATGCCCAACGCGTCGTCCGCACGCCGTTCACCGGCGATCCGCTTCGTTTTCGTCCCGTGCTCTCTTCGTTTCTCCATCAATCCTTACCGTTAAAGAGTGGTTTTTCGCTGCGCTGAGTTTCGATCAAGTCGCAAAATGCAAAAGCGCATGTGCCGAAATGCGGGCACGCCTTATTTTGGCCCGTTCCGAACCTGAACATATTCCGGGGAATTCGTTCGGAGTTGAAACTGTCCCAACTCGTGACACTAGATTGGTCTTTTAAAGGGGAATAGGTCAATGGACGGGAAGTACTGGCTTGCCTAAAGGTACAGCACTCAATCGAAACAGTTTAGGGGTGACTACGAGGAGCATCGAGGGGCCCCCCCAGCATCTACTAGGAACGGCGCGGAGCGCCGTTGCAAATGCCGCCCTGACCAGGCAACTTGCCGCACGCCAGCGCCAGCGTCTCGTAAATCGGTTCCGACACTACGCTCGGCTTCGTGTACGGCTTCTTTCCGCCGGACGCTGGGGGAGAGTTCTTATTGTCTTCAGGCATTCCGTGTTCCCTCAGTCTGAACTAGAATTCGCAGCATGAGAAGCGAATTCGGCCTCAATTGGGGTCTGAATCAAAGCTGCGCCTTGTTTTAGATGGAGGGCACTAATGGGGTCGGCGACACCTGCCAGTCTCGCTTTCTCTTCTGCGAGGGCACATGCGCGCTCGTAGGCTCCAAGCATGTCTCCGCCTTCCATCAGTGCCAGACCGGGGCAGCGTTCGCAGTAGCTGCGTATTTCGCATTGCGAACAAAGGGGAAGCTGGCTCTCGCGGATAGCGCGCAGGCGTTCGAGCTGCGGCGCGTGGTACCAGATATCTTCGAATTTCTCTCGCCGCAGATTTCCCGCTGCCTGGGGCAATTGCACGCAGGGAAACACATCGCCGTAAGGAGAAATGTAGCAGCTATTGTGGCCTGCGCTGCAGGGCAGGTCTTCGTAAGCCGCGCTCTCGATGCCGCTCGATACAGCGCTGCCGAACGTGGAGGGCGATGCGCTCATCGCGCTGGATACTTGCGCTGCAGGTTGCGGCTTGCAAACATTGAGCACAGGATCTCGTAGCACCGGCAGAAGTGCGGAGACCGATGCGCGGTGCTCCAACGGTCCGCTCGAGCCATCCATCATCGGCGTGATGGTCAGATCCAGAATGTAGGGAACTCCCAGTTTTTCCGCGAGGGCCATCACGCCACGGTAAGCCATCAAGTTTTCCTGCATCAGGGGGCAGGCCAGCTTCACCTGCAATCCGTGGTCGAGCAGAATGGGAATCGCAGCCAGGGTCCGTTCGAGCGAACCAGGCACCTTGGTTATGGCGTCGTGGATCGCGGGAATATCGCTATAAACGCTGATTTGCACGCGCCTCACGCCAAATTCGCGCAACCGTGCGGCACGTTCAGCTGTAACTAGCAGCGCGTTGGACTTCAGGCTGATATCGAAATGCAGGCGCCGCGCGGCGGCCAGAATTTCGTAAAGATCCGGGCGGAGAAAAATTTCGCCGCCGCTGAACGTCAAAAAAAGTGTCCCCGAACGCGCCAGATCATCCAACACTCTCAAACACTCCACAGTGGTCAGTTCCCCGTGGTCGTCATGATCCAGATAGCAGTGCACGCAACGCTCGTTGCAGCGATAGGTCAAATCAAAATGTACGCTGAGCGGCCGGTGTTTTTGCACCGTGCGCGAGATCAGGCGATCCATTACCGGGGTGGGGCATTGCGATGAAGTCGTGGTCAAGGCGAAACTCCCCCTGTCGCCGGGACGGTAACCACCAGTTTTCGCGAAGACATCTCTTCCAAAAGAGCCTGGGTATCGGAAAGCGCGATGTCCGGAGTGACTTCGTAGTTTTCGGCCAGAAGTTCCGCCAGCTCCACCGCTGATTTTTTCCCGTCAATGTTCTTCCAGAGGAAACTCCCGGTGTCGTTGAGCTCGTGCATCACGCTGTCGTTCGGAGAGATAATGACGGTTTCGTTGTCGATTTCTCTCCATGCTAGGGCGGGATTCTTCTGCCAAGTCGCTGTGGCTGGGGTACTCATGCAGGAAGGACCTCCCAGAACGTCGCATTCTTGCGGAAGGACAAGTTATAGCCGTTTATTTCAGTTGCGGCCTGGCTTAGGATCTCAAGCAGCTGGCGGGTAGATTCCCGTTCGGTGGAAAAGAAAAGTACATTGGGCAGAAGGGTGCGAAGAATCGCCATTGGGCGGAGTGGCACCGCCTGGTTTTCCGCGGACTGTAATAGACGAAATATTCCCGCGACCGGAGCACTGGAATTTGATCCCGCGGCCTTGAATTCACCCCAGAACGGCGTCCCGTAAGCCCGCCACACTCCTCCTTCCCGGCGTAGAAGGGAAACCTCGTCCGTGAGGACACTTCCCTGCGGCGACAAGGTCGCCACTGTACTTTTCCCGGCGCCGGACCTGCCGGTAAAAATGTAAGCTTTTCCGTCACGGATGACGGTGGCCGCGTGCAGCAAAAATCCCTGGTGTTCGAGAAGCCTCCAGCTCAGAAAAACGCGAAGCAGGGAATCGAGCGCATATTGATTTCTGACGCCATCGAAACGAATATCGCTGGCAAACGCGCGGAGCACCGCTCCCTCGAATTCATATCCAAAGTCGGCTGGTTCGCTCTCAGGAAGCGTCGCGTCGTTCAGCGCGATAGCAATCGGGTGTTCGGCGGCATCCATAAACGCGGCGTAGCGTGCCGAAGCAGCGTCAAATAACGGCGCGTCAGACATTTGAAGACGGAGGGGCACGCAGCCGATCGATAGCTCGAACTGCCGCCGGAAACCGCGCCCTGAATTGGCGTCCGGTACGTTCAATCTGCTCCTTAATCGTGTAGCGAGCGCGCCGGCGCGGGGAGAGGAGGCGCAATCCCGCTTTTTTCAAGCCCCTGGGGGAAGGAAGCTTTACTAGTTTTGCTTGCAGACACCCCACTTAGTCAAGAGGACTTTGCTCAATTTCGCAACCGCATCCCTGCAGCTGCTGTCTTTGCTGTTTCCTGTTACTTGGCGCCTTAGCCATCTGGCGTTTTTCTGCGGCGCGATTTGTCCACGGAACAGGCCGCAATTCGGGCGCCCCCGGCGTTTTCTGCTATTCTGGATTGGCAAGTTTGCAGCATTCTTCCGCTGATGCTGCGCTGCCATTCTTGGTCAGAGAGGAATTCCCGCCGTGACTTCGTCCACGCTTTCCGCACAAACCGCCAAGCGCGCTTTCAATTTCAATGCCGGTCCGGGGGCGCTTCCTCTTCCGGTCCTCGAGCGCATCCGCGAGGAACTTCTCGACTGGCGCAGGAGCGGCATGTCGGTCATGGAAATGAGCCACCGCTCACCTGAATTTGAGAGCATCAATGCCAATGCCGAACGCAAGCTCCGGGATCTCCTTGGAATCTCCGACGACTACGCAGTCATCTTCGTGCAGGGCGGCGGCAGCATGCAGTTCACCATGGCACCGATGAACCTTTGCCTGCCTGGAAAACCAGTGGACGTCCTGCACACCGGTACTTGGACGGCCAAAGCCATCGCTGAATTGAAGAAAGGAATTCTCCACAACATCGCTGCTTCGACCGAGTCAGAGAAATTCGCGCGCCTTCCCCGCCGCGAGGAAATGAAATTTTCTCCGGACGCCTCCTACGTTCACATCTGCACCAATAACACCATCGAAGGTACGCAGTGGACTTCACCGCCCGAAACCGGCGAAGTGCCACTGGTCGCAGATATGTCCTCGGACATCGCTTCGCGCTCCATCGATGTGAAAAAGTATGGCGTCATTTTCGCCGGCGCGCAGAAAAATCTGGGACCCTCCGGCGTCACGATCGTGATTATTCGAAAGGATCTCGCGGATCGCGCCGACAAGAATCTCCCCACCCTTCTCCAATACCGCACGCACATCAAGGAGAAGTCGCTTTACCACACGCCTCCGACATTCGCGGTGTACATCGTCGGCCTGGTTCTGGAATGGATCGAATCCGAAGGCGGAGTTCCTGGGATGGAAAAGCGCAATGACGCTAAAGCCCGGCTGCTTTACGACACTATCGAGTCGAGCGGCGGCTTCTATTCCTGCCCCGTCGAAAAAATCTCGCGCTCAAAAATGAATGTCGTCTTCCGCGTAGCCGGAGGAGACGACGCCATCGAAAAGAAATTTGCCGCCGAAGCCGCCGAAGCCGGCCTGGTTGGCACGCCCGGCCATCGCTCCGTCGGAGGCATGCGCGTCTCCCTTTATAACGCGGTGACGCCCGAGGCTGTCGAAGCCCTCACTAGCTTTATGCGCGAATTCTGTCGCCCCCGCGGTTGAAAACAACCGCTTAAAAAACTTAGCGCGCAGAAGGAAGTATCCTCCTGCGCGCTTTGTTGGCAGTCTGTTTTCTTACGCCAAGTCGAAGAGCAACACCTCAGCGTCTTTCAGGCCAGTGAGTTCGACGGCCTTCTCGGCAGAGATGGCCGCGCCATCGCCCGTTTCAAGCGGTGTGCCGTTCAGCTTTACGCTTCCACGCGCCACTTGCACGTAGGCGTGGCGATCTTTCTTCAGCTCATGCTTTACTGTCTCGCCCGCGCCTAGCACCGTGGCATACAGCTCGTTGTTCTGACGGATCTTCACCGAACCATCGCGGCCATCGGGCGAAGCCACCAGGCGCAGCTTCCCGCGCTTCTCGGTCTCGCTGAAGTTCTTCTGGTCGTACGTCGGCTTGAGTCCCTGCTTTTCCGGCAGCATCCAAATTTGATACAGGTGCACAGGCTCCGTCTTTGACGCGTTGAACTCGCTGTGCGCCACACCTGTGCCCGCGCCCATGTACTGCACGTCTCCCGGCTTGATCACCGAGCCGTTGCCCATGCTGTCTTTGTGCTCCAGCGCGCCTTCCAGCACGTACGTCACGATTTCCATATCGCGATGGGGATGCTTCGGAAAACCACCGCCCCCCGCGACGCGGTCGTCGTTCATCACCCGCAGCGTGCGAAACTGCACATGCTCGGGATCAAAGTAATCTGCGAACGAAAATGTAAAGCGCGAATCCAGCCAACCATGGTTCGCGTGCCCGCGTTCGTCGCTTTTACGGATATCCATCATGGCCCACCTCTTGGGTCGTGCAAACCCATAATACTCGTTATAACGACAATTGTCAAGAGGCTTAGTTGCGCTCACTCCCCCTCTCCGCCCCTATCACCAACTCTTTCTATTTGTGCACTTTGCACCGCCCTTTCGGCCAGTTCCCGGCGGTGGCCCCTTTGGTGTACAGTGATATTGAAAGCGCGGCACAGCGCCGCAGCCTCAGAGGATTTTTCAATGGATTCCCCACTCTCCGCAACGACGACGAGAAAGCTAGAAGGTTCCGCCGCGCCCCGCCAAACGCTCACCATCACCGACAACCGCACCGGCAAGAGCTACGAGATCCCCATCACTCACGACACCATCCGTGCCGCCGACCTCCGCCAGATCAAAGTCGACCCCAAAGAATTCGGCATGATGAGTTACGATCCGGCCTTCAACAACACCGCCTCCTGCATCAGCAAAATCACTTACATTGATGGCGACGCCGGGATCCTGCGCCACCGCGGCTATCCGATCGAGGACCTCGCGGAGAAAAGCACTTATCTAGAAACGGCCTACCTGTTGTTGAACGGCGAACTCCCCACGGCCACGCAACTCAAGGATTGGACGTACAACGTCACGCACCACACGTATATCCACGAGAGCATCAAGAAATTCCTCGACGGATTCCATTACGACGCCCACCCCATGGGCATGACGATTTCCACGATTGCGGCGCTCTCGACCTTTTATCACGACGCGAAAGATATCTTCAGCGCCGAGTCTCGCAAGAAGCAGACTTATCGGCTCATTGGCAAGATGCCCACCATCGCCGCGTTTTCTTACCGGCACACCTTGGGAATGCCTTTCGTGTATCCGGACAATGATCTGAGCTATCCAGGCAACTTCCTGAACATGCTTTTCCGCACTTCGGAGGCCAAGTACCGGCCGAATCCCACGCTGGAGCGCGCGCTCGACGTTCTTTTCATCCTTCACGCCGATCACGAACAAAATTGTTCCACCAACACGATTCGCGGCGTCGGCAGCTCGCACGTGGATCCTTATTCGGCGACTTCGGCCGCCATCGCCGCGCTCTACGGCCCGCTCCACGGCGGCGCCAACGAAGAAGTTCTGCACATGCTGAAGGAAATTGGCTCCATCCAGAAAGTTCCGGAGTTCATCAAGCGCGTCAAAGCCGGCGAAGTCAAACTCATGGGCTTCGGCCATCGCGTCTACAAGAATTACGATCCGCGCGCGCGCATCATCAAGGGCATTGCGTACGAAGTATTCGATCTGATGGGCAAGAATCCGCTCCTCGAAATTGCTCTCGAGTGCGAGCGCATCGCGCTTGAAGACGATTACTTCATAAAGCGCAAGCTCTATCCCAATGTGGACTTCTACACCGGCCTCATCTACCAATCGATGGGATTCCCGATGACCATGTTCCCCGTCCTTTTCGCGATTCCGCGCACTTCCGGTTGGATCGCCCAGTGGGAGGAGATGCTCCTCGATCCCGAGCAGAAAATCGCACGCCCGCGCCAAATCTACCTTGGCCACGACACACGTCATTACGTTCCGATCGAAGAGCGGAGCTAGAGAAGCACGTTTCGAAGTTGAATACGTCCTCCCGGGATGCGCTCGACAATTCCCTTGCGCCCGGTATAGTTAATCTAAAGAGAGGTGGCATGGCTGAAGTCCCGCATACCCCTGTGCACACTGGCGCTCGGCGCCGCAGTCAGCGCGTGCTTATGCAAGTTGGTGTCCGCATGCGCGGGAAGGACGCTCAGGGCAACGATTTCGAGGAATTCACCGAAACTCTCGCCATTAACGCCCACGGAGCACTCGTTCTGCTCGCGGCGCGTGTGACCAGCGGCGGCGTGGTGTTAATGCGGCACAACAAGACGGAAGAGGAACAAGAGTGCCACGTCGCGTTCCTGGGTCCGGTGCGTAGCGGCAAAGCCGAGGTTGGTTTGGAGTTTACCGCGCCCCGCCCGACCTTCTGGCGCGTGGCTTTTCCTCCCGAGGATTGGACTCCCAAGAGTGCCGAAGCTCGCACCATTGCTACCAATCGCACGACGAAGTAGCCCGCTAATTTAGCCCTGGGACGCCTTTTTCCCCATCATGGCCGCCAGCAGCCATTTCCTCAATACCATCAGGTAATACGGCTTTGTCTCTCGGAACATCAGCCCCATTCCCAACTCCGGCTGGCAATAAATGACGCTGGCTTGCGCCTCAAAAAACTCCGTCTCGGTAAAGAGTTTTATCGCCAGGGATGTCCCCATCGGATATGGGATTTCCATATCGACATAACAACCGTTCAGGCTAAGTTCTTTGACACGCGCTGTCCTCTTGTCTTCGGAGGTGCCTTCGCGCATTTCGATGGATCCAACGAAAGGATACCGGGGGCTTCGGCGCCGATCCTGTTCCATGGGACTCCTGGAGAGAGGCGCACCGATTCTACTCCGGCCCGTCCCGATGTCATCAATAAATCTCTCTTGGATTGTGAGACTCGACAGAACTTGCGAACCTGAAGGCCTAATAAAATCGACCGCTGATTCCCCTTTGCTCAATCGCCGCAGGCGAACTCCGCAAACGCCGTGAGCGGCACGCTCCGTTCGGCTTCGCATTCCGCTTGTTCTCGATCCATCCGCGCCGCGGTCCCACGGACTTGCCGCAGCTTCGCTGGTTTCAGGGCCATGCTCAGTTTGTCCCGTAGTCTCCGCCGGGCCCGGAATAACCTCAGGCGCACTGCCATCGCCGAAATCCCAAGCCGATCAGCGACTTCCTGAGTCGAGTACTGCAATACGTCTCTCAACAAACACACCTGCCGGAGTTCCGGCGCAAGCTGCGTAATCGCGTTCGCCATCAGCTTGCGCATTTCCCGCCGCGCAAACCGTTCTTCGGGGTTGTCTTCGCGCGCCGTCGCGTTAGTCCCAAGCGTTTCATCGCCCTCGCCAGTGGGCTCTTCAAGCGAAAAAAGCTTGCCGTCGCGCCGTTTGCGAAGCACGTCAATCGACGCATTCGAGGCGATTCGCGAAACCCACGCGTGCAGATCGTCCCTATCCTCGCCGGGCATCCCGGAAAATTGTTCCAAGCGTGTCATCACTTTGAGGAAGGCATCCTGGCGCACGTCTTCCGCATCCGCGGGATTACGCGTCAGCCTTAGCGCTCCCAGATACATACCAGGTGCGTACGGCAGGATCAGTTTGGCTAGCGATTCGCGGTCGCCCTTTCGCGCCTGCAGGAGCAGCCCGGAACGCGTCACACTATCGAAGGCTAGGGAAGTGCTGCACATGACTCGGTAACAATTGGCAGGCCAATCGCCACCCGGCTGGCCATTGTAAGTAACTATAAATAAATGTGTTATGGGTTTTGTGAAATTTAGGATCAGCTGCCGGAGTGACCGCTTTTGGGACGCGAGGTGGCGATTCCGGTCACTGTTTCAGGCCGCTGGCTCACACAGAGATTCCGTAGTTTGAAGTACCTCAGCTCTAGTCGGCGATTTCCAGTTTGTCGCCTTGCATTTCCCATTCGATACGCACTAGAAAATCAAAATGCATCCCCTCGGTCTTCAGC
>Ga0210406_10000529_pt1 | contig 51365 bp, 43 predicted proteins | sample IncBWC30MmetaG_FD_155454 | JGI IMG/M metagenome (GOLD analysis project Ga0210406, IMG submission 155454) | Forest soil microbial communities from Barre Woods Harvard Forest LTER site, Petersham, Massachusetts, United States - Inc-BW-C-30-M | ecosystem: Environmental > Terrestrial > Soil >...
CTGGCTCGAGGTGTGATCGCTGAAGATTCCGCCGTTCGAGCGCTGACCGTCCACTGAAAAGTTGGCGCCGTAACTTTGCGCACCCAGGAACTTGAATGCGCCGTCGTTGGGACCCTGCGTGATATTGGGGTTCAGGTAGAGGAACGTATAAACGTCCCGGCTGTCGCGGGGAAGTTCGATGACCGCTCGACTGCTGATGGTGTCACTGATGGTCTGATCGTTCGTATTGACCAGCGGCGCTTCGGCCGAAACATCCACGGTTTCGTTTGCGGAGGCAACCTTCAACTGCGCGTCTGCCCTGACGGTGTCGCTACCATTGATTTCGATCCCGGTGATTTGGGTAGTCCTCATGCCCGCCAACGACACCGACACCTGGTATTTGCCGATGCCCAGGCCGAATACCCGATACTCGCCTTGGGCATTGGTTTTCGTTTCCCGTGGATTGTTGGTGGCAAGATCGAGAATCACTATTTTCGCGTTGGGGACGATCGCACCTGTACCATCGGTCACTAAACCCGTGATGGTGCCCAGATCCGTACCTTGCGCGAACATAAGCTGGGCGCTTCCGAGAGCGGCCAGCAGGATCAGGAAAAGAGCGAAGCACTTCGTTGACTTCATACGAGCACGCCCCCATAGCGCTGAGTTTCCAACCTTGCACTTCTTATCACATGCAAATAACAAAAGCAAAGAAAGAATAAGCAAATGCAAATAATATGAGATATCAAACGCAAGTCATTCCATTTTTGGAAGCGATGATTACCTACGCCAAGTTCCAGGGGAAACCACGGGGCCTAATCCTGAGGCAGATGTAAGGCGAACGTCTGAACGACTCGGCTAATCACACCGTCCTCTGAGGGCGAATCGGGGCGGAGACGTTCCTCGAGGCATCGGAAAAACGCCAGCAATTGCCCAGCGATGACGTTGATGACAGGCGAGTTGTCGTCACCCAGCTTCGCAAGGCCTTTGCACTCGATCACCACGTCGCCTTCGCGGACGAGGTCGGACGGAATATCCTCGCCGACCATCACTTTCAGCAGGCCCAGTTCTTTCTGGTCGAACTCGCGCAACAAGTCGGCCTCGTAGCGGGAAACGGTCGGGTCCGACGAGAGGAAGCAGACAACCAGCGTGTCTTCGTGAACGTAGCTCATGGGACCATGGCGGACGCCGAGATAGGTCTCACTCATGGTGGTGACTCGCCCGGCCGTCATCTCCAGCATCTTGAGCGCCGACTCGCGGGCGGCTCCGAAAGAGGCGCCGCTGCCCAGGAAGAGCGCCCGCTTGAACGGCTCTTTGCCAATCTTCGCGATGGTTCCCAAATGCTCTTCGATCAGGCGCTCCGCAATGCCGCTTAGCGCTTCACATATCTCGCCGTACCGATCAGGCTCTGCAGAGAGACCGAGATATCGCGCGGCCAGGACAAGGTTGGTGAAGCTGCTGGTCATCACCAGCCCCTGATCGTTGGTTTCTTCTGGAAGCGTAACCACTACGACCCGGGGATCGTCCCGGTAGTTACGCGCCAGGCTTCCGGCTTCGTTGCAAGTGAGCACGAGATGGCGAATTTCGGGCTCGGTCTTGAGCATGAGAGCGAGCGCGCCCGCGCTCTCGGGGCTGTCGCCGGAGCGGGCGATCGATACCATCAATCCTGGACGGCGAGGCGGCATCGCCTTGCCACCGTGGGCAAGCAGAGCACCTCCACCGATGGCTTGCGCGATGACGCCAAGCTCGCTTTGGAGAGGGAGGCGGACGCAATCGCCCGCATACTCAGAACTTCCTGAACCAGTGAGCGTGAGCGACGCGATGCCCGCGAGGGCGGAGCGAACGCCCGCCCCGCTAGCCTGCATTAAGGCGGAGGTTCGCAACCAGGTGGCGGGCTGTTGGCAAATCTCCCGAAGCGTGTGGAAGTAGCCGAGCCGGCGTTGTTCCTCGGCACTGCGCGAGAGCAACTCGGCGGCTTTTGGTTGGCGTTCGGAGAGGGTTCGCAGCCACTCCGGCTCGACGAGAGACGTAGGGGACATAAGCTGGGACTGCTTTTTCGTTTTGCCCATAGGAAAATAACAGAAATAGATAAAAAGTAAAAGAAAATATAAAAGCAAACTGTGAATTCCCGCGTATACTCGGTGCGTTTTTAAAGGAAGCGTAACAGCATGCGTCGCCGAGACCTTTTGAAAGGGGCGTTGGTGCTGCCAGCCGCCCTGGCCGTCGCCGATGTTCCTCCGCATTTGTGGCAAGGATACGATTTCGGCGCGGGCCCATCCGTCCGCGACCGACTGAACCAGGGGCCATTCGATATCGATCAGGACCAGGGCTGGCAGACGGTGTTGTACACCACGCCGTCGGAGAAGCCTCTGCGGAATCCCGGGCTTGGGCTGGTGGGCTACGCCTGGGAAGAGAGCGGGCCTTCGCTCGCCGCGCGCGCCGGGCGCGAGACACTCGAGCAGCATGTTGAGAAGATCTCGAGCCTGCCCTTCGTGGATGTGCTCTACATCCGTTGCGACTGGCGCAACGTGCAGAAGCAGCCTGGTCGGCTTGACCTCGATCCTGTTTGGCAATTGACGCTCGATGCGGCGAAGACCAAAGGTCTGCGCGTCGCGTTCCGCGTCCAGCTGTCGAACTACTCATTCCAGCCGGAGAAGCTCGCGTTGCCGGAATTTCTGCTGGAACGCGTGCCGCTGGTGAAGATCGGGCGCATGCCGCATGGCAACGGAGAGTTCCGGGAGCCACGCTATGATCATCCGGAATTTCAGAAAGCCTTTGCCGATCTGAACGACTTGCTCGCGGCACGCTTCGAGGGCGACCCGATCATCGAGTGGATGGACCTGATGCAATATGGCTTCTGGGGCGAAGGTCACACCAGCGACTATCCCAGTCCATTCCCTGACTACCTGACGGCGGAGAAGACTTTTGTCTCGATGACCGAGCGGCAACTATCCAGTTGGAAGAAAACGCCGGTTGCCGTGAACACGCAGCCCGACATCAGCAACGTTGGCAATCGCACAGTCATCGACATGGCGGTACGCGCGGGTGCCTGGCTGCGGTCCGACAGCATCATCGTGGAGGAGCCGATCCAGATCGAAGAACTCGCGAACCGGCCGCCCTGGCTGGCCACGATTCTCGAGGACGGCTACAACCGGGAACACGATCTGCAAAAGCTCAAGGTCGATACGGCCGGCATCAATGACATGGAGAACTACACGCTCCACACTCTGGACATGCGCACCAACTTCTGGGCGTTGTGGACCGAGGCAGACAATCTGGCGCGCTATAACGAAAAATATCCTCGTGCCTTCGAGCGGCTGCGAACGAATATCGGCTACCGGTTGCGGCCGGCATGGGTCTGGCAGAGAAAACGTTATGGCACATCGGAGCTGATCGTTTGCGTAGCGAATCGCGGCGTGGCCGGGGTGCCAGGAGTGCTGTGGCTGCAGGTTGAAAGCCCGGATGGAAAGTTCAAGTCACGAGGCACGCTTGATGCGGGATATCCGCTGGACGGCGGACTGCGTCAGGGTTCTTTTCTGCTGCCAGAGGGGTACACCGGCAAGGTGCAACTTTCAGCGGAACTTGAGATTCGTCCGGGTGTGATGAAGCGCGTGGCGTGGGCCTGCGAACAACCGCTCAATCCAGACGGCTCCATCAACGTGGATGTGAAAGCCTACACCGACCGGGGCTGGCGTAAAGGCGTGTAGCCTGTGCGCAGCTAGTCAGCAATGAAAAATTGCTTCCAGCGAAACCTGCTGTGTCTGCTAATCGCGACCCAGTTCGCGACGTTGCTTCGGAGTCAGCAGACGACTGTCCGCGAGGCGTCTCCGGGGCCGGCGCGGCTCGCGCAACTGGTTGAAGCGAACGTGGTTGGCGTTCATGCGTACCAGGTCTTGCTGGCCCGAAAAGAAAAGAACATGGATCCGGCATGCTGGCCGGCGAATGATCCCAGCGATGCCGACCTCAATGCTTTGGTAGCGCACCAGACGTCGCTGCTGAGTGCGGCATCGGCTGCGCGGGCGTGGGCTCTGGGAGCGCCATCGCCTTTCGACCTGGCTAAGGATCTTCAGCCTCTACTTTCTGCGCGCCTACCGATGCCGGAGAACTTACCGGTCAACTTGTTCGCAGCGTACCTTCACGGCAAGGCGCCGCAGTTTCGGCGCGAAGAGATTCGCTCCATCGCGAATGTGTACCAGACGGTGCTCGAAGTCGAACGCGATGGCGACCGCCTGCAGGATCTCTACGCGTTCTACATCGCGTTGGGCCTTCCGGTGTATGTCGGTCAGCTGGGACTGCCCGGCACAGACGAAGACTTTCTTGCTACAGGAAGAGTGCTTGAGGGACACGCGTGCGCGTCTCCGGTGGGACTGAGTGCAGCGGAGTGGCAGATTGCGGGACGCAAGATCTGGAACTGGGGCGAAAAGAATCTTCATGTGCGCGACGCGAAGGTCGTGGCCGATGAACTGCTGGCCGAGCCCGACATCAAGACCCTGGAGCCGCGCATGAAAGCGCTGCCAGCGCAGCGCGTTGCGGTTATCGGACACTCGTTCACGATGGACCTGCACTGGGCGTCGCCCTCGGCGTTTGTGCCGATTGTCACTGCCATGTTCGCGAGCGAGAACCCAGCAGTGGAGTTCCGGCAGTTTCAGGGCGGAGGACTCACTTCCTCACGGGCGATGAAGAATTTCTACAAAGACGCGCTCGCCTGGAAACCAGACACTGTGCTTCTCGTGCTGATCAATCGCACCGACCAGGACCTGGAAGATCTCCGCACGATGGGGCAGGGCTTCCGCGCGGCCGGGGCGCGAGTTGTCATGTTCGACGATGTCCATGACCCCGACTCAGGCGATCCGCAAGCCCGCCAGAAGGAAACGACCGTTGCGCGCCAGGCAGGAATCGAAATCGCTGTAGTCAGCCCGATTCTTGCGGCCTCACCCGATCGCAGTCGCTTTTCTTGCCTCGATCACATTCACATGACCGAACCCTACCATCGACTGATGGCGAGGGAGTGGCTGCGGGTAATCCTCAAAGAGCCACTTTCAGCCCAAGCAAAGTAAGAACGTTTCTTTAGGACGCCGAAGCCAACGTCGCAGGGCTCAGCAAAGCCGACGAATCCTTGTCGAGATAGATGTTGGTCTGCGCATGCCCTCGCAAGATCGAGGCTGGTGCTGCGGGAGAAATCTCTCCATCGAAGCAGGCGTGCACGGCCTTCGCTTTCCGCGCGTCGGGCACAAAGCAGATGATTCTCATCGCTTTCATGATCTGCCGGATGCTCATGGAGATTGCGCGCTTCGGCACGCCTTCCAGCGTAGCAAACCAGCCCTCGCCCATCTGCTGACGGCGGCAGGCTTCGTCGAGATCCACCACGATGTAGGGCTCCACCGCCTCGAAATCCGCCGGCGGATCGTTGAACGCGAGGTGCCCGTTCTCGCCGATCCCTACGAAGGCAACGTCGATCGGGGCGGACACAAGTGCAGCACCGGTCTCTCGGATGACCTTCTCGGGATCCAGATCGCCGTGCAGCAAATGATACTGCGTGATCCCGGTCTTCTCGATGAGCCTCTCTTTCAAGAAGCGGCAAAAGCTGGCGGGATGCGTTTCCGGAATGCCGATGTACTCATCCAGATGGAACATCTCGATCCGCGGCCAGTCGATATCAGGCAGGCGGGTGAGCACTTCGAGGAAGGCAAATTGCGCGGCGCCAGTGGCGGCGATAATACGCGCCTTCCCGTTTTTCCGGATGGCTTCTCGCAGGATGGACGCGGCTTCCTCCGCGGCAACTTTCGCCATTTGCTGTTTGTCTTCGAACCGTTTGATCTGCACGTTATGTGTGACCTCGTGATCAGGATCTTGCTGGAACTCGTGAAATGTTCTGCGTAACTTGCGCCGCGAGATTCAGACACAGCTGCACGGACGGAAACACGTCTTCAATCGACGGCCGCAGTTCTTGTTTCTCTTTCAGAGCATGGATTAAATTTGCCGCCTCGTCATAGAACCCGCTGATGACGTCTTCGGTCGGCGCCGGCGATTCGTATTCTTCGAGAACCACGCGATTTTCGCGAAAGCATCCAAAGCCGCGTTGTGGCCCGAACGGACAGGTCACCACGGCGCGGAAGCCTTCTCCGAAAAGCTCATAGGTCTCGTCGCGCACACCGCAAGTAGGCAGCACATCGATTCGCCCTAAAGCTCCGCCGGCGAATTCAAGATCGATTGCATACCAGTCCGCAGCTCGCACAGGCTTCATCGGGCGAATACTCGCGTTCGTAATTTCACCCGCAATGTATCGCATGGTGTCCACCGCGTGCACGGCCGTCCCCCACAGAAACTCGGGCTCGCTGCGAGCGTGCCGCGTGAACGTGCATCGTACGTAGCGAAGCTGCCCCTGCTCGCGGCTCCATTCCAGCGCACGATTGAGAAACGGCATAAATCTGCGATTCACCGAAACCATGTTGGATGTGCCGGTTTCGCGAGCTGCCTTCCTCAGGGCCTCGATGTCACTCAGCGACGTGCCCAGCGGTTTCTCGACGACGCAAGGCATCCGCCGTTCGAGCAACTGGATTCCGACTTGCGCAATCTTCTCTACCGGCACGACAGCGACGCAAGCATCCAGATCGGCGCGGCCCAGCATTTCGTTCATGTCGCCATACGCGTGCTGAAATCCGTAACGGCTGCTGAACAATTGCGCCCGTTCCAGCCTGAGATCGCACACACCCGTCAGTTCGACCTCGTCGGGATGCTCCGCTTTGTACCGGGCCAGGGGGACCGCATGCCCGATCTCGGAATGTTCGCCGCAACCGATCAGTCCCAAACGAATCATGAGTCGTGCTCCGCCGGAGAAAGCCGCGCCGGCGCTTGAGGGTTCTCGGAAGGAGTCGAGGTCCCGCGAATAAAGTGCAACGAAGCACCGACGGCGATGGTCAGCCCCGCAAAACAAAGGACCGTCATTCGCTGATCGGGGGGAGCGGGCAACAACAGCAACAGACTCAATAGCCCGATCGCTGAAATGGTGCGGCTCAAGAAGCGGAACACTGGCACCGTGAAGTCCGGTGAGTCTTTCAACTCCGTCGCCACGTCGATGGGAGTATTCAAATTTCTGAAAAGCTGAGCGCGCTCCGGAGTGTCTCCGCGATCGAAGAGCATGCTCAGAAAGAAAATTCCGAACGACGAGGGAATGATGTAAGCGACTTGCTGAATCAGCGACCAGTGATAAACGAAAGCCCCAAGCATGCCCAGAACGAGGCCCACCGTGAACGACGCCAGCCCCGACCAGGGCGGCGTGCGCCGGACCGCCAACCCCAGCAACGCTGGCGGGCCGTAGGCTAGCGAGATGAGCGTATTGAAAGTCAGCATGACCTGGAACACGCTCTGTCCGCTGGCCGCCATCACTACGGCAATGATGGTTGTCCCCGCGCCCACCAGGAAGGTTGTGATCCATCCCACGAGAAGCAGTTCGCGGTCACCCGCGTTCTGGCGCAGCAGCGCCTGATACAGATCCTTCGTCAGGATCCCCGACTTGAGATTAAACTGCGCCGAGAGATTAGCCATGGTCGAACTGAACATGGCCGCCAGCATTACGCCGATCAGGCCGTGCGGAAGAAGCGTGAGGCTCGCAACGGCATACGCGCCCTCGCTGGGATTCGCCAGAGATGGCCAAAGCGCATGCAAGTCGGGATACAGGACTCGCATCGCCATGGGCGGTATGAACCACAGGAACGCACCCACGAAAAATAATCCGCAGCAAAGCAATGCGACTTTTTGGGCGGAACGCTCGTTATCGACGCTGAAATAGCGCTGTGCCATCGCGCTCGTGTTGTAGCCAAACGAAACCATGATGGTCCACGAGACGAGGTAGATCCAACCGAACTCTCCGGTCACATGCAGGGTCTTCATCTCCGCCGGCAGCGCATGGAAAAGTCCGCTGACGCCACCGACGCGCACCAGGGACGTGATCACCAGCACGAGGCAGAACGGCATCAGGATGGAGGCCTGGAGAAAATCAGTAACCACGACCGCCCAGAGCCCGCCAATCACGCAGTAGAAAATGATGATGGCGCCCGCGCCGAGAATCGTCCATGTCACCGGGAATCCGCACGCCGATGAAACGAACAGGCTGAGCCCGTACAGCATGCTGGCACTGGTGAAAAGCTGAAACAGGATCGTGGTCCAGGAAAATGTCTGATGCGTGGTCGAGTTGAAGCGGGCGGAGAGATACTCCATCACCGTCGTGATGCGGCTGCGCCTCCAGCGTGCCGCAAAGACAAAATATCCGAGCAGGAAACTCAGAGCGTTGCCGACGTAAAGACCAGTGGCCGCGAAGCCCGCGCGATACGCCACCCCCGCGGCTCCCGTAAAAGTCCAAGCGCTGAACCCCGACATGAAGCAGCTCAAGCCTGCGACCAGCCACGGCACGCGGCTGCCGCCGCGGAAGTACTCGGCCGCGCTCCGATTGAAGCGCATTACGTACAGACCGACCAGCGCCATCAGGAGCGCGTACAAAAAAATAACCGCGTAGTCGATCCGGCTTACGCTCTGCATGCCGACGGCCTCTGGTTTCTTATACTGCGTCAGCCAGCAAAAGAGAAGCCAATAGATACCAAACGAAAGAAAAAGTCGAGAAACGATGTTAGACTGGGCCGGCATGTCCCGCCCCCGCCTGATCGTTTGTGCCGGTCCTGATTTGTTCAGGTCGTTCTTCACGGCGGCGCATAGGAAGCGGCTATCACGTCTCTCCGAGTGGCAGCGCGATGGAGCGCAAAAACCTTCCGGACTTAAGAATCTCGCGCAAGCGCAGGGATTAATCACCACTTGGGACAGCCCTGGGTTTTCTGAAGAAATCCCTCGACTGGCGCCGGATCTGAAGATCATTGCTCACTGTGGCGGCGAAGTGAAATCGCGCTTCGCGCGCCGACTCTTTGACGATCTGACGATCACAACCGCGCCGGTGCCGATGGCGCGGGCGACGGCGGAAATGGGCGCAACCCTCCTGTTGTACTGTGCCCGCAACGTCGACTACTACCGCGAACAGTTGCGCGGACGCTCGAACCGGATTTATCAGGACCTCCACCTGCAGGGATCAAACGAATCGATCGTCGGGCAGGAAGTCGCCATGATCGGGTTCGGCCGTATCGGCCGCGCCCTGGTCGATCTGCTGCGCGGATTCGATCTGCAATGGTCGGTCTACGACCCCTATGTGGCGAGGTCAGTCGCGCGCAAGTATCCGGTTCGATTGGTGGGATTGACGAGTTTGCTTTCGCGCGCGCACCTGCTGGTCCTCACGGCTGCCCTGACCGACGAGACGCGCGGACTTCTTAACCGTGCAAGGCTCGCGCGCCTGCCCGACAACGCAGCCATCATCAACGTCGCTCGGGGCGGTCTCATCGATCTGGAGGCTTTAACGCGCGAAGTTCAACGCAAGAGACTGCGCTGCGCGCTCGACGTCACCGACCCGCAGGAACCACTGCCCGTAGACCATCCACTCCGCAGGCTGCCGGGTGCGATTCTCACGCCGCACGTTGCCGCGGCGAATCGGCAGGTGAGGCACGACATTGCTGATGTGGTGATGGATGACCTCGAGAGATTTTTCCACGGCCGTGCCGTGCGGAACCGCGTGACCACTGCCATGCTAGACCGGATGACTTAGACGTGAAGATATCTTTCTCCACCCTCGCCTGCCCGGATTGGACGCTTGCGCAAGCCACAGCGATCGCGTCCTCATCGGGCTACGACGGCATCGAGTTGCGCTTCGTCGAGAACGAAGATTCTTTGTGGAAGCTACCCGCCTTTAGCGGCTCGCAACTGCCTTCCCCGAAGCGCCTGCTGCAGGACCACGGCCTGGTGATTTCTTGCGTCGATACCAGCTGCCGCTTCCACTCCCCCGATCCCAAGGAACGGGAACGTTGGATCGAGGAAGGTGTGCGCATGGCCGATCTGGCGGCTGCACTTGAGGCGCCGGGCATCCGAGTGTTTGGGGACACGATTCAGCTCGGCGCCACTCGAGACATGACGCGCACATGGATCGCGGACTCGATTCGTTGCTTGGCGGAGAAGATTGCCCCTACCGGAGTGGAAGTCTGGCTCGAGACTCACGCCGACTTTGCAGGAGCCGAGGAAACAGCGTCGATCCTCTCCGAGGCGGGCAATTCAAGAGCCGGCACGCTCTGGGATCCGGCGAACTGCTACATCGAGTCGAAGGAGCGGCCGCAAGAGGGCGCCGGTCGCCTCGGCAATTCCATTCGACACATGCATTTCAAGGACCTGCTCATCGAACAAAACAAGTGGACGCCCGTGCTGACCGGCGAAGGAAATTTTGCGTTGCAGGAAGTACAGGCTGCTCTTCAGCAGATCGGCTACCAGGGCTTCGTGTCGTTCGAGTGGGAAAAGAAATGGCATCCGGAGATTCCTGATGCTTCCGTAGCGCTGCCGCATTTCGCGCGTTGGTGGCGGGAGAACTCTGCACAATGACCGGCAACCCAATCCTGCGGAAGCTGACCATCGCCGACGTCTCGGGCGCGATGGCCTTGTCGACCGAGGCAGGGTGGAATCAGACCGCCGATGATTGGCGAATGTTGATCGAGTTGTCGCCGCAAGGCTGCCTGGTCATCGAGATCGACGGGGAAATCGCATCGACCGCAACTCTCACCTGTTATGGAACCAGGCTTGCATGGGTCGGTATGGTGCTCACGAGAATCAAGCACCGGGGTCGTGGTTACGCAATGTGCCTCTTGAAAGAAACTCTGCGATTGGCCGATGAACTCGGCATCGAGAGCGTGAAACTCGATGCCACCGATCTGGGGCGACCACTCTACGAGAAGCTTGGCTTCCGCGCCGAGCAACCGGTGGAACGGTGGTGGCGAGCAGGGAACGAAAACGTGCACCCTGAGTCGAAGCCCACGCCCGCAGTATCGGACTGGCAGGCGGCCGACCAGAATGCTTTTGGCGTGGACCGACGACCATTGCTCGACAAGCTAGCCCGGCGCAACCCTCCGTTAACGATTGGCAACTCCTATTTGCTGTCTCGGGCGGGCCGCGAAATTTCGTATCTCGGACCGTCGGTTTGCGAGAGCCCAACAAGTGCGCGGAATTTGATGGCGCGCGCTCTGCAGAGTCCAAGCCCAAGAGGTTGGTTCTGGGATCTGATGGTCGATAACAAGCCGGCCGTCTCACTTGCTCAAGACTTGGGCTTCGCACCGAAACGGCATCTGCTCCGCATGGTGCGCGGCAAAGACGTCCGCGGAAACGAGGCGGTGGTATACGCACTCGCAGGATTCGAGCTGGGGTGAGGATGAAGATTCAGAACGTGACCGAACTGGAAGAATTGCTTTCCCGTCCGCACGAGGCGGATATCGCCGCCATGGCCGACTTGAAGGGCGATCTGCTGATTCTTGGCGTTGGCGGGAAAATGGGCCCGAGTCTGGCCGCATTAGCGCTCCGTGCTTCCGACAGGGCAGGCGTGAAGCGGCGCGTGATCGCGGTAGCCCGCTTCAGCAACGCCGACCTCCCGAAGGAACTCGCTGCGCAAGGCATCGAAACCATCGCCTGCGACCTGCTGGAGCCGGGCGCGCTAGAGCGTCTGCCTGACAGTCCCAACGTCATCTTCATGGCCGCGCGCAAGTTCGGCAGTTCGGGCGCGGAGCACCAGACTTGGGCGATGAATACTTTTCTCCCGGCCTTAGTTGCCGAGCGGTACCGCAATTCCTGCATCGTTGCCTTCTCAACCGGCAACGTGTACCCGCTGCGCTCGGGCGCAGAAGGCGGCGCCACCGAAGCTACTCCGGTCGGGCCAATCGGCGAATACGCGCAATCGGCGCTTGGACGAGAGCGCATGTTTGAGTACGGCTCCTCTCGCTACGGAACGCGCGCGACGATCTTGCGCCTCAACTACGCGGTCGAATTGCGCTACGGGGTGTTGGTCGACATCGGGCGTGCTGTCTACGAACGCCGTCCGGTCTTGCTGAGCATGCCGCAAGTCAATGTCATCTGGCAGGGAGACGCCAACTCCTGGTGCCTGCGCTCCTTCGCGCACTGCCAGTCTCCGCCGTTTGTCCTGAACATCACCGGGCCCGAGACGCTTGCAGTGCGCGACATTGCAGCGGAGTTCGGCAAACACTTCGGGATCGAGCCAATCTTCGGCCCCGAAGCCAGCGACCCCACCTCTCTACTCAACGACGCGCGCCGAGCAAACTCACTCTTCGGGAAGCCCCGCGTGACGCCATCGGAAATGATTGCCTGGATCGCAGAGTGGATCCGGCAAGGAGGAGCGATGCTGAACAAACCGACGCATTTCCAGACGCGGGACGGAAAATTCTGATGCAGCTGAGAGACAAACTTCGTTCGGGCCTGGTGATTCCGGCCCACCCTCTCGCGCTGAATGCTCAACGAAAACTCGATGAGCGCCGCCAGCGCGCTTTGACCCGCTACTACCTGGCTGCCGGAGCGGGAGGCGTTGCCGTTGCTGTCCACACCACGCAGTTCACTATCCGGGAACACGGACTGCTCGAACCCGTTCTACAACTGGCCCAGGAGGCATGCCAAGCTCATGATGTCGTAAAGATCGCGGGTGTTTGTGGAAAGCGTGCGCAAGCAGTTGCCGAAGCGAAGCTCGCCTCACGTCTGGGATACGACGCCGCCCTCTTGAGCCTGGCCGCGTTGCGAGAGGAATCGATTGCCGATCTGCTCGAGCACGCGAAGTCGATCGCGTCCATCCTCCCGGTGATGGGTTTCTATCTGCAGCCCTCGGTGGGTGGCCGCCTCCTCCCCTACGAATTCTGGCGGCAATTCCTCGAGATTGAAAACGTCGTGGCCATCAAGATTGCCCCCTTCAATCGCTACCAGACGATCGATGTAGTCCGCGCTCTCGCGGAGTCGGGGCGTGCGAATGAAGTCGCGCTCTACACTGGCAACGACGACAACATCGTCAACGACCTCTGCGCCGTGTTCGACTTCAACGGCCAGCGCTTGCGCTTTGCCGGAGGCCTCCTTGGGCATTGGGCCGTTTGGACGCGTATCGCAGTCTCGCATCTGGCAAAGGCCAAATCCTCGCGCGACGGCATGCCCGCTGAGGTGCAGTATCTCGCTCCCCAGGTGACTGACTCCAACGCAGCCATCTTCGATCCCGCACACAACTTTCACGGATGCATTCCCGGCATTCACGAAATTCTCCGCCGGCAAGGGCTGCTCGAAGGACGCTGGTGTCTCGATCCCAAAGAAGAACTTTCGCCCGGACAGATGGAAGAAATCGACCGCGTCTGCAAGGCATATCCGCATCTTCAGGACGATGCGTTCGTAAAGGAGCATCTGGATGATTGGCTTCGCTAGAACACTATGCGTCGTGCTTCTCAGCGTGATCCCCGCACTCGCCGCCGACACACCGACGATCGAGAGCACCCGCGCCAACGAAGACGTTCGCCTCACGGTTGATCCGTCTTCTCTCTTCTGGAAGAGTGCCAACGCTGCGTTCGTCGACAAAGACCGCTTCGGAAATCCCGTGCACGCCTATCGCACCGAAGTCCGCACGCGCTGGACGAAAGACAATCTCTACTTTCTCTTCATCTGTCCCTACAAGAAACTGAGCCTCAAGCCCGATCCGAACACTCACGAGGAAACCAACCAACTCTGGAACTGGGAAGTCGCGGAAGCGTTCATCGGCTCCGATTTCTCAGACATCCAGCGCTACAAGGAATTTGAAGTCTCGCCGCAGGGCGAATGGGTCGATCTTGACATCGACTTGAAGAAGCCCCATCACGAAGATGGCTGGACGTGGAACTCGGGCTTTGAGGTGCTCGCCAAGATCGATTCACAAAAACATGTCTGGTATGCGGCCATGCGAATTCCATTCCGCGCCATCGACTCACGAACACCGGCCATAGACAACACGTTGCGCATCAACCTGTTTCGCAGCGGCGGACCTCCTACACATCCTTATGGCATCGCATGGCAGCCGACCATGAGCAAGACATTCCACGTGCCTGAGAAGTTCGGGCTGATCAAACTGGTCGAGGAGGGTAAATAAAGATCCACAGTTCGAATTGACATACAGGCCAGTCCCACAAGTTTGAGGGAGCGTCATCTCGTCTCTGCCCGTACGTCGCGCCCCCGAGTTGGGAACGCACAATCGCAACCCCCAACCGCTGCTTAGCAGCAGCTCAAAGAAAGGAAACTGTATGCTATCGATTCGAACAGTTCTCGCCGTCACACTGGGCCTTCTCCTCTCGTGTGGTGTCGCCATAGCGCAAGCCGGGACCTGTGCCGGCATGAGTCTCGGCCAAGGCGCCAGCCTGAACGGCTTCGTACCGTTCCAATCCACGAGTTTGTGGAACACCGACATCTCCACGGCACAGGTGGACGCCAACTCGGCGAACATCATCAACTTCATCGGATCGTCAGTGACACTCCACCCCGACTTCGGAGCAGGCACCTTCCATAACCAGACGCTTGGCATCCCCTACCAGATCGTTGCCGGGACACAGGCCAAAGTCCCGGTCACGCTAGGAGCATTTTTTGACGAGAGCGACCCGGGACCGGAACCGATTCCAGCCAATGCCCTGATCGAGGGATACCCGAAACCCGGCAACGGAGACCGCCACGTTCTGGTGCTTGAGAAAGACGGGTGCTGGCTGTACGAACTCTACAACGCGTCCGTGAAGAGCGGAAAGTGGAGCGCCGACGCAACTGCCATTTGGGATATGACAATCAATGAACAGCGGCCGTACACCTGGACCTCTGCCGATGCGGCGGGACTGCCGGTGTTCGTAGGCCTCGCTCGTTATGACGAAGTCGCGGCCGGCGCGATCAATCACGCAGTGCGCTTCACGGTGCCCACCTCGCAGAAAGCCTTCGTGCTGCCCGCGACGCACTGGGCTTCTACCACGACAGATCCAAATGCCCCGCCGATGGGGACGCGCCTGCGGTTGAAAGCCAGCTTCAATATTTCCGGATTTCCTGCCGACGACCAGGTCATACTCACCGCGCTCAAGAAATACGGAATGATCCTCGCCGACAACGGCAGCGCAATCTTCGTGAGCGGCGTGCCCGACAACCGGTGGAACAACACGAATCTCAACCTCCTGAAGACGATTACGGCTTCGAATTTTGAAGTTGTGCAGATGGGAACCATCTACACGCCGGCGAACGTGCCCACCGGCCCCTCTCCGACGATCAGCAGTTTCACGGCGAATCCGACCAACGTGACCGCCGGCTCTCCCGTCACTCTGAGCTGGAGCACGAGCAACAGCACCTACAACATCATCGATCCGCAGGCTGGGCCGGTGCGCGGGACAAGCGTTGTGCTCACACCATCGGCCACGACTACTTACACGCTGTCGTCCACCAATCAATTCGGCAGAACGACGGCCACCGTCACAGTGACGGTTCACTAGATGGGCGTCCTGCCCGTGCTCATGCGGTGCGGGCAGGATTTCTAGATCTCGTCGGCGCGGGAACCTGACCTATCGCGATTGTGCATTCTACGCATCGTGTGCAATGCTACTTTGCGCTAACGGCCGGAGATCTGCATGACAACGCTGCACTCGTTCGGCGAAGGAGACGATCCCATGGAAACGCGCGCCTCTTCCGGCACGCCTTCCCACGAAGGTCCCCAGGCAGCATCAGAATATTTTGATCGAACGATGGCCCTGCTGGAAAAGCTCAAGCAGACGCAGGCCGCCGTCATTCAGCAGGCTGCCGACGTATGCATCGATCGCATCGCGCAAGGCGGATTGATCTTTCTCTTTGGCAATGGTCATTCGCGAATGATGTGCGAGGAAATGACTCCACGCCAGGGCTGCTTTCCGGGCTTTGTGGCCCTGGTGGAACTCGCGCTCTCAAATCATGCCAATATCGTCGGAACGAACGGCTTGCGCGCTCCGCTTTACCTGGAAAACTACGAAGGCTACGCCGAGCAAATCCTGCGTGGATTTCATTTCGGTGAGCACGATGCCTTCATCGTGATCTCTACCAGCGGTATCCGTCCCGTGGTGGTGGAAATGGCGATGGGCGCGCAGCAGCGGGCAATGCCGGTGATCGCCATAGTTTCGAAGACTCACTGCGAACAGGCGAAGGCCGCACACTCGTCCGGGAAAAAGCTGGTCGACTGTGCCGACATCGTCATCGACAATCAATGTCCCATGGGCGATTGCGTGTTACAGTTGCCCGGCCTCACGTGGCCTACGGGTCCGGCGTCGACCGTGACCGGAGCGATGATCATCAATATGATCCGTTGCGCCACCGCCGAGGGACTGCTTCAGCGAGGCATCGCTCCCGCGATTTTGCCCAGTCACCAATTTGTCGGGAGCGCAAGCGCAGCCAGGCAATTGGAAGAATTCTACGAGGCCTATCGCAAGAGCCTCGTTCACCTTTTCGAGTGACACCATCAACCCGCGGCAATTCTGGAGCTACTATGCAGACTCTTGCCAAGTGTCTTGTGATTTTTTCCGTAACGATGCCATGGGCCGCGTGCATCGCTTACGCAGCAGACAACTACCCGGTGACCACTGAATTTAGGGTCGAAGCCAAGATGCGCGACGGCACCATTCTGCGAGCCGACGTGTACCGGCCAAAAGCAGCGGAAGAAAAATTCCCCGTGCTGTTGGAGCGGACTCCCTACGATAAGCGGGAATCAGTGGCTTTTGCGGTTCGTGCCGCAGCCCGTGGTTACGTCGTCATCATCCAGGACGTGCGCGGCCGCTACTCGTCCGATGGCGAGTGGTACCCCTTCAAGAACGAATCGAACGACGGCTTCGACACGGTCGAGTGGGCGGCGGCGTTACCGTACTCCAACGGCAAGGTCGGAATGATTGGCGGATCATACGTTGGCGCGACCCAGATGCTAACCGCCATCGTGCACCCGCCGCACCTCGCCGGCATCTGCCCCGTTGTTACCGCCAGCAACTACCACGAGGGATGGACCTATCAGGGCGGGGCGTTCGAACAGTGGTTCAACGAGTCCTGGACCTCGGGCCTCGCGCAAGACACGCTCAACCGTGCCGTCCAGAAGAATACCAATGCGCAGCATGGAATCTGGAAGCTCCCGCTCACGCAGTATCCGGTATTCGAACTTCCTCAGGCTGATTCCGACCTGACTCGCTCGCTCGCCCCATATTTCCTCGACTGGCTGGCCCATCCGAACTACGACGATTATTGGAAGCAGTGGTCGATCGAGGAGCACTTCGCCGACATCAACGTGCCCATGCTCACGATTGCCGCCTGGTACGACATTTTTCAGGGCGGCTCGCTGCGCAACTACATCGGCGTGAAGCAGCATGGCGCCAGCGAAGCAGCACGTAAAGGCCAGCGGCTGGTCGTAACCATCGGTGGCCACGCTGGCTCGGGCCGCAAGATCGGGGACGTAGATTTTGGCAAAGCCGCCGAGCGCGAGGAAGATGACGTTACCCTCGACTGGTACGACAGCCTGCTGAAGGGCGAGCGCAATGACTTCAGCAAAGCCAAGCCAGTGCAGATATTTGTGATGGGCCTGAATCAATGGCGTGATGAAGATGACTGGCCGCTGGCGCGCGCGCACGATACGAAATATTTCCTACACTCCTCAGGCAAGGCAAACACGCTCGGCGGAGACGGCGCTCTATCAACTGCCGCCCCGCGCGGTGAAACCAACGATCACTATGTCTACGATCCCGCGAACCCGGCGCCCACGGTTGGAGGGCCGCTGTGCTGCGATTGGCACCATCTGAAGCCCGGGCCTCGCGACCAACGTAGCGTCGAAGCTCGCCCCGACGTGCTTGTCTACTCGACTCCGGCACTCGCGCAGGATCTCGAGGTCACCGGTCCCATTACGCTTGAACTGTTCGCCAGTTCCTCCGCCGTCGATACGGATTTCATCGCCAAGCTGGTGGACGTCTGGCCCGATGGCTTCGCCCAGAACCTTACGGAAGGAATCGTCCGCGGACGCTACCGAGATTCTCGCGAGCAGCCACAACTCCTGAACCCAGGGCAGACGTACAAGATCTCGCTCGACCTCTGGTCCACGAGCAACGTTTTCAAGAAGGGACACCGCATCCGCCTCGAAATCAGCAGCAGCAACTTCCCGCGCTTCGATCGCAATCTGAACACCGGAGAGGACGGCGCCACCGGCCGCAAACCAGTCAGCGCGACCAACACCATCTACCACGACGCGGAGCATCCGTCGGCTGTGATTCTGCCGGTGGTCGGCGCTCAGTAGAAACTCGCCGCTAAATTCTGTAGCTGCCTAGTGGATATAAGCTCCACCGGGCAGCAGGAATTGGATGGGCCAGACCTCGGTCTTCTGGTCGACGATCTCTGCCCATTCAAACAACTGCGGCTCAGTTTGTGGAAGGAGTTTGACGTCCGGCAAAGTCTCAGCGATGAGGCTCGTTGTGGTCGCTCCAGCCCCCGACCCGGCGGCATAAAAGCCTGCACTGCCGAGCGCAATCGTTCGAGAGAATCGAATTGCGATCTCGGCGTCCTCGATGATCTGTAGCAGATAAGGCCGCCCCACCAGCAGCGAGTTGTATTCGTAGCCCGCGAGCACGCTCGATAGAGGGCTTACGTATGCCTGATCGAAGTCCAAGTGGGCAAGCGCCGGATCATCCGGCGACACGGCCTTGAACGGCATGCGAGTTTCCCCAAGCCCGCGTGGATCGAACGACACAACCGTGTACCCGTCTTCAACATACTTCGCGATCGTTGGCCAGTCCTCCGCGGTAGCTTTTCCGTTCTCTCCCAACCAGAAAAGCACAGGTCCGTGATCGCTTCCCGTTTTTCGGACGCGCAAAAGCGGCATCTGCAGATATTGGCTGTGGTGTAGCACGAATTTGCTGATCGTCGCGCCGCCAAGCTGAGTTTCTCCCACCAACTCCCAACGAATCTCATCCACTCCGATCACGGCGCCATCGAATTGGGCGACCTTCCACTTGTCGATGTTGGGCCGGAGGTTCGAGTAGTAAAGCTGCTTGACGGTCTTCGAAGGCTCCTTCTTATGGTTCTCGTAGTATTCCCGGATCACATCCATCATGGATCGCGCATCCTCGAAGTCGAGCATCACCTGCCCGGTACGCGTCACCTGTACAGTCTTGTCATCAAGCTCTTTGGCTTCGAACTTTTCCCTCGGCGGCTTCAATCCGTTGAAGTGATCGAGGAAAGCGACTGCGGCTTCCTGGTTTTGCGGCGAGTACTGATGATCGTGATAGCCCTCGGCCATCGCGATGCGGTCCGCATGATTGAACTTCCCGTAGATTTCTGTAACTTCACGCACGCTCCGGTGAGCGCCTTCAATCGGGAAGAAGTCGAGCACGGCAGCGGACACAAACACCGGCCGGGGATACATCATGAGCAGCAAGCCCGGGTTATCGACGTGATTCGAGATCATCCCGTACAAGTCCTGCTCGGGATCGCTATCCGGATCTTTGAAGATGCGGTTGTACACGCGCATGGGCAGCGCAGTGATGTAGCAGGAAGGCGCGGCCGCCTTGATGCGTCGATCGAGCGCGGCGATATGCGCCGTCTGAAATCCTCCGCCGCTCGTGCCCGTGATGTTGATACGCTGCGGGTCGACATCCGGACGCGTCAGCAAGTAATCCACCGCGCGAATGCCGTCCCAGATTTCCCAGCGCGCAAGGTTGGTTCCCGCTAAATACGCCAGATTCCCCATCACCGCATGCTCAGCGCAAATCAGGTTGTAACGGCTCTTGCCGGTCTTCGCATCCCAGAACTGGCTTCGCTCCCCCTGCCCGACAGGGTCCCAAGCGATGACGACGTATCCGTGATGAACCAACCGCTGGCACAGCACCTGGTAATGATTCTTTCCATTTGTCGAATGCCCGGCCGGAACGAGAATTCCTGGATGTGTCTTATTGCCGTCGTCGGGCACATAGACCAGCGCCGTGACGTACACACCCGGCAAACTTTCGTAAATCAACTTCTCGATGTGAAAACCGTCCATCACAATTTGGCCCGTGATGCGCGCATGCAGCGGAGTGCGTTCCGCCGGCAAGCCGCCGAGCATGGCGAGCAGGCTCTCCTGCATCTTGTGTTGCAAGCGGATCAAGTCCGTCTCGGTGCGAATCTGCGCCCACTCCTTGCGCCGTTCTTCGTCCTGGCGCCACGCCATCTCTGTCTGGTACTTCAGGTACGGAGTAATCGTGGGGCCCTCGGCTGAAACCGTCGATAGCACGCGAAAGGCTTCCGGGGACGGCGCATCGGCGCCGAATGCTGACAAGCGGGAGACGAGCAGCGCAAGAACAACAAAAGAGATCTTCATGATTTGTCCGACGAAGCAGAATTCACTTTAAAGCGAAATGCCGCGCTTCCACGGGATGAAGTCGTCCTGCCCAAGCACTTCAGCCTTGGTACGGACTTCCCCGCTCGCGACCTGGATCACCGATTCGAGAATCGTTTCGCCCATTTCTGCGATCGACTTCTCGCCAGCGATGATCGGCCCCGCATCCACGTCGATGATGTCGGGCATCCGTTGCGCGAGATCGGAGTTGGTCGCGATCTTGATCACGGGCGCAACGGGGTTTCCAGTCGGTGTACCTAATCCGGTCGTGAACAGCACGACATTCGCGCCCGCGCCGACTTGTGCCGTCACGCACTCCACGTCGTTGCCCGGAGTGCATTGCAGGTTCAAGCCAGGCGTCGCGGAATATTCCGGATAATCGAGCACAGCCGTGACCGGAGAGTTGCCGCCTTTGCGCGCCGCACCAGCCGACTTCATGGCATCCGTCAGCAGACCGTCTTTGATGTTTCCCGGCGAGGGATTCATCTCAAATCCCGACCGCACTGCTTTTGCACGCGCTGCGTAGTCTCGCATGAGTTGAATGAATCGATCGCCGGTCTGGCGATCCAACGTCCGATCGATCAGCGCCTGCTCCACGCCGCACAGTTCGGGGAATTCGGAGAGAATCGTGCGGCCGCCCAAAGCCGCGATCAAGTCGGAAACGTGTCCGACCGCAGGGTTGGCAGAAATTCCAGAGAACCCATCCGACCCGCCACACTTCAGGCCCACGCAAAGTTGAGAGAGTGGCGCAGCAGATCGGCTGCTGTCATTTGCCGCGGCCACTCCCAGAAATGTCTCGCGGATCGCGTCCGACAGCATGGAGAATTCCGAACTGCTCTTCTGCTGCTCGAACACCAGCAACGGCTTCTGGAAATGCGGGTCGCGCGCGGCCACCTGCTCGCGCAGAATGCTGACCTGCGAATTCTGGCAGCCGAGGCTAAGAACGGTTGCGCCCGCAACGTTCGGATGATGCAGGTACCCCGCAATCAACCCGCACAGGTTATGCGAATCTTCGCGCGTGCCTCCGCAGCCGCTCTGGTGCATCAGGAACTTGATGCCGTCAACATTCTTGAAGAGCGCAGGTTTCGCCGCCGGACGCGCGCTTTCATCATTGAGCGGACGCTCTATCTCTTCTAACTTTCCCTGCCTGTAAAGCTCAGCCATCTCAGCGACCTGGCGCCGATAAACCTTCGGCGGAGCGAATCCGAGTTCCTCTTCAAACGCCTGCTTCAGCGTCTCAATATTCCGGTTTTCGCAAAACACCAGCGGGACGACAAGCCAGAAATTACGGGTGCCGACCTGTCCGTCTGCGCGGCGATAGCCAAGAAATCTGCGATCCTTCCAGCGGGCAATATCCGGAGGGCTCCACTGTTGGTCCTTCGTCTTCTCGTGGAACGACAGCGCGTCGTGCCGGATATTCAAAACATTCAGAGCCGATCCTCGCGGAATCGTTTGCGTCGCCTTGCCGACAAGCACGCCGTACATGAGCACTGGATCGCCCGGGGCCATCGGCTTCACTACGAACTTGTGCTTGGCAGAAACATCCGAAGTCAGCACGAAGGAATGACCATCGGCCTCCACGGGCTCGCCTTTACGGAGGTCGCGCAAGGCAATCAGCACGTTGTCGTCCGGATGCAGTTTAAGAGCCGCTTTCGCCATCCCTGGTCCTTACTGCGAATTTATACCTGATCGCAGACCGCGCCTGCTGGAAAACGAACCACTGCACACTGACGCTTTCAACTTGTGTATAACAATACAGAATCTCGCGAGGCTCGTCGCAGCGCGAGAAGCTAAGTGCAATGAATTTCTCGCAAGTTCGATCCAATTCACGATGCCACTGAAGATCAAAGAGAAAAAAGATTGCCGCTGGGATCTGGTGGGCCTCGGCGAAATCATGTTGCGCTTCGATCCCGGCGACCGGCGCATCGCCACGACCAGGTCGTTCGAAGTCTGCGAGGGCGGCGGCGAATATAACGTCGCACGTGGCCTGAAGCGCTGCTTCGGCCTCGAAACCGCCGTAGTCACCGCCTTCGCCGACGATCCCGTGGGCCGCCTCCTGCAGGACTTCATCTTTCAGGGCGGCGTCGACCAGTCGCTGGTGCGCTGGGTACCGCACGATGGCGTCGGGCGCTCCGCCCGCAATGGCCTCAATTTTACCGAGCGCGGCTTTGGTGTCCGTGCAGCGCTGGGCTCGTATGATCGCGGCCACACCGCGGTTTCCCAACTCAAACCGGGCGACGTCGATTGGGAAGAGATCTTCGGAAGATTTGGCGTTCGCTGGCTGCACACCGGCGGAATTTTCAGCGCTCTTTCCTCGACCACACCCGAAGTTGTAATCGAGGCCACGCAAGCCGCAAAGCGCCACGGGACCATCGTTTCCTACGATCTGAACTACCGCCCGTCGCTGTGGAAGTCGATCGGCGGCAAGAAGCAGGCGCAAGACGTAAACCGCCGCATCGCTCCGCTGGTCGACGTGATGCTGGGAAACGAAGAAGACTTTTCGGCGGCGCTCGGCTACGAAATCGCCGGAGTCGATGCGAGTCTCTCCGACTTCGAAGTCGCGAGCTTCAAGCAGATGATCGAGAAGGTCGTGAAGGATTACCCCTTCCAAGTGGTAGCGACCACACTTCGCAAAGCGAAGACCGCCACGCGGAACGATTGGGGCGCCATCTGCTACAGCGATGGCAATTTCTACCAGGCGAAGGAACGCAAAGACCTTGAAATTTACGATCGGGTCGGCGGCGGAGACTCGTTCGCCTCGGGCCTGATTTATGGTTTTCTAGCCGGCAAAGGCCCCCAGTTTGCCGTCGAATGCGGCGCTGCGCATGGCGCTCTCGCCATGACCACGCCGGGCGATACCAGCATGGTTACATTGCAGGAAGTCTTGCGGGTGATGGAAGACAAAGGTGCACGCATCGCGCGCTAGCAATTAAGATTTTTGGGAGACAGTTCGATGGACAAACAGCAAGTGCGTGATCAGATTTTGGAGATCGGAATTATTCCGGTGGTGCGTGCCGCCTCGGCGGCCGAAGCGCGTCTTGCTGCACAGGCTGTCTGCGATGGCGGAATCCCCATCGTTGAAATCACAATGACGGTTCCCGGCGCAGTCGATGTCATCCGCGAACTTCGCAAGAGCGCGCCTGCGTCGGTCTTGATTGGCGCGGGTACTGTGCTCGATGCCGAAGCTGCTCGCCGATGTGTAGACGCGGGAGCGCAGTTCCTCGTCAGTCCGGGATTGAATCTGCCCACGATAGAGTTCGCCGCTTGTTCGGGAATCTTGATGCTTGCGGGTGCGCTTACGCCCACCGAAGTCATCACCGCGTGGAACGCCGGTTCCGACTTCGTGAAAGTCTTTCCCTGCGGGCAAGTAGGGGGAGCGAAATATATCAAGGCGCTGAAAGGCCCATTGCCGCAGATTCCTCTGGTCCCGACCGGAGGAGTCAATCTGAACACCGCGGCCGAATTCATCGAAGCGGGAGCAGCCGCCCTCGGAATTGGCGGAGAACTTGTCCAGGCCGACGCTCTGAAGTCCGGGAAGGCCGACGTGATTGTCGAGAATGCTCGCAAGTTCGTTGCGATCGTGAAGCAGGCTCGCGAAGGCACCGCCGCGACAAAGGTCCCCGTCGCCAGCTGATTGTGGCGCTATTGATTCACGCCGCTCGCTAGAATCCCACCGTCGACTACCAGCAAGTGCCCCGAGACAAAACTGGCAGCGTCCGACGCCAGGAAAACTGCGGCTCCTACCAGTTCTTCCACCTTGCCGAACCGCCCCATCGGCGTCCGCATCAAAAACTCGCGCCCGCGCTCAGTACCGTCAAGAAGAGCTGCATTCAAGTCCGTGCGAAAAACACCGGGTGTGATGGCATTCACACAAACGCCATGTCTCGCCCACTCCACAGCGAGCGACTTGGTGAGAGACGCCACGCCCGCTTTACTCGCGCTATAGGCCGCCACTTCAAAGAGCCCGACATACGACCCCAGCGATGTGATGTTGATGATCCTCCCGTAGCCGCGCTCGATCATGTGCTTCCCAAACACACGGCATGCGCGCAGCGTACCGTTGAGGTTCGTTTCCATGATCGCGTTCCATTCCTCCTCCGGCACATCGAGCGTCGGAGTACGTTTCGTGCGGCCTGCGCAGTTCACCAGGATGTCGACCTTGCCGAAGGCCGACCGGACTTTTTCCAGCAACTGTTCGAGGCTGGCGTGCCGGGTGACATCGCACGTCACAGTCAGAGATTTTCGGCCGAAGCCCTCAACGGCCGCAGCCGCCGCCCGCGCTTCCGCCTCGCGACGGCCAGTAGGAACGACATTTGCACCGGCTTCCGCGAGTCCTTTCGCCAGCGCCAGCCCGATTCCGCTGGTGCCGCCGACCACCACCGCAGTTTTATCCTTGAGATCAAGAAGAGGATGTCCCATGTAGAAAATTGCCTTCGATGAACGCTGAGTGTCCGGCCGATTATAAAGCGTTCAGCCCAGTTGCCCCGTTTGGGCGAACGCGAAAACACGAATCCGCGCTTGCCGCCGCAGGGAAAAGCGGCCGATCTCCACCGGCCGCCCTCCATCTATCTCGCGAAGTACTCGTTGACCTCCCCAAGAATCAACCCTTCTTCTTTTTCCCTCCACCATGGGAATGCCCCGCGCCCTTCGCCTGCAGCTCTCCCGCAAATGGCGCGGGGGTTTTGATCGGACCCTCCGGTCCGTGCGCGTGATCGGAGTACTGGAACTGCACAGGAACGGTTTCGCTGCTATTGGTCAGCTTCACTTCCTGAAAAACCTGCGTCAGGGGATTCGCCTCAAATACCGGGAAGTCGCCGCATTCCTCTCCCTGTTTCGAAGTCCACCCAAGAAACTTCACTGCCGAGGGATCGTTTCCCGCACGGATTGCGTCTTCCACGTCTGCGTCTGTTCGGGCTTCGTTCAGTTCGTGATAGAAAGTCGCGACCACGTTCTTCCACGATTGATCGAACACAGGAATGCCATTCGCCGTCCCATCCGGCAGAACCTCCGAATACACCCCGACGGCGTAGTAGATAGTCTTCGCCGATCCACCGCTTCCAACATGCACAGAGCCGTGATACCCGCCCAAGCCGTTGGTCGAATCTTCCCCCTCTCGAACCCTAGATTGGATCCCCGGCGCAGCAGCATTTTCGAGTTGCACGGAAATCGCGCCACCCGTCGGTGCCTCGTCTGTGTTCAAGATGGTCCCACTCGGCAGCATGAAGTTGAACACGCTCGAGGGAAGGTCGAATCCCTTCAGGGTGCCGGCCGCGAATAACTGCTGCACAAGATTCTCCACGTCGCCCTGTGAAACCAACTTCGGAGGTGGGCCTGCCAGAGTTTGCGACGGTTTGAAAGTGCTGCTGATCTTGCCCGATGGATAGTACTGCGACATCACATTGTTCAGATCCTCGTCCGACATGGCGGCTGCCAGTGCCTTGTCGATGTTCTGAATGTCGCTGCTCTTCCAGCCCGGTGAACCGCCCACGTAGAAATTCGTGAAGACCAGGTCGGCGATGGTGTGCCCTCCATGGAAAATCAGATCGTGAGCTGGCGTCGCAGGGACTCCCGGCGCGATCACCTCTGGGGTTGGCATCGACATGCAAGCGTGGAAAGCCTTCTCGGCATTGGTTCCGGGGCCGACGAAAACTCGCAGGGGGCTCACCATCGACTTCGACTTTTCAGCTGTCATCAAACTTTCTCCAAACGTGGTTAAGGGTTCAGCAGGAGTGGACTGGTTGGTTAATTTGCCGGAATAGCTCTTTCATAGTTCGGGCGCTTCGTTACGTCAACCCCAAGATTCGCAACGCCTATTGCCTCTGTATGTAAGGACTTGCGCAGCTGTAGTTCCCGGAGATTTGTGGAGAGCCGTGCGCGCTACACCCAGGGAATTGCATTTTCTACGGGAAAATCCTGAGCCCAGGAGGTCCGGAAAAAATCGCACCGCCAACAACTTCTGTGGAAGGCCCGGGTTTCATCAAACCGGGGCGGGAAATGCGCCCCGAAAGATCGCACCGACACTCAGCAGGGCTGCAGATTGCGCCCGCGAGGAAGGTGGGAGAGAAGTGCAGAACGGGCCAGCGGAGAGATCCGCTCGTCGGACCGGTCAGCACCGAGAAGGGCGTGCCAGGGGATGGGGACGCCCTTCTCATAATTCCCTTCGACTACTATTTCGTGATCGTCCCGCAGGCGATCCTGTCTCCGGCATTACCCGCCGGGTCCGTCTTCATATCATCGGCCTTCGCGTGAATTACCAGCGCGGTGCCGCCATTGCTGAACACCGAGTGATTGTCGCTGCCCAAGGTGATGTCCTTGTTCGTCACGGTGGTCTTGGCTGTTCCGTCAGAACCGACCGTAAAGTTCTGCATGTCTCCCGCGTGATGGCCCTCGGGATTTTCCAGCCCATGCTTCTTGCTGTCGGGATTGAAATGTCCGCCCGCCGACTTAAAGTCGGGACCATCGCATTTCGCCGTCTGATGGACGTGAATCGCGTGCTCGCCGGGAGGCAAATTCTTCAGGTCAAGGTTCAGCGTCCCGCCATTGCCCTTGGATTCCTCCAACGTAGCAGTCCCGACGCTTTCACCCTTGGCATTCTTCAGTTCAACAGTTTTCGTGTCTGCCGCGTGCAACAACGATGCAGCGAACAATAAACATAGGGGGAGAACGGTTTTAATCTTCATCTCCAAATTATAGACGGGCCTTCCGGCCACTCCACCGCGTCCTGCACTTCCGGATTGACCAAAGAACACAGAAGTGCCTGCCTTGCTGGCAGCCCGTATTATCGAAAATACAGCATTCGCCCTATCGACAGCATTCGCTAGACTTCAAGATCCACGAAGTTCTTCCACTATTTTCTGCAGCTCAGCAGCGATGTGTGCAGCCTCAGCGGTTGGCGCAAAGCGCACCGGCTTCCCGATTCGCACGCGAATTTCTCCCGGACGGGCCAATCTTCTTCCCGCACGCTGCACTGCAAACAGGCCGTCAATCCGGAGAGGTACCACCGGAACTCCAAGACGCGTGGCCAGCAAGCCAACCCCGGCGCGAAAAGGACGCAGTTCGCCGTCCGTTGTGTGATGGCCCTCCGGAAAGACGAGCACGCTGTAGCCGCGATCGACGCACTCCCCGGCGTACGAAAAGCTCTTCATGAAGGCCGACGCTCTAGGTAATGGGAAAAGATTCAGGAGCGCGACTCCCGATGTCCACTGCAGGCGGTCGTACGCACGTGCCAACAGCCCGCGCGTCGCCGGCGGAGTCCGCAAGGCTTCGAGCGCCTCTCCGCCCGTGGCTGTCGCAAGTCGATGCCGGAACCGCGCTGGCAGCGCCGTCTGCACGAATCCGACATCCACGTCATCGATGTGATTGCACACGGCCAGTACCGGTCCGTGGACGTCTTCCAAATTCTCCCGGCCCTCGATTTTCGGCCAACCGAGCAGCATGATTGCCGGACGCATCAACGCGTAGTAGGCGAGTGTGCGGATCCATCGCACCGGCCACGCCAAAGCCCAACTCGGATAGTGATACTCGACGCGCCCCCCGCCCTTTCCCGCGAGCATCTGCTCCAGGTCGCCCACCGTGCGCGCAGCGCTGAAGCTGGCCTCGCTCAAGTCCACCTGGTAGCGGTCTTCGAGCGCGTTCATCAACTCCACCCGTTCTAGCGAACTCAAGTGCAAATCGTCTTCGAGATTTGCGTCGCGGTGCAGTGCAGGCACAGGGCGCCCTCCGAATCTCCCAATCAATTCGGCCAGAGGACTCGAACCGGCCACTTGCGGAACCTCCGGGCTGCGCTGCGCCTGGAGCGTTTCACGAATTACGTTGAGGCGCGGCTTCCCGGTAGTCGTCCTGGGAAAATCCTTCTCGGGCCAGACGAACCATTCGCGCATGCGTTGATAGTCCGCCAGGCGCTGATTGGCACGCTGCACGACAGCCCCAGGATCCGCCGACTCGTCGTGCAGAATCAGCACTGCTGAAGGCTCATCGTTTCCGCCACGCGCTATCCCCACAATCACGCAGTCCTGAATTTCCGGCTGCGCTCGCAACGCCGCTTCCAGATCTTCCGGATAGACATTCATTCCGGCCGGCGTGACCAGCACATCCTTTTTGCGCCCCTTGAAATAAAGGTTCCCCTCAGCATCGAGCCCGCCCAGATCGCCGGTGCGATACCAGCCTTCCTCGTCGGTCACGGGTAGCGCCGCCGCCTCGCCGGCAGTCCGGCGAGCGTCTCGCCCGCCGCCCGCGGCCGTACTCCAATACCCGGCCGCCACGCTTCCACCTCGAACCAGGATCTCTCCGTCTTCTGCAAGCTTCACTTCGCGCCCGGGCAGGATTTTCCCGATCGACCCCTTTCCCAGCCGGAACGGATGATTCACACTCACCAGAGACGTCGTCTCGGTCAAACCATAGCCTTGAATCACTGCAAACCCCAGGCGATTCCAGAACTCTTCCGTATCCCGATCGAGGGCAGCCCCGCCCGAAATTAAGCCGACAAACCTCCAACCCATCTGGAGATGCAGTCGCCAGAATATCCGCCACCGGTGCAGAAACTTCTTGCCCTCCGCCCGCTGGAACCGCTCGCGAAATGGAACCGAGCGCCCTGCGTCCCCTACATCCCTTTCGACCTTCTCTTTCAGGGATTGCAGCATTCGCGGTACCGCCACCAGCACCGAAACCCTCTCCCGCCGGATCGTGCGCAATACTTCCGAAGGCCCCAATGCACTCTGAAAAATCACAGTTCCCGTCAGCAGCGGAGGTAGAAACACTCCCAGAAACTGCCCGAACACGTGGCTGAGCGGCAGCAGGTTCAAGAACCGCACCGGATGCACCCAGCGTTCATACTTCAGATACTTCTGAATCTCGGTCTCGAGCGGCGCTGTGTTCGCCAGCACGTTCCCGTGGGTAATTATGACTCCCTTGGGCTCGGCGGTTGTTCCCGATGTGAAGATGATTTCCAGAGGATCGCTGGCCGAAACGGAAACCGCTTCGCGTGGCAAAGCCGATTGTGCAGCAACTTTGCTGCCCAGTTCTTCCAAAAATAGCTCCGGAACGCCAGCTTCAGGCTGCGTGTGCTTGCGTGAGCACACAACCAGTCGGGCGCCCGTCTCGTTTGTCACCCTCCAAGCGAAATCTTCGGCTGCGGCGTCGTCCATTGGCACCGCGATCACGCCCAGCAGCGCGCACCCGAGGAACACGGCAACCCACTCTGCACAGTTCTCTCCCCAGATCAGAACCCGTTCGCCCTTCGTGATCCCGCGCGACTCCAGTTCGCGAACGAATTGAAACGACAACTCCGCCACCTGGCGGTACGACCATCGTTCCGTGCGGTAGCCCCGCCTTTGCACATAGGCGCATTCCCGGCCGTGCTCAAGGAAATCCTTCAGCCAATCGCCGACAGAAGTTCGCGCCATGTTCATCAATTTACGCGAAGCCGTGCCGTCACCGCCCCAATCGCACCAAACTCCCCGTCCCAAACCTCATTTGCCAGAGGGCACCGCCCGGAGGTAGGCTGCTAAGGCTGTGGCTGCGCCATTCCCCCGCGTAACCCGGCGAAGTAAAGGCGTTCGGGCCTTCAGGACGCAACACTCAAGTTCCAACAAATTGATGAATTCCGCAGGAAGAGCCGTCATTCACGGACGCGCACTCGCCGCAGTGCTGGCGATTGTGTTCGCCGGCGTTGCCTGCAACCAGCCAACTCAAACGACTGCCAGGCCGGATTTTCCTCGGCCTGCGTCGGCCGCGTCCAGCAACTCCGGGCCGGTGCGTGACTTGTCGCAGGACGAATCTGCAGGAGGCCACACGCTTCGCAAGCACGTGGGCCGTACCGACGATCAACTGCGCGAGCGCTTGCGACACGAACGAAACATCTCCGCCGCCTCGACCTGGACAGACCGCGACACTGCCGAACGAGCCGTCGGAACAGCGCTCGAACAAAATCGCGGCAAGATCGAGCGCTGGTTGAGCCGCGAAGGCGGCCATCCCAATCTCGTCATCGACTATGACGGCGACGCCTCGCACCCCATCGGACGATCCCTGCGGCGCGACGCCGATCAACCCGAACCTTGCGCTCACGCCACCATCGTTCTCCGCTGGGCTCCACCGCAAAGTTACTATGTTTTGACTTCTTATCCGGAGTGCCGCTGATGAGTTCGAATGCGTCTCACAGACACAGCAGCGATATCACTGCCGAAACCTTCCCCGCCTTGCGAAGTTTCATGCGGGGCTATTTCCATGAGGACATGGCCGACGAATACGGCACATTGGACGAGGCCGTGCGCCAGTTTTGCGAGGACGCTGATACCGACGAGCGCAAAACCGTGTCCAACGAATGGCATCGCTTCGTAACCCAGACCAAGGGCCAGCCGCTCCCGGCGATCAATAAGATTCTCACCGACAAACTGGGCAGCGCCTGCCGCCTTCAGGCCGACGACATCGACAAGATCACGCGCGCATTCGAGGGTCTGCCTCCGGACTGAGCTAGTCCATGTAGCGCGGGCGTCCCTGCCCGCGAAACGATGCCACCCTAATTTGCTGACGACTGAAGACTGACGACTGCCACGGTAACCTGTACCACTAACTCCTTGCGAAATCCCCCGAGCTCTGCTTACAATTCGGTACCACAGGTTCAATTTTGGCGAGGTAGCCTCAACTCTGAGGCTTGTTGAGCAGATTCATTCGCGGTTTCCCCCGCGCGGAGGATCCAGTCGATGAGCATTATGGTTTGGCATGTTATTCGCCGCCTGCCCAGGCCCGCCCTGCTGGGGATTCTGATTTTCACTCTCACGGCCCTGGCCCGCGCTTAGGGCGGACGGTTGCGTGAATCGTCCTTTTTCTGTGCAACTGCCCTCTGTAACCGCTTTTCCCAAACAGGTTCGATTCCCAGGTTCCTTCCGTAACCCGGTCGTACACTCCCTTTCGGTAACCCTTAGTAACCATACGAATCCGGGTTACCCGCCTTACAATTGCCTTTGTTAGGGATGCTGTCCCGTGGGCGAGCTGAGCCCAGGGCGGCTTGTTTCCGGCCCGTCTGTCGAGGCTCCCAGGTTTCGTGAGCAGATCTTCGACGGGAAGAAGCTGGAGTCCGCACTCTTATGGCATTTGGTTTCGGCTTTAACAAACAGAAAGTTCTGAGCGCTGCGGAGAAGTACGTCCAGCAGGGCAAGCTACAGAACGCCATTGCCGAGTACGAAAAGATCCTCAAGGCTGACCCCAAGGACCTGACGGTGCTGAACACCGTGGGCGACCTCTACTCTCGCAATGGGGAAGTCGACAAAGCGACCGACTGCTTCAAAAAAGTCGGGGATGCCTATGCCGCACAGGGTTTCACGGTCAAGGGCATCGCGATGTACAAGAAGATCGGCAAGCTTAAGCCCTCGCTCGAAAGCGTCCTGAAACTCGCCGAGCTCTACACCCAACAGGGCCTGTTCAATGATGCACGCGCCCAGTACCTGCAGGTCGCGGAAGAATTCCTGCGTGCCGGGGAACTCGAGCAATCGGTTCGCATCTTTCAGAAGATTCTAGAGATGGACCCGGAAAACGTCGCCATGCGCGTGCGTTTGGCCGAGGTTTACATCCGGCTGGGCAAGAAGAACGACGCCTGGCAGATTTTCTCCGCGGCCGCCGAAACTTTGCGCAATCGCGGGTCGCGCGGCGGCGCTGAAGAAATCCTGCAGCGCATGCTTACGCTCGATCCGGGCAACAGTTACGCGCTGCTGCTGCGCGCCCGCAACGCTATCGAGTCGGGCGACGCCGCAGGCGCCATCCCGCTCTTTCAGAAGGTGAACGATCTCGATAGTCACCCGGATGGCATGCGGGATCTGCTCAAGGCATACCTGCAGACCGGAAGGGTCGGAGAGGCCGGGCCGTTAGCCGGCAAGCTTCTCACCACTCACAATGACACGGCTTCGATGTTCTCCTACGTCGACGCGCTGTTGCAGAACAATGCGCAAGAAGATGCCGTTCATATCATCGAGGAGTGCGCCGATCGTCTGCTGGCCGACAACACGGCAAAGGTGCTGGAAGCCTTGCGCGCTGTAATCGGACCGCTGAGCGGCAATCCGCCCGCACTCGAAAAAATTCTGGAGTTGTTTCACAAAGCGGGCGACCAGTCGCACGATACGGAAGTCCACGAACTTCTCGCCCACGCCAGCGTGCAAGCGGGCGACCTCGCGCGAGCGCGCGATCTGTACCAGGGACTCACCGAGCAGGAACCACAAAACCCCATCCACATGCAGAATTACCAGCAAGTGGTTGGCATGATGGGTGGAAGCGTCGGGTCGAAACTCCTGACGGTGGAAGAAGGCATTGTTCTAGTCGAGGAACTCGAAGCCACGGCGCCTCCGATTGATCAGGAGTACTCGCCGGAAATCGCGAGCGCCTTGCGCGCGGCCATTACAGACACGGAACTCTTCGTCTCATACAACATGCCCGACAAGGCGCTCGGCCCGTTGATGGCCGTGCTGCCGATCGCACCGAGCGACGTCCGTTTGAACCAGCGACTGGCCGCGCTCTACGTGCGGTCTGAGCGCTTTGCCGATGCCGCCGCCTGCTGCCGCACGCTCGCGTCGGTGTACAACGAGGCCGGACTGGCGGAAGAAGGATCCCGCTATGAGGATCTCGCCCAGCGTTGTGAGGAGCACGCCGCGACCGTTCCCGGACGCGCTGCCCCGACCTTCAGCGACGAAGCGGAGATTCCCCTGGCACCGTGGCCGATGTCGTCCGCAGCGCCAGAATTCCACGCGACCGGATCAGAAGAGACGCCACAGGCTCACGCAGGCGACGAGTCTGAAGAAATGCCAGTCATCGTCAGCGAAACGGGGAGCGAAATCGACCTTTCCGACGAGTGGGACGGCGCGCTGACGGCTGAGGTCGCAGACGCTTCCGCATCCGATGCAGAGCCAGAAACCACCTCTGCCGAAGCGGCGATCGAGGAAATTTCCATCGAAGCCAGCGACGCGGTCGCGGAAACCATCGAAGAAATCCGCTTCTATCTCGAGCATTCGATGATCGACCAGGCGCGCGCCGCCTTCGTCAAGCTGCAGTCCCAGACCGCGGACTACGAGCAACTGGCCGCAATCCAGGCGGAAATTGATGCTGTCGCTCCCGCATCCCCTGAGGTCTCAAGTGTCGAAGAAGTGGTGGACGAAATTCCGGAGGCGGCTGTCGCACTCGAGGAGCCTGCTCCCACGCACGAAGAACCTGCGATCATCCCGCACGAGGCCGGCCCATCAACGCCGCTGCAGCAAATGGTGGCGGAACTCGATTCCTCGCTGGGCGACGGGTTCCTGCCGGATACAGTCCATCACCAGATTGAGCAGGAACAGGAAATCACCGCGCACGCGGGTACCGATCCCGGCCTGGTCAGTCACTTGGAATTCATGGCGGGACCGAAACATACTCCTGCCCCCGAACCGACGGAGAAACCGAAGGACGCTGGCGTTCTTGGCGAATTTGTCGCCGATCTCGAGAATTCCCTGGGAGACAGCTTCCTCGAGGCGGCGCCTGTCCCAACCCAGGATCAGCCACCCTTCATCCCGGGCGCGCCCGCACCCGAACCTGCAGTGGCTCAAGCTGGATTGCACATGGCCGCCCGCGCCGCTTCCGGCGCAGCGCCTCACGCGGTTCCCGTGCCACCCGCCGCTGCACCTCCGGCACCCGCGGCATCTTCGGTTGCCGCTCAGCCTTCCGGCGCGGCCCCCACATTTCATGCGTCGGTTCGACCCGCCAACGGAGCGGGGGCGCCGGCCAAGCCCGACCTGGCAGCCAGCGTCGATCTGGCCGATATGTTTGGCGAGATCCGCCACGAACTCGAAGAGGAGGCCTCCGCCTCCGAAGAAGATCCCGAGACGCACTACAACCTTGGCGTGGCGTTCCGCGAAATGGGATTGCTTGACGAAGCCATCGGGGAACTTCAGAAAGTTTGCCAGGCCATCGATCACGGCAACGGCTTCCCGCAAGTCATGCAGACCTATACCTGGCTGGCGCAGTGCTTCCTCGATAAGGGCGTGCCTGAGGCCGCGATTCGCTGGTACGAAAAAGCCCTGGCAATGCCCTCTCTCGACCAGGAGACCCGCACGGCCCTGCACTACGAACTGGCGTCCTCCTATGAGACCGCACAGGACAGGAACCACGCCTTGCAGCACTTTATGGAAGTCTATGGCAGCAACATCGACTATCGCGATGTGGGCGAGCGCATTAAGGCCCTGAAGTCGTAGAATGACGGGATGATTTCCAGAAGGGTCGCTTCCCGGGAAAATTTAGCCTTGCTCGAAGGGCGGACTTCCGCCTGATGCCTGATTCCCAGACTCCTCCGCGAACGGAAATCCAGCAGCCTGTTCCCACCGGGTTGGCGCCTACGCCTGATCCCGCGCCCAGTGAGTCCGCGAATGACGTTCCGGAAGTCAAGGGGCCGACTCGAGCGCAGATCTGGGTTCACCGCTTGCTGGTTCTGTTATTCGTATTCGTCTGCGCTGCCGCGGGTGTGCTGCTGGTGGTATTGCCCTGGACTCCGCAATGGACCGATAACTCCCTGCTCTTGCGCTATCCGGATCTGCGCACCATCATGACGCACGGCTTTTTCCGCGGACTGTGCAGTGGCCTGGGCATGCTCGACATCTGGATTGGCTTCTCGGAAGCCATCCACTATCACGAAGACCGGCTCCCGTAACGTTAGTATTCCTAAAACTTTCGTCGAAAGTCCCCCGCATGACCGACCGACTCAAACCCGCCGCGCTCGCCTATCAGAACGAACCGTTTCTCAACAGTCCCGACGGCCGCATCCTTCGCATCCTGGCTGAATACAGCGAGCCCTTCGCCCGCTTCCGGCGCGAACAGATTCAGGACACGGTCGTCTTTTTCGGCTCCGCCCGCTTTCAAAGCATGGAGGACGCGAAAAGCAATCTCGTCACCATTCGCAGGGGCGACGCGAAGGCAGACGACTACGCCACCAACCTCAAACGCGCTCAGGCCGCCGTCGACATGGCCCGCTACTACGAAGATGCCCGCAAGCTGGCCTCCATGCTCACTGAATGGTCCATAAAAATTCCCGCTCGCCGGCGCCGCTTCGTGGTCACCACCGGCGGAGGTCCTGGCATCATGGAAGCCGCCAACCGGGGGGCAAAGGAAGCCAGCGGCAAGACCATCGGTCTGAACATCAATCTGCCCTTCGAGCAATTCCCGAACCCCTACATCACGCCTTCGCTAAATTTTGAATTTCACTATTTCTTCATGCGAAAGTTCTGGTTCGCTTATCTGGCGAAGGCTCTGGTCATTTTCCCGGGCGGCTTCGGCACATTCGACGAATTGTTCGAGATCCTCACGCTCGCGCAAACCGATAAACTCGCCAAGAAAATTCTGGTCGTCATCTACGGCAGCGAGTACTGGAAGAAACTCATTAACTTTCAGGCCATGATCGACGCGGGCACTATCGCCGCCACGGATCTCGAACTGTTCAAGATGGTGGATTCGCCGGAGGAAGGATTCGAGTTCCTGCGCGACGGGCTGACCCAGTACCACCTGGGTGGCGTCACCAAAAAGGAAGGCGAGGTGCTGCCCGACATCGCGAAGACGCTGCCCTGAAGGCGAACCGTGCCACAACTCCCGGTTGCCCACGCCGGACAGTTCCCGATGCTTAGTCCGCTGCTGTGCTACGTCACCGATCGCACCCAATTCCCCGGCGCTGAGACTTTCCGCCGTGCGCGTCTGCTCGAAAAAATCGGCGAAGCCGCCCAAGTCGGCGTTGACTACATCCAACTCCGCGAAAAAGACCTCACGACGCGAGCGCTGGAGTCCCTGGCAAGAGAAGCTCTACGAATCCTGCGACAAAATCGCCCGCGAACAGATCGGAGTGCACGGGAGACCGCTCTCCTCATCAACTCCCACACCGACGTCGCCCTGGCCATATCCGCCGATGGAGTGCATCTGCCCACAGGAGACGTCGCCGCCAACGAAGTCCGCCGCGTCTGGCAAAGCAGCCCCGGCGCCCGTGCTCAAGCAGTGATTACCGTCTCGTGCCACAACCCGGAGGAAGTTCACCAAGCCCAACGCGCCGAAGCCGACTTGGCCCTCTTCGCCCCGGTCTTCGGAAAGCGGGCCGTCCCCAACACCAAAGCTGCGGGACTCGACGCTCTTCGCCAAGCCTGCCAATACAAAATTCCCGTGCTCGCGCTTGGCGGCGTCACGCTCGAAAACGCCGACGACTGTCTCCGCTCCGGAGCCGCCGGTATCGCCGCCATCCGCCTATTCCAGGAAAACGACATTGCCGACGTTGTCCGCCAACTCCGCGGCCGCTAGCCCGTCCACTGCTTCCCGCTCTTCAGCACGTTCATCACTTTCGTCAGCCGCCGCACACGCGTCTCTTCCTGCTTCGCGTCCGTAATCGAGCGCGCCATCTCCTTCTTGTTTGTGAACGATTGCTTCTCCCAGTTCGCCAGCGCAGTCTTACTCTTCAAAAGTTCCTTCTTCAGCTGTGGCGGCGGAGCAATCGTCCGCTCTCCTTCATCTCGTTCCGTTACCACCGACACCGTGTCTCCCGCCTTCACACCGGCTCCGTCGCGGACGGCTTTATTTACCACCATCCGATGGCAACCGCCCATCGGCATCAACGAAGAACGAAACGGAAATCCGTTGATCGCGCCGCGCACCGGCACACGGGCCTTCGTACCGAACGTCTCCTCAACATCGAACGGCGCGCTCAGCGCCGCCACCTCGCTCCCTGCCATCCCGTCGAGCTTGATCTTGAATTTCAGTTTCTTCATCGAGCGATCCTTAAAGCTTTTCCGCAAAACTTTATGCTAGCCTCATCTTCATTGCCATGTCCGTCCTTTCCCAACCGACCATCCACGAACCCGCCTCTGCACTGGTCACGATTCCCGAGGGTTGGTTCCTTATGGGCTCCGATGCCGGTCAAGACAACGAGCGACCCATCCATCGCGTCTGGATCGACGCCTTCCAACTCGCGGCCCATCAAGTCACCAACGCTGACTATGCGATTTTTCTACGCACCGAAGGCAAACTCGCGCCGCCCTTCTTTCACGACCCAGCCTTCTCTGATCCGCAGCAGCCGGTAGTCGGCGTGTCATGGTTCGAGGCCACGGAGTATTGCGCATGGTTACGCTCGGCCACGGGACGCAGCTACCGTCTCCCGACCGAGGCCGAATGGGAACGCTCCGCTCGCGGAGGCGTAGAAAGCAAATTGTTCCCGTGGGGCGACGCCCCTCCCGCGTCCCTCCCCAACTACGCGACACGCTGGCAAACCGGCCCCGAACCTGTCGGCCAGTCCGGTCCCAACCTATTTGGTCTCTTCGACATCTGCGCCAATGTGCACGAGTGGTGCAGCGACTGGTTCAGCGCCGACTATTACGTTGCCTGTCCCGAACGCAACCCACGCGGCCCGGAAAGCGGCATCCGTCGCGCCTCCCGCGGAGGCTCGTGGCGCCACCAAATCAAGGTCACCCGTTGCGCAGCCCGCTCCAGCATCCCACCCCACCTGCAATACGCAGACTACGGATTCCGCGTAGCGTGCGATTTGGAAGTAGGAAATTCATAGCGCGCGACGTCTGACCTTTCTCTGCGTCCTCTGCGTTTTGAGATTTTCTCCCCAAACGACCCACCGGCCCTCAGCGACCTTAGCAGACGTCCTTAGCGACCGTAGCGGTTAAAAGCTTTCCCGGGCACTTCGATACAATCACCAGTCGCAGGTGACTCATGTTCCAAAAAGATCTCCTAAAAAACAAACGCATTCTCATTACAGGCGGCGGCACGGGCCTCGGCAAGGCCGCTGCCCAGCGCTTCCTCGAACTAGGCGGCACGGTCTACATCTGTGGCCGCCGTCACGAAGTCTTAGCCGCCACCGAAGCCGAACTCCGGGAAAAGACCGACGGTCCCATCCACTCGCGCCCATGCGACGTCCGTGACGCAGCCAAGGTCGAAGAAATGATCGACACCATCTGGCGCGACGGCCCCCTCGATGTCCTCATGAACAACGCGGCCGGCAATTTTCTCGCCCGCACCGAAGAGCTCTCCCTGCGCGCTTTCGAATCCGTACTCGGCATCGTGCTGCAAGGCACCCTGAACACAACTATGGCCTGCGGGAAACGCTGGCTCGCCGCCGAACATCGCGCCGTCGTGCTCAACATCACCACCACCTATACAACGACAGGCTCAGCCTACGTAGTTCCTTCCGCCGTCGCGAAAGCCGGAGTGCAGGCTCTCACCCGCAGCCTGGCCGTGGAATGGGGCAATCGCGGCATCCGCATGAACGCCATCGCGCCCGGCCCGGTGCCGACCGAAGGTGCATTTTCTCGCCTGCTCCCCCGCCCCGAACTCGAAGAACTCGCGAAAAAGCGCATTCCGCTGGGTCGCTTCGGAACACTCGAAGAATTCGCCAACCTCGCCACGTTCCTGATCAGCGACGCCTCCACCTACATCAACGGAGACGTCGTCACCATGGATGGCGGCGAATGGCTCCAAGGCGCCGGAGAATTCACAGCGCTCGGGCGGATGTTGACCGAAAAAGAATGGGAAATGATGAAACCGAAGAAAGCTTCAACGCAAAAGCAAGGATGAAGCGCTTAGCCGGCGAAACGCAATCCTTACTTGGCCAAGTGCTAAATGCCAAGTGCTAAAGTTTCTGATTGCTGATTGCCAAATGCCGCGCGCAGCGCTCTACTTCCTCTCCGGCAAAATCAGCCACTTCAAAGCCATGTTCACCAGGCTAAGCGCGATCGCTCCCCAGAATGCCGCAGCGAATGTATCCACGTGAAAGCCGGGCACAAGCGCCGACGCCAGCTTGATCACCACCGCATTGATGATCAGCCAGAATAGCCCTAACGTCAGGAGTGTCAACGGAAACGTAACAATCTTCAGAAACAGTCCGAGGGTGGCGTTCACGAAGCCAATAACAACCGCAGCAATCAGCGCGGCCATCGGACCGCTGACCGCGAACCCGGGCACCAGTCGCGACACAACCCAGATCGACAGCGCACTCAACACCCAGTGCAGCAGCATCCTCATAAGCAGCCTCCTTCCAACCAACGCAGGCGAATATAAAGGCCCCACCCGCAAAGCGCAATCTCGTGAACGTTGTACCTTGCATTCGAAACCTGCAACAGCGTCGTCGTTCACGAACCCGTTCCACTGTTCACCGACTACTGACCACTGAAAAGCTAAAATCAGTCCGTGCCCGCGAAAACCAACGCCGTTCGTCTACTCGACCAGCTTGGCATTCCCTACCAGCTGCGCGAATACGAAGTCGACCCCAATGACCTAGCCGCTGAAACCGTCGCCGCGAAAATCGGGCTTCCCGCCGAACAGGTGTTCAAGACGCTTGTCGCAAGAGGCGACCGCAACGGTATCTGCATGGCCGTCATCCCGGCAAACACGGAACTCAACCTCAAGGCTCTCGCCGAGGCCGCGGGCGACCGCAAAATTCAACTTGTTCCGGTCAAGGAACTGCAGGCCCTCACTGGATACATTCGCGGCGGCGTCACTGCGCTGGCTGGCAAGAAAGACTACCCTGTCTTTACGGACGAAACACTCGAACTGTTCGACGTAATCTCGGTGTCCGCCGGCATGCGAGGCCTGCAAATTCTGGTAGCCCCCGCCGACTACCTGCGAGCCACGAAAGCTACGCTGGCCGGGTTGACGAGCGCGTAGTGTTCCCCTTAAGACAGGTCGCCTGGGCTAGGCTTCAGCGCGAAATTCCGCCACCATTTCGATCAAGCCAACGATCTGGTCGTTGAACGCTCCTAGTTCACTCGCCGGAATCCAATACTCGCGGTGTTGAGCGTCGCCGACCTGATGCACGGAGTATCTCTTCAAGTACTCCGCATCAACTTCGAACCGCAGAACGTATCCGACATTCCCCGACCGTTGGTCCTTAACGTTCCAATCTCGCGCAATCTGGGTGGCGTATTCGACATTGACCACCGGATAGAAATAAGGCTGTTCAGCCAACCTAGGCGGGAAAGCACGAAATCCGCTGCTCCGGATCAGATCCAGCTCGCCTTGACCTACGGGCCGGAAAAGAGTCGTCGTAGTCCTCACACCTTCCCCCCGATTGCCGCCCGGGCTTCCTGCTTCTCGAACACTTCCTGGGCCCGCCGCACGGCCTCCTGCACGTTCTCGCAGATGTTGTTCTTCCCAATCACCTCTTCGAACTCCGCCTCATGGAGCAACTTCGCCGGTTGTTCTCGCGCCCCGCACAAGATGAGCGTGCGCCCCGTCGCTTGCAGCGCACGCGCCACCTCCTCGATCGCAAACAATCCGGTCGCGTCGAGAGCGGTCATGTTTCGCAAGCGCAGCACCACCACCGGTGGGAGTGTATGCATGTTCTCCGTCACCGCCGCGATCTTGTCGGTCGCGCCAAACAGAAAAGGCCCGTGAATCCGGAAGATCGTCGCATAGTACGGGATATCTTTGTCCTGCAGAATATGGACCCGGCCGTCCTCAATGTAGTCATCCGTGACTTGCGACACCGTAGTCGTGGCCGCCACCCGGCTGATGAAGAGCAACGCCGCCAGAATCATGCCTGCCTCAACCGCCACCGTCAGGTCGGCAAACACCGTCAAAGCAAACGTCACCAGCCACACGCTGATGTCCGTCTTCGTCAGCTTCAAGAGTTGCGGTATCTCCCGCCACTCGCCCATGTTGTACGACACGACCATCAAGATCCCCGCCAGCACCGCCATCGGAACATAGGCCACCAACCGCGACGCGAAAAGCAGAATACTCAGAAGCGTGAGCGCGTGAATGATCCCCGCAATCGGCGTCTGCGCACCCGAGCGGATATTCGTCGCCGTGCGCGCGATCGCACCCGTAGCCGGCAGACCGCCGAACATCGGGGACGCAATATTCGCGACGCCCTGCGCCACCAACTCCACATTAGGATTGTGATGGTCGTTGCTCATCCGGTCTGAGACCACTGCCGACATCAGCGATTCGATCGCACCCAGCATCGCCACCGTGACAGCGGGGCCCAGTAGTCCATGAATCAGATCGGTGCGGAACATTGGTATGTGCAGGTGTGGCCAACCGCTGGGAATGCCGCCAAAACGCGATCCGATCGTTTCCACCGGCAGTTTGAAGAGGAAGACCGCGGCCGTGCCCACCACCAGCGCCACAATGGGACCAGGAATTCTGTTTGACAGACTCCGGCACAAAACCAGGATGATGACCGTCGCCGCCGCCAGCAAGGCAGCGTCGTAGTTGAACGTCTTGGAGTGAGCCGCAAAGGCCACAATTCGTTGCGCGAACTCGCCCGGCACTTTATCGATTTTGAGTCCGAAGAAGTCCTTCACCTGCGTGCTCGCGATCAAGATCGCAATGCCATTGGTAAATCCCACCACGATCGGCCGCGGAATAAATTTGATGGCCGAGCCCATGCCCGCAAGCCCCATCGCCACCAGCAGAACGCCCGCCATCACCGTGCACATGAACAATCCATCCACACCATGCGCAGCGACGATGCCGGCTACCACCACAACAAACGCTCCGGTTGGACCGCCGATCTGCGTCTTTGATCCGCCGAGCAGCGAAATCAGAAATCCCGTCACGATCGCGCAATAGATTCCAGCCTGCGGTGTGAGGCCGGAGGCAATGGAGAATGCCATCGCCAGCGGCAGCGCCACCAGGCCGACGGTCACGCCCGCAATCGCATCGTGCAGAAATGTGCTGGAGTTGTAGTCCCGCAGGCAAAGCACCGACTTCGGAAGCCAGCGCTCCGGTGAGAAAGTAAACGCCATTTAATAATTATGGCCGCAGTCGGAGCAAACAGACATAGCAATCTGTGATCGAGGCGAAGAACAGTTCCCGAATCAAGTGGGGTCCGTAGCACCAATCTGACATTGGTGCCCCAGGTTCGCGCCCGCTCTTTGGGCCCTAACCTGGGTTCATCACCGACGCTTGGGACCAACCATTTCGAGCTAGATATGAAGGACCACGTTAGAGCAAAATACGCGCGAACGTGGGGCACCGTCGCTGTGTTCCCATTTCAACTGTTTCTTGTTAGTGCTACATTGCTTCCGCGACTCAGGAGCCATCATGCCGATTCGCTTACTTGCTTCTTCACTCGCAGCCATCCTGCTGGCCGCGACCGGCCTTGCCCAGACGACACCTGCCGCCTCTCATGTCGATGTCCCCACCATCGATCCGCGCCCCGACGACGTCGGCAGCCTCGACGGCATCGTTGCCGCGTACTACGACGTGATCTCTGGACCCGCCGGCCAGCCTCGCCAGTGGTCGCGCGACCGCACCCTCTACATCCCCGAAATCCGGTTCGTCTCCATGTCGCAGAGTAAAGAAGGCAAGCCGGTGGCGCACACCATGACGCATCAGCAATTCGTCGACGCCTCCGACAAAGGCCTGCAAGGCGGTTTCTACGAAAAAGAAGTTCACCGCGAGACTCAGCGCTTCGGCAACATCGCGCACGTTTTCAGCACCTACGAGAGCCGCACCAAGGCCGACGGTCCCATCATCGCGCGCGGCATCAACAGCATTCAGGCCTTTTGGGACGGCAAACGCTGGTGGATCACCAATGCCATCTGGGACGAAGAGCGCCCCGACAATCCGCTCCCGCCCGAGTACTCGCCGAAAGCGAGCGCAGCCCCTCCAGCTTCAAAGTGAATTTGACGGCAGAGCGATTTTGACGGAAAGAAGAATCCCCCGCGCGCGAGTCGCGGGGGATTGGGGGAGGGCCTGATGGCCGAGTGTTGAGTTCTGGTGTATCACCTACGAACGTAAACAATCTAAAATGCGTGTAAATAGTTGATTACACAAGAATTACAAAACAGCTTCGTACAAATTCTGGAATCAACTACCTCCGGTAGTATGTACAACATTCCATTCGACTTTGTTCCCGCACCAGAGGTCTGCAAAGGAAAAGGGGCGGCCTGATCGACCACCCCATTCGTTCGCTTTCTAGTCCCTTACCAGACGCGACACGCATTCGCGCGCACCATCGGCTGCCCCGCTTTGCAGCCAAACGCATGCGCGAACTCCGACATGTTCCCCACCACGTTGTTGATGCGGTAACGATTCAGCGAGTGCCCCTGCGTCATCACTGCGGTCCGCGCCGCCTCGGGGCGATTCTCGCCGCACCACACATTCGCGTAGGCCAGGAAGAACGTCTGCAGTTCCGTCACGCCTCCATCCGCGGGGGAGTCAAGTTCCTTTCCTTGCGCTTTCAACGCACCCTGCAATCCCGCCAGCGCGATGTGCACGCCCCCGTTGTCGGCGGTGTCCTCGCCCAGCGACAGCTTGCCATTCTGTTTGACCCCGGCTTCGGGAACTTCCTGGGTGTACTCGTCGGCGATGCAACTGTCGCGCTCGTCGTAGGCAGCGGAGTCCTTCGGCGTCCACCAGTCTTTCAGATTGCCGGCGGAATCGAACTTGCGTCCCTGATCGTCGTACCCATGGATGATCTCGTGCCCGATCACCGCTCCGATCGCGCCGTAATTCACCGCATCCCCAAGCTTCGCATCGAAGAAGGGCGGCTGCAGAATCCCTGCAGGAAAGTTGATGGTGTTCGTCTGCGCATCTTCATACGCGTTGACTGTTGGCGGAGTCATGTTCCACTTCAAGCGGTCGACCGGCTTACCGAATTCTCCCAGCCGCCGCTGCAGCTCGTGCCGGCTGGAGCGCTGCACGTTTCCAAGAAAATCGTCGCGCTTGATTTCCACCGAAGCATAGTTCTGCCAGTGATCCGGATAAGCGATCTTGTCAACCTGCGCCTCAAGCTTTACATGCGCCTTCTTCTTCGTCTCCGGCGACATCCAGTCTGCCGCATCAATGTCGGCGCTCAACGCTTCTTTGATGCCCTTCACCATCTGCAGCATCCGTTCCTTGCTGGTTTGGGGAAAATATCGCGCCACGTACGCTTGCCCAACCGCGTCTCCCAAGTCGATGTCGGCATACGACGAGCAACGCCGCCAGCGCGGCTGAATCTCTTTCGTCCCCGAGAGCGTTCGCCCGTAGAAGTCGAAATTCTCTTCTACGAACGGCTCCGACAGCGAAGAAGCCGACAGGTGCAGGATCGAATACCTCAGATATCCACGCCAGTGTTCGACCGGTTCCGACGCGATCAGCTTATCCACGCCCTTGAAAAAGTCCGGCGAAGTCACCAGGTATTGCTTCGCGATCGGCACCTGCATCGCTCCAAAGTATTTTTCCCATTTAAAAGAAGGCGTCAGCGCCTGCAACTGCTCCGCCGTCATCTTGTGGTTCACGTTCTTCGGATCGCGCCGCACCACGATGTCCATCGCCGCCTTCGCCAGGGCGGTCTCCATTGCCAGCACGGATCTCGCATCCGCCGCCGCCTGCTCCTTCGACTCGCCGCTCAGCTCGAGCATATGAGCGACGTGTTTCACATATTTCTCCCGGATCTCCTTCGACTTCTCATCGTCGTTCAGGTAGAACTCGCGCGATGGCATGTTCATGCCTGACTGGTCCAGCGTCCCGATGTTGACCCGCGCATCGTCGAAGTCCGGCCCGTTGTAAATCCCAAACAGAATTCCCTGGTATTGCGCATCGATGAAGTTCAGGTTTGCCGGCCGCACCATCATCTGCAGGTTGGCTACGATCTCCGGCAGCTGCGACTTGTCTTTCATCGCCGCGATCCGGTCGAGCGCCGGCTTCAGCGGCGCAACACCAGCTTTGTTGATGGCGGCCTCATCCATGCACGAAGAGTAGTGGTCGCCCGCCTTCTGATCCGCCGCGCTGCGGCCCGCCGCTGGCTTCGCCGCATCTTCCAGCGTGTTGTGAATCGCCGCCACATTCCAGATGGCCAGCTTGTTGAAAGTCCCCCACCCGGCCTGATCCGATGGAATCGGGTTCGCCTTCAACCACTTGCTGCACGCGTACTGGAAAAAGTCGTTGCAGGGATCAAGCGACTTATCGACCTGATCTGGTGTGAAACTATCGAGCTCCGGCATCTCATTGCCTGCGCCAGAATTCGCCGGCTGCGCAAAGGTCAACGTCGAAAGCAGAACAGTCAGTATCAGAAAAAATCGCATGGGAGCTCCTTCATGGCGGGATGACACAAATGAGGTAGACGGCAGAACCGGCGATTGGTAACAGGATAAACCTTAAATTGCTGATTCTTTTAAGGGATATTCCCGAAATATGGCACTACGGGGTCAAGACTCGATCCACATCGAGCGCCGGACTCGATTCCTGCTCACGCAATTTCGCCCGTCGCGTCCATCCCATGACCCTATGCGTCCCATGCTCGCTCTACTGACCCTTCTCCTATTCGCTCAATCGCAGTCTTCCACACTCTCAGACTCCAACGAAGTCCGCCTGGGCCAGATCCTGGCCGACGATTTCATCGCCCAGGAAGGCATGCAACCCACGCCACAAACCACCAAGCTCGATGAATACCTGCAGTCGGTCGGCGACCGCGTCGCTGTCCACGCGCAGCGCAAGATTCCGTACCGCTTCCGCTTCGACCCAAGCCCCTCCTTCCGCAGTGCCGTCGGCCTTCCCGGCGGACAAGTCTTTGTCGGCGCCGGCATCCTCGCCTACATGGATAGCGAAGATCAGCTCGCCATGGTCCTGGGCCACGAAATCGAACACATCGACCTCAATCAATGTCACGACCGACTGGCGAAAACGCTCGACGAGCAGCGCCTCTCTCCAGCCACAACCACCAAAATGAAAGTCGACCCATTCCTGCCCGGCTACGGACGCGAAGGCGAACTCGCCGCCGACCGCGAAGGCGTGAAGCTAGCCATGCAAGCCGGATACTCCGGAGAATCGGCCATCCGCCTGCTCCAGACCTACATCATCCTGGGCGACAACATGCCGAACTCCCCCAAAGAAGCGAAAGAAAGCCTGGAACGCCGCATCGCACAACTCCGCACGGTAATCGCCGAAAGCAAACTCCCCAAGCCGGAAAAAGAAAAACCGCTAGCCCTACCCTAGCTTTAATCATCAGCTTTAATCATCCACGATCGACTTAGGACCGATAAGATCCATCCAAGCAACGCGTAAGCACCTTCGCCACCTAAGCAACCATCACGCACCTTTGCGACCTTCGCGTACCCTTAGCGATCTTTGCGGTTAGAGGCTTTTCTCTGCGCCCTCTGCGGAATTTCTCTGCGCCCTCAGCGTTTTAAGATTTTGAAGTAACCCCTCACCAGGAAGTTCCGCAGAATCGTGTCCCCAAACACACACCGTGCTCCCCACCCCACACTCAACAAGCAAGAGGGAGCCCGCCAAGTGCTCTGCAATCAACACGCACCAACTTGGTGCGAGCCGTGCCACCTGATCCAGCGACTGGGGGAACCAGCAACGGGAGGCTACAATGGCAAACTTCACGCAACTTCACATCGGGAATCCGCAGGACCCAAAGAAAACTCAGAACACGAAGAACTCTCTTTCCAAAGAAAAAGCCCTGTTCGGCGCAGGCCTGATCGCGGCCACCGCCGTCTCAGGAGTATTTCTCTTAATCACCAACGGCTGCTCGAAAAGCTCTTCGAAAGCACCCAGCGCCATCAGCGCGCCGGTGCCCGTGAGCCCGGAAGTTAACAGTCCTGCCCCGGTCGCGGCCGCGGTGCAACCGGTGGTAGCACCGAAGCCCGCCAGGAAGCGCGTTCAGCACAAGGCGCCGACGTCAACCTTTACGGACCCGACGAACGGCGTATCGTTCAAATATCCCAAGAGCTACATCCTCAAGACAGGCGACGAACCGCAACTCAACGTGGCCGGACTCGGCCCCATGAAAACCGACTTCGTCCAGCCTGGTGGCCTGACCGTGGCTGCGATCGAACTGCCCCGCAGTTCGTATCCCGGTACCGACTTCACCTCCGCTTACTTTGGCGTGAGCGTCAACTCCACAATGTCGAAGGAGCAGTGCGAGGTCTTCGCCTTCCCGAAGAGCGAACATCCGGAAAACGAACCCAACTCCGTTTCCAAAGTGAAGATCGCCGGAACCGAATACTCGATGGTTGAAGATCAGGGCGGCGACGACAAAGAGGAAGCGCGCGTGAAGTACTTCCACCACTTCGAGAACGGAAACTGCTACGAGTTCAGCATGGGCCTCGGCACCACCGACGCCACAGTCGCCGGCCTCAAGCCTGTAAATCGCTCCCTGGTCTTCGGACGAATGGAGCAAATGCTGGCCAGCGTAAAGCTGCAGCCGCTAGCAATTCCGGAAGTAGCGAAAGACTCACCGGCGCACGTGATCGTAGAAGGCGGCAAAGAGTAGTAGTTCGTGTAGCGCGGGCACCCTCGCCCGCGGAAAGGGCACCCAAAAGATCGGGTGCCAGTTTCTTTTGGAGTGCCTTTTGGGTGCCTCATCCTTAGGGCGGGTGCCCCATCCTAACGTCGCGCCCTTTGCGACGTTAGGATGGGATTCCACGGCCGCCAAGTTCTAAGGTTTTCTCCAAACGACAAACGACCTACACCTGTTTCTGCCGACGACTAGCAACTGACGACTAACCTGAAACCACTAGAGCCTCTCACTCCGGTTTGCGCTACCATGCTCGCCCCATGGGGATCAGTGCATCAAAAAAGAAGTGGGCGATCCGCGCCTGCGTCGCCTTCGTTGTTATCTACGGCGCTTACGCAACTTACATCGTCTGGGCGATGCGCCAGCCTCCGGAAGCATTCGCGCGCGTCATGTCACGCATGCCCGGCCCAGCCGTCTTCCTGACGCTCCCGTTCGAAACGCTCTGGACCCGCGAGCGCGCCGGCGAACTCCACCCCGGCGATGCCGCTCCCGACTTCTCTCTCCTCAAACTCGACAAAACCGATCGCATTCAACTCTCCGCCCTCACCGCTCATACGCCGGTCGTCCTGGTCTTCGGCAGCTACACTTGACCGCCCTTCCGGCGGGAGGTTCCCGCCCTCAACAAGCTCTACGACGACTACAACGGCAAAGTCGCGTTCCTGGTGATCTACATCCTCGAAGCCCATCCCAGCGACGTCTGGCAGATGCAGAGCAACATCAAAGACAAAGTCGTGTTCGCCAGCCCGAAGAACGAAGAAGAGCGCGCCGAAGTCGCCGGCTCCTGCGTTCGCAAACTGGGCATCAAGTTCCCGGCGGTCCTCGACGAATTCGGCAATTCCACAGAGCGCGCCTACACCGGATGGCCCGACCGCCTCTACCTCATCGACACCAACAATCGCGTCGTCTACAAAAGCAAGCCGGGCCCGTTTGGGTTCAAGCCAGACGATCTGCATGCAGCGATCGCGAAGCTGCTGCGGTAAACCGATCGTTGGTCGTTGGCAACCGCCACTGATCGATAGGCCAGGAAAGAATGTGCGGGTGCCCCATCCTAAATGGCGCGACTTTTGCGACGTTAGGGTAGGATTCCACGACCGTCGAGTTCTAAGGCCGTTACCATCGACCAACGACTAGAAATAAGAAAAGCCGCGGTCTCCCGCGGCCCTTCCTTCACAGGTATTTCCGAACTCTACTGATTCTTCGACTTCGTCACGGCTTTATCGTGCGCAATGCTGTGGCTGATCCGGTTCTGTTGCCGATTAATCCCGCGCTGCTCAGCCTTCGTCAGATGTCCGTTGTGCGCGGCCATGTCCGCTTTCTCGCGGTTCTGCACGGCCGTCTCGCGCTTTTCCAGATGCGTGGCCTGCTTCGAGGTCAGCGTCCCCTTGGCAACGCCATTCCCGATGCGCTTCTGCTGATTCGCTTCGCGGCCGTTGACCTGGTTCACTCTCGGATGTCCAGGATCTTTCACGCCAGGTCCTGCGCCGGAAGTGTTGTCGGTTGCGGACTGCGCAGCAGCGGAACCGACAAACATCAGTCCCCCCACCGCAAGAACTGCGAGCACATTGCTGATTCTGTTGGTCATGCCAGTAGAAAACCCCCGGCAAAGAGAGTAGTTCTGGCCACCCAATCCCGGCGAGGTTACGAAGGTGAAGCCTCAAAAGTCACCGTGGTTGTGTAGCGCGGGCGCCCCCGCCCGCGGCGTTTGACTTTGATTTCAACCGCGAATGACCAGCGAAGATCGCCACCTAATTCCCCACCACAAACAGATGCCCATCATTCTGCACATACAACTTCCCATCCGCCCCAATCGACAGCGGTGTGTAAGCCGCGCCGAGCGCCAGCTTCAAAAACATCTTCTGCTGCGGCGTGTTAAAGACTCCAGTATTCCCCTGCGGAATCGCATACACATTTCCATCTTCGCTGTTCGCATACACCACGCCATTCGAATCAATCGCCGGTGCATTCACGCACCACTCATATCCATTGGGATGGTTGGCATCAATCGTCGTGCTCTGAAACTGCCACTCCACATTCAGATTGGCATCCAGCTGCGTGATGAAGTACGGCCCATCTGCCCGCGGCGTGCACACCGGATTGCCCTGTGCACCGCAGTAAGCCGTGGCTTGATAGTGATTGTCCTTGATCACGATCGAATACGTTCCACCATGGGCGTACACCGCGGGAGTCGAATCCCATCCAAACGGATAAGCCGCGACAAAATTCCCGTTAGCATCGATCTTGAACAAATGCCCGCGTGCGAAGTTGTAACGGTCCACGGTTCCAAACAACACTCCATCGGGCAGCGCCGTCGGCGTCGACGATGCCTCATCGATCATCCGCCCCGAACCAAACGCATTGGTCGTCGGATCCACCCCGAGCGTACTGCCCGCAGCACAACTATTCGGAGTTGTTGTATCACTAGCAATCGTCAACAGCACCCCACATCCATCCTGCAGCACATTCTGCAACGAAGTCTGCCACTTGGGCGTGAGATCCGGATTCACCGCGACGACATACACCACCATCGCATCGAAATGCGCACGGCTCACCGTGTAGATCGTTCCATCCGCCGCAATGGCCGGAGCCACATTCACCCCTGGCCTCTGCGATCCGCAAGCCTGCGTCGGAGGCACCGCGGTCGGCGCTGGAGGCCAGGGAAACGGCGGCCGCGGGGGCGCCAAATTAAAAAATGTCCCCGGACAATTCGCCGCGCCAGCCGCTGGCGCGCCCGGAACCAGCGACGCATAAGTGGCCACGGCAGCCGCATCGGCCGTGCTCACCTTCACCAGCCAAGCGCCGAGTGAATCCGCGCCGAACCACGGATCCGACACCGCCGGGTCCGCCAGCGCCAGCACGTTGTAATACAAATTCCCGTTCGCATCCGCTGTCAGCGGCCCCGAAACATACGTGTGCGCGGTGTCAATGCTCATCGAAGCAAACGGGTCGATCTTCTTGACCGACATCCCCGAATTCTTATCCACCTTAAATACGGTCCCGCCCGCGCCCGGCACGAACAAAAACCCATTCGCCAGCACCGGATGGAACACCGGCTCCCACCCTCCGAGCCCGCCCGTAGCGTTCGGCTCCGGCTTCCAGTCGGAAGCAAACGTCCAGATCAGCACCGGCTTCCCGCTCTCCCACGTGTAGCGCGTAACACTCCAGTTCAGCCGCTCCCAAGCGTTCGGCCCGCACGCGGTCCCGTTCTGCCAGTCGCCCGCCGGCATACACGGCGGATACGTCCCGCCCTTGCTCTCCATGTAGAAGTCGTTGCCGTCTGTCAATGTGGCCTGGTAATGCGCCACCAGATCGCCGCCGAATTCCGCCTGCTCTTGCGCAACAAACGGGTCGTAAATAATGTCGGCCAGTTTCTTGTTGAGTCCCTGCGCCGCCACGTTCACTGCCCCGGCATGCAGACCCGACGCTCCCCACTGCGCCCAGAAAGGAGTATTCGAAGCGGGAGGCGGTGGCGGAGGAGGCGGAGGCGTAGTCCCGCCCGACGAACCACCGCAGGAAGAAAGCAAAGCTAAGCCGGTAAGAACAAGAACTGCGCAAACGAATCGACCGAGCCAGCCAGCTTTCCCCGAAGCCATCGGCACACACTCCTAATCTAGCCAGTGGAAGAATCGAGCGAGTGTAGCAAAGAAGAACTGCAGGACGGTCTTTAGTAGAAGGTGACTATCGAGCTACGTAGCAGTGATCGCGAGAATCCAGCGCCAGAACTCACTCAGCACACCAACACAGCGATTAAGTAATGTTATGTTTGCAAAGAGTTGTCATCCTGAGCGGAGTGAGGCGCAGCCGAACGCAGTCGAAAGGACCCCTGTACTTGAGGGTGTAAATAGAACTGTGTAAACGACCATGGGAGGAAGAAAATGGAAGAGCCCATGGCAATCGACAAGAAGCTGATCGATCAACTGCTGACCG